>ERZ772892.74-NODE-74-length-123650-cov-13.194102_pt1 | contig 123650 bp, 135 predicted proteins | sample MGYA00512126_ERZ772892 | MGnify/ENA primary metagenome ERZ772892 (study PRJEB29015, sample SAMEA2737697) | human gut metagenome | biome: human gut; feature: human-associated habitat; material: faeces | place: China | collected 2012 ... | reverse complement strand
CATAATATTAGCTAAACTTATGAATATAGCAAACAATAAAATATATAATTTCTATATGAATAAAGTTGAAAAAGAGTCATGTTAATGATAGTGAGAAATTACAATTTATAAGATAGGGAATAAAATGAACTTGAGATTTTGTTAGTATGATTCAATCGAATTTATAATGAAACTATTAACAAAATCTTATTTTAAAATAATCAAATAAAAGATATTCTAAAATAATAGACAAAATAAGACCTCTCAAATGCTTGAAAATACTGAAATGTTAACTTGAGTTGCTAAAGTTCCAACTCGACTTGATAGAAAGCAACTGAAAAAAGAGGTATAATTTTAAGCAGAAATGGAGGAAAAATAAATGAATTTAGGAGAAAAATTATTAAATTTAAGAAAAACAAAAAATTTAACACAAGATGATGTAGCAGAAAAATTAAATGTAACAAGACAAACAGTATCAAAATGGGAAACAAATCAAAGTACACCAGATTTTGATAAGATACTGCCACTATGTGAACTATATGGAATATCACCTACTGAATTATTAGCTGGGGAAAAAGAAGAACAAGAAACAGCTAATAATGAAAATAGTAATGAATTTAATTGGAATGAAGCAAAGAAACATCTTTTTACACGAGGAAAAGATGATGAAGATAATTATGAAAATATGACTAAAAACCAAATGAAAAGGAAATCTGCTGAAATAGTTAGTAGTTCGATTCTAATATTTTTTATTGCAATAGCTTATGCAGGAATAGGAACTACTGTGTTGAAGTGGAATCCTGTTGTAGTAGGATGCACTTTCTTAATACTAATTGGATGGGGAGCAACTAGAATTGTAAAACATTATATGTCAGTTCCAAAATTTGAAAAAACAAAAGAGGAAGAAAAGCAAGATAAAATAGTAAAACAAATCAATGATATTATTGGTGGAATAGGTGTAGCACTATATTTTATAATAGGTTTTACAACAATGGCTTGGCATATTACTTGGGTAATATTTATAATTATTGGAATGGTTAATCAAATTGTAAAACTTATTTTTACGCTAAAGGAGGATGATGAAGATGAAGAATAAAGGTTTTATTATTACTCTAATAATTTTACTTTCTATTATAGTATTCTTTTTAGTAATGTTTTTGGTAATGTCTTTAAAAGGTGGAACAAACTTTAGAAATGGAATATTTAGCATAGGTTCTAAAAGTACAAACATTATTTATGATAAACAATTTGAATTAGAAAATATTAAAAATATAGATATAAAACAAGATGCAGGAGATGTTATTGTTAAGGAATCAGAAGGTGATTATATTCAAGTTGTTCTTTATGGTGAAAACGAAGGAGATGCACAAGTCGAATTAAATAGTGGAAAATTAAGCATAGATAATACGCATCAAAGAAGAAGTTTTGTTTTCTTTAATTTTGGAGTAGCAAAAAATGATATTATAATATATATACCTTCAAATTATGAAAATGAGATAAAAGTAAATAATGATTATGGAAAATGTGAAATGGCAAATTTTGAAAATGCAACAGTAAATATAGACTGCAATGCAGGAGATGTTGAATTAGGAAAAATTAAAAATGCAGTTTTAAAATGCGATTATGGAAATATAGATATAAAAGAAATATTGAATAAATGTGATATAGAAGCAGACTGTGGTAATGTCAAAATTGATACTTTATCTATAAAGGAAGATTCTAGTATAAAAGCAGATTTAGGAAATGTTGATATTAACAATGCTAATGACATATATATAGATGCAAATGTTGATCTTGGAAGCGCCAATATAAATAAAAATAATAGAAATGCAGAAATTACATTAAAAGTACATTGCAATTGTGGAAATGTAACTATAAATAATTAAGGTTAGGAATATGAAGAAAAGATTATGTAAAATAGAACAGGGAAAGAAATTAGATGGTGTATGTGGAGGAATTGCTGAATATTTTGACATTGATCCAACACTTGTGAGATTAGCTTGGACTTTATTTATTACTTGTGCAGGAAGTGGGATAGTAGCTTATATTATTGCAGCAATAGTAATGCCGAGAAAATCAGATGTTATCTAGTATGAAGTTTGAGAGAAGAAAAATAGGATAAAAAATAGTAATTTGCAGAAAGAATTGGAGGAGTAATAATATGGCAAATGAAAATAAAAAAGATTTTAATACTATGATGAGAAATAATAAAGATATGCCTAAAATACAAGTTGTTGAAGATGAAAAAACAATAAAAAAATATGGTGGAATTAAAATGTTTTTCGCACCACCAATTTACTATGATGAGTTAATGAAAAAAGTACCAAAAGGAAAACTAATAACAGTTAGTCAAATGAGAGATTATCTTGCCAAACAAAATAATGCTGATTTTACCGATCCAATGACAGCAGGAATATTTGTAAATATAGTTGCTTGGGCTAGTTATCAAAGAAATACTGATATTACACCTTATTGGCGAACTTTAAAATCTGATGGAGAATTAAATATAAAATATCCTGAAGCAATAGAACTACAAAAAAGACTACTTGAAGAAGAAGGACATACTATTATTTCAAAGGGAACAAAAAATATAAAATACTATGTTAAAGATTATGAAGATAGTTTAGTAGAACTATAAATTACAATTTAAGGAGTTGATAGTATATGGATAAAGAAGTATTGTTATCAAATATAGATAAAGTTCATACTACTGAAATGGGTATTGATAGAATTAAGAAAAACCTTAAAATAGATACAAATGATGTAGTTGAACATTGTAAAAATAAAGTTTTAGACAAGAATTGTAATATCTATAAGCAAGGTAAGAATTGGTATTGTGAAATAGATAATATAAAGATAACTATTAACTCATATAGTTATACGATAATTACAGCACATACTATTCGCTAAATTACAATTTAGTAATTTATATGGAGGATTAAGAAGATGAATGAATATATAAATTTAACATTAGAGAACATTGATGAGGAACATATATGTTGTGCAATAGGAGATAAAAAGCATCAAGCAGGAGTTGATAGTAAAAAAGAATGGATAAAAAGTAAATTAAAAGATGGGCATATTTTTAGAAAATTAAATGCAAGAGGAAAGATATTTATTGAATATGAGCCATTAGAAACTGCTTGGATTCCTATTAGTGGTAAAAACTATGAATATATTTATTGTTTATGGGTAGCGGGAAGTTTTAAGGGTAAAGGAATTGGAAAAGAATTACTAGAGTATGCAATAAACGATTCTAAAGAAAAAGGTAAAAGTGGAATATGTACTTTGGTTTCTAAAAAGAAAAAGCCTTTTATTGGAGAAAAGAAATTTTTTGAACATTATGGATTTAAAGTTGTAGATACTATTGGAGATTATGAACTATTAGCATTACAATTTGATGATAGCGAAACTCCTAGATTTAATGATAGTGCTAGACTTATGAAAATCGATAATAAAGACTTTACTATTTATTATAGTCCAGAATGTCCTTATGTAGAATACGAAGTAAATGAATTAATTGAATATGCAAAAGAAAATAATATTAAAATTAACTTTATAAAAATAGATTCATTGGAAAAAGCAAAAAATGCACCTTGTATATTCAATAATTGGGCTAACTTTTATAAGGGAGAATTTGTTTCAAATACAATATTAAATGCTACTTCATTTAAAAAGTTAATAGACTAAAAAATTACAAATTATAGAGAGGATAAAAATGATTAGTATTAAATTTATAAGAAAAGAAAATAGAGCAGTAGCTTATAATCACGATATTGAAATTGGTGAATGTGAATTTAAAGAATTAGAGAATATATGGAATATAATTAATACTGGAGTAGACAGAAAATATCAAGGTCATGGAATTGCAAAAATATTAGTGAAATGTGTTATTGAAAATTCAAAAAAATATAACAAGAAACTTATTGCAGAATGTTCTTATGCTAAAAAGATACTAGAAACTAATATCGAACCAAAATAAAAATTAGAAGAAACCAGTGGTTATGGATTCTTTTAATTATGTAAGAGAAAATAAAAATGAAATAAAATATTAACTTTATAAGTAACTAATAAATTCAATAGTAACTTGAAAAAATAACAGAATCATGATATTTTATTAAATGAAAGGAAGATTATAATGTATAAACCGAAACTAGAAAAAGATATTCGATGCCCTTTAGAATATGGACTAGAAATATTTGGAGGAAAATGGAAATCAAGAATAATATGTGTTTTAGCTCAAAATAAAAAATTAAGATATAGTGAATTAAAAAATGAAATGACCAATATAACTGATGCAGTTTTAGCAGTATCTTTAAAAGAACTAATAGAGAATAACATTATAAAAAGAACACAATATGATTGCATTCCAGTAAAAGTAGAATATTCTTTAACAGAAAAGGGAATATCTGTAGTACCGATATTACAAAATATCTGTAAATGGTCTAGTGTATATTATAATAATAAAAATGATGATCAGTTACCACAATGTAAAAAATGTAAGTACATGATGGAGGAGGAAAATAAAATGAAAAATTTATAAGTAAAGGAGGCACAATTATGGCAGTGAAATTAAATCCAAATAAGGAAATTGTAGATACTATAAAAGAAGGATTGAAAAAAACAGGTGGTTATTGTCCTTGTAGAACAGAAAAAACAGATGATACCAAATGTATGTGTAAAGAATTTAAAGAGCAGATTCAAGATCCTAATTTTGAAGGATATTGTCATTGTATGCTTTATTACAAAACGATTGATTAAGGAGGAAAAATAAATGAGTGAAATAAACTTAAATTCAAGTAATTTTGATGAACAAGTTACAAATACAGATAAGCTAGTTTTAATTGATTTTTATGCAACTTGGTGTGGTCCATGTAAAATGGTATCTCCAATTATTTCGGAAATAGCAAATGAATATTTAAATAGTGTTAAAGTTTGTAAAGTAAATGTAGATGAAAATCAGGATTTAGCAGTGAAATATAATATTATGAGCATACCAACTCTTATATTTTTAAAAAATGGAGCAGTTTTAAAAAATATTGTAGGCTTTTGCTCAAAGTCTGAATTAGATAGTACAATAAAAAGTCTATTGTAAATAAGAAAGGATTTATTTATGGAGAGAAGATTAAAAATTATATTAGAGAATTGCCCAAAAAATCACAAATGTCCAGCTGTGAAGGTTTGTCCAGTTGGAGCATTAAGTCAAAAAGACTTTGAAGCACCTAAAATAGATTATGATAAATGTATAAGATGTGGTAAATGCTCGAATTTTTGTCCTAAAAAAGCATTAGTATTGGAAAATATGGATAAGTAGAACGAATAAACTTTATATAAGGAGAAAAAATGGATTTTTTTGTTATATTTATAGAAGGATTAGCATCTTTTTTATCGCCTTGTGTATTACCAATGCTACCAATGTATGTGTCTTATTTTGCAGGGGAGGATAAAAACCTAAAAAAAGTAGTTATAAATTCTTTAGGCTTTGTATTAGGTTTTACTATTATTTTTGTGTTATTAGGTATATTTGCAAGTACATTAGGAAAATTAATAACAGCTAATAGTGGATATATAAATATTATACTTGGAATTATTATAATTTTATTTGGACTGAATTATATAGGAATATTGAATATAAAAATATTAAATAAGTCTAAAGGAATAAAAAAGAATACAGATAAATTAAGCTTTTTTTCAGCAATACTATTTGGAATGATTTTTTCTGTATGTTGGACACCATGTGTAGGAGTATTTTTGAGTAGTGCATTAATGATAAGTTCTACATCAGGAAACATTTTAAAAGGTGGTATTATGCTATTTATTTTTTCGATAGGGTTAGGAATACCATTTATTTTAACATCTGTATTTTTAGAAAGATTGAAAAATACATTTGATTTTATTAAAAAGCATTATGATATGATCAATAAAATAGCAGGAATAATACTAATTTTTAGTGGAATACGACTAATGTTTTAGGAGGACTGGTAAATGAATAAAAAGATAAAATTAATAGTTGAAATTGTTTTATTTATAGTAGTATTAATAAGTGTAACAGTTATTTATAATTATTTCATAAATAAAAATATAGAAAAAACAATACAAGAAAATACTTTGAAAAATGCTAAGAATGAAGAGAATGCAGAGATAATGGAAATCGAAAGTATGGAACAATTTGAACAAGAAGTAATAGGTGCAAATGAGACTATTTTTATTGATTTTTATGCAACTTGGTGTGGTCCATGTAAAACGATGACACCAATTATTAAAGAAATAGCAAAAGAGCATAATGAGATCAAGTTTGTAAAAGTGGATGTAGATAAAAATGAAGAATTAGCTATAAAATATAATGTAATGAGCATACCTACGATGATTATAATGAAAGATGGAAAAGTAACAAAAACTTTTGTAGGTGTAACAGATAAAGAAAGTATAATTAGAGAATTCTAAATTTTATAATTTGCAATTAGATAGAAAAAATATGTTAATATAATTAATAACATCTCAGCGACAACTTACAATTTAGTAATTAGTTAGAAAAATAGTAATTTGCTAAAATGATTGGAGGAATGGGTATGAAAAATAAAAATGTATTATTTGCAGTATTAGGTATAATTGTATTAGTGGTGTTAGTGATAGGAGTTTTTTATCATTTTAGAGATAGAAGAACTTATACACTAAATTTACCTCAACTTGAAAAATTAGAAAGTATTTCATTAAATCAAAATGAAAAAGATATTAGTATTAATGACAGAGAAGAAATGAAAGATATACTATATGTTTTAAATGGTACAAAAAGAGTTACTAAAAACGAAAGCATACAAGATGCACCTATAAATATTGATGATGAAATAAAAGTTGATTTTCACTTTATAGAAGCTGGAGTATCTACAATATTCGTATATAAGAAAAACAATAGTTATTATATTGAACAACCATATAATGGTATATATCAAATAAGTGGAGATGAATACAATTCGATAGAGAAACTTGTTAGATAAATTACAATTTAGCTAATTATTAGAGTAGCAGTAGTTTGATAAAATGTTAAAATACATTGCTTGTAGCAACGAAACTTTTATATTAAAATTTACTTAAAGAAAGGAGTGAATTTTATATGTTAAAAGATAATTTAAAAACTTTAAGAAAGAACAAAGGACTTTCACAAGAAGAATTAAGTGTCAAATTAAATGTTGTAAGACAAACTGTATCTAAATGGGAACAAGAATTATCTGTCCCAGATGCTGAAATGTTAATATCTATATCAGAGGTGTTTGATACTCCAGTTAGTACGATTTTGGGAGAAAATATCAATGAAAAAGAAAAGAATGAACTAAAAGTAATATCAGAAAAATTAGAGGTAATAAACTTACAATTATCACACGGTATTGAACATAGAAGAAAAGTATTACATTATAGTTTAATTTCAATTCTTACAGTTATAATAGTAGTTTTTGCTTTTTTGTTATTTGGTTTTAATACTCCGTATTTAGAGTGGGACTATAGTCATACTGAATATGCAGTTTTGGGTGTTATATGCCACGCTTTTGTATGGATGTTTGTTAGGTTTTTTCCTTTTGTATTAATTGCATTAGTTGTTGGAATAGTTTTAACAAGAAAGAAAAAATAAATTACAATTTTGTAGTATAGTGAAATAATAGTAAGTTGAAAGAGAGATGTGTTTTATGAAAAAGAAAATTATATTGTCTATTGCATTTATTTTTAGTTTATTACCTATGCTGTTGAATCAATATGGTGGAGCAAAAGGTGTTCAAGAAATATCTGGCTTAGTTAATTTATTTAATCCAGTAGGAATCGTATCTGTTTTGTTATTTATAGTAGGGATATGGTTGCCTTTTAAAAATATTAAAGTAAATAAAGCATTAAGTATTTTAGGTGTAATTGGGATTGTTGTTTCGGAAATTTATCAGTTTTTAACTTGGCATATACAAAATATTACAGGAGAAATAAGCATACAGAATAGTATTAACTTTGCTTTTCCTGAATTTTATATAGGATTAGTAATATCTTTAATTATGGTAATTGCTTATTTCGTTATAGATAAAATAGTAAAAGAATAATAAATTATAATTTGAATGAAAGATTAGATGTAAGAGTCTAATCTTTATTTTTTTCGTAAAGTATGGTATAAATATAAGGAGTGGAAAGGATAACCAAAATGAAGAAAATAAATGTTGAAGAATTAAGAGAATTGTTTATAGAAATAAAATATGGCAATAATATAGCCTTTGAAAAACTATATAAAAACTATAAAAATTTAGTATATAAGATTGCATACAGCATATTAAAAAATTCATACGATTCTGATGATATAGTGCAAATTGTATTTGAAAAGATATATTCTATTGATAAAGATAAGTTACCCACTCGCAATGAATCTAGTTGGTTATATTCTGTTACTAAAAATGAAACAATAAATTATTTAAATAAAAAGAAAAATCATATTGAACTTGAAGAAATATATGAAATTGAAGATAATAATAATGAAATAAATGAACTAATAAATAAGGATAGTTATAATAGATTAATTGGTAAATTAAATGAAAATGAAAAAGAAATTATTTCGTTAAAAATATTATCAAATTTATCATTTAAAGAAATTGCAAAATTACTAAATAAACCAACAGGAACTATAAAATGGATATATTACAAATCAATAAATACTTTAAAATTGTTATTAAGTAATTTAGCAATGTTTATTATTTCATTTATATCAAGTTGTTTTGCAATGAAAAATAGGAAAAAACTATCTCCAAAGCTTAATGTAGATGAAAGTAATCAAACAAAAGAAGAGATAAAAGATGAAATAACAGAAGATAAAGAGCTTTTGCAAGACAATAAAAAAAGTACAATAACAAATGATAAGAGTTCTCAGATGCAAGAAAGTGTAATTGAAGAAGTACCAAATATAAGCAACAATTACTTAAGCATAAGTTTAATTGGAGTATCAACAATATTTTTTATACTAACTATAATTTTTTCAATTATTTTTACAAAACACCAACTAAAACGAAGGAAAAAATTGTCTAAAAAATAGAAAGGTTAAAAAGGTGGTATGTATGAATAAAAATATTTTCAAATGGATAATTGTAGTTATAGCTATATTAGCAATTATAATTGGAATTATGTATTTAATTGATTTTAATAGAATGAAAAACGGAGAAGAAGTTATATTTAGCACGTGGGGAACAAAATATGCACCTGTATTGGCAATAAAACAAAACAACAATGCGGTTAGTGAAAAATATCAAAAATATTCTAAAACAATAAATAATGTTCATTTAGAATTGAATATTCCAAATGAGTGGAAGTATAAAGAAGTACAAAAAAACGAAGATGAGAGTTCTTATGAGTATGCCTTAAAATTATACAAAAATATTGAAGAACAATATGCAATGCTATATATTTATAATAATCAATTTGGCGTTTGTGGTACAGGCAGAACATCAAAAAATATAACCTTAAATAACGGAAATGAAGCGACTGTCGGATATTATGATGGAAATAAAAATTGGAGCGATATTTCGTTTTATAGTATGAATAAAAATATGGCAGTTATTAATTATGGATTAATAGATAATGATGCAGAAGAAGTAATTGAATTTATAAAAACTATAAATATTGTTTATTTATCAACGGAAAATAGTAATAAAAAACCAGAAAATGTAACTATTGAAGTATTAGAAAATACAATAACAAACAAAGCAGCAGAAATATTAATTACAGATAATAATAAAAATCAATATGGCTGGGGAGTTGAATTTAGAGTACAACAAAAAATAGATGGAAAATGGAAAGAACTAGATTATATATCAGATGATTTGTCTTGGATTGAAATTGCTTATGAATTAGATAAAAATAACCAAGTAAAAATGAAAGTTGATTTTGAAAAATACTATGGAATATTAAAGAGGGGAATTTATAGAATAGTAAAACCAGTTTATGATAATGGATATATAGATTTGTATTCAAACGAGTTTGAAATTAAATAAAGTATCAAAAGTAATAATTTAGAAAGGAAAAAATATGTTAGGAATTTTTATTTTATTAATTATAGCAATGTTGCTAGTAGTTAAGTTTTGCAAGAAAACATTAAAAATTGTATTATCTATTATAATTGTTTTAATTTCATTATATTGTATTATAATATCTGTTGATATGAATAGAGTACATAGCTTTAGAGAACCTATATTTGCTACATTTAAGCTAGAGGATGATTTGACTATGAAAACAAAAATATATCAAGGTTTAGGTTATGAGGTCAAAATGGTTAAAGATGTAACAAAGGATAAAATAATAAAAATAGAAATGTATATGTTTGATAAAGTAATTGCAGGAGCTGTAGAGTAAAAAGCTATACAATTATATTTTGAAAGTAAAACAAAAGTAGAGACTATCGTAAATGTTGTGTAAATCGGATTTCCTTCCGATTGATAACTAAAGAAAATTTAATATTTTTATTATTAACATTATTTTAATAATATTTTTCTAAAAAATCAATACTTTAGAAAAAGTTGTGTAAGTTTAATAGGGCTTAAGAAAAATCCTTCTTAAGCCTATTATTTTTAGGCTTTATTTTATATTCTGCCTTCATACATAATTCTAAATTGAGATAAGCATAAATCCCATTTATCAACCATTCTTGACCATTTTTTCTCTGCTTTTAATGTTGATAGATATAACACTTTTAATAAAGACATGTCTGTTGGAAATACATTTCTGTTTCGATTTATTCGTTTATAGGTACTGTTTAAGCTCTCTATCGCATTTGTTGTATACATTATTTTTCTTATTTCAGCAGAAAATTTAAAGAATACTGAAAGTACATCCCAGTTATCTATCCAACTTTGAATCGCACCAGGATATTTATGTTTCCATTTTTCTTCCAACTCTAATAAGTTAGTATACCTTAATTCCTCTGTACTTGCTTTGTAAACTGTTTTTAAATCATTAGCAAGTTCTTTTCTATCTGTATATGGTACATACTTTAAAGAGTTCCTTATTTGATGCACTATACATCTTTGATATTCCGCCTTAGGGTATATTGCTGATATTGCATCTTTAAGCCCTGTCAATCCATCTGCACATAATACTAAAATATCTTGTACTCCGCGATTTTTAAGCTCGTTTAATACAGTCATCCAATATTTTGCACTTTCATTTTCTCCAATGGTTATTGTTAAAACTTTTTTCATTCCATCTTTATCAATTCCTAACACAACATAGGCTGCTTTTTTTACTATCTGTCCATTATCTCTAACATGAAAATGAGTAGCATCAATAAATACTATAGGGTATACACTTTCTAATTTCCTTTTTTGCCATTCTTGTATTTCAGGTATAATTTTATCTGTTATATCACTTATCATATCTGGTGAAAGATTACAGCCTTGAGAAAGCAATTGAGCTTACGTAATTAAAAGTTGGCTAAAGAGAGTAACAGAAGCCTGACCTGTTACTCTCAATCTTAAAAACATTATTTCATGGACTTGTAAAAAACTTATATCTATTGTATACTTAATCATAAGAATATTTTACAAATGAGAGATTCTTATGAAGGGATTATAATGATGAAAGATAAAGAGAAATTTAAGATACAGCCCATTACAAATAAAAATAGAGAAAAAGTAAACCAAATTATGATAAATGAATGGAATGATTTATTTATGGTTGTAAGAGGAAATGTGATTAAGCTTGATGAAGTGGATGGGCTGATAGCTTATGATGAAAAAGAAATTGTTGGAATAATAACCTATATTGTATGCAGAAATATTATAGAGATAATATCATTAAATAGTTTTAAAGAAAGAAAAGGAGCAGGAACATTTCTAATACAAAAACTAAAAGAAAAAGCTAAAAACGAAAATATATGTGTAATTAAATTGATAACGACAAATGATAATATAAATGCAATAAAATTTTATCAAAAAAGAAATTTTGTAATTTCAAATATATATATCAACTCAATAAAAAAAGCCAGAGAAATAAAGCCGAATATTCCAAAAAATCGGAAATTTTGGAATTCCAATTAGAGATGAAATAGAGTTTTCTTTAAAAATTAAATAAATTGTAGAGCCATATTTAATCTATAAATCAATGAATTTCTAAATACTATGAATTTTGAAAATAATAAAAGGAGCATAAAGAGGAATATAAAGGAATTTTGAAAATTATACCAATAGACAATAAAGATGAATTATTAGAGAAAATATTGAGAATAATAGAAAAAAATTATTAAAGTAAAAATATTAACTTTCAAATTATCAATCGGAAGGAAATCCGATTTACACAACATTTACGATAGTCTCTTTTCTTTTAAATATTTTTTTATATTTTTTATATCTTTTTGGTCTTTAGGTGCATTTCTTTTTTCCTTAAAGGCTAATATTGTTTTCAAGCTTTCAACAGGATAGCCATCTTTGTATTCCATTTTAAAGTTTTCCTTACTATTTAAATATAAACTTGTATGATGCAATTAAGAAAAAAGAAGAAAAAAACATAAAAAGACAATGGAGAGTAAATGAAGGAGAAAAAAATGAACAATAATCAATCTTTATATTTACTATGGGCAACTATTTTAAACCAATCACAAAGTGCCGAAACAGTGTTGGAGAACACATTTGAATTATTCAAAAGATTAAATCTACTTTCAGATTTTGATAAAGAATACAAAACTCTTGATTACGAAAAGATAGAAAAAAATATGGCAACAAAACCATGTTTACATAGATTCCCAAGAAATATGTCTATGAATATATGGGATAGTGTTTGTATGATTAATGAAAAGTACGAAAGTAGTCCAAAAAAATTATTTACAAATTTTAATGAAATAGATGATGTAAAAGATAGATTAATGGAATTTAGAGGAATTGGAGAACACAAGGCTGATACTGCAATAATAGTTTTAGAAATTTACACAGGAAATAATGGATTAAATAATGTATTTGATGCAAAATGTATGGAGCTATATAAAACAATAGGACAAGAAATACAAATATTAGATAGGTTAGGAGATGTTGAATTTGATAGATAAAATTTTTTTGATATAACGAAATTTTGCAATGCAGAGTGTAAATATTGTTTTACAAATGCAGAGCATTATAATAATGCAATTGCAAATAAAGAATTGAATATTGATGAAATAGTTAATTTTCTAAATGAATTAACAAAAAAAGGAATATATAAAGTTTCTATTGGTGGAGGGGAACCATTTTTGAAAAATTTGGAAGAAATAATCAAAAGAACAAGTAGCAAAATGAAATTTTCAATAACTACAAATGGTTCAATAGTAAGAGATCAATTTATAAAATTATTTCTAAATAATAAAAACATAAAAATAACAATTAGCTTAGACAGTTTAGAAAATGAAAAATCAAACTTGATTAGAAAAAATATAGATGTTAATAAAGTAATTGAGAATATAAAAAAATTATGCGAGCATGAAGAATTAAGAGAAAGATTATCAATAAGAACTACTATTTCTACAATAAATTATAAGGAGGCTTATGACATTATAAGATTCTGTGAAGACAACAAGATAAAAAATTTAAAAATAAACCAAATAGAAAATATAAAATTTTATTCGGGAGATGTAGAAAAGATATTACCGGAATTGATAAATACGGAAAAGATTAAACCAGATGTTGTATTTGTAGATCCACCAAGAAAAGGATTAGACAATAAAACAATAGAAATATTAAATAAAACAAAACCAGAGCAGGTAATATATATAAGCTGTAATCCACCGACAATGGTAAGAGATTTGCAGAAGCTAGAAAACGACTATATTATAAAAGAGATACAACCAGTAGATATGTTTCCATATACATCACATGTGGAATGTGTATGTGTGCTGAAACTTAAATAAATGCATGAATATCAATGTTTTATGACATGTTAACTATGCTAGAAAATAACTTGTAATTATATTAAAAATATGCTTTTAAATAATAAATATTATATAGATAAAACACAACCTGGTAAACGGTTGATGGGTCAAAAAAATTAAAAAAACTGGTATCTTTCCCAGAACCAACATTCATTAAATAGTTCGATGGTAGATTTAGAGTGGCAAACGGCTTTATATAAAGCCACAAAGGAATGTATAAAATTTATTCCTATAAATGTTATCCACCTCAAATTTTATTAAGTACATTATATATAGATATGTACTCATATGGATTAGAGAATACATTAAAAGATATGTCTAATATTTATTCAGGAGAGATTGACAATTGCAATTTTAGAGGTGCAAGAGTTAGCCGAGTGTTAACTCCACAATTTCCATTTGAAGCTACAATAAAAAATAATTCATTAGAAAAACTAAAAGATGTTGCAGTATGGCATCAAATTGGAAAAAACAATTTTGAAAGGTTAGAAATTATTATTGGGTAGAATATTAGAGAAGGAGGAATTTTATGAGTGATAATCAAATAACAATACAACCAGAAGAATCATACAAAATAATTAGAAATAGTGTACTAACTGCACAAGAGAAAGTATATACTGCTGTCAATTCTGCAATGGTACAAGCATACTGGGAGATAGGACAAGAAATACATAAAGCATGTGGAGAAAATGATAGAGCAGAATATGGTAAAAAATTACTAGAATATTTATCAGAACAGTTAACAAGTGAATTTGGAAAAGGATTTACAGTTGCAAATTTAAAAAATATGCGACAATTTTATCGTACATTTTCAATTCGCCAGACACTGTCTAGCGAATTGAGTTGGTCACATTATAACTTATTAATGAGAATTGAAGATGAAAAATCTAGACAATTTTATGCTAATGAATGTGTAAAATCTAATTGGAGTGTAAGACAATTAAAAAGACAAATAGGAACATTCTACTATGAAAGATTATTGGCGAGTCAAGATAAAGAAGCGGTAGAAAAAGAAATAGGATTACCAGAAAAAGTAGAACCTAAAAATATAATAAGAGATCCTTATGTATTAGAATTTTTAGGTTTAGAAGGAAAAACAAGTTTTTATGAAAAAGATTTAGAACAAGCAATAATAGATCATTTGCAAAAATTCTTATTAGAATTAGGAAGAGGATTTTCTTTTGTATCAAGACAACAAAAAATAACATTTGATGGTAGACATTTCTTTATAGATTTAGTATTCTACAACTATATATTAAAATGCTTTGTAATAATAGATTTAAAACTAGGAGATTTAACACATCAAGATATAGGACAAATGCAAATGTATGTAAATTATTATACAAGAGAAATGATGAATGAAGGAGATAATCCGCCAATTGGAATTGTACTTTGTGCAGATAAAAGTGAACAAGTTGTAAAATATACTTTGCCAGAAGATAATAATCAAATATTTGCTTCAAAGTATAAATTATATTTGCCAACAGAAGAAGAATTTAAGAAGGAATTAAATTTAGAAAACTATGTGAAAAAAGACGATAGTTTAGAAGACAATAGCTTAACAAATGAGGATGAGTAAAAGTTATAAAAGGTAGAGCTTAATGTCAATGCAACGAATCAATAGTGAATATACGAGCTACCCAAAACCTATCAACAGTGGATATGTAGGTCATGTGGAGTGTGTAGCAGTATTAAAGTGCGTAACAAAAAAATAATTGGAGAGTGAAAGATGTTTGATTTAATAGAAGTTAAAGAGAAAGATAAGAATGTAATATATAATTTAATGCAGTTATATACATATGAATTAAGTTTCTTTGAAGATGAGACTACAACATTTAAAATGTTGGATTCTGGATTGTATGTAATGAGCAAATATGTTGAAAGATATTGGCAGGAAGAAAATAGGCATCCATATATATTAAAATGTAACAATGAATTAGCAGGATTTGTTTTACAGAGATTTAATGAGGAAAATATGAATGAAGTAGCCGAATTTTTTGTTCTTAACAAGTATAGAAGAATAGGGGCAGGAACATTTATGGCAAATAAAATGTTTGAGGTGTATAAAGGAAAATGGGAAGTTTGTACATTATTAAAAAATGAAAGAGCTCAAAAATTTTGGAGAAACACTATAAAAAATTTTACAAATAATAATTTTGAGGAAAAATATATTAGAAATAATTCAAGATTAGCATTTTACTTTGAAAGTTAAAAATTATTTATAAGAAAAACTGGGGGATGACTTGGAATTTTATCAAAGAGCCATTAGAATGGAGGAAAAATATGAAATTATACTTAAAAAAGCCTTCTGCTGAAGAAGAACAAGAGTGGAAAAACTATATAAAAGAGTTTAGAAAAATAGATATTAATGCTACACCATTAGGATATTATGAAAATATTGATTATAAGGATTGGTTAATAAAAATAGAAAATGAAAATAAAGGAATAAATATGGAAGAAGGTAGAGTTCCTTCAACAGTTTTTTTCTTAATGAATGATGGAAACAAAATTCTAGGACATATATCAATTAGACATAACATAGATAATGCTTTTTTAAAATTATATGGTGGACACATTGGCTATGGAATAAGGCCAAGTGAAAGAAATAAAGGGTATGGAACGATAATGCTTCATCTAGCATTAATAAAATGCAAAGAATTAGGTTTGGAAGATGTAATGATTACTTGTAAAGATAATAATGTTGGTTCTTATAAAATCATAGAAAATAATTATGGAATACAAAAAGATTTAATTTATATCAAAGAAGAAAATTCTTACTTTAGAAGATATTGGATTAATATTGACCAATCTGTATTAAGTTTTAAGATGTTATAAAAAATGTGGATTTAAAGAATCTGGAAGAAGAATTAGCAAAATGAGTTGCCCTATTTTGCGAAGTATATTATAATATAAAAAGGTGTAATTGATTATATGTGCATTAAAATGGATATATAGAAAGATAGGTGTAAAATGAAAAGTAGGAAGATTATTTATGTTGTATTATCTGTTATATTGATAATTGTTATCTTTGCAATTATTATTGCTATAAAAAATAAGAAACCTGAATTAAATGACCATACTATTTGTGAGCCTAAATCAATAATAGAACAGATATTAGCAACCAACCCTGATAAAAAATATTTAAAACTAAAAGGTGGAGAAATATTAAATGAAAATACAAATTTTAGTGAATATGCTTTCATAAGTAATAATTCAATATATATTTTCAATCCTCAAAAATTAGACAGCGGAGAATTTGAATATAAAAAAGTTTATGACATAGATAAAAATATTAAAGTTATGAACATTAGGCCAAGCTCTGGGGCAGATATAAAATTTATTGATTACAATGATACATTATATACATTACATGATGAAAATTTGGATAATAAAGTTAGAGATAGTTATGATATGTTTCTAAATGCAGATTATAAACTTAATAATTATCTTAAATGGGAATATTCTACTGAATTTCTTGGCAAAAAGACTGATTATGATTTTATGTCTAACTATGTTTATGTAAAGGATAATATTTTGTATAGATTATTGTATAATAATGATAGATATCCAGCAGTTGATAAAGTTAGTGGAAATTATGAGGGCGAGAAAGTAATTAGAATATATAATGAAAGAATACTTAAAACTGATAAAGGCTTTTACGAGATAATGAGTTATTTTGATACTAATTTAAATAAAACTGTTACAACTACAGTCAGAATTAATTTATTAACTAAATTTTATGATGAAATATTAACATTTACATATAAATATGTAGTGTTAAAAGATTATACGCTTATACCTATAAATGATGTTATGGAAAGCAGAGTGAGAGATTACCCATATGATTATTTTATAAGTGGATTTAATTATATGAATGAAGTGAGATATGAGGAATAACCCCCAAATAATATATATAAACAATGGAGGAAAAAGGACATGAAAATATCTACAAAAGTAGAAAATAATATTATAACAGATGTAAAATTTAAAACCTTTGGATGTGGAGCTGCAATAGCAACAAGCAGTATTTCAACAGAGATGATAAAAGGAAAAACGATAGAAGAGGCTTTAGCTTTAAAAAATGGAGACGTTGTAAAAGCATTAGATGGACTACCACCTGTAAAACTACACTGCTCAGTGTTAGCTGAAGAAGCAATACATGAAGCTATTGCAGATTACTATAGAAAAGAAGGCAAATTATCAGAAGAAGAAATTAAGATAAAATGTAATTTAAAAGAACATCATTGTGAAAGCTGTGGTATTTAGTATGATTAGAGCAGATAATTAATTATCTGCTCTAAAAAAATGAAGAATAGAGATACACACTTATAAAAAATGCATTATTCGTTTATTTTTGAGTATAAACCAAATGAAATAATACCGCTTAAGCCGACTAAAGTATAAATGACTCTACTAAAAGCACTCATACTCCCAAAAAGTGCAGCAACTAAATCGAAACTGAAAAGACCTATTAAAAGCCAATTTAATGCACCAATTATTACAAGTGTAAGTACAATGTAATATAAAGTTTTCATAACATACCTCCATAATAATATTATTAGAATTTATTATAATAATTATTCAATCGAATTAAAAAATAATAACTTATTATTGCCATTTTTATTTTAGTATAGTACAATACTAATGTCGGACGAGGAAATAACAGATTTAATTGAATATAATAATAGAAAGACAAAATGGAATACATACAATAGTAGCAGAAGAATTGGGTTTTGGAACAAGAGAATATGAATTAATAAAAATTGATTAGGAACACGGAAGGTTTAATATTTTCAAAAAAGGAGACTTGAAGAATGAATAAATACATGAAAATAGCTGATGAATTAGCACAGCAAAATATTTTAACAAATGATGGTGGACCATTTGGAGCTGTTATTATAAAGAATAATGAAATAGTTGGTAAAGGTAATAATCAAGTAGTATTAAAAAATGATCCAACAGCACATGCAGAAATAGTAGCAATTAGAGATGCTTGCAAAAACTTGGGTACATTTGATTTAACAGGATGTGAAATTTATACTAGTTGTTATCCATGTCCAATGTGTTTGTCTGCTATTATATGGTCAAACATAAAAATGGTGTATTATGGCAACACAAAGGAAGATGCAGAAAAAATAGGATTTAGAGATAATTTAATTTATGAATATTTGGAGGGGCAAAGCAAAACCTCTAATAAAGAAGACATATTGAAAATTATAGCAATGGATAGGGAAGAAACAATAAAAACATTTGAAAGTTATCAAAATAAAAGTGAAAACAAAACTATGTATTAAAAGCAGGAGGCGTGTTTTGAAAGAATTAGTTTTAATTGACGGAAATAGTATTATGAATAGAGCATTTTACGGAATTATGGGTTCGAAAATGCTTACAACTCCAGATGGAAGATATACCAATGCTGTATATGGATTTTTATCAATAATGTTTAAAATAATAGATGATTTAAAACCAGAATATATGGTAGTGACTTTTGACCTAAAAGCACCAACTGCAAGACATAAGCTTTATGCAGGCTATAAAGCCACAAGAAAGGGAATGCCAAATGAACTTGCAGAACAGATGCCAATAATAAAAAATATTCTTAAAGCAATGAACATAACAATAATAGAAAAAGAAGGATACGAAGCAGATGATGTTTTGGGCACGCTAGCAAATTATGGAGAAGAGCAAGGAATTCATGTGACAATATTATCAGGAGACAGAGACACGTTCCAATTAACTACCAATAATATAACTATAAGAATTCCGCATACAAAAGCAGGAAAGACAGAGACAGAAGATTTTAAAGAACAAAATATTATAGAAAAATATGGTGTAATGCCAAAACAACTAATAGAAGTCAAAGGGCTAATGGGAGATAGTTCGGACAATATTCCAGGAGTCCCAGGAATAGGGGAAAAGACGGCACTAGAACTTATAAAAAAATATGGTTCAATAGAAAACCTATATAAGCAAATAGAAGAAGGCAAGGACGAATTAAAAGGAAAGACTAGAGAAAAAATTGAACAAAATAAGGAGTTGGCATATTTATCTAAAGAACTGGGAACCATTAATACACAAGTTCCAATAGAAAAAAACTTAGAAGATTATAAAATTACAGAATGGGATAAAAATGAAGTTTTAGAAATCTTTAAGGAACTAAAGTTTAATAGGTTTATAGAACGATTTGGCTTGAAAGCGGAAAAAAATGAGTCTCAGATAGAAAAATTATTTGAAATACAAGAAGTAAACTATAATTTAATAGAAGAGTATGCGCAAACTGAGAAAAAAATAATATATACTTTAGGTAAAGAGCAAAGTAATAATGATAATGACATAATTAAGAAAAAAATCATAAGCATAAGCATATATAATATCGAAAAAAATGTAATATACTATGCTAAAACAAATGAGGAACAGATAAAAAAGATATTTGAAAGTGAAAACATTGAAAAATATGGGCATAATTTAATAGAAGATTATGTAATATTAAGACAAAATGGTATAATGTTTAAAAATATGGTATTCGACATAGAAATTGCCGCATATTTAGTAAATCCCACAAATTCAAAATACAATATTTCTATATTAGCAAATCAGTATCTTAATATAGATATGAATGACTATTTGGAAAAAATGGGCATAGATAAAAATCAAAATAAACAAATTACGCTTTTTGAAACACAAGAACTTAATGATACAACTAAATATGAAAATGGTATAGAGACCTACTTATTGAATAAACTGATAGAAAAAATAACAGAAAAACTAAAAGAAATAAATTGCTGGGAATTATTTAATAATATAGAAATGCCATTAATTAAAGTATTGGGAGAAATGCAATATAATGGAATTCATTTAGATGAAAATGAATTAACTATGTTTGGAAATGAACTAAAAGCGAAAATAGGAGAGTTAAAAAAAGAAATATATGAAATGTGTGGACAAGAGTTTAATGTGAACTCAACACAGCAATTGGGAAAGGTTTTATTTGAAGATTTAAAGCTTCCTGTATATAAAAAGACAAAAAGCGGTTACTCAACAGATGTTGATGTTTTAGAAAAATTAAAAAAAGAGCATCCTGTTATAGAGAAAATATTAGAGTATAGAACATTAATGAAATTAAATTCAACCTATGTTGAAGGATTACTTCCATATGTAAATACTAAGACAAAAAGGATACATTCATATTTTCATCAAACAATAACAGCAACCGGAAGAATAAGCAGTACAGAACCAAATCTACAAAATATTCCGACAAGAATAGAATTAGGAAAACAGCTTAGAAAAGCATTTAAACCAGAAAAAGGATATATATATATAGATGCAGACTATTCACAAATAGAATTAAGAGTGTTAGCACACATATCTCAAGATGAAAACATGATAAATGCATTTGAAAATGATGAAGATATACACAGACAAGTAGCTTCAAAGGTATTTGATGTGCCAATGGAAGAAGTTACAAAAGAACAAAGAAGTGCTGCAAAAGCTGTAAACTTTGGAATTGTTTATGGAATAAGTGACTTTGGATTAGCAGAGCAGTTAGGGATAGGAAGAAAAAAAGCAAAACAATATATAGAGCAATACAAAGAAAAGTATATGGGAATTAAGAATTTTATGGATAACATTGTAGAAGAGGCAAAGAAAAGAGGATATGTAGAAACACTATTCCATAGAAGAAGAGAAATTCCAGAATTATCATCAAACAATTATATGGTAAGGCAATTTGGCGCTAGAGTAGCAATGAATACACCAATACAAGGAACAGCGGCAGATATTATGAAGATTGCAATGATAAAATTATTTGACAGAATAGAAAAAGAAAAATTAAGTGCAAAATTAATATTACAAGTACATGATGAATTGATTGTAGAATGTAAAAAAGAGGAAAGTGAACAAGTAAAGCAAGTCTTAAAAGAAAGTATGGAGAATGCTACAAAACTAAGCATACCATTAAAAGTAGAAATATCAGAAGCAAACAATTGGTATGAGGCAAAATAAGCAAAAGAAGCTTTAAATAATACGAAAGGTGAAAATAGTGAAAAAAATTTTGATTTGCACATTAGCAATTATAATTTTAGTAGTGGTGCTAAAAGTCGCTAATGTAAAAAGAATTATTTTGAGAAAAATGTACGTAAAAGATTATTCGGAATATGTTTATGAATATGCAACAGAATACAATGTAGATCCATTACTAGTATTTGCAGTTATTAAGGCAGAAAGCAATTTTAAAAAAGATGCAACATCAACAAGTAATGCAATTGGACTAATGCAATTAATGGAGAATACAGCTATAGAAACGGGAGAAAAAGTAGATGAAAAAATAAACTCAAAAGAAGAATTATATAACCCGAAGATTAATGTGAAAATTGGCATAAAATACTTATCAGAACTGCTAGAAAGATATGATGGAAACCTTGGAATAGCGCTAGCAGCATATAATGCGGGAATAGGAAATGTAACAGAGTGGATACAAAAAGGAATAATAAAAAAAGATGGCACTGATATAGAAAATATACCATTTAAAGAAACAAATAACTATGTAAGAAAAATATTAAGAGACTATGAGATTTATAGGGAAATTTATGAAGTGTAGAGGAGAAAATAAATTGACAAAAAATATGCAATGATATAAAATGTAAAAGATAATAAAAGAGTGAGGCGATAGAAAATGTGGGGAAATATTACTATAGCTTTTTTGCTAGCATTTATTACAAGCTTTGTTATAACACCCTATACTATGAGACTTGCGCATAAGGTTGGAGCAATAGATTTTCCAGGGGAACGTAAAATACACAATAAACCAATTCCAAGATTAGGTGGTTTAGCAATAATATCCGGTTTCCTACTTTCGGTTCTATATTTATTGTTTATATTAAACATAGAAAAAACAATAAGTTTAGTAGGAACAGAAAACTATGGAATAAAACTGATGGGATTTTTTCTAGGAATTATAATATTGGGAATAACATGTTTCATAGATGATTCGAAAAATATACCAGCGTGGGTTAAATTACTTGCACAAATATTATCAGCAGTAATTGTAACTGTGTGTGGTGTAAAGATAGACATGATAGCAGTACCATTTATGGAAAAAAACATAATTTTAAACAACGTTTTTTCATATATACTTACAATAGGATGGATAGTAGGTATAACTAATGCAATAAACTTAATAGATGGATTAGATGGCTTATCTTCAGGAATTTCACTTATATCTTGTATATCACTATTAATAATATTTGCAACAAATGGTTCATCAATATTATCTATAATATTAATAACAGCTCTTGCCGGTGGAATAGTTGGATTTTTGCCATTTAACTTTAATCCAGCTAAAACATTTGTAGGAGATGTAGGTTCTAATTTTTTAGGATTCAGCTTAGCAGTAATATCAATTTTAGGAGTGGCAAAAACATATACGGTTTTAGTATTAATAGCGCCACTAATAGTACTAGGATTACCTATATTTGATACAATATTTGCTATTTTTAGAAGAATAATCAAAGGTAAGTCATTAAAAGCTGTATTTAAGCCAGATAAGGGACATTTACATCATAGATTAATGGCAAAAGGGTATACACAAAAACAGGCAGTTTTGATATTATATGGACTAAGTGCAACGCTAGGCATGTTTGCAATAATATTATTAGACAGTGGGTTATGGAAGGCGTTATCATTTGCATTATTAGTAGTGGCAATTATCGCAGTAGGGTATAAAGATATATTCAAAAAAACAAAAACATCATAAGAAATTACACAAAAACAACTTATTTTGTAAGGTTGACAAAGAAAAAGTTTTAATATAGAATAACAAATACAAGAAATAATAGGAGTTGGGGGAAAACAAGATGAAACCTAAAGTATTATTAATAATACCAGCCTACAACGAAGCGGGAAACATAGAAAAAGTTGTAAAAGATTTAGAAAAAAATGCTAAAGATGTTGATTATGTTATTATAAACGATGCATCAAAAGACAATACTTTAGAAATATGTAAAAAAAACAATTATAATTGCATAAACGGATTAGTAAACCTAGGCCTTTGGGGGGCAGTTCAAACAGGACTTAAATATGCAATGGATAAAAATTATGATATTGCTATCCAATTCGATGGAGACGGACAACATAGTGCTAAATATATAGAATGTTTAGTTGACGAAATTGAAAATGGAATAGATATAGCTATTGGCTCAAGATTTGTAACTGCAAAAAAACCATGGTCATTGAGAATGCTGGGAAGTAGAGTAATATCAGCTTGTATATTTCTAACTACAGGGAAAAGGATTACGGATCCAACAAGTGGAATGAGAGCATATAATAAAAATATTATAAAGGAATATGCACTAGACATGAACAATCCCCCAGAACCGGATACGTTAGTGTATATGTTAAAAAAGAAGAAAAAAATAAAAGAAATTCAAGTAGAAATGAGTGAAAGAGAACAAGGAACATCTTCATTTAATGTAGGTCATACTATTAAATATATGTGCAGAATGATTATTTCTATCTTTTTTATACAACCATTTAGGAAAAGAAAATAAAATATTGATAAGAAGAGGAGTTGACTATGGATTTACAATTAAATTTATTTTTTATAATTATTTCAATATTAACAATCATTTATATTATACGAAAAATAAGAAAACATAAATTAAATATTGATGATTCTATTGTATGGATAATTTGGTCAATCATATTATTGATACTTAGTATATTTCCGAAAATTTCAATTTTTTTTGCAAAGCAAATGGGATTTCAATCAACGAGTAATTTCATTTTATGCTTATTTGTGTTTGTTTCTTATATCATGTTATTTTTTCAAAATATTAAAATATCAGAGTTAAAAGAAAAAAACAAAGAGATAATTCAAAAAACAAGTATATATGTGTATAACCAAAGAAATAATGAGAATAAAGAGAAATAATAATTTATAACAGGTGAAGAACAAATGAGAGCAAAAAAAACTTTAAAAAATTTAATATTTAACTTATTGCAACAAATTGTAAGTATCGTGACCGGTTTTATATTACCACCCCTCATAATTCAGAATTATGGTTCATCAATTAATGGGCTGATTTCTACGATAAAACAGATTGTAATGTATGCTCAAACTACTGGTGCAGGAATTGCGAGTGCTAGTACATATGTAATGTATCAACCACTAGCTGAACGAAACTATAAAAAGTTAAGTGGTATTTTTAATGCAACGAGGAAAATGTTTGTAAAAGCAGGAAACTTGTCATCTCTTATCATGCTCTTAGTTGCATTCATATACCCATTATTTGTGCGTAACGATGTAGATGTTTTAACTACAATTTGTTTAATTATATTACTTGGAGCCTGTGGCGTATCGGAATTTTATTTTATTGGAAAGTATCAAGCCTTGTTTAGCGCAGATCAAAAAAACTACTTGGTATCTATTGCTCAAGGATTGGGTAATATATTTAACATTGTCATTTCTATAATATTAATTAAATTTAACTGTAATATTATTTTGGTAGAATTTGGTGCAATGACTGTGTATATTGTCAGAGTGGTTGTGCTTTGGACGTACTTCAAAAAAAATTATACTTATATTGATAAGAAAGAAAAACCACTGATGAACGAAATTTCTCAAAGGAGAGATGCAATAATACACGAAATTACTGCACTGATTATTAACAATAGTTCTATTGTACTAATATCATTGCTTATTGGGTTAAAAAATGCAAGTATTTATAATGTTTATATGTTAGTTTTTTCTGGATTAAACATGATTTGCAATATTGTTTCTAATGGAATATATGCATCTTTTGGGGATGTAGTTTCGAAAAAAGAAGATGAAGTTCTGAAAAAAGCTTATGATGTTTTTGAATTTACATACATGATTATGATCTCCGCAATTTATACAATAGCATATATATTAATTATGCCATTTATAAAAATATATACTCAAGGAATGACAGACGCTAACTATGTGCTTCCTATATTAGGTAAGTTATTTGTACTAGTTGGATTCATAAACAATCTTAAGATTCCATCAAGAACGATGGTCATTGCAAGCGGGCATTTTAAACAGACAAAAAAATATTCAGTAATTGAAATGATTATAAATCTTTTGGGACAAGTAATTCTAATGTATTTTTGGGGAATCTATGGAGCTTTATTAGGATGCCTATTGGCAGCAATATATAGGGCAATTAATTTTATTTGGTACTCTAACAAATATATATTGAAGATATCGAATAATATAATTATAAAAAGAGTTTTATTATTTTTAGCGGTTGCATGTATAATTATTGGATTTTATTCATTTGGAATCAACCTTATGATTTTAAACTATCTGCAGTGGTTTACATATGCAATTATAATATCTACTACTGTAGGGATTATATTTTTAATAACAGGAGCAATTTCCAATAGAGAAACATTTAAAGAGACTGTAAAAATTTTAAAAGGAATTATAATAAGAAGGTAACTTATATGAAAAAACATGCATATCTAATTATGGCTCATAATAACCCATACATTCTAAAAAAATTGTTAAATTTAATTGATGATAAGAGAAATGATATTTATTTACATATAGATAAAAAGTCAAAATTATTCAATGTACAAGAAATAAACAATATTGTAAAGAATTCGAATCTATATTTTACGAAAAGAATTGATGTGAGATGGGGGGACTTTTCTCAGATAGAATGTGAATATTTATTACTAAAAGAAAGCAAAAACAAGAACTATGAATATTATCACTTTATATCAGGAGTAGACCTACCATTAAAAACACAAGATGAAATTCACGATTTTTTTCAAAAGAACAATGGAAAAGAAATTGTTCAATTAACGACGGATGAAATAATAAACAAAAGGAATGCATATTATAGAATTTCTAGGTTCCATTTTTTTCAAAAAATTGCAAAAAGCAATCGAAGATTAGAAAGAACATTTTATAATGCTTTTCAAAATGTTTTTATGCCTATACAATCTATTTTAAAAGTCGATCGAATAAAAAAGCTGGATATCAAAGTAGGATATGGTGCAAATTGGGTCAGTATTACAAATGACTTTGCAAACTATGTGTTGAAACAGGAAACTTGGGTAAGAAAGGTATTTAAATATTCATTATGCGCAGATGAACTATTTATTCAGACACTTTTAGTAAACTCTAAATTTAAAGAAAATGTTTATAAAGAACCATCAAATAATTTTAACGGAGATGCTTGTATGAGATACATTGATTGGGAAAGAGGAAATCCATATGTATTCAAAGAGGAAGACCTAGAAAGATTGCTAAAAAGTAGAATGCTGTTTGCTAGAAAGTTTGATGTAGAGACAAATAAAAAGATTATTGATGACATATATATGATATTAAAAGAAAAACAGAACAAATAATAACTAATTTTAGTTATAAGTGGAGGAGAAAAATTGACAATACTAAAGATTTTATTATTAATAGTTTTTATGTGTTTTAGTTCAAAGGCACTTGGACTTTATGTTTTTGATAAGATAAAGAAAGATAGGGAAGAAAAAACAGCAATAGGCTTTTTGGCAAATCTGACTTTGTTTTTTATATGTGAGCTTCCAGTTATGTTCTTTAAACTATCATCAAGATACTTAAATATTTTTGGACTTGTATATTTAACAATAATTGGAATTATTATGCTTAAGTATATAAAAAACAAGAAAATTATTAAAATAACAAAAAAAGAAATTATAGCACTTATTGTGGCATTTGCTTTTATGTTATTATATATGATATGCATTCACTTTGGATACATGGAAACATATGATTCCTATTTTTACAGTGTATTTACTAATAGTGCACAAAATGCAGAACACATATCAACTATAGACCCATATACAGGCCAAAGTAATTTGCAAAATTATTATAAATATATGTCATATTACTACCAAGCATCATTTTTGGCTAACATAGTCGGACTACAAGAGGGATATTTAGTTTTAATATGGGTAATGACATTTATGAATTACTTTTTTATAAGTATGACAGCAATAACATTGGTGAGAATAGCTCGAAATAAAAATTTAAACAATATACTTACAGCATTTTTTTTAACATTTGTTCTTAGCATTTTCAGGGCGCCATTTAATGCACTTCATTTAGTAACAATAGTATTAAGTATTTATTGTTTTACTTATATGTTTGATTTATTCAAAGAAGAAAAAACATCATTACATTTACTATTAATTTGTATAATTGCTGGAATTTCTATAACATCTACGATGATGTTTATTATGTTATTTTTTATTTGTTCCTTCTATATAGTTGTATGTATATTAAAAAGAAAGGACTTATTGAATTCAGTATTATATGTAGGTACACCGGTATTGATAATTTTGTTTTTATATATTTATGAATCGTTAGATAATATATATGTTATTGCAATTATGCTATTTGTGTTAACAATTTTATATTTGTTATTTCAAAACAAAAAAATAATAGATATAATTGCTAAACTTGGATATCCAATGATGATAATTATACCAATAATACTTATTTTACTAGGAACTCCTTTATATGATAATATATTGGCAAAATTATTAATAAAGAAGGATAATATTGATTCAAGCATGCAAATAATTCCAGAGAATGCAGAGAATCCGGATGAACATTTAGAAGATGGGGAAAAATTAATATTAAATTATACAGTGGATAAAGAAATTCATAGTTCATCAATGAAATATATTTATGAAAATAAATCTAATGTATTAAGTACAATTCTGATTTTAATTACACATTCAAGCATCTTGTATGGTGGTATGATATTCTTATTAGTATATGGAATAAAAAATTTAAGAAAAAAACCAGAGTTTTTATTACTAGTGGTATATATAATTATTTTGTATAATCCTTTAGTAAGAAAGGGTCTTTCAGCATTAACATTAGGGCTTGAAAGTAGGATATATTTATTCTTTAATACTATTTTTGGAATATTAGGAATATATTATTTGCTTGAATTTATAGAAACTAGAGTAAAAAATATAAAAACACAATATAACATTAAGAAAGTATTGCAATATGGAAGCTATGTATACATAACATTAACAGCATTTTCAATATTAGTCTATATATTACAATTTGATATAATTGATTGTAAAAAATATAGCATACTTGCTAAAGTGCCAAATACTTTAGTAGAAGCGACTGAATATTTTAATAAATATATACAGGAAAATAATTTATCTAACGAATATGTTAGGGTCTATTATACGGCTAATACTTTTAATATGTCTATGATTGACAAAAATGTCAATAAGAAAATTAAAATTATAAATAGTAAAGAATATATGGGATATTTGGGAGATGAAAATAAAACTTTTACAAGTAAATTAGCTATAAGTGCTTACTTTGATTCAGAGGGTAAAAGCTATTTATATAATGAATCTGGAAAAGAGGTACCAATAGAAGAAAAGGAAATTGAGGAATATATTAAATACTATGATATTCAATATATAACTTGCAAGGCATCTAAAGAAGAAAAGTTTAAAAACTATATAAATAATAACTTTGAAGTTATTTATTCAAATGACGATGTTCAAATCCTAAAATTGAAATAAGGGGGGAAAAGAAAAAATGGATGAAGTGACAATTATTATAAAAACACTAGACAGATGTGATTGCTTAATTAATTTATTGGACTCTATTTTTAAAAAATATCCTAAAATTAGAGTTTTAGTTGGAGATGATAGCGAAATATCATCCAAAGAAAAAATACTATCAAAATTTAACCAATACAATTTGCAATATTACAATTTAGAAAAAGATTGTGGACTATCTGCTGGAAGAAATTTTTTATTAAATAAAATACAAACGAAATATTTTGTATTAGCAGACGACGATTTCGTTTTTGATCAAAAAACAAACTTAGAAAGAGCAGTGCAAATACTTGAAGAGAAAAAATTAGATATTATAGGGGGATATATACGCAACTATAAAATTGTAAAAAGTAATTGGGACAAGCTTCTTGTTCTTATTCAAAAAATACTAAAATATGAATTGCCAACAAATTATATAGGAACCTTAAAGATGGAAGGAAATACATTTTATGCAGATTACACAGTGCATTCATTTCCGGAATTTGCAGAAACAGATTTAGTATTAAATTTTTTCTTGGCTAAGACAGAAAGAATAAAAGAAATTCACGGTTGGGATCCAAAATTGAAATTGCAAGAACACACGGAGTTTTTTTATAGAGTCAAATTGAATAATTTGAAGGTAGGGTTTACAAATGAACTATCAGTTCAACATCATCCGGTTAAACTAAAAAAGTACAGCGAAAAAAGAAATAGAAATTATACAAATGTATTTATGGATAAGTATGCCATAGACAAAATAGTTGCAAATTATGATGACAATAGAGGACAAGTTATAACATTAAGAGAAAATTTGGAGGGGAAAAATTGAAAGTTAGTGTGATTATTCCTATTTATAATGCAATGGAGTATCTACCAATTAGTTTGGAAAAAGTTTTAAACCAAACATATCATAATATAGAAATACTGTTGGTTGATAATAACTCAAAAGATGGCAGTTATGATTATATAAAGACACTAGAAAAAAACGATTGTAGAGTTAAAGCACTAATAGCTACAATGCAAGGACCTAATTATGCTAGAAAGGTCGGATTTGAAGCTTCGACAGGAGATTATGTTTTATTTTGCGACTCAGATGACTTTGTAGAGCTGGATGCAATTGAGAATTTTGTGGGTAAACTAGAAGAAACAAATGCAGATATTGTTATTGGAAATTATAAAGAAGTAACAAAAAAAGATGAGTTTTTAAAAGAAAAAAAGGGAATTCCGTATAAATATTACTCAGAAAACTTAAAAGAACATAAAGATATTATTCACATAAAACCAGCTCTTTGGAACAAGATATTTAAAAGAGATTTAATAAAAGAAAGTTTTTTTATTACATCTAAAATAGGAGAAGATATGATAATAACAATATCTTCCATTATGGAAGCAAAAAATATTGCATATATGGATAAAACAGTATATCATTATGTTCCAAATGATGAAGGGCTTTCAAATTCTGTAAATGTTAGAAATTTACTAGATATTTTAACAACAACGGAAGAACTGAAAAAAATTGCTAAAAGTCAAAATACATATAGTAAGTATGAAGAAGAGATTGAATTTTTATGTTTTACACATGTGATCTATAAAATACTAAGAACTGTAATGATGGAAAATGATGAAGAGCGAATAGAAGTATATACAAAATTGAGAGAATATTTAAAGAAAAATCACAAGTACAAAGAAACTAAATATTACAGGACTAAAATGTACTATAAAATAGCGGCAGTGCTTTTAATGAATAAAAATATATACGATTTAAAAATTTTTAGAAAAATGTTGAAAGCAATATTTGAAAATAAAACACTATATAAATGTTTCAAAAAATTAGATAATTAAAGGGGAAAACATGAATATAAAAATTTTAATGTCTACGATGAATAAAAAAGATATTGAGGAACTAAAGTTAAATGAAAAAAATATATCAAACTGTATAATAATAAATCAAACTAAAGAGCAGATAAAAAATATAGAAAAAGGTGATGTGGTTTTTTATTCATACAATGAAAAAGGGCTAGCAAAATCACGTAATAGGTTATTGGAAAAAATAGAAAGTGATGTAGATATTGGTATTATTACGGATGATGATGTGACATTTGTTAAAGAATATAAAGATATAGTTCAAAAAGCTTATGATACAATAAAAAATGCAGATATAATTATATTTAAGTCTTTAGATGAAAATGGAAAAGATAGAAGAAAATATCCATCTCACAACAAGGAACTAACAAGAAAAGAAATCTTACAAGTATGTTCTATAGAAATAACCTTTAGAGTATTAAAAATAAAGGATAAAGTGAGGTTTGACGAAAGATTTGGATTAGGTTCTAGATATAAAAGTGGCGAGGAAAATATATTTTTACTTGATTGTTATAATAAAGGATTAAAAATATATTTTTATAATGAAGCAATAAATATACATCCAAAGGAAAGTACAGGAGCGATATGGATGGAAGAAGACATATATGAAAAAGGGGCATTATTTAGGAGGTTATATCCCAAAATGTGTTTTTTTATGGTATTGCCAATTGCAATCTTAAAAAGAAATATTTGTAAAACAAACATATTCAATATAACAAAACTATTGTTCAAAGGAATAAAAGATTACAAAAAAGAGGAAGATAGATGAAAAAAATAGCTATATTTCAATATGATTTAGGATTAGGGGGAATTCAAAAATCATTAATAAATTTATTGAACAACTTAAATTTGGATGAATACAACATAGATTTATATTTATTCAGCAAAGAGAATTTTTATAATGTCAAAATGCCAACTAAGATTAACATTATATATTTATCACCTTTTGCTGCAATATGTAAAATTATTCCATTTAAAATCCTTATAAAATATAAAAAATATCACATAGAAAAGGAATATGATATAACTATTGATTTTAACGGATATTCTAATGAATGTGCAATAGCGGCACTAGAAACCAATAGTAAGAAAAAAATAATATGGTGCCATAATGATATTGTAATTAAATCTAAAAATGAATGGAAATATAATATTTTATATAATGCATTTAAAACAAAATATAAATATTTTGATGAAATCGTTAATGTTTCAGAGGGAGCAAAACAGTCATTTATAGCTAAAACTAAAATAGATCAAAAAAAGGTATGGAGTATTCCAAATTATATAGATGCAGAAGAAATAATAACAAAAAGTAAAAAAGAAAATAGTTTTACCGTAGATAATAAAAAATATAATTTAGTTACAGTAGGAAGAATATGTCATCAAAAGGGTTTTGATATATTAATAGAGCATATGGAAAATATAGTACAGCAAAATAAAAATGTTAATTTATATATAATAGGAGATGGACCAGATGCTCCAAAAATAAAGAAACTAGTAAAAAGAAAAAAATTACAAGAAAATGTATTTTTCTTGGGTAGCCAAAAAAATCCATTTGAATATATGAAAAAGATGGATGCTTTTGTTATAACATCACGTTATGAAGGACAAGGCATGGTGATTTTAGAAGCTAAAGTAATAGGATTACCAATTTTTATACCTAAGCATTTGGAAAAATATGTAGAAGGTATAGAAGGATGTATTAATATAGAAAAAGACATATTGGGAGCAAAAAAAATTGAAGATAAACAAGTAGATTATTTAAATAAATATAACTACAACATTAAGGAAAAAATAGCTCGACTATTATCCTAAAAAAGGAGAAGAAAATGAAAATATCAATAATTGAACTAGTTAAAAAGATACCAAGATTTTCAGGATATTTACTTCAAATGATTTTTTATTATATTGTTTCAATATTTTATAAAGACAGAGAAAAATATAAAGATGCATGGCTTATTTGTGAGAGGGGAACAGAAGCAAGAGATAATGGGTACTGGATGTTTAAATATATAAGAGAAAAACATCCAGAGCAAAAGGTTTACTATATAATCAATAAAAAAAATAAAATAGATTACGAAAAAGTAAAAAAACTAGGAGAAGTTATAGAATACAATAGCTTTCAACACAAGATTGCGCTGATATTATCTAATGTATATATTTCTACACATATTGGATATATTAACATCTGGAGTTATTTATTGTACAAGAAAGTTTTTGACAGAAAAAACAAGAAAAAATATATTTTTTTACAACACGGAGTTACAAAGGATGATATGAGTGATTTATTAAATAAAAGAATAAATCAGATAAATCTTTTTATAACATCAACCTTTGATGAAAGAAATTCTATATTAAATAATCCTAACTATGGATATAAAGAAGAAGAAGTACCACTAATAGGAATGGCGAGGTTTGATAATCTAAATAATTATCAAACTAAAGAACAAATTTTGCTAATGCCTACTTGGAGAAGCTACTTAGTTAATCCGTCATACAAAAAAGAAGACAAGAGCTTAGAGAAAGGATTTACAGAAACAGAATATTATAAAAAATATAAGAGCTTATTAAACAATACAAGATTACATGAACTATTAAAAAAATATAATGTTAAACTAGTATTTTATCCACATTATGAAATGCAAAAATATATTAAATTATTTAATACGAATAATCCAAACATTATTATTGCTTCAAAGGAAGAAAATGACGTGCAGGAATTACTTAGACAGTCGAAAATATTAATAACAGATTATTCAAGTGTTTACTTCGACTTTGCCTATATGAAAAAACCAGAACTATTTTACCAGTTTGATAAAGAAAAATTTAGACAAAAGCAATATAAGGAGTGCACAATAGAATATAAACATAAGGAATTTGGGCGAATAGCAAAAAAAGAAGATGAAGTAATAGAGGAATTGGAAAAGATTTTAAAAAATGGATGTAAAATGGAAGAAAAGTATATTGAAATGGTTGAAGATACGTTTGCTTATATTGATAACAACAACTGTAAAAGAACATATGATGAAATTATTAAATTATTAAATTATTAAATAAATAGGGGAAAATATGGATGTATCTATTATAATACCAGTTTATAATACTGAAAAATATCTTAAACAGTGCTTAGAATCTCTAATAAAACAAAAAACAGAATTTAAGTATGAGATTATTTGCGTGAATGATGGCTCAACAGATAATTCGGAAAAAATATTAGAGCAATTTAGTGAAGATATACAACATATATATATAAAAAATAGTGGACCGGGTGCTGCAAGAAATTTAGCAATTCAAAAAGCAAAGGGACAATATTTACTCTTTGTTGATAGTGATGATTATGTATCAGAAAACTTTGTACAAAGGATGACAGAAGAAGCTATTCAAAACAATGCCGACGTGGTTATATGCAACTTTTACAGATTTAAGACCAATAATCTTGAACTAGAAAAGGTTAACAAAGGTAAAAAAGCAATTTATGAAAAAGGTAAAATACAAGAAGTTTTGTTAATGGAATTTCACTCATGTAATAAATTATTCAGAAAAAACCTAATGATGAAAAATTTATACCCTGAAGATATGCTATTTGAAGATGTTGTTGCTATTTCAGAAGCACTAATAGATGCTAATAAAATAGTCAAAATAGAGGACTATTTATATTATTACAGAAGAACGGATAACTCAATAACTAACAATTTAACAGACAGAAATTACGATATAAAAAAAGCTATAGATATAATTGAACCTAAATTTATAAAAAATGGTTACACAACACAAATTGAATTTTTGAATATAAATTGTATTTTGGTTGATTTAGCAATTAAAGTTATGAAGGCGAAAAAAGAAAAAAAAGCGTATAAAGAAGTAATTGAACCTGTAATAAAGAAATATCCAGAATGGTATAAAAATCCACTAATAAAAAATGTAAAATTTAATAAAAAATTATATTTGTGGTGTTTAAAACATAAAATGTATGATTTAATAAAATTTGTTTTTTAGGAGAATATAATGTTTATTGTTTATGCTTTTATTATATTTGTAATATCAAATGGTATAGGGAAATTTTTACTTAGTAAAAAAGAAGAAATAAAAATATTATCTGTACCTGTAGGATTTATTGTTTTCATGGGAGGTTTGCAATTAGGCTATTATCCAATGCAAATTTTTCAAGTCTCATCTACGTTAGTACATACATATACGGCACTAATAAGTATTCCATTGTTTATTTATGGAATTGCAAAGATAAAAAAAGAAGACTTTTGTTTTTTAAAACACTATGAGTTTTATATTTTAATTATTTTAATATTTGGAATTATAAAAATAATTCCTGCGACAGATGCAGGAGATGATTCCTTTTACATGCCATTAATAATGGAAAATTCACAGACTGACAAGATTAATAGCATAAATCCAAGGACTGGCTGGAATTGGAATGTCGATGAATTTTATAAATATCAAGGATATTATCTATTTCAATCAAGCATGTATAAATTACAAAATACATTATTCCATTTTACAAGTGATATATTTATTACTTTCAGGACAACCATGAGTTTGTTTGTTATAATTTCTTTTGCAATTATTATATATGGAATAAAAAGTATATATGAAATTAAAGATAAAACTATAGCATTAATTATTACAATCTTATCTATTTTATTAATAGGCACATTAGAATTAAGTCATTTATATTGGGGTTCTAATTTAATATTTATAATCGGAATTCCTATTTATCTTATATTACTAGAACAATATACTAAAAACCAACAAAAAAAATATGTTTGGATTATAACTGGAATAAGTTTAGGCTTGAATGCTATTGCTTCAAGCAGTTTATTTCTACAAACATTCATAATTTTTTCGTTCTTTATATATTGTTTAAAAATAAAAAATATAAAAATATATGATTACCTGATTATGATGTTACCTAATATTATATATGCTATCTTATTTTTACAGAAATATTGGCTTATAGTTCCAGTAATATTGATCTATATAATGTTTTTAAATAAAAAAGTACAGGAAATAGTGGAAAAATTATTACTTAAGGATATAATATATAAATTAATATTTATATTACCTTTAGTATTGTTCATAATTGGAATTGTGCTGAAATTGGATTTTTCATGGAACATTTATAGAGTGGGTTATGGAACACTTCTAGCAAATTTACTAGTAATTTTAGCAATAATTTATCTATACATAAAAAATAGAAAAATAGATGTATCACAATTCATCTTCTTTATATATTTTATATTTTTCTTTAATCCATTAGTGGCACCTTTTGTTTCTGAATTTCTGACATCAAAAGTGGTATATTACAGGTTATTTTATATTACAAAAAGTCCTTTTATGATAATAACAATTTTTTATAGTGTATATACATATATAGAAGGTAAGAAAAAGATGCTTAAATATGCTTATATAATAGGAGTAGGACTTCTAATAATTAGATATGGAGCGATTCTAGGAAGTTACACTTTTTTAGAACCAACTTATTATACAAAATATGATTATGTGCTAAGAGAAGATATGGATTCTAAAGAATTAGGAGATTTTTTTACGGAAAACCAAGAAAAGTTCAAGGGACAGGTAGTTACATCGATGTATTTTTCGCCTAGACAGTATTCACTTAATTATCATGCTAATACATATCGCTATCCATATGATGAAAAATATTTAAATGATGAAAAAGATGCGTACACAATTTTCTTATATAATAATGATAGTGTAACCGAAGATGACATGTATAATTTTAAAAATGCAATGCATAAGGACAAAACTAAAATAGTAGTTACATATACAAATAAAACTCAAGAAATGGAAAAATGGATAAATTTTAATTTTGACAAAATTTATCAAAATAAAACATATACAGTGTATTATTTTAATTATTAGATTGAAACTAATTATTGTATCATATATAATAACTAAAAGAAGTATTGTTATATACCAAAAGTTAAAAAGTTGCTCTTATAAAAAAATATTGGTAAAAAAATCATAGTCTAAAAAGGAGATAAGATACAAGTGAAAAAAGTATTATTTATATCGAGCACAGGTGGGCATTTTAATGAGCTTATGCAATTAAAACCGTTATTTAAACAATATGATTACCATATAATAACCGAAAAAGATAAAACAACGGAAAATCTAAAAAAAATATATAAGGATAAGCTGAACTTTCTTACATATGGTACAAGAAGTAGAATTTTAGTGTATCCATTTATATTTATGTTTAATTGTTTCAAAAGTTTATTTTACTATTTTAAAATTAAACCAAAAATAATTATAACAACAGGTACACATACTGCTGTACCAATGTGTTATATAGGTAAAATATTTGGCTCAAAAATTATTTTTATAGAGACATTTGCAAATAAAAATACTAAAACATTATCTGGCAAAATGGTTTACCCAATTGCTGATTTGTTTATAGTACAATGGGAAGAAATGAAAAAACTGTATCCTAAAGCTGTATATGGAGGTGCTATATATTAATGATTTTAGTATTACTTGGAACTCAGAATAATAGCTTTTATAGATTATTAGAAGAAGTGCAAAAATGTATAGATGAAGATATAATAAAAGATAAGGTTATTGTACAAGCTGGAAGTACAAAATTTGAATCAAAAGATATGGAAGTTTTTAATTTGATAGAACAGGACAAATTTAATATATTAATGGAACAGGCAGATACAATAATCACACATGGAGGAGTGGGTTCAATTGTAACAGCTGTTAAATTAGGCAAAAAGGTGATTGCAGTTCCAAGATTAAAACAATATGGAGAACATGTTAATGACCATCAAATTCAAATAGTAGAAACTTTTTCGAACCAAGGGTTTATAAAAGGTATAAAAGATGTTTCAGAATTAAAAGAAACTTTAAGAGAAATAGATACATTTATACCAAACAAATTAGAAAGTAATACAGAGCATATTATAAACATAATTGAAGATTTTATACAAAATGTGTAAGTACTACCAATAAAAGAGGAGCAGGATTATATGAAAAAAGTATCAGTAGTTATACCGATGTATTATGAACAAGAGGTTGTAGATGTTTGTTATAAAAGAGTAAAAAAAGTCTTAGAAGAACTAAAAGAAAAGTATGAACACGAAATTATTTTTATAAATGATGGTTCAAAGGACAAGACTTTAGACATATTACAGGACATAGCAAAAGTTGATAAAAATGTAAAGATAATATCTTTTTCAAGAAATTTTGGACATCAAGCGGCAGTAACGGCAGGGCTAAAGTATGTGACAGGGGATGCAATTATAATAATAGATGCGGACTTGCAAGATCCACCAGAGTTAATACCAGATATGATAGAAAAATGGGAGCAGGGATATGAAGTAATATATGGCAAAAGAAAAAAAAGAAATGGAGAATCTGCATTTAAATTACTTACAGCAAAGGCTTTTTATACAACACTAAATAAATTATCAGATGTAGAAATACCTGGAGATACAGGAGATTTTAGACTAGTAGATAAAAAAGTTGTAGATGTAATTAACTCATTGCCTGAACATAACAAATTTTTAAGAGGACTGTTTAGTTGGGTTGGATTTGAACAATATGAGTATGAATATGAAAGAAAAGAAAGGTATGCAGGTAAGACAAAATATCCATTAAAAAAAATGTTAAAATTAGCCTCTGATGGTATAATTGGATTTTCAACTAAGCCTATAAAAGTAATAGGTGGTTTCGGAATTACTTTTGTAATAGCGTCTATAGTTATATTACTTTATTTTATATTATCAAAAATATTTGGATGGACAAACATGCTAAAGGGATGGACAAGCATTATGTTTGCAACAACTTTTGTAGGAGGTATTGTCTTACTTTCTCTTTGGATTATAGGTGAATACTTAGTAAGAATTTATGATGAAGCAAAACAAAGGCCTCAATATATAATTAAGAAAAAAATAAATATATAAATTATTATAAAGGAGAGATGATAATATGTCAGTTTTAGTTACAGGAGGAGCAGGATACATTGGTAGTCATACAGTTGTGGAGTTATTAACTGAAAATAAGGAGGTAATTGTTGTTGATAACTTTTCAAACAGCAAGCCAGAGATGTTGGACAAGATTAAAAAAATAACAAACAAGGACTTTAAATTTTATGAACTTGATTATTCAAATAAGGAAAAGATGGATAAAGTTTTTGCGGAGAATAAAATAGACTCTGTTATACATTTTGCAGGATACAAAGCAGTGGGCGAATCTGTAGAGAAGCCAATTGAATACTATACAAATAATGTATCGGGAACATTAAATTTATTAGATGTTATGAGAAAACATAATGTAAAAACAATTATTTTTAGTTCATCTGCAACAGTTTATGGAGATCCAGAAGTAGTACCGCTAACAGAAATGTGTAAGATAGGAGGAACAACAAATCCATACGGAAGTTCAAAATTGTTTATAGAACAAATATTAAAAGATGTATATAAATCGGATAATACATGGGATGTTTGTATATTAAGATATTTTAACCCAATAGGTTCACACGAATCTGGAATAATAGGAGAAGAACCACAAGGTAGACCTAACAATTTAATGCCATATATCGTAAGAGTTGCATCAGGAGAGTTAGAAGAATTATCAATTTTTGGAAATGACTACAATACACCAGATGGAACGGGTGTTAGAGATTATATACATGTAGTAGACTTGGCTAAGGGACATATTAAAGCATTAGAAAAATTAGAAAAAGAAAAAAGTGGTATATATATATATAATTTGGGAACAGGAAAAGGTTATAGTGTTTTAGATATGGTTCATGCGTTTGAAAAAACAACAGGACAAAAAATAAAATACAAAATAACTGAAAGAAGAGCAGGAGATATAGCTACATGCTATGCAGATGCAACAAAGGCAAAAGAAGAGTTAAATTGGGTGGCTGAGAAAACATTGGAAGATATGTGTAGAGACTCATGGAATTATATAAAAATTTCACACTAAATTTTAACATTAATTTAAATAATATATATTAATGTAACAAAAGAAAAGGAGGAATTATTTATGAAAATTGATTGGGCAATTGTTTCAATCTTTGTGTCAGTACTTTCTTTCATTGTAGCGTTTTACTTTTATAAATGGGTGAAAAGTCTGCCCGCTAAAAATGAAAAGATAGAAAATGTAGGAAGATTAATTAGAGAAGGTTCTTTCACATTCTTAAAAAAAGAATATAAAATGTTAGCAGTTATTATGTGTGTATTAGCAGTAGTAATTTTATTATTCTTCCCAGAACCTATATGGAAAACAGAAAATATTATGACTAATATAGGAATGGTTATAGCATTTATTTTAGGCTCAACTTTTTCGGGATTAGCTGGAATTATAGGAATTAGTATTGCAACTATAGCAAATATTAAAACAGCAATTTTAGCAAAAGAAAGCTTAGCAAAATCTTTTATGGCAGGCTTTAGAGGTGGAGCAGTTATGGGAATGGCTGTTGTTGGAACTTCTCTAGCAGGTTCTTCGATTTTGTATTTATTAACAAAAAATTCTAACATTGTTTTGGCATTTAGTTTTGGGGCGAGTTTGTTAGCACTTTTTGCAAAAGCTGGTGGGGGAATTTTTACGAAAACAGCAGATATGGCTGCAGACTTAACAGGTAAAGTAGAATTAGGAATCCCAGAAGACGATCCAAGAAATCCAGCGGTTATAGCTGATAATGTTGGAGATAACGTAGGTGATGTTGCAGGAATGGGAGCAGATTTATTTGACTCTAATATTGCAGCAATAGCGGCAACATTAGTAATAGCATTACCTTTGGGAGAAGTTAACATGATGTTTTGCTTTTGTGCAATTGGACTTTTAGCATCAATAATTGGAGTACTTTGTGCACATATAGGGAAAAAAGGAAATCCGGGTAAAGCACTTAATAATGGAACTTATTTAACTTGTGGAATATTCACAATTTTAACATTTTTTGCAACAATATTCTGCAATTTTAATATAAGAATTTGGGGAGCAGCAATAATGGGAATGATTATTGGTGTAGTAATAGGACTTACAAGCAATTATTATACAGGCGATGATAAAAAGCCTGTTATAAGTGTTGCGAAAAGTTCTTTAAAAGGACCAGCATTTACAATTTTATCTGGATTTTCTTATGGATTAATAAGTAGTTTGCCAGCGTTAGTGGGAATTGGACTAGCAGCACTTGTTTCATACAAATTATGCGAACCAATCGGACCAGGATATGCAATGCTAGGAATTTCTATGTCTGCAATAGGAATGTTATCAATTGTTGGAATGATAGTTTCAAATGATGCATATGGACCAATTGTAGATAATGCCAGAGGTCTTGCTGAAATGGGAGATTTAGGAGATGAGGTAATAGAAAGAGCAGATGAATTAGATTCGGCTGGAAATACAACAAAAGCAATTACAAAGGGATTTGCCATAGGTGCCGCAGGACTTACAGTTATTGCTTTATTAGCAGCATTTGCAGAAATTGTATCTAGTACAACAGGAGAAATAATTACATTTGATTTAATGAACCCATCTGTATTTTTTGGCGCTTTGGTTGGCGTGGCAATACCAGCTGTATTTTCCGCAATATTGATATTTGGAGTAAATAAGAATTCACAAAAGTTGGTTTCAGAAATTCATAGACAATTTAAAGAAATAAAAGGTATAAAAGAAGGTACAGCACAACCAGAATACGCAAAATGTATAAATTTAGCAACTTTAGGAGCAATGACAGAGCTAATACCAGCGGGATTATCAGCTATAATATCAACCTTAATAGTTGGCTTTGTAGGTGGGGTTCAAGCAATAGGAGGATTTCTAGCTGGAAATATATTATCTGGACTATTACTTGCAATGCTAATGAGTAATAGTGGAGGGTTATGGGATAATGCTAAAAAATATATAGAAGCAGGCAATTTTGGAGGCAAAGGTTCAGAAGCCCACAAGGCAGCTGTAATAGGAGATACAATAGGAGATCCATTTAAAGACACAGCAGGACCTTCAATAAATACTCAAATAACAGTAGTATCTCTAGTATCGTCGCTTTCAGCTACACTGTTTATAATGCATTCGATATTTTAAAAAGCAAATATGTATAATTAAAATATTAAACAAAAAACTATTCTCAAAAAGAGAGTAGTTTTTATTATTTTTTTGAAAATGAAGAGTATCAGCTACAGATATTTTTTTAATGTTTCTACACTGTCTTCCTGCATAGTTACAAAATCATGCAAAATATTTTTAACATCAGAAGAAACATTTGCGTTTTGATTTATTAAACGTCTTCCTTCAATAATACCCATATTAGTACCTTGCATTAACAATTCAGACAATTTAGAAGTAGTATCATCAGTCATAGTTTTCATCTGTATACCGTACCATGTCATCATCTTGTTCATAGTGTTAGTTTCGTGTGGCTCTTTGTTTGTTGCAAAATTATTATATAATTTATTAACTCTAACAGAAATATCTTTATATTTGTTATATTCTGTTTTTAAAATATTTTTGAATTGATTGTCTTCAACTTTTTGAGATATAAATGAGATTGCATCCATTCCCATAGTAGCACCTTTATTAATTTCATCTAATACATTTAAGTTTTGATTATCCATACTAACCTCCATAATTTGTTTGTTAATAGTATAACCAAATGAAAAAAATATATTAAAATTTATGCTTTATACTTTGAAGTAAAGACACACAATATGCGTTAGTTTTTTCAAAATATTACTAATTAAAAAAATTATAATCGAAGTAACGAAAACCAATTGGTAAAAATATGTTTATTCATATTAAGTAATCCAACTTCATTAACAGAAGATTCAGCTACCAAATTAACTATTCCGAGTTCAGTATCATTTAGAAAATATTTTACAGTTCCAAGAAGTTGACCTTCATAAACAGGTGCTTGAACTGTATTAGCTAAGCTTACTTCATAATTTATATTAGACTCGTCACCTTTTTTTATAAGAAAAGCAGGAGAGGTTTCATATATAGCATTTACTTCTTGATTAACACCCTTTGTTACAGCTACGGATTTAATAACCTCATTTTGATTGGCAAACGATTTATAAGAATAATTACTAAAGCCATAATCTAAAAGTTTTTGTGCATCTGAAAATCTAATGGCACTTGTAGGACCCTTCATTATTACAGCAATTAAAGATAATCCTTCACGTGTTGCAGAAGCAGATAAATTATATAGTGCAAGTGAAGTTGAGCCGGTTTTTAGTCCAGTAATTCCTTTGTAATTTCTAATTAATTTATTAGTATTAACAAGCTGGGATTTTCCGTCTCTTAGAGAATCCATCCAAATAGTAGTATATTTAGTTATGTCAGGATGTTTGGTTAAAAGTTCTTTAGACATTAATGCTATATCATGAGCAGAAGTTAGGTGACCATCTTCATCTAATCCATGACAATTTTTAAAAGAGGTATCTTTCATTCCCAATTCTTGAGCTTTGGCATTCATCTTCTCTACAAAGGCTTCTTGAGAGCCACATAAGTATTCTGCCATAGCAACTGTACAATCATTAGCAGAAACAACGCAAATAGCCTTAAGCATTTCAGCAACAGTAAGTTCTTCTCTAACGTCTAACCAAATTTGTGAACCACCCATTGCGGCCGCTGTTTCTGTACAAGGTATTTTGTCAGTATAAGATAAAGTACCAGAATCTATAGCTTCCATTATTAATAATATGCTCATTACTTTTGTAACACTAGCCGGTCTTAACTGTTCATGTGAATTATGCTCATATAAAATTTGACCAGAGTGTTGTTCTATTAAAATACCACTGCATGACTGCAACTCCAAATTGTTAGAAGCTAAACTAGTTGAAACATTAGTATTAGTTTTTATAGCTTCAGAGCTATTATTCCAAACAAAAGTAGAATCGTTATATGCTAAAACAATATTGAAAAAAAATAAAGAAAAAATGGAAACTAAAGATAGCAATTTTTTAAAAAACATAAAAGATACCTCCTAAAACATAATATTCAAAAGTTATTTTTTTATTCTATAAAATTTTAAGAATTATTAGCATTACATATGCAAAATATGTTATTTACGTTGATACTTAATACATTATCTAGTAGCACATTTACAGTTTAATTTTGTTTTTTTATATTATTTTATAACTTTTATGATATAATAAATAAAATACAACCTAAAATAGCAGTTCCAATTCATTATGGCAGTGTAATTGGAACAGAACAAGATGCAAGTGATTTTATAAAATTGTTACATCCAAATATAAAGGGTATGATTTTAATGAAAAATAGGTGAAAGAGGTAATATAAAATGCAATTTACAAACAAAGATATTCAGCTATTCAATAATGCAGGAATAGATGTTGAAAATAAGAATTATACAAATGAAGAAGTAGAGGAGTTAAAAATAAAAGTTATAGATTTTATAATGAGTCAAAGTACAAAAGATATAGATAAATATAATAAACAATTTATGGATTTGTTACAATAAACATGAAATTTGAAAAGTGAAATACGGGAAAGGAAAAATAAAAAATGGTAGATATAAAATTAATAAATAATTCAGATGATGAATTATATAAAATGATAGATGAAGAATTTAATAAATTTGCCGAAAAGAATAATGTGAAATGTAATTATAAGCCATTTACTTTTATTGCAAAAGAAGATAATAAAATTATTGGAATAATAACAGGTCATTCATATTATAAAGAGGTACATATAGCAGATCTTATTGTATTAGAAGAGTATAGAGGTAAAAAAATAGGTAGTCAACTTGTGAAAGTAGTGGAGGAGTATTATAAGGGGAAGGAATATAATAATATAAATCTAACAACATATGAGTTTCAAGCACCTAAATTTTATGAAAAATGTGGTTTTGAGATTGAATTTATAAGAAAAGATAGAGAGAATCCAAAATTATCAAAATATTTTTTAGTAAAATATTTATAAGTAGGCTAAAAGAAATAGTTTGAATGTTAGGAGAAAATCATTTTATAAAAAAGACAAGAAACAAAGAGCCAAAGTTGAGCTCTTTATTTCTTGTCTTATTTTAAAAAAATATAAAAGAAAAGATAAAATAAAAAATTTTATTGAATATATCCAAGATTATGAAGCTTATTAACAGAGTTAATTAATTCCTCTTTCCTTTTTACTTCAATAAGTACATCTAAGTTGTGCTTATTGCAGAAAGCCAATTCTTCTTTGGCATTAAGGAGTCCTGTAAATAATTCTTGGTGATCTTTGGAACCATTAAAATCATGTAAATGAATATGTTTAATTTTATTTTCATATTTTAAAAACTCTTCTTTGGCAATATTGCCATATCTAATATTATGTCCTAAGTCTAATGTGAAAAATAGGTTCTCATAATTTGAAATTACTTCAATTGCTTTTAAAGTATAAGATTCTATTTTAACATTCTCAAATAAAATAGTAGCGTTATATTTACTTGCTATTTTAGAAAGAATATCACAGGAGTCTTTATAAGCATCCAAATAATCGTTTAAATATTCTTGATAAATAAATATTTTTTTATTAGGTAGTGAAAAATGAATACCTGGATCAAGATGAATGTTATATTTAAAAATATTGTGTTTTGTACCAAAAGATACGATTTTCTCAATTTCACTTAAATAAAATTTACGTAAGGAATTATTTAGTTCACCAACATCAAATTTTTCTGATAGATGAATAGTAAAAGTATTATTGTTTAATAGATTAGTTTCTATATTTTCTGGAAAACAATATGGAATATCTAGATTTAGTTCAATAAAGTCTAGATTAAGTTTTTGAAATAATTTAATATTTTCTTCTAATGAATGAAATTCAACTAATATGGGCATTCCGAAACTTCATATATTTATTACCTCCATTATAAAAATTTATTAGTATTGTATCATAAAAGTATTATTAATGCGACAAATTTCAAATACATTTTTTTACTTTTAAGTAAAGTAAGGAATTCCTAAAAAATAAACAAAAATCCGAAAAAATATTTACAAACAGGCAAAAAAGCGGTATAATTTGGACATTAAGTCGAAAAAGGGAGGAAAAAGGTCATGAATGGATTAAGTATATATCTATATCAAAAAATAGTAGTGATTACTTTTATGGCTTTTTTATGCCTTTTTGTTGAGCAAAGTAGTGATACTTTGTTCTTTTTTTATAAAAAAATGAAAGAAAGGAGTAGAAATGCAGAAGAATTATTTTTTTACATCAGAAAGTGTTACATAAGGACATCCAGACAAGTTATGTGATTATGTATCTGATTCTTTATTAGATGAATATCTAAAACAAGATTCTAATTCAAGAGTAGCCATTGAAACATTTGCAACTAAAAACAAAATAGTAATTTCAGGGGAGGTTACTAGCAAAGGTAAAATTGATATTGAAAAAATTGCAAGAAATGCTATAAAAGAAATCGGATATGGAGATGAAAACCTTGATATTAATCCTAACATTTGTGAAGTTGATATAAGTATTACAAAACAAAGTGACGACATTGCAGTAGGTGTAGATGACGGGGGAGCAGGAGATCAAGGAATAATGTTTGGATATGCAACAAACGAAACCGATTGCTATATGCCATTTGCAATATTAATGGCACATAACCTTTCAAAAAAACTATCAGAAGTAAGAAAAACAAAAGAAATAGGATATTTAAGACCAGATGGAAAAACGCAAGTAACAGTTGAATATGAAAATGATAAACCAAAGAGAGTAGAAACAATTTTAATTTCAAACCAGTATGAAAAAGGTACAGATGTTAATGTAATGAAAAAAGACATTATTGAAAAAGTTATAAGGACTACAATTCCAAAAGAATATTTAGATGAAAATACAAATATTTATATTAATCCAACAGGAAGTTTTATAATAGGAGGACCATTAGGAGATACTGGATTGACGGGAAGAAAAATTATTGTGGATACTTATGGAGGATATGCTAGACATGGTGGAGGAGCTTTTTCTGGAAAAGATGCAAGTAAAGTAGACAGAAGTGCGGCTTATATGATGAGACATATTGCAAAAAACATTGTTGCTAATAGATACGCTGATAAATGCGAAGTGCAGGTAGCATATGCAATAGGAATGAAACAACCGATGTCAATATATCTTAATACATTTGGAACTAATAAAATACCAGATTATAAAATTATTGAAAAAATTAAAGACAGATTTGATTTAACACCACAGGGAATTATTAATTATTTAGAGTTACAAAAACCAATTTATCGTCAAACAACAAATTATGGACATTTTGTAAAAGAAGGATTAAGTTGGGAAAGAATAATAGAATTATAGGAGGAAAAAAATGAAATTTAATTTATTGGGAGCTGGTGGAGTTACACCTATACCTAAACCATGTTGTAATTGTGAGTTATGTGTGAATGCTAGAAAAAGTGGATTGAAAGATTATCAAACAGGACCATCTATGTTTGTATATGATGATAATATATTGTTTGATACACCAGAAGAGGTAAGATTCCAATTAAATAGGGAAAATATAGAAAAAGTTGAAAATGTTATACTTACACATTGGCATCCAGATCATACACAAGGGATTAGAATAGTAGAACAAATAAATTTCAATCATATAAAAGAAAGAGCAGAGGAAAAACCAATAAATTTATATATAGCAGAAAAACAATTAGAAATGTTTAAAAAATTTAGTTGTGGAAATATGCTATCTTATTATGAAAGTAAAGGAATAATAAAAATAATATATTTAAAACATAATGAGCCTATTCAATTAAAAAATACAACAATAACACCTTATTATATTCCAAAAACGGAAGGGTATTATTTTCTAGTAGAGGATAATAAAAATGGGAAAAAATTAATATATGCACCATGTGAATATCAAGAATTACCAGTGTATAATGAAATAAAAGATATTGATGTATTAATAGCACATTGTTTATATTTTGAAAATAAAAGAATAGGGAGTGGAGTTGATTATTCTGAAACAGAAGATAGCTTTGAAAAAATGCTGTTAGATTCAAAAAAAATGGAAGCAAAGAAAATATTAATTACACATATAGAAGAGGCATTTCAATTAACCATAAATCAATTAAATCAAGAAGCCAAGAAATACTATGAAAATTATAATATAGAATTTGCAAAAGATGGGTATAAAATGGAATTATAAATGGAGGGAAAATATCATGTCTAAAGATGTGGAAAATTTAAGAAAACATGAAAGAGTATTAAATATGGTCTATAAAGAACCTGATAAACTTTTAATACATTTTCTAATAAAAAAGTTTCCTTTGTTTCACTAATAGTTAATATTGTATTCTTTTTTCTTCTTTCTAATGGAGAAACAGAAAGTCTATCAATTATATCAAGAGTTTTTATATCTGTGAAATTTGAATCTATGACAAAAATATTTGGCTCAATTTCTAAATATTTTTTTATTGTAGAGATTCCATCATTTGTACTTTCGATTTCAAAATCCTTTTCATTTGAAAGAAATTGGTAGCTTGCTGAATTACGCTTGGTATCAGTATCTGCAAGAAGGATTTTAACCATTAATACAACCCCCAACAAATGTAAATATAAAAAATTCGAGAATAGTATATCATAAAATTTATGTAAACACAATAATATTATGTAAAAAAAGGAAATCACAAGCACATTTACAGTTTAATTGATTTTATACTTGAATTTATTTAATATGTATTATATAATTTACTGTAATATTATACGAGGAGGGTAAAAATGAATAATCTTAAGGGAACAAAAACAGAAAAAAATTTAATGGAAGCGTTTGCTGGTGAGTCACAAGCTAGAAACAAATATACTTATTATGCAAGTAAAGCTAGAAAAGATGGTTATGAACAAATAGCTGCCATATTTGAAGAAACAGCAAATAACGAAAAAGAACATGCAAAACTTTGGTTTAAAGAATTACATGGAGGAGAAGTTCCAACAACATTAGATAATTTAAAAGATGCAGCTAGTGGAGAAAATTATGAATGGACTAATATGTATGATAGAATGGCAAAAGAAGCACGAGAAGAAGGATTTACAAGAATTGCTTTTTTATTTGAAGAAGTTGGAAAAATTGAAAAAGAACACGAAGCCAGATACAAAAAAATAATAGAGAATATAAATAATGAATTGGTTTTTTCTAGTGAAGGAGATACTATTTGGGTTTGCCGTAATTGTGGACATATTGTTGTTGGAAAAAAAGCCCCAGAAGTTTGCCCAGTATGTGCTCATGCAAAATCATTTTTTGAAAGAAAGGCTGAAAACTACTAATGAAAATTAGTAGTTTTCTTGAAAAATGTAATAAAAATTTGTGAATTTTATGAAATCCTAAAAATTTTCACTGTTACTTTATCATCTTTAGTTTCACAAGTTAATTTTATATCAAAATCATTATTATTTTTAAACTTTAAATCCAAACTTCCATAAGAAACAGTAGCATCTTTGCCATCTTCTACATATGCAACAGGCATATCATGTTCGTGGCGCTCTGTTACTTCTAATCCGTTAACTCCAAGTGCAGCATTATATATAGTTGTACTTATCTGACAATTACCGCCACCAACAACCTTAATTATTTCATTATCTTTTCCATAAGCATCGGCTTCTTTGTATCCATCCTTACTACTAGGTTCTCCTATAACTTTATAAAATGAGAATTCTGATTTTGATTTAACAATTGTTCCATCAATTCTAGAAGAAGTTATCTTCAAATTTGTCATCCTATTTGGATCACTGGACTTTATAGGAGTAGAAAAAGAATATAATTCTTCATTTAAAGATTGCTTTGGAGATTCATAAGTTGTTTTATTAGTAGTATAATTATTATTAGTATTATTATTTTCGCAACCAACAAGGAGAGTTACTGATAATAATAATAAAAATATAATGGCATATATTTTTTTATTCATAATTAGAAATCCTTTCAATAAATTTGTATTATTATACCCGAAATATAGAAATTTACTCATATACATATATTGACAAATTAAAATTTTATAGTATAATAATAATATAATTATGTGAAGGAGAAAAATATGTTAGGTAAAATATGGAAAAAAGTTTTATTTTTTATATTAATAATAGCATGTATATTCAATATAACAACAAAGTTAGTTCATAAATCCTCATTAGAAAAAGAATTGTTATCTTCAGCACAATATATGCAACAATTAAATGAAAAATCAGATAAAAAAGACAAATAATAATATAACACTTGAAAAATAATAAATGATATGTTAAAATATTTACTAGTGTTTTTAAAAAAGTAAGGGAGAGGTGAAGACAAAATGAAAGAAGGATTACATCCAAATTATGAAGAGACAACAATAACATGTGCATGTGGAAATATAATGAAAACAAATTCAACAAAATCAGATATGAAAGTTGATATATGTTCAAAATGTCATCCATATTGGACAGGTAATTTAAAAAGAGAGACAACAGGTGGTAGAGCAGACAAATTCAAAAAGAAATACGGTTTACAATAAAATGAAGCGTTCCCCAAAAGGAACGTTTTATTTTATTATAAAATATTGAAAAATGGCAATTTTTAATGTAAAATATTGTTTGACTTTATGAAAGGAATGTAATAGAAAATGGAAGCAATAAATATAGAAAATCAAAAAGAATATATAGAAACAGTAAAAAAATTAAACGAAGATAAAAATGTAAAATATAGCATTTTAACTATGGGCTGTCAACTAAATGAAAATGATTCAGAAAAACTTTCCGGAATGATAGAAGAGATGGGATATACTCGTACGGAAAATATAGAAGAGGCAGACCTAATTGTATTTAATACTTGTTGTGTAAGAGAAAATGCCGAAGATAAGCTATTTGGAAAATTGGGAGAAGTAAAGAAGATAAAAGAAAAAAGAGGCACTATAATAGCAATAGGTGGATGTATGATGCAAGAAGAACACATTGTGGAAAAATTACAGAAAAGCTATCCTTTTTTTGATATAGTATTTGGTACGCACACATTACATAAATTCCCTCAAGACTTATATAATATAATTTTAAATAAGAAAAGGATAGAAGATATAATTAATATTGATGGAGAAATAGTGGAAGGCTTGCCAATAAAGAGAGATGATAAAATAAAGGCATCTGTTACTATTATGTATGGCTGTAATAACTTTTGTAGTTATTGTATAGTGCCATATGTAAGAGGAAGAGAAAGAAGTAGAAAAGCAGAAGATATTTTAAAAGAAGTACAAGAGTTGGCTGATAAAGGATATAAAGAAATAACTCTATTAGGGCAAAATGTTAACTCATATATGAGAATGGAAAAAGCAGAGAACAAAAACGAAAAAATAACATCTTTTGCAGAATTACTTTACGAAGTTAATAAAATAGAAGGAATAGAAAGAATTAGATTTGTGTCTCCTCATCCAAAAGATTTTACAGATGACGTAATAGAAGCAATAAAAAAATGTGATAAAGTTTGTAAATTAATACATTTACCATTACAATCTGGTAATACCAAAGTATTAAAGGAAATGAACAGAAAATACACAAAAGAACAATACTTAAATCTTGTAGAAAAAATGAAAAAGGAGATACCAAATGTAACATTTTCTACAGATATAATAGTGGGATTTCCAGGAGAAACAGATGAAGAATTTGAAGATACATTAGATGTGGTAGAAAAGGTAAACTTTGAACAAGTATATATGTTTATATATTCAAGAAGAGTTGGAACACCAGCAGACAAAATGGAGAATCAGGTTCCAGAAGAACAAAAACATATAAGATTTAATAAATTAAAAATGTTAGTTGAACAGCAGATAGCAAATAAAAATAAACAATATATTGATACTAAACAAAAAGTGCTAGTAGAAGGTAAAAGCAAAAACAATGATAATATGCTAACAGGTAGAACAGATTCAAATAAAGTTGTAATTTTTGAGGGAGAAGACAATTTGATAGGAAAGGTTATTGACTTAAAAATAGTTTCTGAACATATGTGGTATTTAAAAGGAGAAATAATATAAAGAGATAATTAATAAAAGGGAAGGAAGAAAATTAACTATGGCAGAATATTCACCAATGATGCAGCATTATTTAGATACAAAAAAAGATTATAAAGATAGTATTTTATTTTATAGATTGGGTGACTTTTATGAGATGTTTTTTGATGATGCAATTTTGGCTTCCAGAGAATTAGAACTGACTCTTACTGGAAAAGAATGTGGACAAGAAGAAAGAGCACCAATGTGTGGGGTACCATTTCATGCAGCGGAAAATTATATAGCACGCTTAATAAGTAAAGGTTACAAAGTTGCTATTTGTGAACAAATGGAAGATCCAAAACAAGCCAAGGGAATAGTTAAAAGAGAAGTAATAAGAGTTGTAACACCAGGAACAGTAATAGAAAGTAATTTATTGGATGAAAAGAAAAATAATTATATAATGTCAGTATATAAGAGCGGAATTTATTTTGGGATTGCGGTATGTGATGTTTCAACAGGAGATTTTAGAGCAACTCAAATAAAAGAAACAAATAATTTCTCTGCAGCATTAGATGAAATCTCTAGATATTCACCAGCAGAAATAGTAGTAAATAATTTAATGTATGATACTACGGAGGAAATTGCAAAAATAAGAGAAAGGTTTCAAATATATATATCTAAGCAAGAAGACAATAAATTCTCTAATAATGTGGAAGAATTGACATCTAAATATAATGTAGTTGATGAAAGTGAAAATAAAATAGAAATAAATGATAAGACGCTTTGTATATGTGCAATAAACGGATTACTTACATATATTTTAGAAACTCAAAAAACTAATTTAGACCACATAAATAAGATAATTTTGTATAACAATACAAAATATATGTGTTTGGACATAAATGCCAGAAGAAATTTAGAATTAACAGAAAAATTAAGAGATAAGTCAAAAAAAGGTACATTATTATGGGTGTTGGACAAAACCTCTACATCAATGGGAGGAAGAAGGTTAAGAAGATGGATAAATGACCCATTATTGGATATTGAAAAAATAAATAAAAGACTAAATTCAGTAAAAGAATTAAAGGATAACCCAATATTAAGAGGAGATATAGCAGATTTATTAAAAAAAGTATATGACATAGAAAGATTAGTTGGCAAAATTTCTTATGGAAATGCAAATGCCAGAGACCTAATTTCATTAAAAAATTCTGTAAAACAGTTGCCAGAATTAAAAAAAATAATGTCAAATACGGAAAGTACTTTATTAAAGGAATTGTATAACGAATTAGATATATTAGAAGATATATATAATATAATAGATGTTGCAATTGTAGAAGAGCCGCCAATTAGTGTAAAAGAAGGTGGAATAATAAAAAAAGGTTATAATGAAGAAATAGATAAATTAAAAATGGCAACAACAGATGGAAAAAACTGGCTTATTCAGTTAGAAGCAAACGAAAGGGAAAAAACGGGAATAAAAGGACTAAAAGTTGGGTTTAATAAAGTTTTTGGATACTATATAGAAGTTACGAAATCTAATATTTCATTGGTACCAGATAGATATATAAGAAAACAAACGCTAACAAATGGTGAAAGATATGTTACAGAGGAATTAAAAAAATTAGAAAATGAATTGCTGGGAGCAGAAGAAAAAGTTATAAATCTGGAGTATAATGCATTTTGCGAAATAAGAGAAATAATAGAAAAGCAACTGCTAAGAATACAAAGAACAGCAGACATAGTTGCGACACTTGATGTTTTAAACTCATTTGCAATCGTGGCAGAAGATATGAATTATTGCATGCCTATAGTAGACAATAGTGGAATTATAGATATAAAAGGTGGAAGACATCCAGTTATAGAAAAAATACTTCCAAGTGGAGAATTTGTAGACAATGATACATATTTAGATAAAGAAGATAATAGATTTTCTATAATAACAGGACCAAATATGGCAGGAAAATCTACATATATGAGGCAAGTTGCGTTAATAACGTTAATGGCGCAATGTGGAAGTTTTGTTCCAGCAACATTTGCAAGATTAGGAGTAGTTGATAAAATTTTTACTAGAATAGGAGCATCAGATGATTTAAGCATGGGACAAAGTACATTTATGGTGGAAATGATGGAAGTTGCAACAATACTTAAAGAAGCCACACAAAATAGCTTAGTCATTCTAGATGAGATTGGAAGAGGAACTTCTACATATGATGGACTATCAATTGCATGGGCGGTTGCAGAATATATGTCAGATAAAGAAAAGTGTGGGGCAAAAACACTATTTGCAACCCATTACCATGAACTTATAGGGCTTGAGCAAAAAATACAGGGTGTGAAAAATTATTCTATAGCTGTAAAAGAAAAAGGAGAAGATATTATCTTTTTAAGAAAAATTGTGGCAGGAGGAACAGATGAAAGCTATGGCGTGCATGTAGCTAAATTAGCAGGGGTACCTCAAACTGTTACTAAAAGATCTAATGAGATATTACGAACCTTGGAAAGAAAAAGCATTTTAGGAAGTAAAGAACAAGAAAAAGAAAATAAAAAGGTTGCAGAAGGTCAATTAGATATGTATAATTACAAATTAGCAGAAATAGCACATGAAATAGACAAAATAGACCTAAATAGTTTGACTCCAATTGATGCATTAAATACTTTAGTTAAAATAAAGGATAAAATGGCAAACTAGTTTAGAGGAGAGGCAAATGTCTCTCCTTTTGCTATCATATTGTATTACTTTGACATAACTCGATGTATTGATAATATAATAGAAATATGATATAAATATATGTATGAAAGGAAGAAAAAAATATGAACATAGTATATAAAAGTGAAAAAAAGTTAAAAATTACAAGTAAACAAAAAGTAATAGATATATTTAAGAAAGAAATAGAGTTACAAGATAGTAATATAATTGCTTGTAAATGCAATAATGAAGTAAAAAGTTTAAATTATGAGGTAGAGCCAGAAGACAAAGTGGAGTTAATTGATACAACAACAAGAGATGGCAGAAGAGTATACATAAGAGGGGTAACATATATAATGGCTAAAGCTCTATATGAATTATATCCACAAGCTTTACTAACAGTAAATTATCAATTATCTAATTCAATGTTGTGTGAAATAGAAAATATGGAAATAACTGAAGAATTAATAAAAAGAATAAGTGAAAAAATGCATGAAATTGTAAATAAAAATATAGAAATTAAAAAAGTGGAAATGACCAAAGAAGAGGCAATCAAATTTTACGAAAAAGAAAAAACACTAAGAGGAATATTACAATTAGATAATAAAGAAAAAGAAGAAGTTTCGCTATATTTTTGTGAAGAATATTATAACTATTTTTATGGTGTGATGCCTATATCAACAGGATTTATAGATAAGTTTGAAGTTGTAAAATATCATGATGGATTTTTATTAAGATATCCATCAAAATATACTCCAAATGTTTTAGAAAAGTATAATGAAACAAAGAAACTTTTAAACACATTAGACGAATACGAAGATATATATAAAACATTAAAAATTAATACAGTGTACAGACTAAATAAAGCAATATCAGAGGGAAAAGCTCAAGACATTATATCATTATCTGAAGCATTACATGAGAAGAAAATATCCGATTTAGCAGACAAAATAGTAGAGAGAAAAGATGTAAAAGCAATACTGATAGCGGGACCATCTTCTTCTGGAAAAACTACTTTCTCTAAAAGATTAGGAGTACATTTAAGACTAAATGGATTAAAACCAGTTACAATATCTGTTGATAATTATTTTGTAGAAAGAAAAGATAATCCAAAACATTCTGATGGAACATATGATTTTGAATGCATAGAGGCAATAGATTTAAAATTATTTAATGAACATTTAACAAAATTATTAAATGGTGAAGAAATTGATGTGCCAACATTTAATTTTAAAACAGGTCATAAAGAATACCATGGAGAGAAAATGAGATTAGCGCAGGACGAAGTACTTGTAATGGAAGGAATTCACTGCTTAAATGACAAGCTAACAGAAGCAATTTCAAAAGACCAAAAGTATAAAATATATATAAGTGCATTAACAGTACTAAATATAGATTATTTTAACAGAATATCTACAACTGACACGAGACTTATAAGAAGAATAGTAAGAGATTATCAATTTAGAAGTTATAGTGCCCTACATACATTGGAAACATGGCTTTCTGTTAATCAAGGAGAAGAAAAATACATATATCCGTTTCAAGAAGATGCCGACAGTATGTTTAACACATCATTAATATACGAATTGTGTGTATTAAAAAAACATGCACATCCTTTATTAAAAGAAATAACAAATGCTTCAAAGGAGTTTTCAGAGGCTAAGAATTTATATAATCTTTTAAATTATTTTGAAGATATTCCAGATGAATTAGTTCCAAAGAATTCTTTGCTAAGAGAGTTTATTGGAGGAAGCATATACGAAGATTAAATATTGGTAAAGAGGAAAAAAAGAAATGGGTAGAAAATTTTTTGAAATAGATGAAGATTTTATATGCGAAAATTGTGGCAAAAAAATAGAACCATTAGGTTATTCGTGCAGGAATCATTGCAATTATTGTTTACATTCAAAACATGTGGATATAAATCCGGGAGATAGAGCCGAAACATGCCATGGAGTATTAGAACCAATAAGAGTAGAGCCAGATTCAAAAAAAGGATATATAATAATATTTAGATGTAAAAAATGTGGAGCAATACGTAGAAACAAAGCAGCAAAAGACGATAACATAGATTTATTAATTAAATTAACGGCTTCACAATAATTGTGAAAAAAGACGGAGGTGCTAAAGCCTCCGCCTGCCAGTTATTTTTCTTCTTCTAATCTTCCAGAAGTGTATTCTTTACCTTCAAATGATTTTCCTGATTTTACAGTTTCAATTATCTTATTTATTGTGGTTACATTTTCGTCTAATATATCTATTCTAACAGACGAAACATTAAATGTCTTAGGAGAAATTGATAAAATTTTGCTATTAAAAATAGATGTAATTGATTGAATGTTATCTGAAACTATTCTAAATTTAAAGCCTAATCTGTCTTTTAAGTAATAAGAGTTGTCGTCAGAGCAAAGTCTTTTACATTCAGGATAGCACATATTTGATTTTCCTAAAAAGCAGTAATTGCAAGACATTATAGGTAAAGTCCCATAAACAATCAGTTCAGTATCTATATCAAGATTATATTTAAGAATATCTTCCAGTTCTGTTTTACTTAATTCCCTTGAAAGAGTTACTTTATTTATTCCATATTCAGCACATTCTTTTATAGAATAATTATTAAATATATTTAAAGATGAATTTCCTATTATCTCAAAATTGCTTTTATAACCTTCTAAAAATTTCAAATTTGATAAGTTAGAAATAACAAATCCCTTAATTTTGTATTTTTGTATAATATCTTCCAAATATTTCTTTATAATATTTTTATAATTGTTTTTTATTACAGATGGTAGGTATACATATGTATTTACTTTATCTGATAAAAATACTAATGTTTTTTCCAATTTTTTATTTACAAAACATTTTAAAGGAATATATAAGCTACTTATATTTTTAAAATCTAAAATAGAGTAATCCGTGTCAGAATTAATATTTCTTAGTAAGATTGATATTTTTTTATTATTATTCTTTTCGGATTTTAGAATATCATATGGCAAAGTAATATTATTTAATTCAAAGTTAGATGTCCTTGCACTTTCAGCCAATATATGCTCTTGTAGTTTTAATAACAAATTGCGTCTTAGTTCATTTAAAACACTTATATTAGGAATGAACAATCCATCATCAAGTTGAACATTTACTGTTTTAAAATTAAATGGCGTATTTGAAGTTTTACAAATCTGCTTTATAATTCTTTCAGAAGTTATAGGGGAGTTAATTGCAGGAATAGGAACAACATCTGAAGAAACAGATATAACAGAATTGTTATAGTTAACAGATATGCTTATAGGAATTCCTTTTTTCACTATAACGTTTGCATTAATATTTATTTTTTTATTTTCACAATTTGTATAAGAAAGTCTAGCAGTATTTAGCAATTCTTTGCTATTTAATTTGTACACTTTATCTCCAACAGATATATTACCTTTCATTCTACCAATTGTAACTCTTGTGCCAGCCTTAGCATGTGTAAGATTTAATGTTTTCTGCATCAGTTCTGAAACAGTATATTTAGAATCTTCTTTTTCTGTATAAATAGTATCTCCAATTGCCAAATCCTCATTTAATGTTAAAGTAATATGCCCTTTATTGCTGCTAAATTTGCTAATATTTCCAAGGAATAAGCCGATATTATTAGGTCTTTCTTTGAAAATCAGGTTTTTATTGGGTGAATCTGAAAGATGTCCACTAGAAAAGCCACCTCTATTAAATATTTGCAACAGCTGTTTCATATCAGAGTCTTCAACAATATAATCTTCTTTATTTAATATTTTATCTATATATTTACGATATATTCTAGTTACAGTTGCAACATATTCTGGACTTTTTAATCTTCCTTCAATTTTAAAGCATTTTACACCAGCATCAATTAACTGAGGTAAATAGTCAAGGGTACATAAGTCTTTTGGACTTAATAGATAACCTTTATCCATTGTTGTTTCTTTATTTGAAACGTTATTATGGTTTAAAAGTTCATAAGGCAACCTACAAGGACCTGCACATTTGCCCCTGTTACCAGAACGTCCACCAATAATGCTGGAAAACAAGCATTGACCAGAATAAGAAATACATAGAGCACCATGTATAAAAGTTTCTATTTCTATTTTAGAATTTTTACATATGTATTGAATTTCATTTAATGGTAATTCACGCGCAAGAACAACCCTTTTAAAACCCAAATCCTGTAATTCTAAAACACCTTCTAAATTATGTATTGACATTTGAGTACTGCCATGAATAGGCATATCCGGAAAATTCTTAATTAAATATCTTGCAAGCCCAAGATCTTGTACAATTAAGGCATCAATGCCAAATTCATAAGCTTTTTGAGCTAAATTAATGGCATCATTAAATTCAGAGTTTTTAATTAAAATATTTAAAGTTAAAAAAGTTCTTACGTTTCTTAACTTACAGTATTGTATAGCTTTTTTTAATGTGGGAACATCAAAATTATTTGCAGAAGCTCTAGCATTAAACAGAGTAGAACCAAAATACACACTATCCGCACCATTTTGAACTGCGGCTAATAAGCAATCCCAATCTCCAACAGGAGATAATAATTCGATTTTATTCATACAAAAACCTCCGCTGATATTGTAACATATTTTTTTCATTTTGCATATATTAATATTATATAAGTGAATTAAAGAAATAATAACTATCTAAGGCAACAAGTAGTGAATTGTAAATAAAATGAAAAAATAAATTTTTGTTACAATTATATTACTTTTTCTTTATATCAATTGACTAAAAAAAATAACAATGTTATACTTTATTTGTCGAATAATAACAAATGAGGTGTAATAATTGAGAAGAATGTATAAAATAATTAGTATGTTAATAGTAATGATAATATTATCATTTTTTATAATAAATATTTTACCACATAAGGTTGATGCTGCTCAATACAAAGAGCCAGAGAGCAAAACCAATAAACTTGTAAATTATCCAGGATATACGGAGTTAATTAACAACTTAAAAAAGCAACATCCAACATGGACATATACAATATTTTTTACAGGGCTTGACTGGAATCAAGTTATAAAAAATGAAACAACAGAAGCACATAGCAGGAATTTAGTCCCAGCAGATAGAAAAGGAGAATGGCTTTGTGCATACTGCGAGGCAAATAAAAAAACATATGATGAGGGAAGATGGAAGGGCGCTTCAGAAGTAGCAGTTTCATATTACATGGATCCTAGAAATTTCCTTTATGAAGATTACATATTTCAATTTGAAGAACTTGGATATAATGCAGAATTACACACTATTTCAGGTGTAAATAGTATTTTGGCAAATTGTAAATATCTACATGGAAATAGTATTAATTATATAGATACAAATGGAAAACAAGCTACAATAAATAAATCTTATGCACAGATTATAATGGAAGCAGGTAAAACATATAATGTTAGTCCATATCATTTAGCAAGTAGGATATTGCAAGAACAAGGAACAACAGGAACTGCAATGGTTTCAGGTAATTATAATTCGACATACAGAGGATATTATAACTTCTTTAATATTGGCGCTACAGGAAGTGACATTATGGCTAACGGATTAAAATATGCCAAAAATAATGGATGGTCTTCACCGGAAAAAGCAATACATGGAGGAGCAAAATTTATTGCAAAAGAATACATACAATATGGACAATCTACATTATATTTACAAAAATTTGATGTTGTAGATGATTATGAAACAGAGTTGTATTATCACCAATATATGCAAAATGTATCAGCTGCAAAAACTGAAGGTGAAGAAGTAAGAGGTGCTTACAAAAAGCTTGGATTTATAAATACAAGTAATGAGATACCATTTAATTTTTTAATACCAGTATATGAGAACATGCCAAAACAGAATTGCCCATATCCAGGAAGTCAAACAATTGTAACACAAAATGTAGAACTTAATTCAAAAGCCGACATAAAAAAAGAAGCAAAAAGTTCAGCAACAAATATAGCAACACTAGAAAAAGGAGCAAAAATATTAAGAATAGAAATAGGAGTTTCTACAAATGATGGAATAAGATGGGACAAAGTAGTATTAGCAAATGGAACAAAGGGATATATTAATTCAACTTATATAAAGCGAATTAGTGACATAACTAATTGCAGTGAAAGAGCAATTGCAAATACAGATGTAAATTTAAGAAACGGGCCAGGAACATCAAATACAACAGTAATTACTACATTAACAGAGGGACAAGCACTTACAATAATTGAAAAAGGCCAATACAATGGTGTAGATGGATACAATTGGTATAAAGTAAAATTAAACAATGGAACGCAGGGATATTTAGCTTCAAAATATTTAAATATAGTAAGTTCAGGTTCAGATGACTCGGGTAATGAATTAGTAAAAGTTGTATGTGAATATGGCCTTAAGATAAGAGAAAATCCAGGAATAGACGCTAAATGTTTAACAATTGTAGAAAAGGGTACAATATTAACAAGAACACAAAAAGCAGTTTCTAATAAAAATGGGTATACATGGGATAAAGTTGTTACAGGAAATGGAATTATTGGTTATGTGGCAAGAGCAGGTGGCTCAGAACAAAATATTGAACCTATAGAAAGTGATAAACCACAAGAACCTCAAGAGCCAGAAAATACAAATGGCATCTTTAAGATAGATGGAACAAATTTAATGTGTGTGCCAAAAACAACAGTGGAAAACATTAAGAAAAAATACAATAATACAATAATTAAAAAGGGTAATGAAGAGATAAAAACGGGTAATGTAGGAACAGGATATAAAGTAATAATAGAAGGAAAAGAATATATAATAATAGTAAAAGGTGACATAGACGGTGATGCTAGAATAACAGCAGCAGATTATGTTAAAATAAAAAACCATATTATGGGCAAAAAAACATTAAACAATGTAGAAAGAGAAAGTGCAGATGTCGATTCAGATAAGAAAACAACGGCAGCAGATTATGTTAGAGTAAAAAATTACATAATGGGGAAAGGCAAAATAGAAATATAAAAAATTCTACGAAAGGAAAATAAAAAATGAGAAGGAAAAAAACAAAAGTTGCAATAAGTATTATTATTGCTATAGTAATGATTTTATTAGTAATTAGTACAAGTGCAGAGGCTGCAAGTTTTAGCATAACGTCTGGAAGGGATTCTGTAACAGTAGGAGAGTCATACAATATAACAATAACAGCGACAGGATTAACAGGAAAGTTTAATATATCGCATAGTCAAAATGTTTCAGTTAATATTTCGTCTGTTTTTATTGACGATGGAAGAGCAGATGAGAAAATAATTGTTACGGCAAAAAGTGTGGGAAAAGCAACAGTGACAATTAGCCCAGATGAAGAAACTGGTATTTCTTCATCTACAACAGGAGAATTGGTCAAAGACGAAAATCTACTTAAACCTAAAACGGATACAGTAACCGTAAAAGCAAAACAGAACAATAATACAACAGGTGGAGGAAGTACAGGTGGCAATGCAGGTGGAAATACTACACCAACAGAACCAAAATTCACATCAGTAAATGAAACTGTTTATGCAACTACGGAAGTAAATGTAAGAAAAAGTTGGTCAACAAGTAGTGGAATAATAGGTTCATTAGGAGCAGACAAAAGTGTAACGCGCATAGGAAAAGGCGATAACGGTTGGAGCAAGGTATCATTTAACGGCTCAACAGGGTATATATACAGTGAATATTTAACTACAACACAGCCAAAAGCAGAAGAACAAAAACCGAAAGAACAACCTAAAAATGAAGAAAAATCAACAAACAAAAATTTAGCAAAACTAGAAGTAAAACCAGAAGGACTAACACCAGAATTTAAAAAAGATGTTACAGACTATACAATCAAAGTTCCAAATAGTATAGAAAAGTTAGATATTATAGCAGAGGCAGAAGATAGCAAATCAAAAGTTGAAATCTCTGGAAATAATAAATTAGTAGAAGGAGATAATATAGTTAAAATATTAGTAACAGCAGAAGATGGAACAACTAGAACATATATAATAACTGCTACAAGAGAAAAAACTGTGCAATCAAGTTTGAGATTATCAGCACTAACTATAGAAGGAATCAACATAGAGCCAGCATTTTCACCAGACATATTTGCATATACAGCTACACTAAGCAATAGTGAAATAAATGAATTAAAAGTAAATGCTACAACAAGTGACGAAAATACTACAATAGAAATTTTGGGAAATAGCAATTTACAAGATGGAGAAAATGTAATAACAATATTATTGAAATCAACTAAAACAGATGAAACAACAACATATCAGATAACAGTAAACAAACCAGTACAACAAGCAGAAAAACAAGGAATATTGCCTAAACTATCAGCAAAAGAAATATTCTATATTATAGCAGGAATAATAAGCTTAATAATATTATTGTTAATAATTAAAAGAGATAAATTAAATGCAGGCAAAAAAAATAAAGAAGAAAAAGCAACAAATAATGGAGAATATGAACAAAACAAAAACGAGTATTTAGACCAATATGAAACAAAAGAGAAAATAGAAAATAATAATTTTGAAGAAACAAATGAAGACCCAAACGATGACTTAAAAAAGAAAAAAGGAAAACATTTTTAAAGATGCCAAATTAAGGACAGTCCCCAATTGTTCCATTTGAACAATCGGGGACAGCCCTGTAATATTGCCATAATTTAAAATTTAATGATGCAGAACTATTGCAAACAAAAAATGATTATAGTATACTTAAAATACATGCTACTGTAGCTCAGTTGGTAGAGCAACAGATTCGTAACCTGTAGGTCGGCAGTTCGATTCTGCCCAGTAGCTCCATTTGAAATCAACTTACGGACTTAATTGTTCGTGAGTTTTTATTTTATATAAATAATACAAAAAAAGAGGAAAAAATTATCAAAATAATTTAATCCTCTTTTTTGTTTTTTGAATATGGGAATAAAATCTATGTCTAGCTAGCACTGAATTTGTACTCCCATACAAATTCTATATGGGGATTCCCATACCCTTTAATTGAAATAAGATTATTAATTTGCAAATAATTACAATTATAAATTGTAATTTATCTTTTGGAATATTTCTTTAAAAATTCTTCTAATTCTGTTTCGCTGTTAAAAATTGTTTCAAAGATATTATACAATGTATCAGTAACATCATACTCACCTATTGCATAACATTTCTTTCCCAAGCCATAAGCGATACCTGATTCAATGTGAGCTGCTTTTCCAGCTGGTAAAACTAATAACAAATTTTTAGAATTTTTTTCTCCTTCTAAATCATTATTAAATAAGCTCAAAACTATTTCACTCTTTAAATCCAGTGATTCAAATTCCTTTTGCCTTTCTTCTGAAGTTTGATTTTTATTTCCATATCCCCAATTATCTTCATTTTTTAAAAAGCAATAATAAGAAATTTTGTATTTATCAAATAAATCACATATTTTTAATATATTTTCTTTATTTCTAGTTCTTCCTGCTATAAAAAATTCATATTTATTTTCCATAATCATTCTCCTTTAAAAATTACCATTTATCATTATTATCTATCAAATTTTTCATTTCTTTAAGTTTTGTTTCTAATAATTTTTTATCAATTAATTTTAACTTATATTCAGAGATCATAGTCTGAGACATGTTTTTACTAATTGAATATTCAACAACATCTTCATCTTTAGAACTACATAATATAACTCCAACACTTGGATTCTCTTGTTCTTTTTCACATCTCTATATAGTGCCTTTAAATATAAATTCATTTTTCCTAAATATTCTGCTTTAAATTCTCCTAATTTTAATTCAAATGTTACTAGACAAGATAATTCTCTGTTATAGAATAGTAAGTCAATAAAGAAGTCATGATTTCCAACTTGAACTCTATATTCATCTCCTATAAAAGTAAAATCTTTACCAACTTCTAAATACAATAAAATCATTTCTTCATTTACTTTTCTGTAAGCATTATTTTTTCGCTTTTCAATTATTTCAATGATTTGATTAAAATTAATATCTAACATATATAACCACATCCTTAAAATAAGTTATTTGTAGTTTTAAACAAATTATATCATTTAATTTGAAAACTTTATATACTTTCATTGAAATTCGTGAAAATTTTGTACATAATGTTTTTAGAAAGAGAATTTAGTTCGTAACTTGTATGTGATTCGCTCCATAATGCGTTTTCGTCGAACTACTTGTAATGCTACTGTATGTAGCGGAGCACTGTGTGCTCCATAAAGAATAGAACGAAAACAAAAGTGAATATCATATCACTTATATAAGTCGATTTAGTCGGCTTTATTTTTTTACTTTTAATTATTTAAATTGGTAATAAAAGTAAGAAATAGCCTCGAAATATTGAAAAAAGGAGGTTTTTGTGATATGATATCTACAGCAAAAAAAGAAATAGCAATAAGTAAAGAATTACATTCTAAGATTGAATGGGCTTGCACTTTTAGTAATTGTGAACCAAAGATAAAGAATGGTAATTTGAGAATGGTAGAAAAAACTAATATTGCTTATGTAGAACCACATACTGCTGTTATTAAAGATAAGCTATATTTATTCTTTAATGAACACGAATATTTTTACATAGGTAATTTGGCAAACAAATATCCACTCTCAAAGTTAAGAGATTTTATCAATGGTAACTAATACTAGAAGTTTTCTTTTTATCAGCAAGTAATACAAGTAAATAATAAGATAAATTTTAAGTGTTAGTTAGCAAAGGCTTTCTGGCACTTTTTTATATTTTTAGGAGGTTCAAATGGAGAATTTAAGTACACCATTTTCAGAAGAAAAGAAAATTGCAGGTATTTATATTAGAGTAAGTACAGAGGATCAGGCACGTGAAGGATTTAGTTTAGGAGAACAGGAAGAAAAATTAAGACAATTATGCAAATACAAAGGATTTGAGATATTTAAAGTTTATAAAGACGCAGGAATTTCTGCTAAAGATATGAAGAACAGACCAGCATTTCAAACAATGTTAGAAGATATGAAAAACGGGTTAATTAACTATATTATAGCTTATAAATTAGATAGAGTTACAAGGTCTGTTCGTGATTTAGAGATTTTAATTAGTACTCTTGAAAAATATCATTGCTATTTAATATGTGATAGAGACGATGTAAATACCTCAACTGCAAATGGTCGTTTCTTTGTTAGAATGTTAACAGTTCTATCACAATTAGAAATTGAAATAGTATCAGAAAGAACAAAGTTTGGATTAAACGGTGCAATTAAAGCTAGTCATATTCCTGGTAAGTGCCCTTTGGGCTATTATAGAGATAAAGATAAAACATTGAAAATTGACAATAGTACCAAAGATATAGTTGTTAGAATATTTGAAATGTATTTAGAGGGGAAAAGTTATCAAACAATTGCCAACATTTTAAACAAAGAAAAAGTTTTATATCCAGAAGTAAAGCATTGGATTGATTCCTCTATTAACAGGATTATAAATAATAAAATATATATGGGCGATTATGAAAGATACAAATATGATAATGATAGAGAAATAGAACTATTTATGGATGTTGTACCTCCTATTATAACAAGAGCTATGTGGGAAGAAGTTCAAAATCAAAAAGAAACTAATCAAAGAGCATATTGTAGAAATAGAGTTTATATATTTTTTCAAAAACTTGTATGCCCTACTTGTGGTCAAATAATGACTTGCAAAGGAACTGGTGGAAAGAAAGCTAAATATATGTATTATTTCTGCGATACTTGTAAGTTGTATTATAACGAAGATGAAATAGAAAATTGTTTAATAGATTATATTTTAGACTTAGTAGAATATGATTTTCATGTTAAAAAATACTTTTACCCTATACTTGCTGAAAAGAAAGATGATGAAAGTAAGAAAATTGACGAAGAAATAAAAAAATTACAACAACAGAAAGACAGACTAAAAAAGGCTTATATGAATGGTATTCTTGAAATGGAAGATTTCTCAGAAGATTACAAAATGATTGAAGAAAAATTGTCTATACTAGAAAATAAAAGAATTGATGCATTAGACTTTGATAAGGAAAATTATAACCCTCAACACTTAATGGCAGAAAGAGATATTGAAAGAGAAAAACTAACAGAACACGAAATGTATAAAGATGTTCTATTAAAACTTTGGAATATGAAAAGTAAAGATGAAAAACAAAGCTTTATCTCAAAATTTATTGATACTGTTACATTAAAGAAAAAGAAAGACGGAAGTTTTGAAATAGAAAAAGTAAACTTTAGAAGTAGCTTTATTGAACAGATAGACAAGCTATATGATAAAGGAATTGTGGATGTTCCTACTATGATAGAACGAGATGGAAAACTTGAAGATGCTAAAGTTAGTGTAAATATGAATAAAGAACAATTAGAGGATTATATAGGAACATTGAAAAAAGAATTAGATATTAACTATATGGATTTGGGAGAATATTACTTCCATGATGATAAGATTGACGAAATTTATGATACTAAAACAGAAGTTACAAAGATTAGAAACAGAGCTGTAGAATTTAAGATTAAGAAAAATCAAAAGATTATAAGATTTGTAGCAATAAAATAATTTAAAAACTTCTTGGCAAAACCAGAAGGAAAATTACGATTAGGCATTGTTACTCATATTACTACAAAGAAAAAACATAAATAATTGTTGCAATAATTCTAGTAGTAAATATTCTATTGCAACAATCAAATTAACGAGAACAAATTTATATTTGCGATAAGCTAATATAAATTTTGTAGCGAGTTAATTTGAATAAATTTTATCCCATTTGTGAGAAAATTTATTGCCTCGCAGAGCCCCCGAGTTTTGATAGCATGTCAAAACTCATAGGGGGTTAGGACTTATGACAAGGTCAAAGTCCTATGCTTCGAAGCAAGTTCAAGGAGGTGCTTATATGGAACAAGAATTAGCCTATTCTTTTCACTTGGGTAGTGATAAGAACAAGAGCAGATTAGCAAAGAAAGTATCAAAAGGAAATGTATCTGGTACTACCTCTTTTTCAAATAATGCTATACAAAATGCAAAAGATTTATCAAAAGCTAACAAGCATAACTTACGTGATTATGATAATCAAAGAGAACTAATTACAACTATATATGGAACTAATGATATTGTAGAAGATGTTAAACAAGTATATTTAGACGAATTTGAACAAGCCAGAATTGAATATAATAGCAAGACAAGAGCTGACAGACAAGTTAAAGATTACTTTCAAAAAGTGTGTGATTCTCAAAATGATATTGCATGTGAGATTATTATTGAACTTGGAGATATGGATTTTTGGCATAATTTAATGAGTCACTTTCATAAAAGAATAACTTATGATAATGACCAAAATTATAAAATAGTTAGTGATGACTTATATAAAAATGGCATATTTGATGATAACGACAATGAAATTGCTAATAATATTTTAAGAAAAGTAACTATATCAAATGAAAAGAAAGCAGAAAAAAATAAGAAAAGAAACAATGATACAAGATTTTAAAATGGAGGTAATAGAAAATGGAACAAAAAAAAGTAAAATATTTAATAGATATGATTAATAATATGGACATTAAAGATAAATTAAGACTAGCAATATGTATGAGCCAAAGCAAATGGTCTGGACTTATATATAATACCAAAAAATATTATGAAAAATTTGATAGTATGTTAAAAGATATAGATGAAGAATATAGAACTACACTTATAAATTTTGGAAAATATAAACTTGTAATGTTTGCAATGGCTAAACTTATGGAAATGGAAACTACAGAACAAAATAAAGTTGCACTATATTTATTTAATAGCATTAAACATTAGAGTGAAAAAAGGACAAGCGAATTTTTGACAATTTTATGTAAATATGGTATAATTATAAGTGATGAAGCATTTTGTTTTACAACGTTTCATCATGTAGGAAAAATCAACTTTAGACAGGGCAACTGCCCAAGGAGGAATTACTATGGCAAGCATTAAGATTTTATCACCCAAGGTTGAGGAATATGTTCTCGTGGTATCTATCCCACTTGAATCTCCGATCCTCATCGTAAAGAACCAGACCATCGGCGAAGCAGAAGAATCGTTTATTTCCAAGAGAGATAAGGAGAGTAACCATAGAAAGCAGGTTGAATTTGACAGAGCAAGAGCACTTCTAAAGTGGGCAGCTTGTTGCAATGCTAACCTAGTGGAAATGCACAACGCAGACCACAAGCTCAAGGTTTACCTCAGTTTCTTCTCAATGGAAGATATGATTCAGTTCCGTGACTCTATGGCAACAAATGTTTCTGGTGCAACGATGAAGTAAGCCTAAGCCATCAAAAAAGATATATCTTTCTCTCACTTAAGTGGGAGTTTTCTTTTTTAATATAATTATTTTAGATATTTTATATCTGTATCATTTAAAATTTGCATTTGTGAAATTGCAATTTTATTTAATTTTTCAAGCCTTTCACTTTGTTTTAATCCTTCATTTATAAAAACAGAATTTAAATTTTCCAAATTTGCTAAGCATATCAATTCATTCATTGTTGCATAATCTCTTATATTCCCATTTAAATTAGGATTTTTATCACGCCATTGCCTTGCAGTCATACCAAATAAAGCCATATTTAAAACATCTGCTTCTTCAGCATAAACAAAGTTTATTTGAAATTTAGTTAATTCTTTAGGTACTAAATTCTTCTTTATAGCATCTGTATGTATTCTATAATTAATTTTTGAAAGTTCTCTTTTAGCATTCCAGCCTATTTGCTTTTGTTCTTCTGCTTTTAATCTTTCAAATTCTTTTATCAATAACAGCTTGAATTTTGGACTAATCCACATACCAAACTCAAAAGCAATATCTTTATGAGCATATGTTCCTCCATATCTTCCAGCTTTTGAAATTATTCCAATTGCATTTGTTTTTTCTGTCCATTCTTTAACACTAATTTTATAGCTATTTAAACCTGCTTGACTTTTAATTATGGCGAATTCGCCATAATTAAAATTAGGATTATGAATTTCTTCCCAAATGCCTAAAAATTCAATGGTATTCCTATTTCTTAACCAGTCTGATACAAAAAAATCCCCATCTTTTGATTTAAGCATATCTGTAATAGATATATAATCTTCATCATCAATTTTTATATAAGTTATCTTTTGATTTAAAACATTTAATTCTGGCATATTATAACCTCCTTTTTGAAATAATAATTAATTTGTTTTATTGTATCAAACAAAAGTTTTTAAATCAATGCTATTTGAAAAATTTGTAAAAAAATAATTTTCCTGTTTTTTATTTTTATATCTTGTAAAAAAATATAATTTATGTTAAATTATAAACAATAAATCGAATTATATAAGAGTGCTTGAAACAAAGTAAGTTATTTTTTCGCATACCTGTTTCGTAATCGCTCCATTAAGTAAAATCGTTGCACAAATGTAACGCTAATGATTAAATCAATCTAAAAAGATTGATTTTTTTTGGTGCTACTTCTATATACCGATGAACATACTTATCCTATACCTGTACAAGAGGTGGTTTTTATGGGATTTATATTATTTTTATAATTCTATTGTCAAAATCTTTTTTTTATATTAAAAAGGTCCTTTAATTGTTTGAGCTTTGTTATTGATATATCATAGGAAATGTGCTATACTAACTATTGATAAAATAATATGAAATTATGGAGGAAATATGGGTTTTTTTGATAAATTAAAACAAGGGTTAAGTAAAACTAAAAGTTCAATTGATGAAAAACTAAATAATGTATTTAGCAATTTTAGAAAAGTAGATGAGGAACTTTTAGATGAATTAGAAGAGGCATTGATAATGTCTGATGTTGGAGTAGAAACTTCTAACAAAATTATAACAAATTTGAGAAATAAAATAAAAAAAGAAAAGATAGAAGACGAGCAAGCTGTAAAGCAAGCTCTAAGAGATGAAATTAAAAATGTATTAGAAGAAGTGGACAATACTTTAAAGTTAGAAACAACTCCATCTGTGATATTAGTAGTAGGCGTAAATGGTGTTGGCAAAACTACTTCTATAGGGAAAATAGCTAACAGACTAAAGCAGGATGGCAAAAAGGTAGTTGTTGCAGCAGCAGATACCTTTAGAGCAGCAGCAGTAGAGCAACTTGAAATATGGGCCAATAGAGCAGGATGTGACATAGTAAAAAGAGAAGAGGGAACAGATCCAGCAGCAGTTGTTTACGATGCTGTAAAGATAGCAAAAGAGAAACAAGCAGATGTCTTAATATGTGATACAGCAGGAAGATTGCACAACAAGAAATATTTAATGGACGAGCTTGTAAAAATAAAAAAAGTAATAGACAAGGAATTACCAGAAGCTTCTAAGGAAGTTTTAATGGTTTTAGATGCTACAACAGGGCAAAATGCAATATCACAAGTAACAGCATTTAAAGAGACAGTAAATATAACAGGACTAGTACTTACAAAATTAGATGGAACAGCTAAAGGCGGAGTGGTTATAGGAATTGTTGCTGAAAACAAGGTGCCGGTAAAATTTATTGGAATTGGCGAGCAAATAGATGATATGGAAATATTTAACAGCAATGATTTTGTAAATGCATTAATATAGCCAAATAAGCAATAGAAGATAAGCTTAGAAAGGAATGAGATTAAAATGACAAAAATAACAACCAAAAAGGATAACAAAAGAATTATAATTGTACTAGCATTTATACTATTGGCAATTTTAATTGGCTATGTATTATTTAGAGGTAAATATCTGGAAGTACTAGAAATAGGGGAAGAATATGTAGAAATATTTTGGAAAAATATAAAATATACGGCTATAGCCTTTAGTGCAAACTTTATAATATTATTTCTATTAATATATTTTACAAATTTAAAAATAAAAAAAGGATTAAAAGCTTTTTTTGATGATGATAAAAAGCCAATGCCGAAGTTAATAAATAAATCCATTGCAGTTATAAGCTCAATAATAATAAGTACTTTTACAACAAATATAATGCTAAAAAAAATAATGCTATGTTTTAATAGTGCATCTTTTGAAATTGAGGACCCGATATTTGGATATGATATCAGTTACTTCATGTTTAAAAAACCATTTATAGAATTTATGCTTATATATATAATGCTTCTCATAGTAGGGTTAACAATATATACCATATTGTATTACATAATTTCATTTAATATGTTTTTTGATGGAATAAATAGAGAAATATTGAAGAATAACCATTTTACAAAACAATTGGTTTTTCACACTATTGTAATAGTTATATTATTATCAATCCTAACATATGTAGGAATACAAGATATGGGAACAAATAAATTTTTAACATTAAAAGGAGAAACAGCATATTCAATATATGGATCTGGTTTTACAGATGTAACAATAAAACTTTGGGGATACAAAGTATTAACAGTAGTAATGGTAATTTCAATAGTTTTGGCAGTTATATTCTTCAAAAAGGGAAAAGTTAAAAATGTAATAAAAAGTATAACAGCAGTTCCAGTATATTTAATAGGATTACTAATAGTATTAATAATAACCCAAACTTTTCTTGTAAAATCAAATGAGCTAGACAAAGAAAAATACTATATAAGTAAGAATATAGAATTTACCAAAAAGGCTTATGGCATAGAAATAGAAGAAAAAACAATAGCTAATAATGAAACATTAAGTGCAAAAATAAAAGAAGAAAATCAAGAAGTAATTAATAATATTACAATAACAAGTAAGGAAAATGTATTAAAGAACTTAAATATGTTACAAACAGCAAAAGGATATTATTCATATAGGAACAGTAATATTGCAAAAGTTAATTTAAATGGTAAATTATCATTAGCATATATAACACCTAGAGAAATATCAGAAAACATTGGTACATACAACGATAAAATGTATGAGTACACACATGGATATGGGATAATAGTTACAGCAGCTAATAAAATCAATGAAGAAGGGGAAATAATAAATCTTCAAAAAGATTTTGAAAGCAATGAAGTAATTAAGATAACAGAACCAAGAATTTACTACGGATTACAGACAAATGAACCAGTAGTAACAAACAATAAAAATGGAGAAGAATTTGATTATCCAAAGTTAAATTCTAATACGGCTGAAAATGCAAAAAAAACTTACGATGGAAATGCAGGACTTCAACTTAATTTTATTGATAGATTTATATTAGGAATAAAAGAGGGAAATATTGGATTAGCTCTTTCAACAAATACAACAAAAGAGAGCAAAATATTAACAAACAGAAATGTTATAAAAAGAGCTAAAACGTTAATGCCATACTTATTATATGATGAAGAACCATATTTGGTAGTAAATAAAGAAGGAAAATTGGTTTGGGTAATAGATGCATATACTACTTCTAGTGAATATCCATATTCTCAAATGTCTACAATTCAAACAGATTTATTAACAAAGCTAGATATAAATTATATAAGAAATTCTGTTAAGGTTTTAATAGATGCATATGATGGAACAACAAAGTTTTATATTACAGATAGAGCAGATCCTATAATAATGTCATATAGAAATATATATCCAAGTTTATTTGTAGACAAAGATGAACAAATTGAAGAAGATATAAAGAATCAATTTATATATCCAAAATTTTTGTATAAAATTCAAGCAAATATAATCACGAGATATCATAATATACAGCCTGATGTTTTATATAGAGGAGATGATATATGGCAAATAGCAACAAATGTTACAGGAAAGACAACTTCAAAGACGGGAACGGAAATAGAGCCATATTATACAATGGTAAAGACTATTGATTCGGAAAATGCACAGCTAGGTTTAGTAATTCCATATACACCATATAAAAAACAGAATATAATATCATATACAGTAGGAACATATGAAAATGGAACACCAAAATTAACGATATACAAATATGCCTCAGATAGTAATGCAATAGGAACAATGCAATTAAATTCATTAACAGAACAAGATGAAAACATATATAGAGAAATAGAAAAACTTAAGGTTACAGGGACAAAAATAACAAAAAATACTATAGTTGTTCCAATTGAAAATACATTATTATATGTGCAATCAATTTATCAGCAATATACCAATGAAGACAATTCTTTACCATTATTAAAAAAAGTAGTTGTTGCATCAGGAAATAAATTTGCTATAGGAAATAATATAGAAGAGGCAATAAATAATTTGTTATCTCAATCAGCTTTTGACATAGAAATAGAAAGTACAGAAACTATAGAAGAAACAATAAAAGCAATAATAAAGGCAAATGAAAATTTAGAAAAATCTAATAATAGTAATGATTGGGAAATGATTGGAAAAGATATGAAAAAATTACAAGAACTAATAAAAAAATTAGATTTATTAGTAAAAAATAATAAAGAATAAATTTAATTAGTAAAATTGAATAAAAAAGCAAAAAAAATCCACTCTAATAATGGGTGGATTTTATGTTTGAAAAGAAAAAAGAGGAAAAGGAATTAATAAAAAGATTAGATAAAATAAATTATACATTATCTCAAAATAATATATTAGAATTAATAGAACTTTTAGGTAACAGGAAAAAGTTTTTCTTTAGAAATTTTTGGTCTGGAATTATCAAAGGCATTGGTACAGGAATAGGTTTTACTATATTAACAGCTATATTATTAGTAGTCTTACAAAAAATAGTTGCTCTAAATCTTCCTGTAATAAGTGAATACATCTTGGATATTATAGAAATAGTAAAAATAAAAATGTTATAAAAAATCGTAAATACTATTTATTTTTTTTTAGAATTTATATATAATAGAAAAAAACAAAGAGGAGAGATATAGATGAATTTACCCAATAAGTTAACAGTATTTAGAGTTATTTTGGTATTTGTAATATTAATAATTTCACTTATAAATATGCAAGGAACAATATTAGGAATACCTATTAATATGTTCATAATAGATATAATTTTTATCATAGCATCTATTACAGATAAATTAGATGGTTACATAGCACGATCAACAAACCAAATAACAACATTTGGAAAATTTTTAGACCCAATAGCAGACAAAATATTGGTAATTGTTTCAATGATAATATTAGTTGAACATTCTAAAATACCTTCTTGGATACCAGCAATAATAATAATGAGAGAATTTATAGTATCTGGATATAGATTGATTGCGGTAGAAAAAAAGGGAGAAGTTGTTGCAGCAAGTATATGGGGAAAATTAAAAACGGTTACACAAATGATTGCAATTATATTGGCATTTATTGATACTAATCCATTTGGAGCAATATTTACGAATTCTTTAACAGGATACAATTTCGCAATAAATTTAATAGTAACATTAATGATGATTATATGTGTTATAGCTACAATCTTTTCAGGTTGGGACTATATTAAAAATGGAAAGGATTTATTGAAATGACATTACAAGAAGCAAAAGAAAGGATTAATGAATTAAAGCCTAAAATTGAATATTATACTATAAAATATTACGAAGATGAACAGGTTATAAGCGATTTTGATTTTGATACATTAATGAAAGAATTAAAACAAATTGAAGCGGAATATCCACAGCTTATAACTGCTGATTCTCCAACGCAAAAAGTTGGGACAAGTCCTATAAAAAAAGGGTTTGAAAAAGTAACACATAAAGTTCCACTTCAAAGTTTACAAGATGTTTTTTCTTTTGAAGAAGTCAGAGAATTTGATACAAGAATGCAAAAGTTGGCAGAAGAATATAATTTACCATTGGAATATGTTGTAGAAACAAAAATTGATGGATTATCTACTGCACTAGAATATAAAAATGGAATTTTTGTACAAGGAGCGACAAGAGGAAATGGTCTTGTAGGCGAGGATGTTACAGATAATTTGAAAACAGTAAGAAGTATACCACATAAACTAAAAGAACCTATAAATATAATTGTGCGTGGAGAAATTTTTATAGGAAAAAAGGAATTTGATGAGCTAAATGAAGCAAGAATGGCAGACGAGGAAGAAAGATTTGCAAATGCAAGAAATGCGGCTGCTGGTTCACTTAGACAGTTGGATAGCAAAATAACTGCACAAAGACCTTTAGATATATATATTTTTAACATTCAAGAGACGGAAGATAAAACTATAACTACACATTATCAAGGACTAGAATATCTTGAAAAAATAGGATTTAATGTAAATCCTGTAAAAATATTATGCAAAAATATAAATGAAGTAATTAAGGCTATAGAAAAAATAGGTAAGGACAGAGAAAGTTTGACCTTTGGAATAGATGGAGCAGTTGTTAAAGTAAATAATTTAGAATTAAGGGAAAAAATAGGAACAACATATAAAACACCAAAGTGGGCAGTAGCGTATAAATATCCGCCAGAAAAAAAAGAAACAAGAGTTAAAGATATAATATGCCAGGTTGGCAGAACAGGTGCAATAACGCCAATGGCAATTTTAGACACAGTAAATGTAGCTGGCTCAAATATTTCTAAAACTACATTACACAACGAGGACTTTATAAAAGAGAAAGATATAAGAATAGGAGATACTGTAATAATTCAAAAAGCAGGGGATGTTATACCAGAAATTGTAGAAGTGGTAAAAAGTAGAAGAACAGGAGAAGAAAAACAATTTAAAATGCCTAAGACTTGCCCTGTATGTGGTGCAAATGCTGTAAGAGAAGAAGGAGAAGCAGTTATACGTTGTATAGGTGTTGAATGCCCTGCAAAATTGTACAGAGGAATATTACATTTTGTATCAAAAGATGCAATGGATATAAAAGGTTTAGGAGATGCGGTAATAGATGAATTAATAAGTAGAAAGTTAATAGAAAATATTGCTGATTTATATAAACTAACGTTAGAAGATTTGAAATCATTAAAAAAAGATGGAAAGAAATTTGCACAAAATTTGATAGATTCAATAGAAGAAAGCAAAACAAGAGATTTATATAGAGTAATAACTTCTTTAGGTATTAGACATGTAGGAGTAAAGCTTGCAAAAAGCTTGGCTAAAGAATATACGACAATGGATAATTTAATAGATGCTGAACTAGAAGAACTAAAACAGAAACAAGATGTTGGGTTAATAACAGCAGAGAGTATATATAATTTTTTTAAACAAGAACAAAGTATAGACTTAATAAATAGACTAAAACAAGCAGGAGTAAATATGCAGCTGAAACAGGAACATGGCACAGATAATAGGTTTGATGGAAAAATTTTTGTTTTGACAGGTGCCTTAGAAAAATTTTCTAGAGAAGAGGCAAGCGAAGTAATAGAAAAGTTTGGTGGAAAAACTTCAAGCAGTGTCTCTAAAAAAACAGATTATGTTTTAGCAGGGGAAGATGCAGGAAGTAAGTTAAAAAAAGCAAAAGAGCTTGGAATAACAATTCTAACAGAAGAAGAATTTAATAAAATGATTAAATAAAAAGGAAATGAGAAGAGATATGGAAGGTAAATATACATTTAAAGAATTTTACGAAAACCTAGAAAATGGATATCAAATTTACTATACTTATGTACGTAACAGATACCTAATATTTAAAACAGCTGAAAACTGCTACACACAAAAACTATTGAGCAAAGCAGAAAAAAATCCGCAACCTGCCCATGCAATGCTTACATTTAAAAGAGTAAAAGAAATGTTCCCACATATGGAAGAAATAGAGTATAAAGTAATGAACACTTGACATAAATAAGAAAATGATGTATAATAAGAATCCAACAAAAAGTCCCTTAACGGGCAAAGGATTAACTTGTATTTCGCGCAATTAATCCTTAGAAAGGAGGCAATATGCCTCAAAGCGAAAAAGTTAAAATATTTGACCAGCTTTGGCGACTGGTCAAACTTGGAGAGTTTGTTGCTCTCCAGGAGGAAAACTTTTTGACTCTCTCCGTATCCGGGGAGAGCAGAGAGGAATCGTTGCACAGAGCAGATCTGCTCTGTGCAGTGATTAGGGCAATGCGATCACCAGCAACAGTACGGCAATTGCTGGTGATCGCAGTCAACGATCGCCTTGTGAAGGTCAGGGCGATCGTCGACTTGGGGTAACATAAAGCTGTTGCCCCAAGAAAAAAGAAGGAGGTGAGGAATGAATTTTCCTCATCTCCGATATTATATTTTAGTAGGTATTACATTAACAGTTTTATAATTAGTATAAATAACCATGCCAGGCTTTGCTTTAGGCATTTTTTTTACGTTTTTCTTCAAAGTATAATCAACAGGTACATTAGATGAATATTTAGACTTACTGTAATATGCAGCTATGGCAGCACACTTATTTATAACTTCCTGTGGAGGCATTTTTCCATCAGTCTTTAATATTAAATGACTTCCATGACTATCTTTAACATGAAACCAGTAGTCATTTGAGTTAGCTAATTTATGAGTAATATATTCATTTTGTAAATTGTTTTTTCCAACAAAAATGGTAAATTCATCTATTGCATATTTTATTACTTCAAAATTCTTTTTTTTGTTAGAAGTATTTTTTACTTTAGAAGGTTTTACAAGTATACCAGAAATTTCATCATACACATCATTTAATTCTTCAATTGAGAGTGCATTATTTACAGAATAAATAACGCTTTCTATGTACTCAATTTCTTGCTCAATTTCAAATTTTTGCTTAGTTACAATTTCGTAAGTTGATTTTAACTTGTTATATTTTTTAAAAAACCTTTTAGCATTTTCACTTGGAGAAATTGAACTATCCAAAGGAATTGTTATTATTTTGTTCCCTTCATAATAATTTTCTAAGTCAACACTATTAATATTATAATTGTTTATACGATATAAATTGCTTATAATTAACTCGCCGTATAATTTATAAGTATTCATCTCATTGCATTCTTTTAGCTTTAAATTAACATTTTGCAATTTTGTTTGTAGCTTTTTTATATTGTTAAGTAATAGTTTTAATATATTATTCTTAAAATTTTTAAAGTTTTCTGCATCTTCTTTTCTGGTGTAAAAGTCGTCCAAAAAGAAATTAATAGACAAATTGCTTTCTTTACTTCCATTCTCTAGATAGAAATCTTTATCATACAATGCACATATAATATTATTTGAATTTAGATTATTTATTAAATTACAAATATAATTGTATATAATAAATAAATTTTGGCTATTTATTTCACAAGGAATATTTAATAGAGTGCAACAATGTTCAATAAAATTTCTACTAATTCCAGTAAACATAGCAGAAAAGCAAGTCGGTAAATCGCTATTTTTATCATTAAATAATTCCTCAAAGTCATCAAAATTATTATAAGACAATAAATCTAACTTATTAGAAGTAGGAAATAGATATTTAAATTTAGGCAATATATCTCTATTTGAACCATTAGAAGTATATAAATGTCTTAAACTATTTATTATAATATCACAATCATCAAGCAAAATGACGTTGCTATGTTTTCCCATAAGTTCAACTATTAGTTTTTTGGTTGTAAAATTATCAGACATATCTAAATCTTCAAATTCAATAACAACAACTCTTTCTAAGCCTAAAGAATAAATTCGAGAAATCCTAGTGTTTAACAAATACTTTCTTAAAACCATACAGAAGTTAGAGGCAACAAGAGGATTAGGCTTTGTATTTGTTGTTAAGTTAATTCTATAATTAGCAGAGGAAATATTTATATTAAGTGCATATTTTATACCACTTACATAAACACCAATTAAAACCTCATCAGAAGATGGGCAAAAAATTTTATCTATCTTTCCACCAACTAAAGAATTATTTAATTCATATACAACACTTTTGGTAACTAAACCATCAAAGGCCATTCTAAATCACTCCATATACTTTAAAAACTTTTGAGAAAATTATAACAAATTACAGAGGATTTGTAAACTTTCTATTGACATTAAAGAAGTTTGTGCCTTATAATACTCTCATAGAGGAAAACTTCAGAAGGGTGCAGAAGAATATGAATAAAAAAAGTGTGTTTTTTTCTTCGAATTTAAATTATGACACTATAGATGACGAAAAAATAGTGGATTTTGTTAAATCTGGGGATAAATGTGCGTTAGAGTATCTTATTAACAAATACAGAAACTTAGTAAATCTAAAGGTTAATAGATATTTTATAATAGGTGCAGAAAGAGAAGACATTGTACAGGAAGGCTTAATAGGTTTATTTAAAGCTATTAAAAATTTTAATACAGCCAAACAAAACTCTTTTAAAACATTTGCTAGTTTATGTATAGAAAGACAATTGATAACTGCCATAAAAACTTCAAATAGGCAAAAACACATGCCACTTAATTCATATTTATCACTAAATCAGGTGGCTTATGAGGGAGAAGACAATGACACAGAGTTAATAGATACATTTGATTCAAAAACAATAGAAGACCCACTTGAGACTATAACAAAAAGAGAATATTATGCAAGAGTAGAAAGCACTATAGACAAAATGCTTAGTGATTTTGAAAAGCGAGTGTTAAATAGATATATAAAAGGCGAAAGCTATGTACAAATTGCAGAAAGACTAAATGCACCGGTAAAATCAGTAGATAATGCAATACAAAGAATAAGAAAAAAAGCGACAAAAGAAATAACAGAATAGAATGTGCATATATCATATATGCACAAAATATGCTTCTATAGCTCAGTAGGTAGAGCACAGCCATGGTAAGGCTGGGGTCGCCGGTTCGATTCCGGCTGGAAGCTCCATTTTATGCATTAAGAAAGGAACGTGAATAAATATGAAAATGGGAATAGTTGGACTTCCCAATGTTGGTAAAAGTACATTGTTTAATGCTATTACAAATGCAGGAGCAGAATGCGCAAATTACCCTTTTTGCACTATAGAGCCTAATATTGGAGTTGTACCAGTACCAGATAAAAGATTAGATGTTTTAGCAGAAATGTATAAAACACAAAAAATAACACATGCAATAGTAGAATTTGTTGACATTGCTGGCTTAGTAAAAGGAGCAAGCAAAGGAGAGGGTCTTGGAAATAAGTTTTTATCACATATAAGAGAAGTAGATGCAATTTGCGAAGTAGTAAGATGCTTTGAAGATAGTAATATAACACATGTTGATGGAACTATTAATCCAATAAGAGATATTGAAACAATAAATTTAGAGCTTGTTTTTGCTGATATTGAAACAATTGATAAGAAAATTGAAAGCGTAAAGAAAAAAATAAAAGCAGACAAAAAATTTCAAGAAGAACTAGATTTGTTAGAAAAAATAAAAGATACACTGGAGCAGGGGAAACCGGCTAGGTCCTTGGATTTTACAGATGAAGAAATAGGCTTACTAAAGGAAACATTTCTACTTACAATGAAGCCAATACTGTATATTGCAAATATTTCTGAACATCAAATTGAAAATATTGAAGATGACAAATATGTAAAACAAGTTATTGAGTATGCAGAACAGGAAAATGCAGAAGTTGTTCCACTTTGCGTTAAAATAGAAGAAGAGCTTGCAAGCCTAGAGGGACAAGACAAACAAGAAATGATGGAAGCATTGGGAATTAAAGAATCTGGACTAGATAGAGTTATACAAAAAAGTTATAATCTATTAGGACTAATGTCTTTTTTAACAGCAGGTGAGCCAGAGGTAAGAGCATGGACTATAAAGAAAGGTACCAAAGCCCCACAAGCAGCCGGAAAAATACATACAGACATAGAAAGAGGATTTATAAGAGCAGAAGTAGTCTCATATGATGACCTTATAAAAGAGGGTTCAATGAGTAATGCAAAAGAAAAAGGTCTAGTGCGTTCAGAGGGCAAGGAGTATATAATGCAAGAAGGAGATATTGTTTTATTTAGATTTAATGTGTAAATAATTGCACGAAATACAATATTAAATTATTTTAATGACATACAGCACACTAAGCAACATAAATCACCTCATTTCATATTATGTAATATGGAATGAGGTGATTTAGATTGAATTGGTTTGAGAGCTTAACACCAGTTATGCAAGCAATATTAGCTACGATCTTTACGTGGGCTGTAACGGCTTTAGGAGCTCTTATTGTATGTTTTTTTAAAGAAATGAATGGCAAGATTTTAGATACCATTTTAGGTTTTAGTGCAGGAGTGATGATTGCAGCATCTTTTTGGTCTTTAATTGCACCAGCCATAGATTTATCGGCAGAACTTGGCTACATAGCTTGGTTGCTACCAGCACTTGGCTTTGTGCTAGGAGGAATGTTTGTATTAATATCAGATGGTTTCTTAGACAGGATGCTAAAAGCAAAAAACAACTTAAAAAGTTCAACATCTTTAAAAAGAAGTATACTTTTAATATCTGCTATAACTATTCACAACATACCAGAAGGAATGGCAGTTGGAGTAGCCTTTGGAGGAATTGCAAATAATGTTCCACGGAATGACAATAATTGGAGCTATTATGTTGGCAATTGGAATAGGCATTCAAAATTTTCCGGAAGGGGCAGCAGTTGCATTACCATTAAGAAGAGAAGGTTATTCAAGATTTAAGAGTTTCATGATAGGGCAAGCGTCAGCATTAGTGGAACCAATATCTGCTGTAATTGGCGCAATACTTGTAATATATATAAGGAGTATAATGCCATTTTTACTTGCATTTGCAGCAGGAGCAATGATTATAGTGGCAGCAAGAGAATTGTTACCAGAATCTGTTAAGGAACACAAAAATCTGTCAACACTTGGACTTATATTAGGTTTTGTTATAATGATGATTTTAGATGTAGCATTAGGATAAAAAAATTGTAAAAAAGGCTTGACTATGTGCGACAAAAATAGTACAATTAATTATGTAAGAAGTTATTTAAAGGTAATTTAAAAATATATGTCGAAAGAAGAGGTAAAAGATATGTCAAATGTATTAAAAAAGACTTTATTAGTTTTAGGTGTAATAATATTAATAAGTGCAGTAGCATTACCATTAATTAGCAAGGTAAAAGCAACAAACGAAGACTTGGACTTGAATTCACTAATTGATGATGGTGACGACAACAATACAGCAAACAATAATACTGAAAATTCTTCTAATAATACAACCGATGGAAATACGGAAAATACAAATGTAACATTAAATGATAAAGACAACAAAAATACTAGTGAAAATACAATACCAAAAACAGGTGTTACGGAAGATATTACAGTAATAGGTTTTATTGTTGTATGTGTTGGTTCTGCTGTATATGCATATAGAAAAGTAAGAAGTTATAATGTATAAAATTAAAGATAATAAAAGATAAAAAGATGATTTTTGTATAATGCAGAAATCATCTTTTTTTATGTTGTAGGTGAATCTTGATTGAACGTCATGTAAAATTAAAAAATAATATTTTTTTCAAAAAAGGATGCAAAAATATATTAATGTATGATACAATGTAACAAGTAAATTTTAAATAAAGGAGAGTGCAAATATGTCCGAAATAAAATACAAAAGAGTATTGTTAAAACTAAGTGGAGAAATGCTTGGAGGACAAGAAAAAAGGGGAATTGACATATCTGTTTTGGATGAGATAAGTAATCAGATAAAAAGAATGTTAGAAGCAAAAGCAGAAGTGGCAATTGTAATAGGTGCAGGAAACTTTTGGAGAGGTAAAAAAGAAGATGAAATAGAAAGAACAACATCAGATTATATAGGAATGTTGGGAACAACAATGAATGGATTAGCTTTACAAAGTCGATTGCAAAAAAATGGTATTGACGCAATATTACAAACTGCAATAAAAATGGAACCAGTAGCTGAGCAATTTTCTAGAAGAAGAGCTGTAGAATATTTAGAGCAAGGGAAGGTTGTTATTTTTGGAAGTGGAACAGGTAATCCTTATTTTACAACAGATACTGCAGCCGCTTTAAGAGCAGCAGAAATAAATGCTGATGCAATATTAGTTGGAAAAACAATAGATGGTGTATATTCAGATGATCCTAAAATTAACTCGACAGCTATAAAATATGATAATATAACATATCAAGATATTTTAAATAAAGATTTAAAAGTAATGGATTTAACAGCAATATCTCTTTGCAAGGAAAACAATATACCATTAGTAGTATTTGCATTGCAAGAACCAGAAAACATTATTAAAGCCATTAAAGGCGAAAAAATAGGAACATTAGTAAATTAAGAAAGGAAAATGAATTTATGGAATTTAATGAATTTGAAGAAAGAATGGAAAAAACAATAAGTGTATTTGAGGAGAATTTATCAGAAATTAGAGCAGGAAGGGCAAATCCAGCAATCTTGAATAAGATAACAGTAAACTATTATGGAACAGCAACACCAATAAACCAAGTGGCAGGAATTTCTGTGCCAGAGGCAAGATTAATTGTTATACAACCATGGGATGTTAGCTTATTAAAAGAAATAGAAAAGGAAATTTTGAAAGCAGATATAGGAATTAACCCAAATAATGATGGAAAAGTAATAAGACTAGCATTTCCAGAATTAAATGAAGAAAGAAGAAAAGAAATTGTAAAAGATATAAGAAAATTAGCTGAGGAAGCTAAAATATCTATTAGAGCAATAAGAAGAGATGGCATAGATTCTGCAAAAACAAAACAAAAAAATTCTGAAATAACAGAAGATGATTTAAAAAATGCAGAGACACAAATGCAAAAATTAACTGATAAAAAAATAGAAGAAATAGAAAAAATATTAGAAAATAAAGAAAAAGAAGTAATGAGCATATAAAACAATTGGGAGGCAATTAATAATATGGAAAAAAATTTACCTAAACATATTGCACTTATAATGGACGGAAATAGAAGGTGGGCAAAAGAAAGAAACTTAGATATTAAGCAAGGACATTATGCAGGTGCAGAAAATTTAGAGAAGATTGCATTATATGCAAATAAAATTGGAATTAAATATATGACAGTATATGCTTTTTCTACAGAAAATTGGAAAAGGTCAGAGGCGGAAGTAAAAGGTTTAATGCTATTGCTAAAAGCATATGTAGAAAAAATGCTTGCAAAAACCAATTCAAATAATATAAAAATAAACATATTGGGAGATATTTCTAAATTGGATATATCACTTCAAAAAAGCATAAATAGAATATTAGACAAAACAAAAGAGAATACAGGGCTAACATTAAATATTGCTTTTAACTATGGTGGTAGAGATGAGATAGTTAAGGCTACACAAAAAATATCAGAAGAAGTAAAAAAAGGCAATATAAATGTAGAAGATATAGATGAGAAAATGGTTGGAGATTACTTATATACTAAGGGGCAACCAGATCCAGATATAATGATACGAACAAGTGGAGAATTAAGATTAAGTAATTTCTTACTTTGGCAACTAGCATATACAGAATTTGTATTTTTAAATAAGTACTGGCCAGATTTTAATGAAAAAGACTTGGACAATGCTGTAGAAGATTTTCAAAAAAGACATAGGAATTTTGGAGCAAACTAAAAAAGAAAGGTAAAATAATTATGAATTATAAAAGAGTTTTATCAGGAGTAATACTTTTTCCAATAATGGCAATTATTTTTATTTTTGGAAATACATATTTTGTAGATACTTTAATAAGTATTATAGCAATTATGGGATTATATGAATATTATAATGCATTTAAAACAAAAAATAAGCCTGTTGCAGTTATTGGATATATAGCAGCAGCAATGTTAGCAATTATTCATGTAATTCCTATTGACATAGCGTTAAAAGTAATTGCAGCAATAATACCAATATCTATATTAATATTATTTTTAAAAGTAATATTTAGTAATATGAAAACAAATATTAGTGATATATCAATTACTTTTTTTGGAATCTGTTATATAGTAATTTTTATAATGTTTATTCCGTTGATAAGAGAAAACCTAGCAAATGGTAAAATATTAATATGGTACGTTTTTCTTACTGCTTGGGGAACAGATATATTTGCATATGTAGTTGGAAAAAGAATAGGAAAACATAAATTTACCGAGGTAAGTCCCAATAAAACCATTGAAGGATGTATTGGTGGAGTGATAGGAGCAGTCCTTTTATCTATGGTATATACTATTGTATGTAATAAAATATGGAATTTACAAATAAATTATATTTTTATAACCGTAATAAGTGTTATACTTAGCATAATAGGTCAATTAGGAGATTTGGCGGAATCAAGTATAAAAAGATATACAGAAATAAAAGATACAAGTAACTTAATACCAGGACATGGAGGAATGTTGGATAGAATAGATAGTGTATTATTTATAGCACCTATTGCATACTTTTTATTATCATTTATTTAATTTTGGAGGTACGCTTTGATTAGTTTTTTAATAAATGCAATTAAAATAGTCTTTATCCTTGGCTTTCTTGTTTTTATTCATGAAGGTGGACATTTTATAATAGCAAAACTATGTAAGGTAAAAGTGAATGAGTTTGCAATAGGCTTTGGACCAACAATATGGAGTAAGCAAGGTAAAGAAACAAAATATGCTTTAAGACTTATACCACTTGGTGGTTTTGTAAGTATGGAGGGAGAAGAAGAACGTTCTGAAGAAGAAGGTTCTTTTAGTAATGCCTCTATACCAAGACGTATAGCAATTGTTATGGCAGGAGGAACAGTAAATATAATTTTTGCACTAATTGTATATTTTACTTTGATGTCTTTTACAGGTAATAATATATCTAATATTGTAGATACAACTATACCAGGTTATAGTGCAGAAATTTATGGAATAAAAAGTGGGGATAAGATTTTAAAAATAAATAATCATAAAATAAGAACAAAAAATGATTTAGATGAAGAAATTAGAAATTGCAATGGAAATGAACTAATAGTTGAGGTAGAAAGAAACGAAAATAAAATTGAATATAAAATTGTACCAACAGAAGAAAAATACAATTACACAGGTATTGCATTAAAATATATTGAAAACAGCCCTTCAACGGAAATACTAGCGGTACAAAAAGATAGTCCAGCGGAAAAAGGAGGACTAACAAGCGGAGATGTAGTTTTAAAAATAAATTCTATAGATGTAGAAAACGATGCAGAAAAGTTAGTAGAAAATATAAGCAAATCAGAAACAAACATAATACAATTTACTGTGCAAAGAAATAATGAAATTAAGGATTTTAATATAGAGGCAGAAGAAAAATTTAACTATTATTTAGGAATCAATTTAAAAATGGCAGAAAATAACTTTACTAACAATATTTATTATGCGTTTTGGAATACAGGTGATTTCTTATTTTCTATAATAGATAATTTAAAAATGCTATTTACAGGTAAGGTAGCAGTAAATCAACTAATGGGTCCTGTTGGAATAGGAGAAGTAGTTGTTGAAACAAAGGGTATAAGCGAATTTGTAAACATATTGGCTTTAATATCTATTTCTTTAGGAGTAACTAATTTATTGCCATTCCCACCGCTAGACGGTGGAAAGGTGGTGATTTTATTAATAGAAGGAATTAGAAAAAAACCATTAAAAGAAAATGTTGAACTAAAAATACAAATGATAGGCTTTTGCATTTTGATAGGCCTAAGTATTGTAGTAACATATAATGACATTTTAAGAATTTTTTAGACGAATTGATTTTTTAAAGACTATTAGAACAAGGTGAAAATAATGGAAAAAACGATTAAAGAAGTATTTAAGGACTATAATTCAAATAGTTTTGAGTTAAACGAAGCAAAAATAAAAACAGTTAATGTATTTAAAAAAACTGGAAGGATAGAGCTGATATTAATAGCAGAAAAACAAATAAAAATTTTGGATCTAATAGCATTTGAAAGATATATAGAAAAAAGGTTTGGATTCAAAGAAACCATAATAAAAATAGAATATATTAAACTTCCACCTTTTACAATAATAGAAGAATGGAAAAATATAATTGAATACATAGCATATAAGTATCCATTAGCAAAAGCATTGCTAATGGGCAGTATAGTAAATGTAGATGGTAATAATGTAAATATCAATTTAGCTCTAAAAGGAAAAGACATATTAGAAACTAGACGATTTGATCAAATAATTGCAGAAACTATGATGAATTTATACAATCAAAAATGTAATGTGAAATTTGTAGAAAAGCCACTTGAAGATATAATGTTACATCTACAAGAACAAAACAAAAAATTAGAGGAAGAATATATCTTAACAATTAAAAATCAAGAAAAGGAAAGCAAGAAAGAAAAAATAGAGGAGAAAAAAGAAGAAATAAAAGAATCTCCTAAACAAGTTATAGAAGAGAAACAAGAAGAGAATAGCCCATTAATATATGGAAGAAGTGTAAAACTAAAGGAAACTTTAGTAAAAGTTGCAGATTTATCTGTTGATAGTGGACGTGTATTGTTAGATGGTGAAATACTAAATATAGATTCCAGAGAGCTTAAATCTGGCAAACTTTTAGCAATGTTTGATTTGTATGATGGAACAAGCACAATTACGTGCAAGGCTTTTTTGGAAAAAGAGAAAGCAAAGGAAATATTGGGAAAACTAAGTGGAGTCAGAGGTGTGAAAGTAGAAGGTACAGCACAATTTGACCCATTTGCAAAAGAACTTGGTGTTATTGCAAACACTATAATAGAAGGTAATGGAATTAAGCGTGAAAAAAGGGAAGACAATGCTCCTATAAAAAGAGTAGAATTACATATGCATACACAAATGAGCCAAATGGATGGAATGACTTCGGCAAAGGATTTGATAAAAAGAGCTGTAAAATGGGGAATGAAATCTATAGCGATAACAGATCATGGTGTTGTACAAGCCTTTCCAGAGGCACATAAATATTTGGAAAAAGACCATCCAGATATTAAAATTTTATATGGAGTTGAAGCATATTTAGCACCAGATAAAGTATCTCCAGTATCTTTTTCTAAAAATCAAAGTTTAGATAATACCACGTATTGTGTGTTAGACTTAGAAACTACTGGAATTTCTTTCAGAACAGAAAAAATAACAGAAGTCGGAATAATGAAAATAAGAAATGGAGAATTGCTTGATAGTTTTTCTTGTTTTGTTAATCCAGAAAAGCCAATACCCCAAAAAGTCGTTGAGGTAACTAACATTACAGATGATATGGTAAAAGATGCAGATACAATAGATAAAGTTTTACCTAAAGTGATTGAATTTATAGGAGATAGTGTTTTAGTAGCTCATAATGCAGACTTTGATATTGGATTTCTAAAATACAATGCAACAGCATTAGGATTAAAATTAAATAATACATACATGGACACTTTGAAGTTAGCAAAAGAATTATTTCCTCAGTATAAGAAATATAAGCTAGGTATTATTGCAGAAAATCTTGGTATAAAAGTTGATGTAGCACATAGAGCCTTAGACGATGTGGATACTACAGTAAAAGTTTTCAATATAATGTTAGATATGTTAAAAGAACAAGGAGTAAAAACATTAGATGACATTGACAAAAAAGAATCGGGAAAAGCAGATTATAAATCATTACAGACATATCATGCTATAATTATTGCGAAAGACTATGTAGGACTTAGGAACTTATATAAATTAGTTTCGTATTCACATTTAGATTACTTCTACAAAAAACCAAGAATATTAAAGTCTTTGTTTAAGAAATATTCTGAAGGATTAATATTAGGAAGTGCCTGTGAACAGGGAGAAATATACAGGGCAATTGTTGCAGGCAAGACAGATGAAGAAGTAGAAGAAATTGCAAATGATTATGATTATTTAGAAATTCAACCAAATGGCAATAATATGTTTATGGTTAGAAATGGAACTGTGGCAAACGTAGAAGCTCTACAAGAAATTAATAAAAAGATTGTAGAGATAGGAGAAAAACTACAAAAACCTGTTGTAGCAACATGTGATGTTCACTTTATGGATCCGCAAGATGAAATATACAGAAGAATATTAATGGCAGGACAAGGGTATGATGATGCAGATGAACAAGCTCCTTTATATTTAAGAACAACAGAGGAAATGCTTAAGGAATTTGAATATCTTGGCGAAGAAAAAGCATACGAAGTAGTAGTAACAAATACAAATAAAATTGCAGATATGTGTGAAAATATAAGCCCAATATCTCCAGAAAAATGTCCACCACATATTGAAGGTTGTGAGCAAACTATTAAAGATATAGCTTATAAAAAGGCACATGAATTATATGGAAATCCATTACCAGATATTGTAGAAGAAAGATTAAGTAAGGAATTGGATTCTATCATAAAAAATGGTTTTTCTGTTATGTATATTATTGCCCAAAAGTTAGTTTGGAAGTCAAATGAAGATGGATATATAGTAGGTTCAAGAGGTTCTGTTGGTTCATCATTTGCGGCATATGCAACAGGAATAACAGAGGTAAATTCTTTACCACCACATTATAGATGCCCAAAATGTAAACATTCTGATTTTACAGATTATGGATATGCATGTGGATATGATTTGCCAGATAAAGATTGTCCGGAATGTGGCGCTAAAATGGTAAAAGATGGAATAGACATACCATTTGAAACCTTCTTGGGATTTAATGGGGATAAGGAACCAGATATAGACTTAAATTTTTCAGGTGAATATCAAGCTAAAGCACATAGATATACTGAAGTAATATTTGGCAAAGGAACAACATTTAAAGCGGGAACAGTAGGTACAGTAGCAGATAAAACAGCATATGGATATGTAAAAAAATATTATGAAGAAAGAGGAATACCTGTTAATAATGCAGAAGTATTAAGGATAGCACAGGGATGTACAGGAATAAAAAGAACAACTGGACAACATCCAGGAGGAATCATAGTTGTTCCAAAAGGAAGAGAAATATATGAATTTACACCTGTTCAACATCCAGCTGATGATCCGAATTCGGATATAATAACAACACATTTTGACTATCACTCAATAGATCAAAACCTTTTAAAACTGGATATATTAGGTCATGATGATCCAACAATGATAAGAATGTTGTATGATTTAACAGGAATTGATCCAACTAAGGTTCCGCTTGACGATAAGGAAACAATGAGCATATTCAGTTCTACAAAGGCATTAGGAGTAACACCAGAGCAAATACATAGTGAAGTAGGTAGTTATGGTGTACCAGAATTTGGAACTAAGTTTGTAAGAGGAATGCTTGTAGATACTAAGCCTACAACATTTGACGAGTTGATACGTATATCTGGATTGTCTCATGGTACAGATGTATGGCTTGGAAATGCACAAAGCCTTATAGAAGAAGGAACCGTAACACTGAATGAAGCTATATGTTGTCGTGATGATATAATGATATATCTAATAAAAAAAGGAGTACCTCCAAATCATGCATTTAAAATAATGGAAACAGTGCGTAAAGGAAAGGCATTAAAAGACCCAGCTAAATGGGCAGAATATGTTGCAATGATGAAAGAAAACAAAGTACCAGAATGGTATATAAAATCATGTGAGAAAATTAAATATATGTTTCCTAAAGCACACGCAGCAGCTTATGTAACAAATGCCTTTAGGATAGCATGGTTTAAAGTGCATGAGCCAAAAGCTTATTACACAGCATTTTTTACAATAAGAGCAGACGAATTTGATAGTGATGTTATGTGTTATGGCAAAGAAAAAGTAAAGAATAAAATGAAAGAAATAGATTTACAGGGGAATGCGGCAACTACGAAAGATAAAAATATGTATGCAATACTAGAATTGGTACTTGAAATGTATGAAAGAGGAATAAACTTTTTACCAATTGACTTATACAAATCACATGCTACAAAATTTCAAATAGAGGATGAGGGAATTAGGCCTCCATTAAATAGTGTACCTGGATTGGGAACTGTAGCAGCTCAAGGTATAGAAACAGCTAAAAGAGATGGCAAGTTTATGTCTATAGATGATATGAAAATACGTTCTAAAATAGGTAATTCTGTTGTGGAATTATTAACTAAAATGGGATGCTTAAAGGGAATGAGTCAAAGTAACCAAATGAGTTTGTTTGGATAAAATAAGGAGAAGAAGATGCTAAATATAGAAGAAATATTTACAGTTAAGAATATAGTAATATATTTAATAAGCATTAATATAGTTACTTTTTTAGCAATGTTTATAGATAAAAAAAGGGCAGAAAAAGGAGAATGGAGAATAAAAGAATCAACCTTATTGGGATTGGCAATGTTGGGAGGCTCAATAGGTGGAATTACGGGAATGTATGTTTTTAGACACAAAACAAAAAAACTAAGATTCTCAGTGGGATTTCCTGTAATATTAATAACAGAAATTGTACTGGCAATTTATTTTGTGATTAATATGTAAACTCAACTTAATTCTACGGTTTTCATAAACAAACGACAAAAATCGACTGTGAATAAATAATGAAAATAAAGTGCCTATTTGTAGTTATTCACAGACTTATCCACATTATCCACAGTATTACAAAAGTCATATTTTGTAAACTAATTTGTAATAATAGTGTAACATAAGACAAAAAATGTAATAAAATGGAAATAAGAACGTAAAATTATTGTTGACTTTTGACTGATAAATTGGTAGAATTTATTAAGTTATATAAAGAGAGGAAGTATGCAAGATGGCTGATTTAACAATGGATAAGATAGTTAGTTTATGTAAAAATAGAGGATTCATTTTTCAAGGGTCAGAAATATATGGTGGATTAGCAAACACATGGGATTATGGACCTCTGGGAGCTAGATTAAAGAATTCAATTAAAGATACTTGGAGAAAAAGATTTGTTCAAGAAAGAAAAAGCAGTTATGAAATAGATGCGGACATACTAATGCATCCAAGAGTATGGGAGGCTAGTGGACATGTTGCAGGCTTTTCAGATCCACTATTAGACTGTAAAGAATGTAAAACAAGACATAGAGCAGATAATTTAATAAGCGACTTTAATCCAGATGCACATGCAGAGGGAATGACACAGGAAGAAATGCTAGCATATATTAATGAAAATAAAATTCCATGCCCAAAATGTGGTAAATGCAATTTTACAGATATAAGACAATTTAATTTAATGTTTCAAACATATAGAGGTGTAACAAACGACAGCAAAAGTACCATATATTTAAGACCGGAGAATGCACAGGGAGAATATGTTAATTTCTTAAATGTTCAAAGATCAACAAGAGCTAAACTACCATTTAGTATTGCTCAAATAGGTAAAGCATTTAGAAATGAAATTACACCCGGAAACTTTATATTTAGAACAATTGAGTTTGAACAAATGGAATTCCAAACATTCTGTAAAGAAGGTTCAGATGAAGAAATATACAACTATTTTAAAGAATATGGAAAAAAATACTACATGGATTTGGGCTTACCAGAAGAAAAGCTAAGATTCCATGATCACGAGAAACTAGTTTTTTATGCTAAAGCAGCTTGTGATATTGAATATTTATTTCCTTCAATTGGTTGGGGCGAAATAAATGGAACTCATAATAGAACAAATTATGATTTATCAAGACACCAAGAGTTTTCTGGAATAAAACAAGAATATCTGGATCCAGAAACAAACGAGAAATTTATTCCATACATAATAGAGTCTACATATGGTTTAGATAGAACTGTATTAGCAGTATTATGCCAAGCATATGAAGAGGAAGAAATTGCAGAAGGAGATGTAAGAACTGTTCTGCATTTGCACCCAGCAATTGCTCCATATAAAATGGCAATATTACCATTATCTAAAAAATTAAGTGATAAAGCAAATGATTTATATACAAAACTTTCTAAGAAATTTATGTGCGACTATGACGAAGCAGGAAGTATAGGAAAAAGATATAGAAGACAAGACGAAGTTGGAACACCTTATTGTATAACGGTTGACTTTGATACATTGGAAGACAATACTGTAACAATAAGAGATAGAGATACAATGGAGCAAATAAGAATAAACATAAATGAAATAGAAAATTGGATGAAAGATAAATTCGAATTTTAATAACATTCTAAAGAAAAGTGAGGAAATTATATTGGAAGAGAAAAATACAGCAAATGCAAAACATAAAATATCTTTTATGAAAAATGTTTTAATACTTATGTTTTCAGAAGTAGCCGTAAAAGTTATGGGACTTATTTATAAATTAGTAATAACTAATATTGAAGGATTTGGAGACACAGGGTTAGGCTATTATTCATCTGGTTACCAAATATACTCTTTATTATTAGCATTGTGCTCTATTGGAATTCCATCTGTAGTAAGCAAACTAGTATCGGAAAGACTGGCAATAAATGATAATGCAGGAGCGCAAAGAATTTTTAGAATAACTATGAAATTGTTTGCTGGAATAGGTTTATTCTTTTCTGTGACATTATTTTTATTTGCAGATTTAATAGCAACTAAAATACTAAATGTTCCGGATGTTAGTTATGTTTTAAAAGTACTTGCACCAGCAATAGTATTTGTTGCCGCATCTTCAGTATTTAGAGGTTATTTCAATGCACAAAGCAATATGAAACCAGCTAGTGTTTCCTACACATTGGAACAGTTTTTAAACTGTGTTTTAAGCATTACATTTGTGTATGCACTTATAGGCAAAGACGCATATATAATGGCTGCAGGAGGAAATCTATCAACAACGATATCTGTTATATTAACTTTTGTTTACATCTTTATATATTATAAAAGACATAAAATTAAGTATGCAGAAGAAGAATTAAAGAATTCTCCAGAATATAACAAAACAAGTAAACAATTGTTAAAAGCAGTATTAGCCTTTTCAATTCCTATTACAATAGGCTCTATAATATCAGTTATAACTTCTGTAATAGATACAACAACTGTTAGTAACTGTATACAAATAGCTTATTCGGGAATAATAAATAGTAAAGGGGCATTAGAACAATTGGCGATGCAGAAAGCGGGAATACTTTCAAAAGTAGACACATTAGTAAATTTACCGATTGCAATAAATATAGCGCTTTCTACGGCGTTATTACCGGCAATTTCACATTCAGTGGCGCAAAAAGATTTTGATACTACAAATAAAAGATTATCTTTTTCTGTATTTATATCAATTCTAATTATAATACCATGTGCAGTTGGCTTTATAGTTTTAGCAGAGCCAATATTAAAATTGATATACCCATCTGCTTCTGATGGAGCTTGGGTTTTAAGACTTGCATCTATTTCTATGATATTTATAGCATTAAGCCAAACTATAAATAGTGGACTGCAAGGGCTTAGCAAAGTTTACATACCAGCAATTGCCTTGGCTGTTGGAGCTGCGGTTAAACTTATTTTGAACGTTATTTTAATAAGTAATCCTTCAATAAATATATATGGAGCTCCAATAAGCTCTATAACATGCCAAATAATAGCATTTTGCATATCATATACATCATTAAAAAAATCTATAAAATTAAATATGGATTTTAAAAGAAATGTACTTAAACCAATCCTGGCTGGCCTAATTATGGGACTTGTAGTGTCTTTAAGTAATTATGGATTAAACCTAATTACTGGTCAAACAATTTCTACATTAATATCTATATTAATAGGCGTTGCTGTATATATAATATCGGTATTATTATTAAAAATATTAACAAAAGAAGATATATTTATGCTTCCTTTTGGAGCAAAGATATACAATATATTAGAAAAAAAGAAAATATATATGTAAATTAAACTAGAAGAGGAAAAATATAATGGAGAAGATTAAATATTTGTTTAAAAGAATATTAAAATTAGACTATTCAAATATGATAAAAATAGCAAAGGCCGTTTCAAAAAAGACTAATAAAAATCTTTTGTTTATCTTATTTGATATGACAAAATGTGGACTAAAATATCAAGCAGGATATTACGACTATCAAGAATTTGAATTTTATAACCTAAATAAAGAACAAAGGGAAACATATTTAACAAGAGGAAAAAATAATGAAATAATTAAGAAATTCAATGATAAATCAAAATTTTATATATTTGATAATAAAGAAGAAATGTATAAGATTTATAACAAATTTCTAAAAAGACAATGGATGGTTTTAAATGAAAATAATTATAATGATTTTCTTGACTTTTTTAAACAAAATAAAGTAATTATAGTTAAACCGATAGATGGCGAAGGTGGCAAGGGAATTGAAAAATATGAATATATAAATGATGAAGAATCTAAAATAGTATATAGTAGTTTATTATTTAAGAAACAATTATTGGTGGAGCAATGTATAAAACAACATCCAGATATGAATAAACTTTATAACAAATCTGTAAACACATTAAGGATGTTTACATTTTATAAGGATGGACAAGCGTACTTTTTACAAGCAATACTAAAAGTTGGAAATGGTGGTGTAGTAGATAATTTTTCAAGTGGTGGAATGTACACTTATGTAGATGACGAGGGAACTGTTTATGCAGAAGCAATTGACCAAATGGATAATAAGTATTATAAACATCCAATATCAAATGAAACTATAGTAGGCTTTAAAGTACCTATGTTCAAAGAGGCTGTGAGCATGGTAAAAGAAGCAGCTAAGGTGGTACCAGAAATGGGATATATCGGATGGGATGTGGCAATTTCAGAGGATGGACCTGTATTAGTAGAGGGGAATTGCTATCCTGGAGTTTTCCAAGTAAAACCGAGTTTAGTAGAAAAAAAAGAAGGAATAATACCAAAATATAATAAAGTTATGCAAATTTTTGGAAACTGTTATAATGCTAATAACTCAACCATACAAAGGAACAATTTTAATTGACCATCCTATGAGGGATAAACTATATTTAATGAAATTTTAAAAAAATATTTACTTTTTTTACATTTTTGGATATAATATTGATGTTTCAAATTATTTGAGACATCAATTTTATTTATGATTTTATTTTTTCAATAAAATATAAAAATTTAATAGGAGGTTTTTTATGAGTCACAAGTATGTTTACTTATTTAAAGAAGGAAATGCAGGCATGAGAGAACTACTAGGTGGAAAAGGTGCAAATTTAGCAGAAATGACAAACTTAGGATTACCAATACCACAAGGATTTACAGTTTCAACAGAAGCTTGTACAAAATATTATGAAGATGGAGAAAAAATTTCTAAAGAAATTGAAGAAGAAATCTTTGAAAATCTAAAAAAATTAGAAGAAATTACGGGAAAAACATTAGGAGATGTAGAAAATCCTTTATTAGTATCTGTACGTTCAGGAGCTAGAGCATCTATGCCTGGAATGATGGATACAATATTAAACTTAGGTTTAAATGATAATGTTTTAAAGGGAATGGCAGAAAAAAATGAAAGATTTGCATATGACAGCTACAGAAGATTTATTCAAATGTTTAGTGATGTTGTTATGGAAATACCAAAACCATTCTTTGAAAAAATAATAGATAAAAAGAAAGAAGAAAAAGGTGTTAAACTAGATACAGAATTAACAGCAGAAGATTTAAAAGACTTAGTTGCGCAATTTAAAGCAATATATAAAGAACAAAAAGGTGAAGATTTCCCTCAAGATTCAAGAGTTCAATTAATGGAAGCTGTAAAAGCTGTATTCAGAAGTTGGAATAATGCAAGGGCAATAACATATAGAAGATTAAATGATATACCAGGAAGCTGGGGAACAGCTGTTAACGTACAAGAAATGGTATTCGGAAATATGGGAGATGACTGTGGAACAGGTGTTGCATTTACACGTAACCCAGCTACAGGAGAAAACAAATTATTTGGTGAATACTTAATGAATGCACAAGGTGAAGACGTTGTTGCAGGTATAAGAACACCACAACCTATAGAACAATTAAAAGAAACAAACCCAAAAGCATATGAAGATTTTGTTATGTATTCTCAAAAATTAGAAAAACATTACAAAGATATGCAAGATATGGAATTTACAATTGAAAGAGGAAAACTATTCTTCTTACAAACAAGAAATGGTAAAAGAACTGCAAATGCTGCATTACAAATAGCTGTTGATTTAGTAAATGAAGGAATGATAACAGAAAAAGAAGCTGTTTTAAGAGTAGAACCAAATCAATTAGATCAATTATTACATCCAAATTTTGATCAAGCTGCATTAAAAGCTGCAAAAGTAGTTGCTAAAGGTTTAGCTGCATCACCAGGTGCTGCAACAGGAAAAGTAGTATTTACAGCAGATAAAGCTGTTGAAATGTATGAAGCAGGAGAGAAAGACCTTATATTAGTTAGATTAGAAACATCTCCAGAAGATATTGATGGAATGAATGTATGTCATGGTGTTCTTACAGTTCGTGGAGGTATGACATCACATGCTGCAGTTGTTGCACGTGGTATGGGAACTTGCTGTGTAGCAGGTTGTGGAGAAATAATTGTAAATGAAGAAGAAAAATATTTCACATTACCTGATGGCAGAAAAGTTGCAGAAGGAGAATGGATTTCACTAGATGGATCAACAGGAAACGTATATGGGGAAAGAATAGAAACAGTTCCTGCATCAGTTTCTGGAAACTTTGCAAAATTAATGGGATGGGCAGATCAATACAGACAATTAAAAGTTAGAACAAATGCAGATACACCAAGAGATGCTAAACAAGCATATGAATTTGGAGCTGAAGGTATAGGATTATGTAGAACAGAGCATATGTTCTTTGCACCAGATAGAATTGCCGCAATAAGAGAAATGATAGTATCTAAAACTCCAGAACAAAGAGCAAAAGCTTTGGCGAAAATACTTCCAATGCAAAGAGGAGACTTTGAAGGATTATATAAAGAAATGAAAGGTTACCCTGTAACAATAAGATTCTTAGATCCACCTTTACATGAGTTTGTTCCACATGATGATGAAGATATAAGAGCATTAGCAAAAGAAATGGGATTAACATTTGAAGAATTAAAAAATATAGTAGAAGGATTACATGAATTTAACCCAATGATGGGACATAGAGGATGTCGTCTTGCTGTAACATATCCTGAAATTGCAGAAATGCAAACAAGAGCTGTTATAGAAGCTGCTATAAATGTAAATAAAGAAGGAATGAATGTTGTTCCAGAAATAATGATTCCATTAGTAGGAGAAGTTAAAGAGTTAAAATATGTTAAAGATATAGTTACTAGAGTTGCAGACGAAGTAATTAGAGAAGCAGGAGTAGAACTAAAATATCTAGTTGGAACAATGATTGAAATACCAAGAGCAGCATTAACAGCTGATGAAATAGCAAAAGAAGCTGAATTCTTCTCATTTGGTACAAATGACTTAACACAAATGACATTTGGATTTAGCCGTGATGATGCAGGTAAATTCTTAGGAGATTACTATGCAAAGAAAATATATGAATCAGATCCATTTGCTAAATTAGACCAAGTAGGTGTTGGAAAATTAGTAGAAATGGCTGCAAAGATGGGAAGAGCAACAAGACCAGATATTCACTTAGGAATATGTGGCGAGCATGGAGGAAACCCCGCATCAGTTGAATTCTGCCAAAGAGTAGGATTAGACTATGTATCTTGTTCACCATACAGAGTGCCAATCGCAAGATTAGCTGCTGCACAAGCCGCAATAAAATATCCTAGATAAATAACCCAAAAGGACGTAAATATTACGTCCTTTTAGTATTATTAAAGTAATCTATAAAAAATGTAGGAGCGATTTTAATCGCCCGCACTTCGAAGATTCTAAACCTCTATTTTACATTTAAAGTTCTATTTTAGGTTCATACATTTCTAACCACATATTAACTTGGCACAAATATGCCATAAGCTGAGGTCCTGTCATCAACTGTCCAAACCATGGTCTAGAAAATGATTTTCCATCTGTATTTAAAATCTCCCAAACATATTCTTTATTAAATAAAGTATTAATAGGAGCATCAGGCTGTTTCATTATATTGGTAAGCATTTCTTTTACTTTGTTTAAATATGTTGGGTTATGGGTTTTAGGATAAGGACTTTTCTTTCTATCAACTATTTCAGAAGGTAAACTATCTTTCATAATATATCTTAACAATCCCTTTTCTCTACCATTTAAAGCTTTTATTTCCCAAGGAATGTTCCATACATATTCTACAATTCTATAATCACAAAACGGAACTCTCATTTCAAATCCATTATACATACCCATTCTATCAGCACGTTCCAATAAAGTTTGCATAAACCAATTTAAAGTCAAATGAGAGATTTTCTTTTTTTCTAATGTTTCTTTAGAGTCACTACCAATTAAACTTACTTCATTAAGGCTTTCATTATATCTATAATCAATATATGCTTTTAAATCTACTTTTTCACTAATTTGGTTATTAAGCAAAGTCTGTCTTTCTTGTATTGCAATAGACCAAGGGAATGTATTACTACTTAAAGCATCTTCTCTAAAGAACCATGGATAACCAGCAAAGATTTCATCTGCACATTCGCCAGTAAGGGCAATAGATGCTTCTGGTTTTACATTTTTGCAAAATAATAATAATGAAGAATCTATGTCGGCCATTCCAGGAACATCACGAGCAATCATTGCCGCTTCTAGAGCATCTGCTAATTCAGGAGTATCTAAAACTATGTTGTGATGTTCTGAATATAGCCTTTTACTCATTAATTCTATATAGTAGTTATCTGAATTGGGCTGAAAATCGCTTTTAACAAAGTTTTTATCGTTATCCACATAATCTACCGAATACGTATCTAATGGCTTTAAATCATTAACCTTATAATAATTTGCGGCATATAAGGAAATAATACTAGAGTCTAATCCACCAGAAAGAAAAGAGCATACTGGTAAATCGGAAACTAGTTGTTTTTTTATACTATCTTCTAACAAATACTTTATGGTTTCGCAAGTTTTACCTAAACTGTCAGTATGAGGCTTGCTTATCAACTTCCAATAACTTTTAGAATGGAAACCTTCATCGTTATAAATACCATAGTGTGCAGGTTTTATCTCATAAATATCTTTAAAAACGGTTACTCCTGGAGTGTGAGCTGGACCAATTCCAATTAATTCACATATTCCCATGGAATCCATTTTGGGATTAACATTAGGAAACTGAAACAATGCTTTAATTTCCGAAGCGAAAACAAAAGTATTATTTATAATTGTATAATAAAAAGGCTTGATGCCAAAATGATCTCTAGCAATGAATAGAGAATTTTGATTTTTGTCAAAAATAGCAAAAGCAAAAACACCATTTAATTTATTAACAAAACTTTCTCTAAAATGAATATAACCTTTTAAAATTACCTCTGCATCAGAATTTGTAGAAAAACAGAAATCATATTGTTCAAGTTCAAGTTTTAATTCCTTCAAATTATAAATGTTTCCATCATACACAATAACATATGTATTTCCCTCAAAATTAAAACTTATGGGTTGATTGTCACCACATAAAATAGTTCTAAAACCTAAAGCAATATTGTCACCAATATAGTACCCATCTTTGTCAGAACCTCTATGCATAAGTTTATTATTCATATTCATCAAAATCTCTTGTGAATTCATAATTTTTTCTTTGAAGTTAAAAAATCCTACAATACCACTCATTTTACAAAATCCTTTCAACAATATCTATAAATATTATATGCAATAAAAATAGATTGTATGTCTGTTACAAAAAAAGGAACGTCCCTAAAGTGACAAAATTTGTTGCTTAATTTTGTTTTTATATGTATAATATACACGAGGTGAATATAAGCAATGGTTATAGGAATAGAGGGTTTGGTCGGTGCTGGTAAAACTTCTATATGTAGAGAACTTTTAAATATAATTCCAAATGCTGTATTACTGCATGGTGGAAATTTATATAGAGCAATTGTCTATGCTTTACTACAAGAGGAAAAAAATATTTTAAAATTAAAATTCAAATTAAAAAAAATAGATATAAAAAGATTAATGGAGAAGTACAAAATTGACATTAAGATGGAAAATAATGAGTCTGTTGTATATATAGATGGAATAAAAATAAGCGAAGAGGAACTGCAATCTAAAGCTTCATCATTGGCTGTTTCTATAGTTGGTGGTTTGGCAGATAATACCAGATTATTTGAATATGCAAAAGAATATATAGATAATTTAAAGTCAGAGTATAATGTTATAGTATCTGGAAGAGCTCTAATGGAGATATATCCTAAACAGGATTATCATATTTTTATTACAGCAGATTTAGAGGAACGTGTAAAAAGAAAATGCATACAATATAACGGATATGAATTAGAAAAAGAAGTGAGAAAAAATATAATTAAAAGGGATAAATTACAAAAGTTAGCAGGATTTTATAAAATATATCCTAATACAATTACTGTTGATGTGACAGAGTGTAAAAGCGCAAAAGAATCAGCTGAGAAAGTATATAGTATATTTTGTGAAGAAGGAGTAAAAAATAATGGAGTACATTAATAATAAATTAGAAGAATTTAAAAGATATATAAAAGCTAAAAATGTTGCAATAATAGGATTAGGAGTAAGTAATATACCATTAATAAATTACCTATATAATTTAGGTGCCATAATTACTGTATTTGACCAGAAAACTGAAGCAGAGTTGAATGAAGAAGCATTGGAAAATGTAAAAGCAAAAGGATTTAATATAATTACGGGAAAAGAATGTTTAAAGGAAGTACAAGGATTTGACATTATATTTCGTTCTCCTAGTGCTCTTCCAACAATTCCCGAATTAGTTGAAGAGGTTGAAAGAGGTGCTATACTAACATCAGAAATAGAGATGCTTTTAAAATTAGCCCCTTGCAAAGTAATTGGAGTAACTGGAACAGAGGGAAAGACCACAACTACTTCTATCATTGCCGATATTATAAAAAAAGCAGGATATAATTGCTACTTAGGTGGTAACATTGGTAAACCTATATTTGTAGAAATAGACAATATAAAACCAGAAGATGTTATTGTTATAGAACTAAGTAGTTTTCAATTAATGGATATGGATGTGAGTCCAGAAATCTCAATAGTAACCAATATATATCCAGATCATCTAAATGTACATAAATCATATGAAGAGTATCAAGATGCTAAGAAAAATATTTTTAAATATCAGACTGAAAATGGACTTTTAATTTTGAATAAGGATAATGATATTACATATAGTTTTAGTAAGGAAGCCAATGGCAAAGTTATATTATTTAGTAGCAAGGAAAAATTGGAAAATGGATACATATATGATAGAGATGATGAAACAATAAAGTTTTGTAAAGACGGAATAAGAAGACATATACTAAAAAGAACAGATATAAAATTAAGAGGCATACATAATTACGAAAATATTTGTGCAGCATTAGCTGCTACTGCTCCTTTAGTAAGCATAGAAAAGCAAACAGAAGCAATAAAATCATTTAATGGTGTTGAACATAGACTAGAATTTGTAAGAGAATTAGACGGAGTAAAATACTACAATGATTCAATAGGAACGAGTCCAGCAAGTACAATAGCAGGATTAAATGCATTTGACGAAAATATTATTTTATTAGCTGGTGGTTCAGATAAAGGATTAGATTACAAAGAGGTTGGAGAAAATATTGCTAGAAAGGTTGGAATATTAATTTTAACCGGTCCGACAGCAGAAAAAATAGAAGATGCAACTTTAAAAGCAAAAAATGGAGAAAATGTAAAAATATATCACTGCGAAAACTTAAAAGAAGCAGTAGAATTATCTAAAAATGTTTCTACACCAGGTGATGTAGTACTTTTATCTCCAGCAAGTGCTAGTTTTGATGCGTTTAAGAACTTTGTAGAAAGAGGTATTAAATTTAAAGAATTAGTAAATAATCTTAAATAGTAACTAATTTTATTAATAATACATATTATATCTTGAATAAAAAAGGAGGTATAATATGTATTATTCTAATTATGAAGACTATATGAGAATGGTTTTAGGTTACCCGATGGAAAATACCAATTCTACATATAGAAATGATAATAATTGGTATTCTGCACAAAATAATGTAAATTCTTTAATATCTAATCCCGAAGAGCTTTATCCAGAAATATATAGAAAAATAAATCCTGCAGTATGTCAAATGTGTGATAAAAATGTTGAGCCATTAACTAAAGAATTATTAGAACAGATGACGGAACAAATATATAATACAGTTGAAGGAGATGTTAATACAGTAGTAAATATAAATGTAGAAGCGGGAAAAAGAGTAGACAATAGAGGAATAAAGGAACCTGCAAAAGCAGAAGTTAGAGAAAAAAGACAAAGAATAAATAATCCGCTTCTAAGAGATTTAATAAGAATATTAATATTAAATAGAATTTTAGGAGGAAATCGTCCGCCAATGCCACCTCCACGACCACCATTTCCAGGAGGGCAAGGAAGACCACCAAGAATGCCATTTACAAATAATCCATATGTAATTTAAAAAAATTTCCAATATATGCAAAATATCTTTGCATATATTTTTTTTATTTGTTAATAATAATATTATTATTTCTCATAAATTTATGAAAGGTGGTATATTATGAAAGTAAGAGAATGTATGTGTAATAATGTTACATGGGTAAAACCTACTGATTCTGTATGTAATTGTGCAAAATTAATGAGCAATAATCATATTGGATGTATTCCAGTATGCGACGATTCACAAAACGTAGTTGGAATAGTTACAGATAGAGATATAATACTAAGAGGTGTGGCTTGTGATAAAGATGCAAAAAATACGCCTATAAGTGAAATAATGACTTGCAAAGTTTGTTCTTGCACACCAGACACTCATGTAAAAGAAGCGGAAAATATGATGAAAGAAAATCAAATACGCAGAATACCCGTTATGGAAAATAATAAAATAGTTGGAATACTTACATTGGGTGATTTAGCTGCAAATCCTGATGTAAATAATTCGGAAGTTACAAACACATTAGAGGATATTTGTAATTGCAATAAGAAAAATGCAGAATAGAAGTATTGATTTATGGGTAAGAACCTTTACTTGCCCATAAATCAATAAATAATGCAAAAGGAGTACATATATGGTAATAGATATGAATTATTGGAGAAAAGTAATAAAAAGAATATTTATTTTCTTTTTAACAATAATAGGGGTATGGTTAGGCTTTAAATTGTCGGTATTTTATATGCCATTTTTAATTGCTTTTATTATATCCTTACTTTTAGAACCAATTATAAAAGTGTTGATGAGAAAAACTAAATTAAAGAGAAAGACAAGTGCTATTATTGTTTTTATTTTAGCGTTTTCTATAATAATAGGATTACTTACATGGGGAATAGCGACACTTATCTCGGAAATTTCAAATATATTAGGAAATATTAATCAATTTTTAGATAAGGGATATTCCTTTATACAAAATACAATAAAAAGTTTTAATTTTGAAAAAATTCAGATATCAGAACAAGTGAAAGCCACATTGCAAAGTTCTGCAACCGAGTTCTTAGGAACAATTACAGAGTGGGCCAAAAATGTATTAACATCAGCAATGGGCTTTATAACGTCTATCCCAACAATAGGCATATATGTTGTAATTACCTTTTTAGCTTTATATTTTATATGTGTAGATAAGGTATATATGTTGGATCAATTAGAGCATCATCTACCCAAAACATGGGTAAAAAAAATAGGTATTCATATAAGAGAATTGATAAAAACATTAGGCAGATATTTAAAAGCACAGGCAATCTTAATTTTAATTTCTTTTGTTATATCTCTAATTGGACTGTATATATTTCATTTTATGGGGTGGGGAATAAAGGTACCGCTGATTGCTGCATTGGGGATAGGATTTGTTGATGCTTTACCAATATTTGGCTCTGGAACTGTTATGTTACCATGGGCAGTATGGTGTGCAGTAAATGGAAACTTGAAATTGGCCATTGGATTACTAGTTTTATGGGCAATTATGAGTATAGTAAGGCAATTTATAGAGCCAAGAATAGTAAGCGGACAGATAGGGATACATCCAATATTTACTTTAATAGCAATGTATACTGGTTTCAAAATTCTAGGAGTAATAGGAATGCTATTAGGACCAATAATATTAATAGTATTAGAAAATATATTTGCAACAATGATAGATGACGGAGTATTTAAATCTATTTTTGATAGATAAAACCACCTCTACAAAACTGTAGAAGTGGTTACAAAATTATCATCTGGTGGATATACATACTCTTCAGAAGGATTAGATGCTTTATTTATTTTGGTAATCTTAATAACTGGAATTTCTCCATGGTAATTGCCTTTGGTAATTGTTCCTTCTATTTCTATCCATTCATTGTCTGCATAATTTTTAATTTCTGGGGAGGAACATAAAAAACCAACTACTACAGCTTTATAATCTGAAGAAATTATCATATTTCTGCCAAGAACAAATTGATCTTCTGAAAAATCATATAATCTGTAAACAAAACCTGTAAATTTAATATTTTGACCAACGTATAGGTCTAAATTATCATGAACATTTTTTAAAACATTAGTATAGTTAGAACTATTTAATTCATACAACTCACATTTTTTCAAGGAATCATTTGTTTTAAATGTACTTTTACTTACAAGAGTGAAACAAACGTATATAATAAGCAAAGAAATTGTTACTATAAGTATTCCTAAAATTGTTTTAGAGATTTTATCTCCATTTAATTTAAAATTATAAATAAACATTACAAATCCCCTTATATATAAAATTTTCTTAGTAAATAATTATGTTTTAAAAGTAAATATATGCTATAAAAGACTAAATTTAATTTGTAAATTATGGATGGCTTTGATATTAATGCTAGACTTTTAGGACGGTTTGTGATATATTATGATAGATAATAAATAGGAAGGAAGTATAATAAGAATATGTTCGGAAAAATTTTTAAAAGCTACAGTGAAAAAGAGGTAAAAAGGATTATGCCAACAGTTGAAAAGATTAATGGATTAGAGCCTGAAATTTCTAAATTATCTGACTCGGAATTGAGAAATAAAACAAATGAATTTAAAAATAAATTAAAAAATGGTAGTTCATTAAATGATATATTACCAGAAGCTTTTGCAGTTTGTAGAGAGGCTTCAAAAAGAGTGTTAGGAATGAGACATTTTGATGTTCAATTAATAGGAGGAATTATATTACATCAAGGAAGAATAGCAGAAATGAAAACAGGTGAAGGTAAAACTTTAGTTGCTACATTACCTGTATATTTAAATGCTTTAACAGGCGAAGGAGTGCATGTTGTTACTGTTAATGATTATTTGGCTAAAAGAGATAGTGAATGGATGGGAAAATTGTATAGATTTTTAGGTTTATCGGTTGGCTTAGTTATATCTGGAATGAATCCAAAAGCTAAGAAGGAAGCATATGCGTGTGATATTACTTATGGCACTAACAATGAATATGGTTTTGACTATTTAAGAGATAATATGGTTATATATAAAGATCAACTTGTTCAAAGAAAATTGAATTTTGCAATAGTTGATGAGATTGATAGTATTTTAATTGATGAAGCACGTACTCCTCTTATAATTTCTGGTAGAGGAAAGCAATCATCGGATTTATACAAAAAAGCTGATAAATTTGTAAGAAAGTTAATCCCAAAAGTTATAGTAGAAGAAGATGCAAAAAACTTTGTACAAGCAGAGGATAACGAGAATTATGACTATATAGTAGACCTAAAAGCAAAATCAGCTTCGCTAACACAAAAGGGTATAAAAAAAGCTGAAGAAGAATTTGGATTAGAGAATTTTAATGATATAGAAAATTCTGAAATTGTTCATAATGTAAATCAAGCTCTTCGTGCACATGGTGTTATGAAAAAAGATATTGATTATATTGTTAAAGATGGTGAAGTTTTAATTGTTGACGAATTTACAGGACGTATTATGTATGGTAGAAGATATAACAATGGATTACATCAAGCTATAGAAGCAAAAGAAAATGTAAAAATAGCAGATGAATCTAAAACACTTGCAACAATAACATTCCAAAACTATTTTAGAATGTATAGTAAATTATCTGGTATGACAGGTACTGCTATGACAGAAAAGGATGAATTTGAAGAAATATATAAATTGGATGTTATTGCGATACCTACAAACAAAGAAATGATTAGAAAAGATAATTCTGATATTATATTCAAAAATGAAAATGGTAAATTTAGAGCAGTTATAAATGATATCAGGCAAAGTCATGAAAAAGGTCAACCAGTTTTAGTTGGTACAATTTCGATAGAAAAATCCGAAAAATTAAGTGAACTATTAAGAAAAGAAGGAATAAAGCACGAAGTTTTAAATGCAAAATATCATGAAAAAGAAGCGGAGATTATAGCACAAGCTGGTAAATATGGTGCAGTTACTATAGCAACAAATATGGCTGGACGTGGTACTGACATTATGCTTGGTGGAAACAGTGAGTATTTAGCAAAAGAGGAAATGAGGAAATTAGGATATTCAGAAGAACAGATAAATCAAGCAACAGCATTTAATGAAACAGATGATCAAGAAATTATCGCTTCTAGAAATAAGTTTAAGGAATTACAAAATAAATATAATTCATTGATAAAAGAAGAAAAGGAAAAGGTAATAGCAGCAGGTGGTTTAAAGATAATTGGTACAGAAAGACATGAATCTAGAAGAATTGATAATCAGTTAAGAGGACGTAGTGGACGTCAGGGAGATCCTGGAGAATCTAGATTCTATATTGGGCTTGATGATGATTTAATGAAAATATTTGGTGGAGAGACAATTACAAAATTGTATGATACTTTAGGTGCCGATGAAAATATGCCAATAGAATCTAAGTTGATTTCAAATTCAGTTGAATCTGCACAAAGAAGAGTAGAAGGAAGAAACTTTAGCATTAGAAAAAATGTATTAAATTATGATGACGTAATGAACACTCAAAGAGAAATAATATATAAACAAAGACGTGAGATTTTAGATGGAGAGGATTTAAAGGGAAATGTATTAGGCATGATAAAGTCTTTAATAGAAGATATAGCTACTCCATATTTTGCAGATGAACATATAAATAAAGAAGGTTTATTACAAGAATTGAATGCTAATTTAACAATTACAGAGTTGAATTCTTTACAAAAACCAGATGTGCATTTAAAAGAAGTTATAGAGGAAGCGGTAGAAAAAGCAACAGCTATTTATGAAGAAAGAGAGAATGAAATCGGTTCAGAAGAATTAAGAGAGTTAGAAAGGGTAGTAACATTAAAAGTTGTTGACGAAAAATGGATGGATCACATAGATAATATGGATGAATTAAAAGACGGTATCGGCTTACGTGCATATGGTCAAAAGGATCCAGTAGTACAATATAGAATAGAAGGATTTGATATGTTTGACCAAATGGTATTAGACATAAAAACAGATGTAGTCAAATTTTTAATGCATGCAAGAAAAAGAGAAGGAGACATAAAAAGAGAAGAAACTGTTAAAATAACAGGAGAAGGATTACAAAATTCAGCAATTAATAATTTAGATGGAACAATGGCTCCAAAAACATCAACTCCACAAAACCAAACAGTTATAAATAATGAGCCAAGAATAGGAAGAAATGACCCATGTCCATGTGGGTCTGGTAAGAAATACAAGAACTGTTGTGGTAAATAGCCTCGCAATCCCTTATAAAATAAGGGGTTGTCAAAAATAGAAAAAACGATAAATTTGTCTACAGATGACAATTTTTTCACGACTTGTCCACATAGTATAAATTATGTTAAACAAAACACTACTGAAAAAGGCATCAAATTAATCAGAAGATATTATGGAATAATTGGAAAAAAATAATAATTACTAGTATGAATGCTAACAGTTTTTGTTAGCGTTCTTTCTGTTTATAAAAGAACAAAATAATGATAAATATAACAAAAGTTATTAAATTTTGAAGATGAAATGAATAAAAATTAATTTGGTCAAATTCGAGCAAATTGATTGTTTAATAATGTAAAAAATAGTATAATATCTAATATAAATTAGCTAAAAAATATTAGGATAAGGAGGATAAAGCATGGATAATAAATTAATTGGAAATGAGAAAAATATTTTGTTTTATAATGATGAAGAAGGCAATACAAAAGTAGAAGTACTATTAGAAAATGAAGATGTTTGGTTAAATGCAGAAGCATTAGCAACACTTTTTAATGTTAAGCGACCAGCAATTACGAAACATATAAATAATATTTATGAAGATGAAGAACTTGAAGAAGGAAGTACATGTTCCAAAATGGAACATATGGGTAACAATGGAAAACAAGTTTATAATACAAAATATTATAATCTTGATATGATCATTTCAATAGGTTTTAGAGTTAACTCTAAAAAAGCAATTAAATTTAGAACTTGGGCAAATAAAATAATTAAAGATTATATGGTTCAAGGTTTTGCATTAAATGATGAAAGATTTTTAAAAGCAAAAAAATCTGATCAAGAGTATTTTAAAAGATTACTTGAAAGAATTAAATTAATTCGTACAAGCGAGAGAATGTTTTATCAAAAAATTACGGATATATTTGCTGAATGTTCTATTGATTATGATAAAAATAGTGATACTGCAATAACTTTTTATAAAACTATTCAAAATAAATTTCATTATGCAATTACTGGAAACACTGCTGCTGAAATAGTTTATAAAAGAGTGGATTCTAAAAAAGAAAATATGGGACTTACTACCTGGGAAAATTCACCTGATGGGAAGATTTTAAAATCTGATGTAATTATTGCCAAGAACTATTTAAATGAACAAGAAATTAAAAATTTAAATAATTTAGTAAACTTATTTTTGGATATCGCTGAAAATAATGCAGAAAGAAGTATAACAATGTATATGGAAGATTGGAAAAATGAAGTAGAAAATGCCTTAAAAGTTTTCCATTATGAAGTTTTAGAAGGAAAAGGAAAAATCTCACATAAACAAGCAGTCGAAAAAGCGGAAAACGAATATGAAAAATATAAAGTTATACAGGATAAGAATTATGTGTCAGATTTTGATAAACTATTAAGTGAAACAAAGCAAATTGAAAATAAATAAATTGCACATTGGATAAAAAGGCAAAAATTAATATAATCATATTAGATGAATGCTATCAAAAAAATAACTTTAATATAATAAATGAATATGATGGAAAAGATACGCTTGAAAATAATGAAAGAATAGTAGTTTTAATTAATAAGAGGTGATTATTATGTCAGATTTTACTACTGCGTTTTTAAAGTATTATCTAACAAATCCATTAATAATATCAATATTAGTTTTAGGTTTAATATCAGCAATTTTTTACAAGCAAATTATTGGCTGGTTTGGGGAACATTGGACTAAAAAAGCCTTAAGCAAATTACCTAAAACTAAATATAAAATTATAAATAATTTATTATTATCAGTTAATGGACTAACTCATCAAATAGATCATGTAATTATTTCTCAATATGGAATATTTTCTATAGAAACAAAACAATATAACGGTTATATTACAGGAAGTAAATATGATAAAAATTGGGTAAGACATGCTGGAAAAAATAAATATTATTATACAAATCCAATTAGACAAAATTATGGACATTGCAAGGCTTTAGCTGAATTATTAAACATTAATGAATCAAACATTTATAATATAGTTTGTATTCCAAGTAAAGCAAAATTAAAAATAGAACATGATGGAGAACTTCTAAGATATGATACCATTGTGAATAAGATAATGTCTTATAGTGAAGAAAAAATAAAAAATGTAAATGAGTTATATGACATATTAATAGAGAATAATGTAAAAGACAGAAAAACAAAAAAAGAACATATTAAAAACATAAAAACTAATGTTGATAAAAAAGATATTAGTAAATGTCCTAAATGTGGTGGAACGTTAGTTGAACGTGAAAGTAAATATGGAAAATTTATTGGGTGCTCTAATTATCCCCAGTGTAAGTACACTCGAAAAAAATAAATTCTACATACGTTTTTACATACGTTTTATTGATATTTTTAAGGAAAAATAAGTTGTAAAAAATATAAAATATTTATAATTTTGGAAAAAAATGTAGAAATTGCAGATTATACACCATGTGGCAGTGGAAAAAATATAAGAATTGTTGTGGAAAATAATTAAGCTCGCAAATCCGCACAGAATAAAGGATTGCGGGTTTTTCTATGATTACAACATTTAGGTGATTTTATCTCAAAAAAGGCGTTTAGATAAGTTTTAGATAAGTTTTTTAGACCGAATAAACCTTAAAATTAAGTACGTATGGTACAATAAAAAAGGATGGTGATATTATGAAAGTTGCTATTTTCTCTGACATACACGGAAATAGAGAAGCATTAATTTCAATTATAAAAGATATAAAAAAAGAGGGAATTAAGAAGATAATATGCTTAGGGGATACGATAGGAATAGGGCCTAATCCTAAAGAGTGTATGGACATAATTGTTGACAATAATATTAAAATGGTTTTAGGGAATCATGAACTATATTTTATAAAAGGTACACAAATAGATGATGAGATGGGAGATGGAGAAATTAAACATCAAAATTGGATAAAGAATCAAATTACTGATAGACAAAAACAATATCTAGAAAAGTGTAACATGACATATGAAATTGATTGTAATGGTAAAAAAGTAGTATGCGAACATTTTCTCATAGATTATAATTCAAATGATCAGTATCCTTTTCATGATTTAAAAATTGCTAAAGATGGTTCAATTAATGAAATTATAAAGCCATTAAATTATGATTTAATATTTATAGGTCATGAACATAATGCATTTACTGTTGATAACAAATTATATGATGTTGGTTCATCAGGATGTAGAAAAGATAATACTACACAATACACAATATTTGATACTGAAACATTTACAGTTGAAACCAAAAGTTTAGAGTATGACAGAACTAATTTTGAACAAGATTTATTAAAAGAAAATTATCCTGATAGAAATTTGATAGCAAAATGTTTTTTCGGAATTGAACTTTAATATGAGAACCATTTTTTTAGATAAGTTATTAGATAAGTTGTTGAATAAAACTTTCAATATTTCAATAAAAAATTATTAAATTAAAATAAAAGATATCAATTTAAAAGGAAAAAATTACTTGGTTGTTTTAATATTTTACTATGTGGGTCTGGTAAGAAATACAAGAACTGTTGTGGTAAATAACCTCGCAAATCATTATAAAATAAGGAATTGTCAAAAATAGAAAAAACGATAAATTTGTCTACAGATGACAATTTGTTCACGACTTGTCCACATAGTATAAATAATGTGGACAGAATTAAAAAAATAAGTAAAAAGGATGCAGACAACATTTTTAAATGCCGACATCCTTTTTGCTTGTAGTGATTTTTGACATATTAATATTAATTTGTTATAATTTAAATGTAGTAAATCAATTAGTCATTCGCGTTTTACTACCAGATAAATAAATGTTTAAAGGAATAATGAAGAGTCTTAAGAATCTCCTCATGAATGTAATATTTCTAAAATTTTTAATAATAAAAAATTAGAATTAAAGTCAAAGCATATTGAGCTCTATACTGATGTAGACAATGTCACCAATTTGTCGCCAAATAAAGGAGGGATTGTTAATGAAAAAAATTTATTTTGCAGCACCATTATTTAATGAAATGGAATTAAAAAGAAATGAAGAGTATACTAATCTATTAGAACAATGGGGATATGAAGTTTATCTTCCACAAAGAGAGGCTGGTCTTTCAGCTCAAATACTTAAGGATGAGAAAAATGATAAATTAGAAACTAATAAACGAATATTTAACACTGACCTACAAGGTATAAAAAATAGTGATATATTAATATTTTTCCTTGATGGAAGAGTTCCAGATGAAGGAGCATGTGTTGAACTAGGAATTGCCTATGCATTGGGAAAAAAATGTATAGGATACAAAACTGATGATAGAAATTTAGATTTTACAGGAGATGATAATTTATTCATAGAAGGTTGCATGGACTTTAAAGTTATGCATAATATAATTGAGCTAAAAAATGAATTGGAGAAGAGCTAAAATATGATAATTTGTATTAAACTTGTTATTATCTTATTAATAATATATTCTTTATTTTTCCTTGTAAGAGCTATAATATGTATTAATAAAGTAAAAAAAGAAAAATCCAAACGAGAAAACAAAGATTCAGTAAAATGCAATAAGAATATAATAATTGCAATACCATGTTTAAGAGAGCAAAAGTGTATAGAAGATACAATAAAATACTTCACAGAAATTGCAAAAGATATTCCAATTATTATAGTAACCACTCAAAAGGAAGTTAAAGAAAACATAAAGAATGATATTCTAACACAGTATATAATAAAAAATAAAATTCTCCCTAAATATAAGAATGTGTATTTAATTGATTATCCATTTACAGAAGGGTATATGGCTGATCAACTAAATTATATGATTGAGGAAATTAAAAATAAAATAGATTTAGAACATACATACTTAGCGTTGTATAATGCTGATAGCAGACCAAGTGAAAGAACTTTTAATGAGATAAAAGAAAAGATATCAGAAGGACATAAGGTAATACAACAATATTCATATTGTTTAAAAAACTATAAAGAATTAAATAATATATTAAAGGGGTTCTCGATATATCAATCAAATTTTGAAATGAAAACAGGATTAATAAATAGTATTTTAAATAGCAAACTATTATATACACACGTAGTTGGACATGGTTTAATTATCAATATGAAAACATTAAATGAATTAGGAAATTTTAACACAAAATTTTGGTGTGAAGATATATATCTTGGATTACAACTAAAATTTAATAATATAAAAATTACGCCATTATTAACATTGGAAAACATGGAAACACCAAGTTCCTTAGAAAATTTGATAAAACAAAATTCTGTATGGTTTAAAACAACTAGCCAATTCTCAAAAATTTATAAAGATATTATAAAAAACTATAAAGTGACAAATAAGCTAAATGGATTAATAGGGTGCTTTAACGAATTTAGATGTGCTTTAAACTGGATTGGATTTCCTATAATCTTATTACTATCGATAATAGGGGCATTAATATTAAAAAATTATCTTATAATTTTATTAATTATAGCTAGTTATTTATTGTATATTTGTATAAATACAAAAATGACAATAAAACTGATTAATATATTAGATGAACAAGATTATAAAACTAGTTTAAAAATAATTTTCTTTACTGCTATAGCTACTGTAATATCAAACATAGGACCTATATATTCTATAATTTCAAATAAAAAAGTAAAACATAAAACAGAAAGGTAGACTAATAATGAGTATTGGAAAGATTGTAATACTTGAAGGAACTTCATGTGTGGGTAAAACTACTTTGTGTGAAAGTCTAGCAGCTCAAGGTTGGATAGTACTTCCAGAAGCAATTAGATATTTAGAAGATGAAACGGGAAAAGTAGGGGATGAAGCATCTCCTATTCCTGACTCGCAAGAAGAGGAAGAATATTATCAAGACCAATTATTTAGAGTAGAAAAAGCAAAGTTAATAGAAGCAAATAAATTAAGACAGCAAGGTAAAAAAGTTGTAATTGATAAAAGTGCAATTGCTACAGTTGCTACGGCAAAAGCTTTTGAGGTTAAAAAAGGGTTTGAGGGAACCTTTAGAAGAGCATATTTAAAGTATATTGACTTGCTACAAGAATTAAAAAACAGAGATTTAGTAGAATGTGATGTTTTTATGTTATTAACAGCAAATTATGATACTATTTGCAAAAGAAATAAAATGCGCAATCATGTATTAGATGGAATATGGATTGATGAAAATACAATATCAAGCCAAAGAGGGATTCTTGAAAAAATGATAGGAGAGATAGTTGGTTGTATTAGCAAAAATGATATGAAAAAAGTAATATTAGACACAAGTAATTTAGGCAAAAGAGATGTATTAGATAGGTTTAATAATATTTTAAATAGATGTGAAAGAGAAAAATTCAAAATAAAATAGGAGAAGCATATGATAGATTTGCATGTACATACTAATTATTCAGACGGAACATGGGATTTAAGAAAATTGTTAGAAGAAGCGGAAAAAGCAAAAATAGAGGTATTATCTATTACAGACCATGATACAGTTAAAGTATACAAAGAACTAGAAAAAATAGATTATAAAAAAGTATATAGTGGCAAAATATTATCCGGTGTAGAATTTAATACAGTATATGATGGCGTGGCATTTCATTTATTAGCTTATGACTTTGATTATAGAAAATTAGAACCATGGATATATGAAAATTATGAAATTAAAAAGCCTAATTTGCAAAAAGAATTTGAATATATGGTACAAAGCTGTAAGAAGAACCATATAAAAATAGGAAATTTGTTTTATGATAAAGAAAAAGGATGGCCTATAGATGTAATTTTCTCTGAAATAAAGAAGTATGAAGATAATAAGAAGTTTTTTAAAAAAACAGAGTGGAATAATATTGATATTTTTTTTAATTCATGCATAACGAATAAAAATTTCCCAGTATTTGTCGACTTTAGTATTCATTATCCATGTGCAGACAAGGTTGCAAAAGCTGTAAGAAACGCAGGAGGTAAATTATTTATAGCACATATATATAGATATAATTTAGAACAGCCTATTAAATTTTTAGATTTATTAAGAATTGACAAAATAATAGACGGAGTAGAAGTTGAACACTCAAATTTTACAAATGAACAATCTAGTATATTAAAAGAATATTGTAAATACCATAGACTTTTAATGTCAGGAGGAACAGATTGTCATGGTGAAAAGAAAATAGATAGAAAAATTGGTATAGGCTATGGAAATATGAATATAAGTAAACATATATTAGATGAATGGAAATTATAAATAAGACATGGATTTGAAATGTGCATCTAATTCTTAAAAATATTGTGTAGGGGCGAACTTGTTCGACCGCTAATGTATTAGGAGATAAAATTCAGGATGGATGCCACGAAATTTCATTTTATTTAATAGAAAAATATGAAATATTTAAGGCAGTAACATCAATATGTAAAAAAGGTATAGATAATAGTTATTATCACTCATTTATACTTGATGATAGGAGATAAAATGGATTTAGAAACAAAAAAACTAATAGATAATGGAACTATAATATGTGGAAGAATAATACGAGAAAATGGAATTGTAAGATTTGAAAGAGTAGAATCATCACAAATAGATAGTATTCCAGAAGATGAAAGAGGATTTGCAACAGCATCTATGGGAAGGGCTGTTTTTACAATTGATAAAGATGGTTTAATTCATAATTTCAAAGGTGTTGATTCACACTTATCTACATCAGAGTTAGGTCCAATGGACTTGGTAAATGCAAGATCTATTGAATATGCTCCAAGAACAGATGGATATAAAGTTAGTGCAGTAGTTTTTAATGACAAAAAACCAGAAATTAGAATTAATGGAACATCTCCATTGGAAGATATAGAAATTGAGGGAGATATAAATAAAAGATTAGCAGAAATGGGAGTAAAAGTTCCTACAATTAGCTATATAAGAGAAATTCCACAAGACTTTAGTATAAAATATGGACTTCCAATAAAAGTAGATGGTAGTTTAGATGAATTTGAATCTGATTATGCTTTAGAAGATGATGAACGAAAAAAAAGATTGGGAGAAATTTATGGTAGTAATTATTCTCAAGAGTTAGGAGAAAATCAAAGACCAGAAAGTATGAGAGAATATTTGCAAAGAATAGGATTTTTATCATCTCCAGAGGTTCAAGCAAATGTTGAATCATTGGGATATTCAATGCAAGATTTTATTAATGCAGTAGATAGTTCTTATTCAAGAGGTCAAAGATATGGTCAAGCAGAAAGAATTATGGGTAGCCCTTTTAGAATTTCAGATTTAGAAACTTGTATAGCAAATGGTAACACAGAACAATTACAAACTATAATGGACTTTTCAGAAAAGCAAAATGGTAATTTTACAGAGCAATTAGCAGAACTTTTTGGAAAAAATATAGCTGCACTTATGAGCAATGGTTGGGAATGTGAAAACTTAATACATAGACAGGATTTTTCACTTACAGGAGAATTTTGCGATGATTCATATTTTGATATATTTAAAAAACAAGCAGAAATGAAAGAAAAGTATAAAACAGAACCATACAAAGCAGATGCATTAATGGGAGAAATAAGGCGAAAATATACAGGACAAGTTATGCATATTGCATCATGTATTAAAGTTGTTCAAAATGCTATGTCAATGACAGGCAAAAGTCAAGAACAAATTGATAGCATATTAGAAACATTTGTAGGAAGTTTTGCTAATAATTTAGATTTACAAAAAATTGGACAGTTATTTCAAATTGATGAAAAAGCTGTAGAAGAAATCTTAATGAGGGAATTTAGTGTAGGACAAAATTGGACAGAAAAAATGGCTGGACAAGATCGAAAAGAAGGTTTAGTTATGGATGAGGCAATATATAATTCACATATTGGGAATGAAGAATTTTATGCAAAAGTTTCTGGAATGATTACTGAAAGAATAAAGATTAGACAAGTTCAAAAAGGTAAAGATGGATTTGCAGATTGTATAGAAGATGACAAAACAAGGTTATCTAATATGCAAAATGCTACTAGAACAACTAGAAATAATGTATTAGGAGATAATATGAAACATACTAATGCTGAACAAAATTTAGAATAGGAGTAAAACATGATTAATGTCAATAATGCAAATGCAATGGCAGAAGTTATTTATTATTTAAAAGGAATAAAACAGGAAGATATAAATAAAATTCCTAAAAAACTCATGCAATATTTAAACGAAAATGCATCAAAAGAGCATATATGCAATTTTGATTATAATAAACCTTTAAAAGAATTAGATATTCTTGATGAAGCAAGAGGTATTATAGGAATGATATGCTACAATTATTGGTGTGTCACTGAACAACAAAAAGAACAATATTTAAAAAAATTAAGTATGAATGAACAACAATACCAAGAAATATTACATGAAAAATATAATCCTGATAATATATTTATAAATAAACAAAAACAACAGAAAAAAAGTTCTAATACTACGGAAAACAATCAGATGCAAGCAACAGCAATTGTAGAATATAAAAATGATTCATTATTTAAAAAAGTAAAAAAATTTTTATTAAGCATTTTGAATATAAGATAATACATAAAATAAAAATATTTTATAGAAAAAATTTTATGCAAGTTCTATCATCACTAAAAATACAAGATGTATTATATGGCAGATATAGTCGTGATGAAGTTATTCAATATATAAAAAGTTGCTATGGACAAGATATAGAAATAGATGAAGAATTAATAAAAGATATTGGATTTTGTTATTATTCTGACGAAGATATATATTTTGAAAGTGAAGAATTATTAAATAAACATTTGAAATATAAAAATAGAGAATCAAATTTAGAAAAATAGTATGTGAGGTTTAAATGAAATTATCAGAATATTGTGATAAAAATGAAACATTGTGGTATAAAATAGAACAAGAAAATGTTGAAAAATTAATTAAATATATAAATAACAATATAGATGATGACTTATTTAAAATTGCTAATACTAACAATAGTCTAGAAGTATTTAATAAATTAAAAGTATGGCTTTTTAAATTCTATAATAAACAATTATTAGATGGATTAAACTATATTGAAGCAGATTATGAAAGATTTAAAAAAGGCTTGATATATTCACTAATATTAGGAGTAACTAGAAATAAATCAAATACAGATTTATTATATGATGTTTTAAAATCAGCTAATATTGTAGAAGAAATGATTGTATATGATGATGGTACTTATGAAATTATTTCAAAAGACTTTGGAAATATACAATTTATGAAAGCAGAAGATAATTTTATAAATGATAAAGAAACATTGGATTTTATAAGAAAATTAGGAGATAAAATTCAAGATGGATGCCACGAAATTTCATTTTATTTAATAGAAAAATATGAAATGTTTAAGGCAGTAACATCAATATGTAAAAAAGGTATAGATAATAGTTATTATCACTCATTTATACTTGATGATGAAAATAATGTTATTGATTTTACAGCTAATTTAATTATGCCGAAAGAACAATATTATTTATTGCAAGAAGTTAATGAATTAAATTGCATAAATTATAAAGAATATTTAGAAGAAAAAGATAATTCTATAAAGTTTGATGAAAGTAAAACATTATACAATCTTTTAAGAAATGCCATATATAAACAATATTTGGAGGAGTAATTAAATACACATGGGAAAGAAATATGTTCCACCAGAAGGAACAAGACATATATTATTGCCTAAAGATATTATTGAAGGAAATATTGACCAAAGTAAAATGCGAGATAATGTGAAACAGTCATTAATTTCACTTTCAAAAAGATTAAAAAGTATAACTCCAGAGCAATTTAAAATGCTTAGTCAAAAGCCAGAGTTACGAGATACGTTTATCTGTTTAAGATGGTTAGCATATTCGGTTGGTATATTTTCTAATAAGTACATAGATCCAAATACAAATTATAAAAAAGGAGAAGAAAGCTAAAGAAGGAGAGATTGATGATGGAATTAAAAATTATGTATTTTGTGCATGGAACTACAGTTGATAATGCTGCTGGAAAATGTAGTGGCTGGAAACAAGTTGAACTAACTGATTTAGGAAGAGAGAGAGCAATAAAATTAGGTGAAATACAAAAAGATGCAGGTTTTGATGTGATATTTACATCAGATTTGATAAGAGCAATTAATTCAGCTAAGTTGGCTTTTCCTAATGTAAAGCATATTCAAGATAAGAGATTAAGAGAATGTAACTATGGAGATTTAGATGGTCAAGACAAGTCATTAGTTATTTATGAAGAACATATAGAGAAACCTTTTCCAAATGGAGAATCTCTAAAGGATGTAGAAAGAAGAATTGATGATTTTATAAAATTTCTAAAGGATAATTACCACGGAAAAAAAGTGGGAATAGTTGCTCACCGAGCACCACAGTTAGCTTTTGAAGTTTTAACGAAAAATATATCTTGGGAAGAAGCAAATAGAAATGATTGGAGAAAAGCAAAAGCATGGCAACCAGGCTGGGAATATATAATTAAATGAAATATGAAGAAACAATTTCTTGGAAAAATAGTAAAAATATGTGAATTTTATAGTTGAAAAAATGGTCCATTTTTCACTTGACAAATACAAGTTTTCTTTTTTACTTAAAAATATTCAAATATCATTAAAAAAAATAAAAAGTATGGTATAATGCAAAAAGATTTCTAAAAAGGGGAGAAAAAACAATGCTTGAAAATGTTGAAGTATTATACCATAGTAGTATAAAGATAAAAGACAATAAAATTATTTATATAGATCCATTTAAAATAGATAAAGATTATAATGATGCAGATATTGTTTTTATAACACACGACCATTTTGATCACTATTCTGAGGAAGATATAGATAAGGTTATAAATGAAAATACAACTATTATAATACCAGAAGAATTGTTGACAAAAATATTAAGAAAAGGGATAAATAAAAATGCAGTTATAACAGTAGAATCCAACAAAGAATATATGGTACAAGGAATTAAATTTGAAACAATACCAGCATATAATACAAACAAAACTTTTCATCCAAAAGAAAACGATTGGGTTGGTTATATCATTACACTAGATGGTATTAGATACTATATTGCAGGAGATACGGACATTACAGAAGAAAATAGAAAAGTAAAATGTGATGTTGCTTTTGTTCCAGTAGGTGGAACATATACTATGAATTATAGTGAGGCAGCAGAATTAGTGAACATTATAAAGCCTAAAATTGCAGTTCCAATTCATTATGGAAGTATTGTTGGAACAAAACAAGATGCCACAAACTTTATAAAATTATTACACTCAAGTATAAAAGGTATAATTTTAATGAAACAATAAATGAAAGAAGGAACGAATAGTGCAATTTTCAAGCAAAGATATTCAATTATTTAATGAAGCAGGGATAAATGTAGAAGATAAAAATTATACAAAAGATGAAGTAGAAAGATTTAAGATAAAAGTTACAGACTTTATAATCAGTAAAAGTATTAAAGATATTGATAAATACAATAAGAAATTTAGTAGATTATTATAAGGATTTAGTTATGAATAAAGAAGAAATAATAAAATATTGTTTAACATTAGAAAATACATATAAAGATTGTCCTTTTCCAGATGACTTTGAATCTGTAACAATGAAACATTGTAAAAATAAAAAATGGTTTGCATTATTAATGAATGTAAATAATAAGTTATACCTTAATGTTAAGACAGATCCAAATTATTCTGATATATTGAGAAATACTTATAATTATATAATACCAGCTTATCATATGAACAAAGAACATTGGAATACAATTATTGTGGATGAAAAAGTGGACGAGAATTTAGTGAAAGAATTGATAGAACAAAGTTATCAATTAACGAAATAAAGTTAAATACGAATAGTAAGTTGTAGGGAGGATCAAAAAATGAATTTAGAAGAACTAAAAAAGGATTGGAGTAAAAAGCAAAAGAAAGGTATTCATTTTATTATTGCATCAGTAGTAATATGGACTATGATTTTATTAGTGCAATTAACAAATTTGCCCATATTAACAAAAAATTTATTAACATTTTGTTGTACTGCGCCATTATTACCAATATCTTTTTTAATATCCAAAATATTAAAAATACAATTTCAGGATAAAAGTAATCCATTAAATAATTTAGGAATACTATTTTCTGCAAATCAAATGATATATCTTTTAATAGCAATGTGGATTTATCCTACATTGCCAGATAAAATGCTAATGGTTATTGCTATGATTTTTGGAGGTCATTTATTACCTTATAGTTGGTTATATAATTCAAAATCATATATGGTGTTATCTATAATAATTCCTATATTATCATTAGTAGTAGGATTAAATTTTGCAAATTATATTCTTGCAACAATGATGATAGGGATAGAGATAATATTTAGTATTCTATTAGTATTTGAAAATAAAAAACTTATGAAAGATTAGAATTACAATTTAGTAATTAGTTAGAAAATAGTAAGTTATTGTTTAGATTAGTTTGAAATACAACTAATCTATTTTTATATAACTATTTAGAAAAAAATCTAAATAGTTGTTGACATTAGAGTTACAAAATAGTATAATCTATTTAGATATATATCGAAATACTATAAGTGAGGTGATTATTTTGGGAATGTCGGAAACATTAAAAGCAATTAGTGATCCTGTAAGAAGAGAGATATTAGAACTATTAAAAGATGGTAGAAAAACAGCAGGAGAAATATCAAGTAGCTTTAATTTAACAGGAGCAACCGTATCATATCATTTATCAAATTTAAAGAAAGCGAATTTAATAACTGAAACAAAGCAAAAGAACTTTATATTTTATGAATTAAATAGTTCCGTATTTGAAGATGTTTTAGTTTGGATTTATAAGTTGGGAGGAAATAAGAATGGAAAAGAAAAATAAAAGAACATTAATTTTAAGTGTAATTATATGTTTATTACCAATGGTATTAGGTATTGCTTTTTATAATAGGCTACCAGAACAAATGCCAATTCATTTTACGATAAATGATGTACCAGATAATTATGCACAAAAAAATTTTGCATTATTTGGAATACCAGTTATTATGGCTATTGTGCAAGCAATATGTATAATATGTACAACAAAAGTTAATAAATTAAAAAATAGTGAAAAACCTAGAATTGTAAAAATAATGGAATGGTTTATTCCAATTATTACAGTATTAGTATATATCATTATGATAGAAGTTCCGTTAGGTAGTGATGTTTATGTTGGAAAAAGTGTATGTTTGATATTAGGAATATTATTTACGATTATTGGAAACTATATGCCTAAAATGAATTATGAAACAGGGAAAAAACTTTTTCATCCAACTCCTAAAACTGAAAAATCATTTAGAAAAATGAGTAGAATTATGGGATATGGTTTTCTAGGTATGGGTATTATATTACTAATATTGATTATATGGGTATAACAATAAATTACAATTTGGTGATTTTTTATAGAGAAAAATAAATTATTATAATTATGAAA
>ERZ772892.56-NODE-56-length-131775-cov-23.543668_pt1 | contig 131775 bp, 119 predicted proteins | sample MGYA00512126_ERZ772892 | MGnify/ENA primary metagenome ERZ772892 (study PRJEB29015, sample SAMEA2737697) | human gut metagenome | biome: human gut; feature: human-associated habitat; material: faeces | place: China | collected 2012 ... | reverse complement strand
TCGAATGGAGCAATAGAAAGCCCATGAGGACGCTGGGCGGGAAAAGCCCCATGCAAAGGCTGCATGAAGCATTGGCGGTATGAGGGGCACCGATGTGGGCCGACCCCTTTGCCTTCGCCCTACGGGCTCCGGCACCAGTGCCGCCCCACATCGTTTTGCCGTGCTCGGTAGTTGCTTTGAATCTTAATGGTTCATATCAGTTGACGATGTAGAGGTATCTTAGGAAAAGATTCCATGTGTCTTGACAGGCAGTGATTGTGTGTTGGCTTGCGTTCCTTTGTTTTGGAAGGAATACGGTAAAATATAATTTCATGTACATCCATAGGGTTTTCTGACTATTCTTCATTAGGCACCTCCGGTATGATCCCATTGTTATCCATGAAGTCCATCACCGCCAGTTTCTCTGGCAGGAGATGGACGTAGTAATAACTGCTGTGAAAGCTTGCATGTCCCATATAGGTGCTCAGGTAAGGAAGATATGCTTCAAAATCCTTTCCTTCTCTTGCCCAGCGCAAAAGTGTGCGAGTTGCAAAATTATGCCGAAGGTCATAAGGAACACACGACTTTGATGTTTCTTTATTCCCTGACAGTTCCCAACATTTATGAAATGCTGCCGTTAGCCATCCATGTGTATATGCCGATCCATTTTTAGAAGAGAAAAAGTAAATGCGTCCAGGGCATATCTCTTGTGCTATGGCATCATATCTTTTGCACAATGTCACTATTTCAGGATGGACTGGAAGACAGCGGTCTTTACACCATTTGGACTCCGATATGTAGATAGTACCTTTCCCAAAATCAAAATCCGCCCGTTTTAGCAGACGCACTTCCTGGGGGCGCAACCCGCATGCGTATTGCAGTCGAAAAATAACAGGGATGATGTATTCCAATAGAGGGCTGTTGCCATGGTGTGGATAATGGTCAGTAGCATTAAAAAAATGTTCCAGTTCTTCATCAGTAAAAAGATACGGAAGGTCAGCTTTCTGTGACACAAACATTTCTGTAGGAAGAACATAAGCCTCTTTACCGATTGCGGTAAGGTACTTCCCGAAGTTCCGTATGGTATTTGCCCGGTATGCACTTTTCCCGTTTTCTTTCGCTGCTTGACACCATCCAAAAACAATTTCTTTTGTGAGGGTTTCTGCATCAGGATAGTGCTTCATGCAGTAACGGTCAAAGTTTTGCAGATTCCACTCATAACTGGCAGCTTTATGTCCCAATGCTGTTTTGTAAGCAACCATTTCCCTAATATCATCGGCAAAGCGACTATGAAAGGTTCTGCTCATACAAGTCCCTCCTTTCTGCAAGGGTACTTGCTCAAACCCATACAGCAGGCCAGGAGCTTCTCATCATGAAGGTACAAATATCGTTTTGTTGAATCAAGGTTGGTGTGTCCCAGTATTTGGGAAACCGTTGTGAGAGGAATATCTGCTTTTATCAGGCGGGTCCCCATCGTCCTGCGAAAAGCGTGGAAACTTTTTCCATCTCCGGACTGGTGACAAAACCCTTCAGACTGATATAGTAACATGATGTTTGCCGCAGGCGTTCGTGAATTTAACCTGTCAAAAGGACGTCTCAGCCGCAGGAACACATAGGGAATTTCTGTTTTTGGTCTTGCATTTAATATATATTCGGCTACTGCATTCCCAGCTTCCACTGTCAGGGGAAGTTTCAATGCTGTCCCTGTTTTTTCTTGCCGGACTGAAATTTCTTTTTTTCTCCAGTCAATTTCAGACAGTTTCAGGCTGGCAATATCTGACCAACGCAGCCCTGTATCCAAAGCCAGCCGCATGATAGCATAGTCTCGCTTTCCCCGAGGACTGCTCAGGTCAACTTTGTCAAAAATGGCCTGTATTTCCGAATCCGTCAGGCAAGGCAGCACTTTCTTTCTAGCAGGAACCGGATTTGTAAGGAAAAGGTCCGCATTGATATCTGTCAGGGCATTATCGCGCAAGTAATGCAGAAATTTTTTAACTGGCCATGTAAGGTTAATCTTGTGACTGATATGTTTTGGGGATTCCCGACTGATGAATCCTCTGACATGTGAGATATCCAAAGCAGAAATGTCAGTACAGCCTGACTCTACAAGAAAAGAAAGGAATTTCCGCGACATCTGAATAATGAGATGTATAGAACCAGGAGCCAGCGTGTCAGACAGAAAGGTTTCATAGTCTTCTAAAATCGCTTCATATGATTCAGGCAGAACCCCATCATTATAAGTCTGACGTTTCCAACAAATGGTTCCAAAAGAAAAATAATCTGCCAGTGCAAAAGCCGCTTTTCGCATGATAAGCGCATACGTATTACAGATTTCTCCCATCTGTACACGCTTTTCTTGAGCTGTGTAAAAACTGTTGGCATCAGAGTGTGAAAAAAAATCAGGGAATTTTCAGAGCAATATCTGAGAACCTCTCGGTAACAAAAACCATAGTACTTCACTGTATTAGCTGACAGAGGAATATCTTCAAGAAAATGCAGTATTTCATCTACGGCATAGGTAATGGTGATACTCATAATAGACCTCCTTATATTTTGATATTTCTATCAAAACACAGAAGATATGTTATCTCCAATACATTTAATAATTATTCCGATTTATTTAGAAAAATATGTTGGTTGAAGTTGCTTTCTATGGTAAAATCGGAATAAATCGGGAATCGAAATAATCCACATTATTCTGTTTTCGGAATAATATCGATCTTCTGTTCTATAATCTCAATCTTCGCTGCTATATCGTCATTGAACTGAAAACAGGCGAGTTTAAGCCCGAATATGCGGGACAGCTTAATTTCTATCTGTCCGCTGTTGACGGTATGCTTAAAAAAGACGATGATAATTCATCTATTGGTTTGCTGCTTTGCAAAAGCAAAAATGCCCTCGTTGCGGAATATGCCTTGAAGGACATGAGCAAGCCCATAGGCGTCAGTGAATATAAAATCACCAACAGTCTGCCGGAAGGTTTAAGCAGGCAGCTTCCATCCGTAGAGGATATACAAAAACGAATCAAATCAGAATAATTCCCGACAAGCGGACGGCAAGTATTTCTATGACGCAAAAGGCACGGTCATGGATCTGATGGTGGACGGGAACGGCGAGACGTTCATCATCGGTCTGCCAATGGGTGCGATATGGATCGAAGAATCCGTTGTTACCGCAATGATCGGCGGCTGTGTGCTGCTTGCGGGCGGCGTCGCGTTCTTTATCATCAAGCGTAAAAAGTAATGAGTACAGAGGTGCGGGAGGACGGGAAAACGCCCTCCCGCCTATGATTATCGGTTTACTTTGCCCGTGAATATGGTATAATATTATTAGTAAAGCGAGGTGCGGCGCGATGGTAAAAAGCGAAAAAATCACCCGACAAATAGCGGGAACAATGGCTATCGAGGGTATGAAACTAAATCAAAAAGAGCTTACCCTTGTTCGGGAGTGTGCAAGCGGCAAGCGGTCATCCGATGTGGAGATCAAGGAGCTTGTAAAGAAATACACCGTAAAGTAGGTGGCGTTATGTCTGATTATTTTTACGATTATGAGTATGATAACACCTGCTGTTATCCTTCTTCCAATGTCCTTATAAACAAGCTCAATATAAAAGATGCCGATGGTCTGCATGAAGCGGAGCGCAGCATTACGGCTCTGCGCATATTGGAGTTAAAACAGGCGCATCCTGCCGGAAAACTGGATTTTAATTACTACAAAAAGCTCCACCTCTATATTTTTCAGGACATCTATTCCTGGGCGGGAAAAACGCGAACGGTCAACATATCAAAAGGCACACAGTTTTGCCTGTTTCAGTATTTAGATGAGCAGGCTGATGATTTATTCAGAAAACTCGAAAAAGAGAATTTTCTTATCGACACAACTGAAAACATTGCCGACAGACTTGCGTTTTATCTTTCGGAGCTAAACGCTATACACCCATTCAGAGAAGGCAACGGCAGAACGCAACGAATGTTCATTGAGATACTTGCCGACAGAGCCGGATATGAGGTTGATTTTTCCGATGTTACTGCCGATGAGATGATCGAAGCGAGCTATGAATCCTTTCACCGGAATTATGATAAGCTCAATTCGTTGATGCGCCGGATAACGAGCGAAAAGCAACCGATATGACTTTTGCAATAACTGCGCACGGGCAAGTAGCCTGTGCGTGTTTCTATATCCCCAAACCACCCGTTAATTATGCAACAACTGTTGCACTATTTCTACATCACCGTTTGTATATTCTCACGCATATTGGCACACTATAAACAGACTGAAAAATGTGCTACCGTTTAGCCAAAAAGGAGGTCTTGTACCATGAAAGATGTTTTACGGGAACTATACAACGGTGAGATCTATCCGGCTGAACAGATCGAGATAGAAACGGCGGAATACCGTGCGGCGGCTGTGGCTTACAGCGACGCGCGGCAAGCGTTTAAGGAAAAGCTGCCCCGTGAGCTTGTGAACGATTTTGAAAAGCTTAAGGATTATGAGGATGATTACGGAAACGAAAGCGATTTTATCACCTTCCGCAAGGGCTTTCAGCTTGGTATGCAGCTTGCGGTTGCAGGGCTTGAAAAAGACCGATTGAACGAAGCGTTGAAAGAAGAATAACACACTGAGAACACAGGAGCGCGTGAGAGATCATGCGCTCTTTTGCTATATAAAAATACATGAAAAGGAGAGCAAGAATATGAAAGAGCCTACCGTAATTCAGGGATATTCCATTATTGAGCGATTTCCCGTGGGCGAACAGGGTTTCGCCATCGGAGAAAACTTGAACGCGCCCGCACCTTACGTCACATGGCAGTATCGTACCGCAGACGCAGACCATTTCTTTTGGGGGCATTACGTTTCATCGAAACAAGCGGCGTATGAGGATTATGAGCAGCGTATTGAAAGCGAAGTGCGCGATGTTTCCGAGCGCACACATGAGCCGCCGCTTTTGCCCGCATATTGCTACTCCTTAATACCGTCAAGCGGCGATCTCATAAAAATAATGCGTGGACAAAAAGGCTATCAATCGACCTGCTTTAACATCCCTGGTGATGAACGGAACAACAGGCAAAACGCCGACAGCATCAACCGTAGTATGAATGTGAGCAAAGCGCAAGAGACAGCTATGCTTGCGGGCAGTATGTTTGGATGGTGTGCCAAAGCCGCCGACCCGCGCAGCTATGACGAGAACGGACAGCCGAAGCACACAAAGAAGCGTGACGAGCCGGAGCGGTGAGGTGAAGTACATGAGAAACGATGAAGAAATCTGTAAAGCCGGAGATTGGACAATCACGCACTCGCTCCATATAGGCGATAACGAGGTCGTCTTTGGAGAGGACAAGGAAAGCGTGGAAACACCCTATATGTGTGGCTTTTGCCAGGCCAACGGGTTATTCAGACTGCATCGGCGGGGACGATTATCTTGAAATCATGCAGCTATTTATTGAGCGCATCAATGAGCAGATCGAGGCGGTAAAAGAAGAAATCGCAGAAATTCCTTACCCCATTGAGCCGATTACCGCCGACCTGTGCTATCCGAATGACCTCTCAAAGAGCATTGACGGGAAGATCGTTGCGCTGAAAGCCGATGTGCTGCGGCGCGAGTATCGAATCGCAACGCATCAGATATTGCTCGTAAAGGGAAATAATGCTCCATAGCAGTCATATCCGTGCCCAAGGCGTTCAAAAAGATGCCGGAAACAGCGTCCATGATGCTTGTTACGATGGACGCTACCCAATTTACAATGCTTTCAAAGATCCAGCTAAGATCCAATGGCGCCCACCTCCTTGCCGCCGGATATCAAGGTTTTACTCATTACCCGTTATACATGCCGCCCTGGATCAGGGGCTGCAAGTATGCTACCGCGAAGCCGAGCGTATTGAGTACCAGCCATGTGACGATGATTCGTTTCAGCCAGCTCGTGGCTTCATCCACGGCACGCTGATTGCGCGAGATCATCCTGATGAGCAGCGCTACAGCGGCTGCCGTAACGGCCACAATGGTGGATATCCCGACCAACTCGCCGTATACATCCTTCATGATGGTCGAGAATCGCGACCAGATGTCATCCGCAAGCACGGGCTGCAACGAAAGGATGAGTGCGCTGACAATGCCGACAATGGACCAGTAGCCCCGCACGGCACGCTCCTTGAGGGTTAGATTTTCTGTCATGTAGGTTCCTCCTTGATGAAGTTTAGGTATGAAAAAACCGCCTTCTGCGCTTTGCAAAAGGCGGTGAAATTGCCATACCCACTATTCGACGCTACAATCTTACCACGGTTCGATTTCCTTGTCATCGGCGATGCCTGCCCAAAATATGACATATGAGTGACATTGACGGATGCTATGTGCAACAATCTTAAACATCAGAAAATAACAGATGCAAGTTGCTGTGTCGATGCAGGGAATTGGTTCCGGCAAAGATAAAACGCCATGTTTCTCCGTAGTCTCCCGGAACTGCAAAATCGAAATCTGATAAGAATCTGATGAAACCTTCCGGATTTTGCGAATATGTGTCGGCAAATTCATCTGCATAATTCGCCTTTTCTTCATCGCTCAGGTTACGAGCGTCATTGTGCAGCACATGCTTCATGTTTCTTGAAAAGTAGTAAACCGCATAGGGGCTCTTCCCGATCATCTTTTCTGGGTAGAGCCGGTATAGAACGCGTTGCTTTTGCTCGTTTCGAGCAATCGTCCGCAGCACAGACTTGGTCACAATCTGATTCTCCTCGTATTGTATGTGCTCTACATCTCCGGCTACCACGTTGGCGTTTGGGATAAAGGCTCCAGCTGTATCTATCAGGTGGATAACCCTGATGATGTCGCTGCGCTTAAACCCATACCGATCCAACTCCATCTTGATATGGCTATTGACGGTTTTCACCGCATTGCTGTTATCGACGGTAAAGTCAGATGTTAGGTCTCCATGCACCACATGAAAGCGAACATGCGAATTTTGAAAGATCTTTTTGAGGACCGGGCTTAATGCATACTCATCAGTAGGGCCTTCTGCAATGAAGAGAATGACCTTCTTCGTGTCAGCTGCCATCATGCACCGCCTTTCCTGCGCGACGGAAGGCGCGGCCAATTTCTACGGTATCCGTTTCCGCATAAACATCTTCCTTTTGTCCGCCGAGAGTAATACTGCGCAGGTAAAGGTCGCGCAGATTGTTGTTGGTTTTCACGTTTTGCAAGCGCATATAGCGATTCTCCGGGTTGGTAGTAGAGAATAGAATACTGGTTTTATTCAACATCTCAAGAGCACGAAGGTTATGAGAGGTAAAGATCAACTGCCCCTTGGCGCCTTTTTCAAAAACAGACAGAAGCTCACCCAATAGATACTCGTAAATGCCGGCGTCAAGTTCGTCAATTACTAAGCACATGGAGGGATCGTTATACACACACATCAACACATTCAGAATTGAGATGATCTTAATAATGCCCTCTGACTCATATTTCAGAGGAATCTGGATCTCGCCGCGCTTGGAAAGCAGCTCAATTTTATGTCCGGCCTCACCGTTTGCTAAAAGCTGCTCGCCAAAGTCATGGATGTCAATGGCGAGTCCGGGAATTATTGTGCCAAGCACCGTATTCATCTCCACAATGATTTGCTGTACCATTTTATAGTGCGTCTTGGTAATGACGGAAGGTGCGTCCAATCGCACAGGCAAGTCGCCCTTGGCAATGGTCTTTCCCATATCCAAACGGAACGCAAATGGAAGTATCAGGTTAAGTGTGATACTTCCGGAATGCGCATTGGGAATAACAAAAAGGTTCATGTGGGCATAGCGATGCAAGATGTCAATGATATCTTTATAATCCGCAGATACCTCGACAGGGGCAGTAAGAAATATCTGCCGGCCTTCCTTGCTAAAGATGACGGAGCAGTGTTCTTTCTGCGCAATCTTTCTTGCCACTCCTAAATTAACCTTGTTTTCCTCGTTGGCCTTTATCAACGCTCTATACCGATAATCCGGAGTAAATCGGCCACTTTCGTCTTCGGAAGTAAAGCAAAGCAGGGTTTTTTTAGGTTCGAATTTTTCACCGTTCCAGAGACGCGACACAAGAGATTCCCTTGAAATGCAAAAGTTATTATCCTCTAAGCGGCTGAGCGACGCTGTATAGATAATTTGTGATTGCACTCCGCCATACTCTATGGCAAAGGTAACTTCAATAGAGCAATGCCCTTGATCCTTGCCAATATATTCCACTGCATCGGCAGGCAATGGCTTGCCCGTCAAAAGCCGCTGGATAAAGTCCATGGCCTCAATAACCGCAGTTTTACCGGAACCATTCTGTCCATAAATTCCGAGCACATCGGCATGTCTCATAAAGTATGCTTCATTGAGCTCAGAGGGCATCTGTACTACACCACAGGTGGTGTTTTTGAATCCGGTTAGTCTAATTTCACATATGCGGACAAGAGAGTCAAGCATATTGTCACATCCCTTCCAATAGTATTATATGCTTACCTTGCCCAAAAGTCAATCTATTTATGCATTTCGATACATTTTGTATCGAATATAGATTGCTATTATTCGTTATCAGGTTATTATACTGGGCACATCCGCTATAACAATCTAGCAACAATCCTCTCCATGGTAATGATCTTCCCAGATATCTCCGAGTTCATCAGGAGAATAATCGATGCTACTTCTTCGTATACGCCTGATTCCGGCTCGTGGGCTTATCCGGCATACTCATTACAATTAAACCCATTTCAAGCGCTGGATTGATATAGTGCCTCCTGAGAGTCTCCTTCGATTTCAGGTTCAGCAGCTCCATAATGCGTTTAGCCGTATAAGGCACATCGTATTCCATCGCATTGAGCAGTCGCCTGACATATTCGCTGACCTGTGCGTCTGCTGAGTTTGCTTGCTGCAAATACAGATCCAGTGTTTCACTGATCTTCTCCAGCATGAATACAATAAAGCTATTTGCGCTGCCTTCGTTGTGGCATTTTGAAATCGCCTCGTAGTATTCCGACTGAAACGCATGTATCCGACTTTCTATCGGCATATATTGAAAAACGCGGTTCCACTCGCAGAGCAGGCTTGTCTGCCAAAGCCGCGCCATGCGTCCGTTCCCATCCGCAAACGGGTGGATGAACACAAACTCATAATGAAATACCGAGGAAAGAATGAGCGGATGCACATCCTTTCTTGTCTGCTTCATCCATGAAAACAAATCATCCATCAGGGCAGAAACGCGCATTGCGGGCGGAGCCATAAAAATACACCGGCCGCCGTCAAAAACACCTTCCTCTCCGCGACGGAACTGTCCGCTTTCATCGACGGTGAGGTAGGTCATGACGCCGTGAAGGCGTTTCAGCTCATCAATGGAAAATGGGTCGAATTTGCCAAGTTCGTCATAGGCCCTGTATGCATTCTTGACCTCTTGGATTTCTTTTACCGGGCCGATGACGGTTTTGCCGTCGATAACGCCGCGAACAGCATCGATAGACAGTGAGTTTGCTTCTATGGCCAGCGATGAATGGATGGAACGGATCCGGTTGTTGCGCCGCAGGCATGGTTTCGCATCAAGGCTTTGATAGCGATCAAGCCTGCCAATCTTTTCCGCGATTTCCGAAACAAGCTTGACCATGTGATTGGTTATAGCAAACGGGGGCTGATAACTTGCCATGCTCTCCACCTCTTTCTATGCTTTATTATACCCAAAAGTCATAACGCTCTGCAACATCTTGTGTATTATCTTGCGTATTTCCTTGCTTACGAGCAGAAATGAGCTAACATGAAGAATTGGAGAAGAGCATGGCAATCCGGTATACGTCTTAGTAATTCGAATAGTTGTTCACTACAGAACCTCCAGCAGACTCATCACCTCGATCCAGCTATCCAGTTCGGCTGCGGGCGCAGACCAGAGCCTTATCGAAATGATGTTCAGCGCCTGCTGCCGAAGCCGGTAATACTGCCTGTCTGAGATGTGCAGCTTGGAGCATATCTCGACTACCATAAGCCGCTCTGGGGCGATATAGGTCAGATAGATGATGTTGTAGAGCATATCGCCGTTCTGCGGCTTGTCGCGCAGTATGGAGACTGCCTCGTTCAGTCTGTCCATCATGCTGCGGGAGAGCCGCATGCTCTGAATGCGATTCTCCAGCCGGTAATTATCCAAATCAATCTCCGAGTTCACTAGGTTGATGAGCGTGTCAAGGTCGTGCAGCGGCGCGTCAAGCTCCTCGGCAATGGTGTCGGGGAAGCATTGCAGCATCCATCGGATATCGCGGTAGCTCCGAAGCAGGAGCAGCGTGTTATGGTGCATATTGCGGCGCTTTTCTTTATCGGCCTTGCGAACCGCCTCGTTTTGGATCGCGTCGTCCTCGATAAGCCCACGCTTGGCCAGCATCTCGACAAAGGCGTGGGACTGCATGGAGAGTTGGCTTTCCTGCTGGGCATAGATATCCCTTGCTGGGGCGTTCTGTACGTCTTGCTTTTTCATTTGGGTATCCCTCCTTGGATATGTCGTTATGGCCAGGCGCATCGCCGTGGCCGGGGAGGGCTGAGATCCTGTATCCTGCATTCCCTGTATATACTACCCGCGCAGTCATTAGTACTCTTTGGGAGAGAAGAATACGCGCGCGTATTATATGGGGTAAAAACTGCAACACGATCAACAGCCGGGTGACTTTGAGAGGGACACCCATCGTTGAGGTTGCCAAGCTCGATCCTATTGCTGAACCAGAGCGTATACAGGTTGATTCGCTCATGGTCAGAGCTTGAGTAATGCGTTTTTTGCCCCATAAAACGTATTTCGTTCAAAACACGCCTTATGACGGCGTCGGTTGGGACTTCCACCGGGCCAACGTCCGCCGGATAGAGATGGTTGAATATGAGGCAGCCATAGGAGCCGGGGAGCTTATAAAGCGAAAAGGTATCCGCATACTTTTTAAGGAAGCGCCAGACTTTGGTTTTCTCCCAACCCCAGCGTGCGCCAAGGCTTTCAAGCGTGAGTATCGGTTTACCGCGCATAATTTGAATGGTTGGCGCCAATCTTGAGAATGCGTTATAACGGTCTCCCCATACAGTGTGGCACCAGAGGTCAAGCCATGCGTCAGATTCGCCAAAGCGGTATCCCTGTCGGACAAGCCTTTCTGTGACGTCTCGCGGAATGCAAAGGAAGCCGTAGCCTTCGGTGGTGTAGATGGCGCCAGTGGGACAGGTATCGCCGCTACATTCCATGATCCAGTCGTTGATGGTATAGGTGAGCTTCTTCGTTTGTGTGTTGAGCGAGCAGGTGATGAAGCCCATCTCCACAAGCCGCTCCATGACGTTGAGCGCCTGCTTGCGATCCTTGACGCCGAGTATGCTTTTCAGTCCTACGATGCCGCCGACCCAAGAGCCAGCGTTGACATCGTTTGTGTAACCACAGTACCGGGCTTTGCCTGGACGGAACGCTGCACGGGAAGCAAGCCGGAGGAATGAACCCATTAACCCCTTGCCTGTAGGTATGTGGGCGCGCGGCAGCTTGACCCACTTGTAGGTAAAGAGGCATTTCATAGCACATATCTCCCATCCGATAAAAAAAGGGAAATGCTCATCACATCTCCCTTTTTACAGTCCGCAGTATATGGTATAATCCAAGTGTAAGGCGTGTCCCGACTTGTGGTTATTGTCTTGATGCCATCATTCCACGTTGCTTCTGCTAAGATTTTGCTAATCGCCTAGTTTGAAACAACAGTTTATGCAGTGGTATGCAATGATACGGCATTACAAACAATTCACCCATTTTTCTGATTTTTTTGATGATGGGCAACATCACAAGGTATCACAGATAATGCGGTAAAAAACGTCTTGGCGACCTCCTAAGCGAAAGGCCGCGCGTTCGAATCGCGCCGGGGAGGCCAAAAAGCCCGATAAAGTCTAACTTTTTCGGGCTTTTACTTTCTACTGCGCATCGCGGCGCGGAGGTACAGGGAAAAACGGCGGCTTGCTATGCCTATAAACTTTGCGTTGCCCGGCTGAAACTGATAGCTGCGCCCCATAAGATCGCGCAGGAGCGCTGGGTCTCTGTCGTACCATATTGCGGATATAACGGTGCGTATGCTCCGCTCTATGCTGTCGGGGTTGACGCCGTAGCGCCGTGCTATCTCGGGGCAAAGCTTGGTGGTGACGCCGTTCAAAAGGTAGCTGTCCTGCATCGATATGACTATTGCGCATACAAGATACTTGTAACCGAATAGGGCGAAAATACGGATAAAGAAACGATCGAGTGTGTTCTTGCCGATCAGTTTTCGGTAGATCTTATCAAAAATAACTCCGTTGACGCTTGAATGAAATGAGAACGGGAAAGGCTCTGCATAATGAATTTGAGAGATTTGTTCCATAGTGCATAATGGAAACAAATCTCTCATTTTATACTATCAGCCGAAATTCACAATATTACTTTGCTTTTATGCCGCACTATTTTGCCATATCGATTTCGGCGGCATATTTGCGGGACATCTTGTGAGCCGCATAGAAGCATATTATGGATATTACAGATATTGCAATACATGCTGCCCAGCCAAGGGTATACGCACCTGTAATATCGAATACACCTGCGACCATAAGGCCGCCCAATGACATACCTGCCTGCAGGGGGCTCTGAGTCAAGCCGCGCATCATATTAAAGCTTTTCGTACCGAATGTGGCGCTTATGATGAGGGGCGCGGAGACTGTGCCAACGCCGGCAGCAAAGGAATAAAGAATTATATACACATAAAATAGATTCTTTTCACCGTGGGCACCGGCAATGGCAGCAATAAAGGCCAACGCAAAGGCTACAAAAGCGATGGAGGAGGACTTGATACTGCCGAATTTGTCGTGCAGGGCGCCGAGAAGTATTTTGCCAAATATGCCCATCAACGATGAAAGACCTATAACGCTTGCCGCAAATTCTGATCCGTATATGTCTGAAATATAGGGATTCATCTGACGCATGGGCGCAGAGCACACAAGGCCCATCCCGAAGAAGCCTATCATGAATATCCAGAAGAAAGCCTTGTTTTTGACATCGTTAGGAGATATTTCAACATTTCCCTCATTGGAGATGAGAGCTTTTTTCTTATCTTTCTCGTTTTCTTCCCAATCCGCTCCGAAAGGCTTCTTACCCATTTCTTCAGGAGTAGCCCGGAGAAGGAAAAATACTACCGGGCAAGCAATGGCTATGATTATTATACCAACGTAGCGGTAGGCTATCCTCCAACCGTAATTTGTTATGAAGCTGTTTATTATGGGGGCGAGGACTGATCCGCCAAAGCCTATGCCCGCCAGGGTGATGCTCATTGCCAACCCGCGCATTTTGTTGAACCAGGCAGTTATCATCATGGATACGGGCATGAAACAGGCGCCTGCCCAGAAGAACCCCAGTATTACGGCAGAAATATAGAACTGACCGATATTTTGTGCTAACGAATAGGACATATAGGCCAGGCCAAAGCCTAACGTTGTAATAGTCAACACGCCGCGCATACGCTTGCGGTCGGAGTAAATTTTACCCCACAGCGGGGAAATCACCATGCCTACCAGCGCAACTATGGTGGAGCTGAGGGTAAAAGCACTTCTGGATACTCCAAATTCCTCTGTTACAGAGATAAGATACTGTGTTGCCGTTGCGTTGATGATCGGAGAGGTGAGGGCACATATAAATGCACAGCCAAAGCATATCACCCACGCATAATGCAGATATTTTTTCATAAATCCTCCATTTCATGAGCAGTTTGTGTTTTCCCTGTCGACTGGTTAAAGAAATTCTATCAAGTTTGCCTATTCAAATAAGTGATTTGCATTACAGTTTTCGAAAAAATTTTTATGGGTCGAATACACATGGATGATTGGATGACAGGTAGCATGAACAGCCATCTTTTATATACTCGCATATTATGCTATAATCTCTGTGCGTTAATAAACATAAGAAAGGAATGCGGGCAGCATGATACCAAACTATTATATGTATGGAGATTTCTTCGATTTTGAAGGCTTGATATTTAAGACTGGGAAAAGAGTCACGCTGGAAAAGCATTCGCCTATTAAACAGTTCAATGAGCCCGCAGACAAATTCTACTATGTGCGGAGCGGGCTTGTGCGTGCTGTGGTGCTGCATAGCGATGGGAACGAGAAAGCATTGTATGTTGCAGGCAGCGGATGTTTACTTCCGCAGTTTTCCCCGCATGGTATGCCTAAATGGGAGGAAAATCTTCTTATGGAGGCGTATACCGATGTGGAGGCAATATTACTGACCCGCAGCGAGCTTGAGGAGCTTGCAGGCCGCAATTACCCGCTCATGGAAAAAATGCTGGATGTTGCCGTCTGCCTTCAGCATTCCCTTACTGCCCAAATGCTTTCACAGATGTACGATGACGGCATGGTTCGAGTATGCCAGCTGCTGTATTTTCATATCGCAAACCGACATATAAAACATACGCATCCTGTTGAATGCGTGAAAATATCGCAGCAGGATATCGCCATGCTCACCGGACTCAACAGAGTAAACGCGAATAAGGTGCTTCAACAGCTAAAAAAAGAAGAGGCCATAGATATACAGAGAAAACGAATAAAAATACTGGACGTGGAAAGGATAATGGAACATTGTAATGGCGATGTCAACATGGGCGAATGGTGATTTTTCAAAATAATATCAAAATCATAAAAAGTGTTATGTAGCCTATGTAACACTTTTTTTTATTGGTTATATGATAGAATGAAATGCAAATCATGCGGCAGCGTGAGCGCTGTATCCATTGGTCTGAAAAAGGAGGTAGGCAAATGAACCGGTTTTTAAAGCAGGCGATTGATGACAAAGAAGAAATGATAGGGAACAGAAGGTTCCTCCATCGCAACCCCGAAATAGGGGATGATCTTCCGATTACGGCGAAATTTGTATCGGAGAAGCTTACTGAGTACGGCATACCGAACAAGGAAATATGCAAATGCGGTATTGTTGGCATAATTGGAGGGAAAAAGCCGGGGAAAACGGTCATGCTCCGCACTGATATGGACGCTCTGCCAATAAAAGAAAACAGCGGGCTGCCTTTTTCCGCAGATAACGGGTACGGTCATTGTTGCGGGCACGACCTCCATACGACCATGCTCCTTGAAGCGGCGAAAATTCTCAAGAGCTGCGAGGATGAGCTTTGCGGAACCGTAAAGCTCATGTTTCAGCCGGGTGAAGAGGTGTTTATAGGTTCAAGGGCGATGATAGACGCCGGGGTTTTGCACGACCCGGAGGTAGATATAGCTGTGGATATGCATATGAACGCCCGTAATCCCGTGGGTACGGTTGCCGTATGCCATGGCTATACCTGCGCTTCCTGTGACGGGATGAAGCTTACCGTAAAAGGCAAAGGATGCCACGGTGCGTGGCCGCATACCGGCATAGATCCCATCAATGTTGCCGCTCATACCTATCTTGCGCTGCAGGAATTGATTGCCCGTGAAGCTCCTGCCGATAAAACCGTGACGCTGACATTTGGGCAGTTTGCCGGAGGTAATGCGGCAAATATTATCCCTGAGGAAGTGGTCATGCAGGGAACCATGCGAATGTTTGATCCCGAGCTTCGTGAAAAGCTAAGAAAACGAGTCCATGAAATCGTTGATTATACAGCGCTGGCTTTCGGCGCAAAAACCGAATACGAAGTACTGTCCGATGTTCCTGCAATGTATACGAATCCTGAGCTGCTTGACGAAATGATGCGTTATTGCGAAGACTTGGATATAAAATACATTCCATATCCGCCGTCTAGTGCCTCGGATGATTATGCGCGCATAACTGAACTGGTCCCAAGTGTGTTTTTCAGCATCGGCTGCAAACCGGATGGAGACGGCCCTACCTATCCGGCACACAATCCTAAAATCGTATTCAATGAGGATGCATTGCCATACGGAGCCGCCATACATGCTCAGTGTGCTTTCGAATATCTTAAAAACAATTAAGGCAAGGATGAAAATCATCTGTACACAAGGATAGAGGTCGCATAATGAAATTGGCAAAAGTTCACTACGGATGGGTAATCTGCTGTGCCTGCTTTGTGGTGATGGCTTTTACAGCACCGCTTGTAAACGCTTGCGCAAGCCTTTACCTACCGGCAGTTACGGAAGAATTTGAAATTTCGCGCAGTGCTTTTACGGTAACCAGCACTTTAGTCGCCATGTGCGGATTACTACTTTCTCCGATATGGGGGAAGGTATATTCTAAGTACAATATGCGTTGGATATTTTCTGGATCCCTTATATGCTTCGCATTGTCGTATATGTCTTATTCATTGGCAAACAGCGTCTGGCAGTTCTATGTATCTTCTGTGCTGGTAGGTGTGTTTTATTCTGGTTGTGCCTTCATGCCGGTATCGATGTTCATAACTGCATGGTTCAATAGAAGCCGAGGTCTGGCAATGAGTATTGCTTTAGGAGGTATCGGCATCGGTGGGACTTTTTTGAGCCCGCTTATAACGACGATGATAACCGGTTATGGGTGGCGTACTTCCTACCGAATGATAGGATTGCTGGTTCTTGCGGTCGCAGCGCCTATTGCTTTGCTGTTGATAAGGACAAGGCCGAAGGATAAAGGGCTTAGCCCTTACGGAAACGAAAACGAGCCGAACAATAAGACAAATAGAGATGATGGCGTTCCAAATATCAGCCTTGGAGAAGCGAAAACGCATTGTTTCTTCTATGTACATATGCTCGGAATGCTCTTGCTTGGTATAATCTGCTCTGCACCGCTCAGGCAGATCAGCCCCTGCATATCTGATTCGTATGGACCGCAGGCAGCCGCGCTGATCGTATCCATGTACTCCTTTGTCGGCATATTCGGTAAGCTCATATTAGGGTGGATAAACGACAGGTTCGGCACCATAAAAGGCGCTATGGCGGCGTTTGGCCTAATGGGCGGAGGATTTCTGTGCCTGATGCTTGGCCGCAGTATGCAGATAATGTACCTTATGGCTATACTGTACGGCATAGGCAACGGGGTCGGCACGGTATCTGCCCCGCTTCTTATAAGCGCAACATTTGGCACAAAGAACTTCAATATAATGCGCGGCCTAACACAAAGCCCGATGCAGCTCGGAATGTCGCTTGGGGGATTATTGCTGGCGGCGGTTTTTGACAGGACAGGATCATATAAGCTGGGCTGGGGAATGTGTATTGTGATAGGTGCTTTATCGGCGATTTGTTTTGCCGCAGCAAAAAGGATGGCTGACAGGTATACCGAAAGAAGGGAAGATTCGGAGGAAAAAGAATGACGGCTTTCATAATGGTCGCAGTATATTTGGGGCTGACCTGCATAATAAGCCTGATAAATAAAAATAGGCAGAGCAGCACAAGGAATACTTTCGTGGCGAAGAACGGTATGTCTGCCTGTACGCTTATCCCGCTGCTCTTCGGTGAACTGATAGCAGGCGCCGGTACTGTCGGCAATGCCAGCGAGGCTTTTACGCATGGTATAAATGCAGTATGGGGCAACTGGGGTCAAGCAATAGGCTGTATTGTATTTGTTGTTTTCGCTTCACGGTTCTTTTATGAAGCGGGTCGAAAAGGCGCTATGTCTGTTGCGGAGGCCTTTGAAATGCGTTTTAACAACAAAGTGCGCTGGGCTGTTACTATGGTCGTCCTGCTGGCATTCCTAGTGATATACTCGATGCAGTCTGTTGCGGTCGTGTCGATAGTGGGGCCGATAATACGTTCCGTGGCGGATATAAATGATATTACCATACTCATTGGATGTGCCGTGCTTTTTGCAGTCATATCCTTAAACGGCATAAAGTCCGTTGCGGGGGCAAATGTACTTCATATGGCGGTGATAGTGGTGTTCCTCAGCGTAATAGCCTGGGCCAACGTCAGGGATGCGGGCGGCGTTGAGAATATATACCAACAACTGCTCGACACCCACTTCAACCTTATGTATCCAGATGTGCCCACCGTTATCGCACAGGTGATTGGGGCGGCTTTTGCAATGATTTCTGCTATGACGGTGGTAAATTCATGCTACTGCTGCCGGAGCCTTCATGAGGCCCGCAAGGGTATCATCGTAGTGGCTGTGCTTGTAACGATTTTTGCTCTGCTGCCTGCCGCGATAGGGCTGTCGGGGCGTATTCTGCTGCCGGAAAGCAACGGAAAAGGCATACTGTACGAAATGGCAAACCGTTTGTCGCCAGGCTGGGGCGGCCTCGCGAGCATTGCAATACTCGGCGCGGTTCTCTCTACGGGCCCCGCAATACTGCTTATGCTGTCCACTACTGTTGTGCGCGATATTTATTTAAATATTAAGCCAAAGGCGAGCGAGAAAAAGCAGATGATATGCTTCAGGGCGTCTGTCGTGGCCATAGCTGTGCTTTCGGTGTTTATAGCCTCAAATATGAAATCGATCCTCAATGATCTGCTGGCATCTTTTCAAATAAGGGCAATATCAGGAATTGTTCTGGTCATATCGCTTCACTGGGATAAGGTAACGAACGATGCAGCCTTCTGGTCTATCGTTGCGGGGGGGGTTATAGCCGCAATATGGCATTTTGCAGGTAGCCCGTTTGGCATAGCTCCACTGTGGGTTTCCTTGGGAGTTGGCCTGACTCTTCTTGTGGTCATAAGCCTGTCATCGAATAAAGGAAAAGAAGAATACCAAGAATACTTGCGGCGCTTCAAATCCGAAGCGACAAAAGAATAGTACTTGCTGTGCTACATAGAGCGGCTTGCCTGCACAGGCCGCTCTATTGTTAACTCAACTTGGTTGTGTCTGCTATGGACGTCATCACAGGTATCTAAAGGAAAATATATGCGATAAGCTGGCGGTCGCCGATGGCTCGTTTATGGGTACGACATTTAAGGTGGAGGGGAAGCTCGAAAACCTCACCGATTATTATAGAGTGAAGGACTTCATGGACATAGTGAAAGAATTCCGGAGAGAATGCTTCTATAATTATTGAAAGAGCAGTGGTAATGGGGTTTTATATGGCATCGACTCCAGAGCGTCAAAAGAACTCGAAAAAATTGAGAAACTAATAGGAAAGGGCAAGTTGGTACACGGAAATTGCCGGATGTGTTACCATTAAAGCTGCCCGGGAAAACGGGCTTGAAGCCGGTACACCTGTGGTGACTGGAACGGATGATGCGATGTGGCTGCGGGGCTGCTTCTCAACCGCTGCGGCAAAGAAACGTCTCACGACAAACCGTTCAAAATGATACTTGCCGGCGGTAGTTTGCATTTTCCGGCTCTTGACTGCCAGACTTATGTATTCCTCAATTACCCTGGCATTTCGTCCAGCCGTATCCACATAATATCCGCGGCACTAAAAGTGACGGTTACCGTACTCATACTTGAGATTTACGTGCCGGTCAAATATCATTAGTGAGCTTTTTCCCTACCTTTTTGTTCACATAGCTTTCACAGGATCGTTCCTATATCCGATTTTAGCTTACCGTATATTTCCTGCCGTCGATACTTTGGCGCAAACACAATATGGTATTGGCGTCTCCATTTGAAGCTTTCAATTCTCACCAGCATAGCTGGTGGTTGTTTGCCGCTTAAGCGCCAAAGCAACTCCGCCTGTGTGCCGCAGGCGGAGTTATTCGGAGTAAGCGTTTATATGAGCAGTTCGGGGAAATTTCCCCGTTGTAAAGGTCAGATCGTCCCATTCCAGGGGATAGACGGTGATCCTCTCCAAGATACCGCTGGACGAAAACGCCCTCCGTGCCGCAATCGACGCAACCGGCTACACGGCGGGGGAGATGAGCACTGCTCCTTATGAGAAGAAGGGGCGTTTCTCGTTTTTGAAAAAGTGAGCGCCGGAGTATCGGCATATATTTCACGCATGGCCCTGATACTTGCTTTCGAATTCCTTTAATATGAGGGGCAGCCTGCTAAACGCTTCACGGCGGATAATGTAGGGCACACCGTATGCCGCCTCTGCCAACGCGCCGGTCATGGCGGCTATCGTGTCGCTGTCGCCGCCTATTGAGATTGCGCCGCGTATGGCGCTTTCAAAGTCGCCGCTTTCGAGGAATGCGATAATGGCCTCCGGCACGCTGCCGGGGCAGCTCACCTCAAAGCCGTAAACGGGGCGTATCTCATCAAGTGTGCGGTCGAGGTCATAGCCGAATTGCGAGCTTATATAATTCTTTATTTCGCTCTTGGCATACCCTATGCGGGCGAGGAAGCCCGCCGACGCGATGGCCTGCGCGCCCTTTATGCCGTCGGGGTGGTTATGCGTTACCTCCGAGCTGACTTTTGCCGCCCGCAAAACCTCCTCGAGCGAATCGTATGCCCATATCACAGGCGATACGCGCATGGCGGAGCCATTGCCCCAGCTGTTGTAGGGCTCGGCGGAATCGCTCTTCAGCCAGTCGATAAAATGCCCACCGTAGCCGCAGTTGGGATACATACGGCCTATCGTTCGGATAGAGGTCAGATAGTCCTCGTGGATGCCGCCGTTCATTATGGCTCTTGCGACCGCGCAGGTCAGGACTGAATCATCTGTAAACCGGCTTTCCGGCTGAAACAGTGGAAAAGACTTTGTTTTTATATTGTGCCGTTCATAGATCGAGCCTATGATATCTCCTGCAATTGCGCCTATCATTGTTTTGCTTCCCCTGTATTATTCTATATTTTACCTAATATTGCACCGAAACCAAACAAAAAGCTTTCCTTGGCGGCCTTTCTATAGCTGCGGCTTATCGGAACACGAAGGCCGCTTTGCAGTATGAATTCCGTGGGTAGTATCGCCGCAAGGCAGGCAGTGTTTACATAAAAGCTCTTGTGGCATTGACAATAGCACCGGCTGTCGAGCTGAGAAACTATGTCGGATGGAGGGGTGTTCGTCCAAAGCTCGCCGTCCAAAGTCACTATTCTCATGCGCCGCAGCACGCGCTCGAGATACTGGACCTGATCCCAAAGCAGCCGCCGGGATGCGCCGTCGGCGTTGATTATTATCTGCTGGCATGAGCAGGCGCGCCTTTTTTCCGCCGCTTTGTTCAGGGCGGTGCCGAGGCGGCTGTCCGTCTCGGTCTTGAGCACATAAAACACATGCTCCGCATCATAGGCGCGGGTTGCATATGAAATATATCCCGTGAGAAATATTATCTGACACTCGGGCACCGAGCGGTTCAGCCTCATGGCGAGCTCTATGCCGTCCATTTCATCCATTTGAATATCCAGCACAGCTACATCCGGCAAATAATGATCCTCACTTATGGAGTCCAGAAGGTTTTCCGCCCTGCTGAATTCCCGTATAAGGGAATTCTCAAATCCCGGCGTATTTCGTATGAGCGCAACCGTCCTTTTACGGTGCAGCTCATCATCGTCACATACAGCTATACTAAGCATTTCTTACCTCACCTCGCTTGTCTGCATAGTCAATACAGCACAAAAACGGCTATTCTTCAGCCCGTAGGTAAAGGTTCCCCGGTATTGCTCCGCGAGCCGCTCCAGTATGCTCAGGCCTACGCCGCGGTTCAGACCGGGTATGCGCTCCTTTTTTGAGACGGGCTGCTCTGCAACGGAGTTTTCCATGCGCAGTGTACAGCAGCCGTTTTTGATGTCGGCCTGTATGCGTATATAACGCTTACCCTCGGGCAGGGCACGGCATGCGTCTTCCGCATTATCCAGCATATTGCCGAAGGCGATTATCATGTCCGCATTGGATATGCTTGTTTCAGCGGGCAGCCGCACGTCTGCTTCCGCGCTTATTCCGGCGGCCTTGAGCTTGCTCATGCGGGAATAAAGGAAAGCGTCCACTACGGGATTTTCACAGCTGCCCAAGCTGGAGTGAAAGGTGTGCCGGGGCAGTATTTCCTTGGCGTATTCCGCCGCATGCTTTGTGTCGCCGTTGTCCAGCAGCGCCTGTATGGTATAGAGATGGTTTGCTATATCGTGCCGCATGCGGCGCATCGCTTCATATTGCTCCGTAAGGGCGGCATAATGCTCCTTTTCCGCATCTACCTGCTTCAACAGCAGGGCATTGGAGGCCCTGAGCTCCGCCCGCTGGGTTATGCCCCGCATGGAGTAGTACAGTCCCACGTCTGAAATTATGCAGAATAATATTATACAGAGCCGCACTGCTTCAGCATGATTGTAAAAGTTGGGCAGAGAACCCCATGTCACCATGGCAAGCTGCATGAAAGGGAAAAAGATATATGAAAGGATATCCTGCCAGGAAAAGCTTCTGAGTATGCGGTTGAGCAGCAGCGAGAATATCCACATGAGGAAGGCGTAAACGAAAATATATATTGCATACATACTGACCTGGGTCAGCGGAGGTATAAGGAACATCCCCTGAGTGGTCTGGGGATATACATTTGAGAAAAATGAAAAGCTGATGAATTCGCATATCCATTCGTTCATGAATATGGTGAAGGTGCATATGGCCAGCCTGGGCATTTTGTCCGTGAATAATATTCGGAATCCGATGAGATCTATTAAAAAACCGACTGTCTGCTTTGCCGCTATGTTTTGATCAGGCAACAGGAGCAGACCGAAGAAGCTGAAAAGTACCACTGCGTAAGCGCCGATGAACGTGACTGCGCGCCCCCACCTCATCTTCAGGGTAAGCATACAGAATAGTGTCATTATGATACCGAGTATACAGTTGGAAGCATATACGATAGCTGAGTTCATGCAGCCTGCACTCCTGTAAAAACGAGATAATTCAACAAAGACGGATTAAATAAAAAATAACACATAAACATACGATTGTCAAACAAAACGACGCCGAAACACGCGTGTTTGTAAGAGCAATTATAGAGAAACACGCATTGATAAAAATCTCAATACCGAATTTCATGTCAATTATTACACTAAATGTGGAAATGGGCAGACACAGCTGGGCTGCCATGATCTCGGGATCATCTTCCCTCAGAACTCCCTGCCGAATCAGATACTTAATAAGCCCGGTGAAGTATTGCATCACGTCCGAATAATTCTGTTTGGTTTGCAGCTTCGCCAGTTCCGGATTTTGAAACTGCTCTATCACCAGCATTTTACGCGCCTTGCTGATATGGGGATCATGGAGGATGTAACGGATCTGTCCCTGAATCATTTGCGCTGCCGCATCAGGCGTCAGCGCCTGTTTTTCATATCGTATATCCTTATTATAACTACCTATCGTTCGGTAGCTAATAAGTTTTGAGGAACATTTTGGTGCGGATGTGTATACCTAAACCACATCATGCTATATGTCGAGTGCCAAATATCCAACATGGGGTAGTACTATCGCTGCAGCGGATCACATCGCCCACCTTGGGAACATAGGGGAGCCCTCTGTGGGAACAGCTTTGGAAACAGCCTGCTGCGTTATTAAGTTATATAATAGAAGCCTTCTTTAGCGTTTCCGGAACTTGCAACAAATATGCTACAATAAAGGGGTATGCACAACGAAAGTGCATACCCCTTTGTTAGCAATCCTTGTCAGGAAGCTGCCATACACAACCCGTTTTATGGACAGCTATCTCAACTGACATCTTTTAATGCGCGATTATTTGCCGAAGCTCTCGATAATCTCTACGATCTCGGCGCCGATGCGCTTCTGGGCTTCCTTGGTAGCTGCACCGATATGGGGGGTGCAGGATACCATGGGATGGCTGTACAGGGCCTTGTTGGTAGCGGGCTCGTTTGCGTAAACATCCAGACCGGCGCTGCGTACCTTGCCGCTCTCAAGGCCTGCAAGCAGAGCAGCCTCATCAACGTTGGTGCCGCGGCTGGTGTTGATAATGGTTACGCCGTCCTTCATCTTGGCGATGGTCTCGGCATTGATGAGGGCGCCGCCGTCTACGGCGGGGGCATGTACGGAGATGAAGTCGGATTTGGCAAGCAGCTCGTCAAGCTCTACGTAGGGAATCCCCAGCTTCTCTTCGATTCCGGGAATATGGAATATATCCTCAGCGATTACGTTCATGCCGATGGCCTTGGCCATTACGCCGAGATGCTGGCCGATGCGGCCGAAGCCTACGATGCCGAGGGTCTTGCCCTGAAGCTCGATGCCCTTGCCGTAGGCCTTCTTTTCCCACTTATCCTCACGCATGGTGTGACCGGCGATGGAGATAAAGCGGGCGCAGGCGAACATATGAGCCATAGCCAGCTCCGCAACGGACTGGGAGGAGGCGCGGGGGGTGTTCTTTACGGTGATGCCGGCTGCTTCCGCGTACTTGACGTCGATATTGTCAACGCCGACGCCGCCGCGGATGATCAGCTTCAGCTTGCCGCCCTTGGCTTCGTCGATGTGGTTGGCGCGTACCTTAGTAGCGCTGCGGACTACTACGGCGTCAAACTCCTTCAGCGCTGCACCAAGCTCCTCGGGGGCATAGAACTGTTCAACGACCTCGTGACCGTTATCCTTGAGGGTCTGGAGGGCGTCCTTATCCATTCCGTCAGTTACCAATATGCGCATGATATTCTCTCCTTTATAAAATTACTTCTTGTAGTTAGCTTCGAACTCGGACAGGAACCTGACCAGAGCCTCGACTCCCTCCTTGGGCATTGCGTTGTAGATGGAGGCACGGAGACCGCCGACGCTCTTGTGGCCCTTCAGGTTGTCAAAGCCGGCTGCCTTGGTGGCGGCCACTACTTCGGCGTCAAGCTCTGCGCTCTCGGTCACGAAGGGTATGTTCATCAGGGAGCGGAACTCCTTGTCAACGGTGCCGTTGAACATTTTGGACTGGTCGAGGAAGTCGTACATGACCTTCGCCTTGTCGATATTGCGCTGGTTCATGACCTCAAGGCCGCCTATCCTCTTAAGATACTTAAAGACCTGACCGCATACGTAGATGCTCCAGCAGTTGGGGGTATTGTACATGGAGCCGTTGTTGGCATGGGTGGAATATGCACAGTAGGTGGGTACCCATACGGGCAGCTCGGAGGCATCGCGAATCAGATCCTCGCGCACGATGCAGATTACCATGCCGGCGGGGCCGATGTTCTTCTGTACGCCGCCGTAGATCATGCCGTAATCGGACACGTTGCAGGGCTTGGAGAGGAACATGGAGGACTGGTCGGATACCAGAATCTTGCCCTTGGTGTTGGGCAGCTTCTGCCAGGTCACGCCGTGGATGGTCTCGTTTTCGCAGATATAGACGTAATCGGCGTTATCGGGGATATCCAGATTGCTGCAATCGGGTACATAGGCGTAGTTCCTGTCCTTGCTGGAGGCCACTACATGCACATCGCCGTACTTCTTGGCTTCGTTGATGGCTTTTTTGCTCCATGCACCGGTCTCGACATAGCAGGCCACGCCGTTCTTCATCAGGTTCATGGGGATCATGGCAAACTGGAGCGTAGCGCCGCCCTGTATGAACATCACCTTGTAGTTGTCGGGAATGTTCATCAGGTCACGGAGATCCTGCTCGGCTTCGTCGATTATTTTCTGGAAAACCTTTGAGCGATGGCTCATCTCCATTACGCACATACCGGAACCCTCATAGTTCATGAGGTTATCGCGGACGCTTTCCAGCACTTCTTCGGGAAGCATGGAGGGACCGGCAGAGAAATTGTAGATACGATCGTACTTCATTAGGCATCTCCTTGTTTGTTTATATTGTTTTGGTTTATAAGATAAAAAATTGTGTAAGGGTGAAATTTCTGCTGTTTTCCGGCTATTTTCACTCCATTAAATTATACACCGGCGGCAAACCTAAAGCAACTTAAATAACGCCAAAAATTTTGAGGCGCGCCTAAAAAAATAAAGCACTATGGGCATTTATATTGACACGGCCGCACGGATAATATATCCTTGTTCTGTATAGTAAATAGGCCGTTTATGCGGCATTATTAGAAAGGAAGCAGTTATAAATGGGCAAGTTTGCAGTAAAGGCCACCAAGACGGGTTTTGTATTCAATCTTAAGGCGGGAAACGGCGAGGTGATAGCCACTTCCGAGAGTTACAAAAGCAAGGACACATGCCTCAACGGCATAGAAAGCGTACGCAAGTGCTGTGAAGGCGGCATAGAGGACCAGACGGTGGAAGGCTTTGAGAAGCTTACCCATCCCAAGTTTGAAGTATATGCCGACAAGGCCGGCGAGTTCCGTTTCCGCCTCAAGGCGAGAAACGGCGAGATAATAGCCGTATCCGAGGGCTACAAAGCAAAAGCTTCCTGCATGAACGGCATAGAGAGCGTAAAGAAGAACGCCCCCGAAGCTCAGATAGTAGAAGTTGAGGATAAGTAAAAGCGCAAATAAATAAAAGGGCGGCTGATGAGCCGCCCTTTTATTTTTATCAGCAGAGTTTCGTGCCGCAATTGCCGCAGAAGCGGGAGCCGTCTGTTACCGATGCGCCGCACATAGGGCATAAGGTGACTGAGCCGGAAACGGAGCGGGCAGCGTTTACGAATTCGCCGTACAGTTCCTTGGACTGGAGCTTGATCTGTGCCTTTGCCTCGGCTTCCTCGGCAGCTTCGTTTTCTGCCTCCCTTGCTGCGGCCTTTATGCTGTTTATCTCGGCCTTGTTGGCCTTTATCTCTGTATATGCCGCCTGGATCTTTTTACATATTTCCGTAGCGTCGCCGTCCAGTATTACCCCAGCGGCGTATTTGCCGTAAAAGTATTCGCCCAGCTGCTGCTTCAGCTCTTCAATGTCGTCCTCGCTGCTGCGTATCAGAGCGTTGAGCTTGCTCACCTCCAGCATGTTTCCGGTCCTGCCGGATACGTTGCGGGCGATGCTGCCTAATTTGTTGAGTATAGCCATATCTTGCCTCCCGGAGGATAAATAAAATACCAAGTCAATTATGCCACATAACGGCCGGATATGCAATCGGGAGGAATGTGACCTTTTTGTATGGAAAAGGCACATAAAATTGATTGTTGGCGAAAAGGGATAAATACAATATAATATAATATGCTGGACTTTACTATGGGAGGAATCTATGCTTTCCAAAAGATTCAAAACTGCGCTGCTTGCAGCAATGGCCGTGCTGATGCTGTTGCCCGGCGCCGCTTTTGCACGGGACGAAATGCAGAATAATGACCCGAACAAGTATTATATAGTGCTGGATACCACCAACCAGGTGGTGACGGTATACCAGAAGGACGACGACGGCGAGTACACGAGGATCGTACGCCGTTTTGTCTGTACCACCGGCAAAACGCAGCCCAAGGGGGACGAGCCCGCATCGCCCACCCCCAGCGGCACATGGAAGATAGGCGGAAGGGAGCGCTTCGGAAAGTTCGCGGCCTTCAATAATGAGTATGCCAGATACTGGACGCAGATAGTAGGCGGCGTATATTTCCATTCCATAATGTTCTCATCGAGGGACACGTCTACGCTGAAAAAATTCGCCTTCAACAACCTTGGGACAAACGGCTCCCACGGCTGCGTGCGGCTTTACGTGGAAGACGCAAAGTGGTTATACTACAACGCACCTTTCGGGACTACGGTAAAGGTGACGGCAGGCAAGGCAAAGAGCGGCCTGGCTTCCTCACTCAAGACGGATATGAAATTTGAGGAGTACAGGGATTTCCAGACTAATATATACGACAATGAGCCCCTCGAGGACCGCAAGGCATGGATAACTGTTGAAGGGGCACAAATGCGTACCGGCAACGGCACCAACGACAAACTCATAAAGACTCTGGGCAAGGACACCGAACTTACCATATTGCAGGAGGGCGACCCATGGGTCAAGGTAACGGCGGACGGACGGGAGGGTTATGTGCGCCGCTGCTTTATAACCTACGAGAAGGGTGTGATGCAGTCCATACCAAATGGCTATTATGTTGCTGGTACTCAGTATCTTTATGCCGAACCAAACGCCAAGGCCGATAAGATATACAAGGTTGCCCGCCACAGCACGATAGCGATGCTGGAGGAAGGCTTGGGCGAGGACGGCAAATGGGCCAGGGTCAGCTACTGGGGAACAGAAGGCTATATGCTGCGCAAGAGCATAAAGGAAGGCTGGGCCACCGTGTATGACAACGACGGCATGGAGGGGACAGAAAAATGAAAAAGGGCACGTGGATAGCCATAATTTCCGTTGCGGCACTTTCGGTACTCATAGCTATAAGTCTCATGCAGATGAGTCCCAACCCCGCCATAAGCGATAAGATGAACCAGAGCATAGCCAAGATAAAGGTGCGCTACGCCATGGTAAACGCCAGCGAAGAGTTTCAGGAGATAGTTGAAGAAGCCGCAGGCGACGATTTTGAGCAGACCGAGATACCTGAGAAGACACCGGAGCCCACACCGGAACCAATAGGGGAAAATGTACAGGTGACCAGCTCCAACGCTACCCCGGAGCCGGAGCTTACTCAAGAGCAGAAAAACATGGAGGCGGCAAAGGAAGGCGTATCGCTGGTATATATGCCTCAGCCCGGCGACGTACCGGAAATATCCGGCCCGGCGGTAATATTGACGGACAAGCCGCATATAATACCCGAAAATACCTCTGGCGTCACCTTCGACGGCGATGCTGTGGCAATGGCTTCATGGGAGGTGCTGTACAGCTATCCGTCACACTGCTTTCCGGTGCGCACACTGTCTCTGTTTGCGAGCGATAACGAAGCTGGATACAAGATACAGCAGGAGATGGTAGCCGAAGGAAAATTGCAGGATAAGGGCACGTATTTTTTCGGCACCGGCATGGGAACACCGGAAAAATGGACGGAAAGGGCGCTGGCGGAAATACCCGTAGGTCTTTTGGATACCATATACGCTGAGAACGCGGAGCTTGCCAAGGCGGCTTATGCGGCGCTCAAGGCGGCTGACCGCAACGACTCCGTGGAGGTGATATGCGCGGAGCTTACCGAGGAATTGGTATCCCTCATGATGGAGGATCACTGGCTCATGGGAGCCTGCGTGGGCGTGAACATGAACGAGGCTGCAGAGGATATGCTGAAGCTTGCGGAGCAGCTTACCACAACGGGCGCGGTTTCGGTGATAAACCTTGAGATCGGCGCCATATGCTCTGAAGACGTCATGGAGCTTTATCAGTCCGGCGTTACGGAGCCTGCGGAGATAATAAAGCAGCTATTGAACAGATAAAATACTCGTAAATAAAGAAAGGAACGCAATATGAATAAGATCGATGAGCTTTCTGTAAAAAGCATACGCTTTCTGGCGGCGGAGACTGTTGAAAAGGCAAAGAGCGGCCACCCCGGCCTTGCCATCGACGCTGCGCCCATGGCGTACACACTGTGGAAGCAGATGAAGCATAACCCAAAGGATCCTGAGTGGCAGGGCAGGGACAGGTTTGTGCTCAGCGCTGGCCACGCTTCCGTGCTGGAGTATTCTCTGCTGCATCTCTTTGGCTACGGACTGACTATCGAGGATTTAAAGAACTTCCGCCAGTGGGGCAGCCTTACCCCCGGTCACCCGGAGTACCGCCACACCAAGGGCGTTGAAACTACCAGCGGCCCTCTTGGGCAGGGCATCGCCATAGCGGTAGGCATGGCCATGGCAGAAAGCCGGCTTGCCGCCCACTTCAACCGCGATGGCTACAAGGTGGTGGACAACTACACCTACGCCCTTTGCGGCGACGGCTGCCTTCAGGAAGGCGTTGCTTCCGAGGCCGCTTCCATGGCAGGCACCATGGGCCTCGGCAAGCTGATACTGATCTACGACCGCAACCATATAACCATAGAGGGCCGCATAGAGTCCACCTTTGGCGAGAACGTGAAGGCGAGGTTTGAGGCATACGGCTGGCAGGTGCAGGAGGTAGCCTCCGGCGAGAATATGGACGCTATACAGGCCGCTCTCGACAATGCTAAGGCGGACACCGAACATCCCTCTCTCATAATCGTGAACACCGAGATAGGCTATGGCACAGCTAAGCAGGGCAAGGCCAGCGCCCATGGCGAGCCTCTGGGGGAGGAAGCCCTCAAGTCCATGCGCGAGTTTTATCATTGGGACTACGCGCCCTTTGAGGTACCCGGCGAAGTGTATGCGCACTTTGAGGAGCTGGGCCGGGGCTATGCAAAGGCCGAGGAGGAGTACGACAGGATGTTCGAGGGCTACAAGGCCGCATACCCCGAGCTGTATGCCGAATGGGTGAGGTGGCACGACAGTAAGCTGCCGGAGGAGTTCATAAACGATCCCAGGCTGACCGCTGCCGAAAAGCCAATGGCCACCCGTGCCACCAGCGGCGAGATACTCAACCTCGCGGCGGAATACATGCCCAACCTCTTTGGCGGCAGCGCCGATCTGGCCCCCTCGAACAAGAGCGAGCTCAAGGGCAAGCCCTATTATTCCAAGAACGACAGGGACGGCTCGAACGTACACTTCGGCATACGCGAATTTGCCATGGCGGCGGCCTGCAACGGCATAATGCTCTACGGCGGACTGCGCGCCTACTGCGCCACTTTTATGGTGTTCTCGGACTACCTCAAGCCCGCAATGCGCATGGCGGCCCTCATGAAGCTGCCTGTGCTGTACATACTTACCCACGACAGCATAGGCGTAGGCGAGGACGGCCCCACCCATCAGCCTATTGAGCACCTTGCCTCCATAAGGGCTATACCCGATACCAACCTGTTCCGCCCCGCGGACAAGAAGGAAACCGCCGCGGCCTATATTGCCGCCCTGTCCGGCACTATGCCCACCGCCCTGGCGCTTACCCGCCAGAACCTGCCCCAGCTTGAGGAGACGGACGTGAAGAAAGCCATGCTGGGCGGCTACATACTGCGCGGCAGCGAAAAGCCCAACGTGATACTCATGGCCAGCGGCTCCGAGGTGGAGCTAGCCATGAAGGCGGCAGACGAGCTTGAGGCCAAGGGCAAAAAAGTTCGCGTGGTATCAATGCCCTGCACTGATATATTCGACAGGCAGAGCGCGGAGTATAAGGAGAGCGTGCTGCCCGGCTCGGTAAGGGCGAGAGTGGCTATAGAAGCGGGCTGTGCCATGAGCTGGTACAAATATATCGGGCTGGACGGCGAGACCGTCACCATAGACCACTTCGGAGCCTCCGCGCCTGCGGGCATACTCTTTAAGGAGTTCGGCTTCACGGTAGAAAACGTAGTAGCCGCAGCCGAAAGGGCGATGAGCAAGTAAGACGTATATGATAGATACGCTTCTTATCGATCTGGACAACACCATACTGGATTTTAACAAGGCCGAGGGCCCTGCGCTTGCGGGCGCCCTCAGGGCCATGGGCATAGAGCCTACGGAAGAGCTTCTCAGCCGCTACAGCGTGATAAACCTAGCCCACTGGAAGTGCCTTGAAAAGGGGCAGATCACTATGGCGGAGGTGAAGGTCAGCCGCTTCAGGCAGCTCTTTGACGAGTTCGGAATAACCGTATCCCCCGCGGAGACCGCCAAGGTATACGAGGGGCTGCTGGCGATAGGCCATTATTTTGTCGATGGGGCCGAGGATATGCTTGAGGAGCTTTACGGTAAATACAGGCTGTATCTTGCCTCAAACGGAATAGCAAAGGTGCAGCACAGCCGCATAGACAGCGCCGGTATAGAGAAGTATTTTGACGGCATGTTTATTTCCGAGGAAATAGGAGGCCGCAAGCCTGAACCGGAGTACTTCCAAAGGTGCTTTGAAAGGATACCGGATTTTTGCAAAACGCATACCGCCATACTGGGCGACAGCCTTTCGGCCGATATGCAGGGCGGCAAAAATGCCGGCATAACCACGATATGGTTCAACCGCGACGATATGCCGGACGAGGAGGGCGTGTGCCCGGACTACGAGATAAGGTCCTTATCCGAGCTTCCGGCCCTGCTGAAAAGAATATAGCTTGTGGACTTAAAAAGGATATGTGGCACAAAGCCACATATCCTTTTATATTTGTGCGCTTTTGAGGCTGCTGCTTACAGTGCCTCGATGGGGTCGAGGAACTCCCTGCGCCTTGCCTCGAACTCGGAGGCGTAGTAGGCGTCGTTGCCCTTGTGCAGCTCGTGCAGGTAGGCGTGATGGTTGCTCAGTATCTCCTCGTTGTGGCGGCCCAGCAGGAACACCGCTATGCTGGAGCACTGGTCGGCGGCGCGGCCCATATGGGTCAGCACCTCTATGAACACCAGGCCCGCGCCTATGGTGCAGGATCCGTTTTTGAGGCGGGCGATATGCCTGTCCTTGAGAGTGGCCACCATCTCATCGATTACTTCTTCAAGAGGTTCTATGCGCCTTGCCATAGCTTCATCGCCGTTGGCGAAGGCCTCCACGGTGAGGTCGATTATCTCGGTAAGCGCGGAGGAGAGTATCTTCAGCTCCCTCTTTGCGGTCTCTGAGAAAGCATGTCCGTCCGCTACGAGGCGGGCGCTGAGGTCGTTTATGTTTGTTGCGTAATCGCCTATGCGCTCAAAGTCGGTGACGGCCTGAAGCAGCAGGTTCAGCTCGTTGTTGTCCTCTGTGCTGTCGATGTGGTTGGAGAGCTTTATAAGGTAGTTCTCAGCGGCATCGGTAAAGCCATCCAGCCTGTCCTCCACAGAGGATATCTTTGCGCTGCGCTCAGGGTCGTAGGAGACCAGCTGATCTATGCTTCGGTTGAAGTTTTTGCGGGCGAGCCTGCCCATGCTGGCTTCAGCTATATTCACCTGATGAAGGGCAAGGGCGGGGGATATGAACAGCTTCTCGTCCAGGGTGCGCATTTCGGGATAGAAATCCTCCGTATCGTCCGGGGAGTCCTTTACGATGAGGGTAGTCAGCTTTACAAGCTGGTTTGTGAAGGGAAGCAGCGCCACCGCTGTCACCAGATTGAAAATGGTAGTAAAGTTTGCTATTCCGCCGCTGTTCATGGGCTTGCCCCATATGAAGTTCAGCGCCCCGGCGTGGTGCAGCAGGGGTATTGCCGCCATAAACAGCACCGTGCCGATGCAGTTGAATAATATGTGTGCAATGCCGGTGCGCTTGGCGTCCTTGTCTGTTCCTATGGAGCAGACAATGGCGGTAGTTATGCAGGTGCCAAGGTTGATGCCTATTATAAGGGGATACACGGTCTGGAAGGTGAAAGCGCCGGTAGATGAAAGCGCTTGAACCATACCTATCACGGCGGAAGAGCTCTGCACGATAAAGGTGGTTATAAGACCGGTAAGTATGCCAAGTATCGGCACATCGGAGAATTTCTGCAAAACATCCGTAAATGCCTGGGATTCGGACAGGGGCGATACAGCCTCAGTCATTCCCATAAGGCCGGTGAACAGAATTCCGAAGCCCATGAGCATCATGCCGATGCCCTTGGTTTTCTGCTTTTTTACGAACTTGAGGAATATTATGCCGCAAAGCACGGCGAGCGGAGCCAGCGTGGAGGGCTTGAATATCTCGAGGAATGCCGCGCCGCTTGAGTTTATATCCATAAGGCGGATTATCTGCGCCGTGACGGTGGTGCCGATGTTCGCGCCCATGACTATGCTTATGGATTGGCGAAGGTTGAGTATCCCGGCGCTCAAAAGGCCCACGGTAAGCACTATTGTGGCGGTGGAGCTTTGTATGACGCTGGTTACGAGGGTGCCCGTGAGCATACCCAGCACCGCGCTGTGGGTGACCTTTTCCAGCATGCTTTTAAGGGCTTTGCTGGAGCTGCTTTTCAGGCCGTCCCCCATAATGTCCATTCCATATAAGAATATGGAAAGTCCGCCCAGAAGTGAAATTACAGAGAAAATACCCACTTTATAAATATCCTCCCTAAAAAGGTTTATTAACGCGTAAAAACAGTGGCTTTCGGCCCGGAAAAAATTGCCGGAACATGCGGAAATATTTTCGTAAATCAGCTATGCCGAACTGCCACCAAATACTACTCTACTGTTTTTTTCGCGAAAAGTAAAGCGAAATAATAAGGGCTGTGATATAATACTGCAAAAACAGCGGGTTTTACCAACCGACAAGGAGAAATGCCCATGGAATGCGGCAAAAAGGGGACGGAAGGGCTGGGCGGCCACCTTATAGCGCTTGCCACCATATGCGTATGGGGAAGCACATTCATATTCAGCAAGACGTTACTCAACGTATTTACGCCCTTGCAGATAATGCTGATGCGCTTTTTAGTGGCATATGCCGTGCTGTGGTGTATGTATCCAAAGACGGAAAAAACTATGGCCGTGGATAACCTCGGTATGTTTTTCATGTCGCTTTTTGCGGATACGGCGTATTTCCTTTGCGAAAACAATGCCCTCAGGTATACCCTTGCGTCAAACGTAAGCATACTCGTAGCCTCGGCGCCCATATGGACTGCCGTGCTGGCGCATTTCTTTACAAAAGGGAACAGGCTCAGGAGGAATACGGTGTACGGCTCGCTCATCGCCCTTGTGGGCGTGGCGCTGGTGGTGTTCAACGGGACAGTGGTGCTGAAATTCAATCCGCTGGGTGATATGCTGTCCATAGCTGCCGCGATATTCTGGGCGCTGTACTCCGTGATGATGACGCGCTATGTACACAGGTTTTCGAGCTTTTTCCTTATGCGCCGAATGACCTTTTTCGCAATACTGACCACGCTGCCGCTTGCATGCTTTACGGGGGAGCTGAATATGCCGCTGTATGAGCTTGCGGATCCGCAAAAGCTCTTCTGCATAGCGTTCCTCGGCATACTCGGCAGCGGGATAAGCTACACCACATGGAACATGGCGACCCGCAGGCTCGGCATAGTGAAGGTGAACACCTATATTTATGTAAACCCGTTTGTAACGCTTATAACGGGCGCACTGTTCCTGCATGAGCCCATAACGCTCATGAGCGTAATAGGCGCGCTGCTCATAATAGGCGGCGTCATAATAGGTGTGCGGGAGCGCAAGGGCGCTTGCCCGGAGCAGTGAAGGCTGATATAATTTTTTTAGGATAATTATTTGAAAAAAGCGCAACCATTCCGCCTGCCTGTACGTCTTATAGGCATAAGAGAATCGGAACCGGCATCAATCCCCACATAAGCTTACAACGGAGGTATTTATCATGATGAAAAGGTTAAGGATAACAGTATGTGCGCTGCTCGTACTCATGCTGCTTTCCGGCTGCGCTGCCTCGCAGTCCTCTATGAAGGCAACGACGGAGGAAAGCTATAACTACGCTTATGATACGGCTGCCGCCGAGGAGCCGGCCTACGAACCCGAAACCGCGATGACCACGGAAGCGTCTGAAAGCGCCGTCGGTGGCTTTGATGCAGGCGAGGCCGACCCAAACTACGGCAATCACAAGATAATCACCACCTATACCTTTGAGATGCGGACCGACGAGTTCGATAACCACTTCAAGCAGCTTCAGGACAAGGCAGCGCAGCTCGGCGGCTATGTGCAGTCCTCCAGCGTGAGCGGCACAAAGCCAGAGACGTACTCCGACTATGGCCGCACCGCCAACCTGACGTTCCGCATTCCTACCGCCAAGGCCAAGGAATTCGTGGACTTTACCCAGGGCACCGGAGAGATAACCTACAGCAACTGCGATACCGAGGATATAACCCTCAACTACTTTGATACCGAGACCCGCCTGGGTGTGCTGCGGGATCAGCTTGACAGGCTCAAGGAAATAATGAAGACCACCGACAATATGGAGGATCTGGTAGAGCTTGAAAAGGCCATATCCGAGACGACGCTTGAGATAGAGCAGTACACGACGCAGCTCCGCCGCTATGACGACCTGGTGGACTATACCACGGTCTATGTGACTATCAACGAGAACCGCCTCACCAAAGGCCCTGCCGCAAAGGAAGGCATGGGCGAGCGTATGTCCGCGGGGCTTTCGGAGAGCTTCGTGGCGGTAGGCGTATTCCTCGAGAACGCACTGGTAGCCATAGTATGCGCAATACCCGCGATACTGGTGATCGCGGTGCTGGCCGCGATAGTTGTGCTCGTAGTGAAGCTCATAAAGAAGGGGAAAGCCAGGAATGCCGTAAAGCGCGAGGCAAAGGCGCAGGAGCGGCGGGAACGCATGGAAAAGCTCAGCGCCAATAAGAAAGAAAATACCGAGAAAAAGGAGTAACGGTAAAAGTGACAATGAAAATGAATAAGAAAGTAAGGATAGCGGCAATAGTGCTCTGCATAGCAGTGTTGGCCCTTTCGGCCGCTGCTTGCAAGAGCCAGGACCAGATAGAGGAGCAAAAGAATATAGTGGCATCGACTCAGAATACCGACGGATATTATGACACCAGAAGCACCGTAAGGGTGACCGGCACCGGCACCGTAAGTATAAAGCCGGATATTGCCGAGGTGGGCTTTACCGTAAGGGCCCAGGAAAAGGACGTATCCGAGGCGCAGCAGAATAACGCGAAGCTGATGGAGGCAGTGCTTGAAGTAATAAAGGCCAGGGGCATAGCGGAGGAGGATATCGAGACCGGCTATCTCAACATAAACGAGGTTCGGGATTACAGCAAGAATACCTCCAAGGTGGTGGGCTATGAGGTATACCACACCGTGAACGTCAAGGTCAGGGACATGGATGTGCTGGGGAGCCTTATAAGCGAGGCCGTCGCCGCCGGCGCGAGCGACGTATCCGGCCCCCAATACTCCATAGAGGATGACTCCGAGGCATACCTTCAGGCGTTAGGCATGGCGGTGGAGTCGGCGGGCGCAAAGGCCAGGGCAATAGCGGCCGGTGCGGGAGTGCGCCTGACAAACCTGCCCATCTCCATAGATGAAAACGGCGGCGCAGACAGCGCGGTGGTATACGACGATACCAATAGGACCCTAAAGGCGCAGGCTGCGGCGGAGCCCGCGGAGGACGCGTTGACCGAAGCGCAGACCGTAATGCCCACCATAAAGGTGACGGCCACGGTAGACGCCACATATCAGATAATGCGCTGACCACGGCAAAAGAAAAAAGCAGGCCCCGATTTTTTTCGGGGCTTCAGAGTGTCAAAAAAGTGGCTGAATGCCACTTTTTTGAGTTTTACGGGTTTTGCCTCTCGCATTCGCTCCCGGGCGGCAAAATCCGCAAAGTACGAAAACCTCTGGGTTTTCATCCGTTCTGACGCACATGTCGTCAGAGCCGGATTAAACATAAGGGGCTGCGGCCCCTTATCAACCCTGGGGTTTTTTGACAGACTGAGGCCCCGATTTTTTTCGGGGCTTTTGTAATGGGCAAAATAAAAATTAAAGGTTGAAACTTATCGTGCCGGTAGAGTAATATGAGAATATGGAAAATATGAGCATTAAACAAGAAACACTCGAATTCAGGGAAGTGACCGTGGATATGCGGCGGGAGGTGGAGAGGTACACCAAAAGCGCCGGGCTCTTCAGCTCGGAATTCACCTTCACAAGCTACATGGTGTGGGGTGCAAGAGGAAAAATAACAATAGCCTTTGAGGACGGTGTGATGTACAGCCGCTGCAGCTTTCCCGGCGCGCCAATGTATATGATGGCGCCGGTATGCCTTGACCCGGCGGATTATGGCAGGGCCATAGTCAGGGCGGAGCAGTATATGGTGAATAATGGAGTAAAGCCCCTGTTCGTTGGCATAGCAGAGCAGTATGCGGAGCAGTTCCGAATGGCGGGCTTCGAGCTCGAGGAGGACAGGGACAACTTCGATTACGTCTATGATATGGAGGATCTCAGAGACCTGCCCGGCAAGAAATACCACGCGAAGCGCAATTTCATAAACCGCTTAGAGCAGAGCGAAAGCTTTGAGTTTGTGACGCTGGGGCCGGAGAATATTGAAGAGTGCATAGACCTGTACGAGCAGTGGGCCTCCAATAAGGACGAGAACGACTCTCTATCCATAGAATGGGAACTGGATGCCATACGCACCGCCCTTTCCAACATGATGGAGTTGGACCTTCTCTGCGGCGGAATAAGGATAAACGGCGAAATAAAGGCCTTTTCCGTGGCGGATAAGCCATGGAAGGATATGGCGGTGACTTACTTTGAAAAGGCTGAGGCGGAAGTGCCGGGCCTGTATCCGTTGATAAACCAGCAGATGGCGGCCAATCTTCTGAACGACGTGAAGTATATAAACCGTGAGGAGGACATGGGCCTGGAGGGGCTGCGCAAAGCGAAGCTTTCTTATCACCCTTCAGCGTTTATCAAAAAATACAGGGCGGCAAAACGGCAGAATGAAATATAAAACCCCTGGGCAATTGTGACAATCTGCCTAATGGAGAATAAATACCTTGACGCAGGGAACCATTTTATATAAAATGGTTGGAGAGCAAAAATTGGCGGCCTTGCCGCAATAAAGATAAGGAAGGTAAATAATGGATACTCAGGTAGTAAGTGGCATTCAAGGCTTTATGAGCAACGGCGGTATGCTGATCATTCTCATGATTGCGCTTTTCGCAGTCATGATAATCCCCCAGCGCAAGAGGGAAAAGAAGATAAAGGACATGCTGGCTAATCTCAAGCCCGGCGACCGTGTGCGCACGATCGGCGGCATCTACGGCACAATCACTGCCATAAAGGACGACGTTGTGACTATCTCCGTTGGTCCCGACAAGGTACGTCTGGTATTCATTCGCGGCGCCATAGCCTCCGTAGAGGATTCTCCCGTAGAGAACACCATAGAGGATCAGGCAAACTAAAACAAGCTAAAAAGCTACAATATGCCCGGTTTTTTACCGGGCATATTTTTTTGTGCCTTCGCATATATATCTGTATACTTGATAGGGGGTATATGTGCATGCGAACGGCAAGGGCGACGCAAAAGCAGGCCAATATGGCGCTGGAGGTGGGAAAGAGCGCTTTGCTCGGCGTCATAATAAGCTTTGTGCTGGTGGTACTGTATGCCGTCGCACTCAAAGAGGAACTTTTGCAGGTATCCACAATGGGCCTTTTTACTACGGTCATAAAGGTGATATGCGCGGCGGCGGCAGGGCTTATAGCGGTCCGCCGGTGCAAAAAGCGGCTGTGGCTGTATGGGGCGCTGGCGGGTACGCTTTACGCTGTACTGGCGTTCATAGTGTTTTCCGCCGTTGCGGGCACGCTGTACGTGAGCATAGCGCTGCTCTCTGATATAGCTATTGGGGCAGTAAGCGGTCTGCTCAGCGTAATGGTACTGCAAATGCTGAAATAGCCGCACCGATTTCGAGGCATGCCGATTTCCTGCGCCTTGCCAAATGCGCTGCGCGGGGTGTAAAATTACGGTATGCTGATTTATGAATTATCACAAATAAATAACGATATACCCAAGGCCGAGGGGATATCTCCGCGGCTTGCTTCGCTTTTGTACGCCCGCGGGGCGCGTGACAGGGAGGCGATGGAGCTTTTCCTGCACCCGGGGGAGGGGCAGTTCCTGGATCCTTTTCTCATGAAGGACATGGATAAGGCGCTGGAGCGCATAAGGCGGGCTGTGGGCGGCGAGAAGATATGCGTGTACGGCGACTACGACGCGGACGGCGTATGCGCTACCTCCATACTTTACGACTGCCTCAAGAGTATGGGTGCAGATGTGATATACGATATACCATCGCGGCACGACGAGGGCTACGGCCTTAACATTCCGGCCGTGGAGCGGCTGCACAAAATGGGCGTACAGCTCATAGTTACCGTGGATAACGGCGTAAAGGCATACGGCGAGATAGACAGATGCCGGGAGCTGGGAATGGACGTGGTGGTGACGGATCATCACCGCTGTGACGGCAGAATACCGGACTGCTGCGCCGTGGTGTGCCATACCCGGGAGGACGACACATATCCCAACGGCGACATATGCGGCGCGGGCATAGCGTGGAAGCTTGCGGAGGGCCTTATAGGCCGGGAAGCCGCCAAACGCTACCTCCCTCAGGCAGGCATAGCCACAATGGCTGATGTAGTGCCGCTGCTGGGCGAAAACCGGGCCATAGTTGCCGTGGCGCTGGATATGATAAATAAGGGCGATTGCTGCCAAGGCATAAAGGCGCTGGGCCGCGTAGTGAACGACAAGAGCGATGCATTCGTATCCCGCGACCTCTCCTTCGGCTTCGGGCCGAGGCTCAACGCCGCGGGCAGAATGGAGGACGCCGGTATATGCGTGGAACTGCTCTGCACCCATGATACCCAAAAGGCTCAGCAGGCAGCCGAGCTTCTGGACGAGCTGAACCGCCGCCGTCAGACGGAGGAGGGGGACATAATAGATTCCGCAGCGGAGATGGTGGAACAGCTGGATCTTACAAAAGGCCGCTCCATAGTGCTCAAATCCCCGGACTGGAACCCAGGCGTAATAGGTATTGCCGCAGCAAGGATAGCCGAAAGGTATTACCGACCAACGCTGCTCTTTTCCGAAAAAGACGGAGTGCTGACGGGTTCCGCCAGGTCTGTGCCGGGAGTTGACCTGTATCAGGCCCTCAACGCCAACAACAGATTTTTCACCCGCTTTGGCGGCCACGCGTATGCAGCTGGCGTTACCATGCCGGAGAAGGATTTTGAAGAATTCCGTCAGGCACTGGACGGGACCTTCAGGAGCACCGTGGATCAGGAGCTGTTTATACCCAGGAGAAGCTATGAGGCGGAAATAGAGCTTTCCGAGCTTACCCTCCCTATGGTGGAGGAGCTGGAGCTGCTGGCCCCGTTTGGGGAGGGCAATCCGGAGCCGTTATTCAGGACGGACGGCATGCTGCTGCGGGGACTCAGGCGCATAGGCAGCAGCGGCAATCATATAAAGGCTACCGCCGTAAAAGACGACAGGTACGTAGATCTTGTGGCCTTTTCAAAGGGGCATCAGTTCCAGGAGCTGGCGGATATGGGCCGCTGCGACGCCATATACACGCCGATAATAAACAAGTGGAACGGCATGCGCTCGGTGCAGCTCCGCGTTTGTGATATGCGCCCAGCACCAATAGAGGATCCCGAAGCCTTTATGAAGGACAGAGGAGATAAATTTATTGATGCATTCTCCGAGAATATATTGTATAATACAGGTTGTGGCATTGATACGGGCGAAAAAAAGGCCCGCGGCCTTGAAAAGCTGCTGACAGACTCCATAGCGGGGACAATGGTGCTTTGCTTTACCGAGGGGGGTGCCGTCGACCTTATGAAGGAGCTGGCGGATAAAGGGCTTTTCAGAAGGCTGGATATGGTTTTCGGCCGCAACCGAACATTCCCCTGCGGCTATCATACGGCTGTTTTCGGCCCGGTGATAGACTCGCTGGATATGTCCCGCTTCAGCAGCGTTTTGATGTATGACAGCATTGACGCTGGCTTTGCCGAAAGGCTTGGAGCTCTTGCGCCGCATGCTGAGATAATACCGGGCAGGGCATACCCTATAGGCTGCTTTGCATCTCTTGCGCTGGAGAGACGGGATATAGCGGCATATTACAGGGCGCTGCGCTCATCGGAAAGACGGTTTTTCAACCGTGAGGAGCTTATAGATTACCTCGCCGCCGTAACAAAGACGCCTGTCCGAATGGCGAGGCTGGGCGAACGGGTTATGGAGGAGCTGGATTTCATCAATGCAAACGAAGGCATACGGCTCGTAAAGGATCCGCCCCAGCGGGATCTTATGGAAAGCCCAACATATGCCGCTGCCCAAAGACTCAGGTCTCGGGAACAATAACAAACAAAACATCTGCCATACGCAATGACTGGAGGAAAAATAAACATGGATCTTAAGACTGCTGTGCGCTCTATCCCTGATTTTCCCAAGCCCGGCATACTTTTCCGGGATGTTACTACTCTGTTCCAGGACCCGGAGGCATTCAGGCAGCTCATAGATGAACTGGCAAAGAGCCTTGAGGGCAAACAGGTAGATCTGGTAGTAGGCCCGGAGGCAAGGGGCTTCGTAGTAGGTTCTGCACTGGCTTACGCTCTTAATGCGGGCCTTGTGCTGGCCAGAAAGCCCGGCAAGCTCCCCTGCGAGTCACTGCGCTATGAGTACGCACTCGAGTACGGCACCGATTCACTTGAGATACATGTGGGCGCCATAAAGCCCGGACAAAAGGTAGTAGTGGTGGACGATCTGCTGGCCACCGGCGGCACCTGCCTTGCCACCGCCAAGCTCGTCGAGGAAATGGGCGGAGAGGTGGTAGGCGCGCGCTTTGCTATCGAGCTTGCCTCCGAGTGCGGAGGCAGAGATAACCTGAAGGGTTACGATGTGTACTCCGCAATAGTATACTAATTTAACAGCACTTTATGAAATCAACGGTGCAGGCCGTTGATTTCTGTTATTATTTCAATCGTCAGGGCAGTGAGGCCGAAAGGAGGGGCAATATGGAAAAGCTCAGGGAAATCTGTTCAAAGACATTCACGCCGGAGGAAATGCAGATGCTTGACCGGGCTATTGAGTTTACCAAGCAGGTTCACGCCCATCAGACCCGCCATTCCGGAGAGCCCTATTATACCCATCCGGAAAGCGTGGCCATAATGCTTGCCAATATGGGTATGGACAGCCATACCATACTGGCGGGTCTCATGCATGACGTTATAGAGGATGGCAAGGATATAACCTACGAAAAGCTCGCGTCCATGTTTGGACAGGATATCGCCGGCATGGTGGACGGCGTAACAAAGCTTACCAAAACCGGGAAGAACGAGATGATAAGCCGCGAGGACATACAGGCGGAGAGCTTCCGCAAGATGTTCCTTGCCATCGCAAACGATATCCGGGTGGTCATAATAAAGCTCAATGACCGACTGCACAATATGCGTACCCTCCAGTATTGCAGCGAGGAAAAGCAGATACGCAAGGCCCGCGAGACGCTGGATATCTATGCTCCTCTTGCGCATCGCTTCGGCATGGGCGCCATGAAGTGCGAGCTGGAGGATCTCTGTATGAAGTACCTCTGGCCGGAGGAGTACAAAAAGCTGGAGCAGGCCATGATACCCTATCAGGAGGAGCGCATGCATACCCTCAACAAGGCCATGGAGGAGATAGAAAAGGCGCTGAAGGAGGCGGGAATAGAGGCTACGCTTTCCGGCCGCCCCAAGCACTTTTACAGCATATACAAAAAGACTGTGCGCCAGCAGAAGACCATAGACGAGATATACGACCTTATAGCCATACGGGTGATAGTCAACACGATAAACGACTGCTACGCCACGCTCGGCATAATCCATTCCCTTTGGAAGCCCATGCCGGGACGCTTTAAGGATTATATAGCGATGCCCAAGACCAATATGTACCGCTCTCTGCACACGACGCTGTTCTCAAACGACGGCATGGGTATGCCATTTGAGGTGCAGATAAGGACGCCGGAAATGCACAAGGCTGCTGAATACGGCATAGCGGCGCACTGGATGTATAAGGAAGGCAGAAGCAACCCTGACGATCTGGACAGCAAGCTTGCGTGGCTGAGAGAAGCCCTTTCCCTGGAGGCGGATTCCAACACCACGAGGGAATTTATAGAGAACATACGCAAGGATTTCTTTGGCGATTACGTCTATGTGCTTACCCCTCAGGGCAAGATAATAGACCTCGTTACGGGCTCTACGCCGATAGACTTCGCATACAGGATACACTCCAACGTTGGCAATCATGTTCAGCACGCGAAGGTAAACGGCGCGCTGGTTCGCCTTGACTACAAGCTGAAAAACAACGACGTGGTGGAGATAATAACCTCGCCAAACGCCGCGCCCAGCTACGACTGGCTGAAGATCGCCAAGACACAGCAGGCCAAGGCAAAAATACGCACGTGGTTCAAGAAGGCCAACCGGGAGGAGAACATACAGCGGGGCAAGGATATGCTCTCCGAGGCGCTGAAGCGCCAGGGCGCGCAGCTAAGCGACTTTACCGGCAAGAAGGAATACTTCGAGGACATATTAAAAAAGTTCAATATGTCCGATCTGGACGACGTATATGCCTCTATAGGCTACGGCGGCATAACCACGGGGCAGGTGACAAACAAGCTTCTTGAGCAGGCAAAAAAGGAGGCTAAGGCGGCGGCTGCCGCAGAGCGCCTGGAGCGGCTTGAGGAGGAGCAGCAGAGCAGGCCTGAGAACCGCGGCAACGGCAAGGGCGTGATAGTGGAGGGCGACACCGGAATGGTGGTGCGCTTTGCCCGCTGCTGTACGCCGCTTCCCGGAGACGATATAATAGGCTATGTCACACGCGGCAGGGGCGTGTCCATTCACAGAAAGGACTGCCCGAATATAGGGGATCTGCTTATGGATCCCGAAAGGGTAGTAAGGGCGGAATGGGCAAACAACGCCAAGAGCAGCTATACCGCTACCATACAGGTAGTAGCTGATGAACGCACCGGCCTTCTCATGGATGTATCCCAGGTCCTTGCAGGTATGAACATAAGCATAACCGCCATGACCGCAAAGGTTGACAAGGCCAACCAAAACATAATACAGATACAGCTTTCCTTCGACGTATCCAGCACGGAGCAGCTCAATAACATAATCAAGAGCATGCGTAAGGTGCGCTCCGTCAAGGAGGTATACCGGGTAAACCAGTAATATTTTTTAAGGAGAAAACATATGCGGGCAGTAGTGCAGAGGGTATCCGAGGCGTCGGTAAGCATAGAAGGGAATGTTAAGGGCAGCATTGGCAGGGGCTTTATGGTGCTGCTCGGGGTCGAAGATATCGACGAGCAGGCCGATCTCGACTATATATGCGAAAAGCTCACCGGCCTTCGGGTGTTTGAGGACAGCGAGGGCAAGATGAACCTGAGCATAACGGACATAGGCGGAGAGATACTGCTCATATCCCAGTTCACCCTTTTCGGCGATGCCCGCAAGGGCAGGCGCCCCAGCTTCATAAAGGCGGCGAGGCCGGAAAAGGCCATACCCATGTATGAGGCGGCAATAGCCAAGCTGAGGGAAACCGTGCCTGTACAGTGCGGCGAGTTCGGAGCAGATATGCAGGTGAGCCTCATAAACGACGGCCCGGTGACTATACTTCTGGACAGCAGAAGGACATTTTAAGCGAGGAAAACAGCATGAACAGAGATATAACAGTCAGCAGCATAGAAACCGGCCCGTACTGTGTAAACACTTACTTTGTGAGGCTTAATAACAGCGACGAGTGCGTTATAATCGATCCGGCGGACGCGGGAAAGGTAAATACATACCTTGAGAAAAACGGCCTTGAGTGTAACGCCATACTGCTCACCCACTGCCATTTTGACCATATGCTGGGCGTGCCGGAGCTGCAAAAGCAGGGCATGAAGGTGTACATAGGCGAGCTGGACGAAGCGGGACTCAGGGATAAGGACATAAACCTCACCTTCAGGAAGATCGAGCCCTTCTATGCTGACGTAAAGCTCAAGGACGGCGATACGGTAAGGGAAGCGGGCCTGGAGTTCAATGTGCTGTTTACCCCCGGTCACACCGTGGGCGGCGTCAGCTATGTGCTGGAGGAAAAGAAGTGCGTGTTCGTAGGGGATACCCTTTTCCGCCGGAGCATAGGCAGGACGGACTTCAGCTACGGAAGCTATGAGGATATAGTAAGCTCCATAAAGAATAAGCTCTTTGCCTTGGAAGGCAACTATATCGCCTATCCGGGTCACGGCCCCGCCACCACGCTGGATGAGGAGCGGGCCGCAAACCCATATGTAAGATAGATCAGGAGAGAAAATGATAAGGGTATATACTGACCACCCGGAGCTTTTGAACGATCTGGGCGAGGTGATAAGGCTTTATCTGCCCATGGAGGAGGTGGTTCCCGCCGAAAACGGCGAGACTGCCCCCTTTATTTCGGCCGTGATGGAGGAAAGCGGCGATACGTGGCGCGCTGTCTGCACTGCCGATATGGATGGGGCGCGGGCAGAGTACGTCTATCTTCATCCGAACGTGGGCGGCGGCGAGCTGAACAGGAAGCGTTATCGCAAGCGCTGCATGAAGATAGCCGTGTTCCGCGCGCTGGGCAAGGTATATAAGGACGCGAGGCTCCCATGGGGCAGCCTTACGGGAATACGCCCCACGCGGCTGCTCCGCGAGCTTATAGCCGAAAAAGGCGAAAAGGAGGCCCTGCGCTTTATGGCGGAGGAGTTCGACGTGATCCCGGAAAAGCTCGCCCTGGCAAAGGAGATAGTGGATATACAGCGGCCGTTCATGGATGTTGCCGACAGGGACGTGGACGTGTATATAGGCATACCCTTCTGCCGGACGCGGTGCCTTTATTGCTCCTTCGCCTCCGGCGTCCGCACCGACAAGACGGACATGGCGGCCTACATAGCCGCGCTGAAGGAGGATATACGCCTCGGCGCGGAAATAGCCCGAGACTGCGGATTTAAGATAAGAAGCATGTATATGGGCGGCGGCACTCCTACGGTGCTTACAGAGAGCGAGCTTGAGGATGTGCTGAGCTATGCGCTCGGGCAGTACGGCGGCTATGGCCGGGAATTCACCGTGGAGGCGGGCAGGCCGGACACCATAACGAAGAAAAAGCTTGAGATAATAAAATCCATGGGAGCGGGAAGGATATCCATAAATCCACAGACCATGTGCCAGAGGACGCTGGAGCTGGTGGGAAGGAGTCACACCCCAAAGGATATAGCGGACTGTTTGGATGTGGCCCGCGCAGTGGGCTTTAACAGCATAAATATGGACGTTATAGCGGGCCTGCCCGGGGAGGATATGGCTGATATGGAGCATACTTTATCCGAGATCAGGAAGCTCGAGCCGGATAACCTTACTGTGCATACGCTGGCCATAAAGCGCTCGTCGCGATTGAAGCAGAGCCTTGGCAGCTATGAGCTGCCGGACGGGGATACCGTCGAAAAGATGGTGCAGCTTGGCATGGAGTACGCTCGGAGCATGGGCATGGCGCCATATTATATGTACCGCCAGAAGTACATGAGCGGCAACCTGGAGAACGTGGGCTATGCAAAGCCTGATAAGGTGTGCATGTACAACATCGACATGATGGAGGAGACGACCTCCATAATGGCGCATGGCGCGGGGGCCATGACCAAGCGCATATTCGATGGAGAATGCCGCGTGGAGCGCATACCCAACCCAAAGGACGTGAGCACCTATATCGCAAAGGTGCATACAGTCGCCGCTGAAAAGCGGGAGCTGTATTCAAAGTAGCATACTTTCTTGACATTTTTAGCCTGCGATTATATAATTAGCAGGAATATTGGCACTGACCGGAAGAGCGGCGAAATTAAGCCTTCTTTAAGAGAGCGTGGGCCCTGGCTGAAAGCCCCGCGGAGACTATCGCCGGAGACGCCCGTGAGCCGGCGGGTAAAAAGCCCGCCCGTATGGCCTGCGTTAATGGCCTTGAGCCGGGGCTTTTATTAGCCCAATTAGGGTGGTACCGCGGGTCTCCCGTCCCTTTGCCGGGCGGGAGACCTTTTTATTATTAAAATAGAATGCGAGGAGAGATCATGGCAATTCAGGCGCCGAAGGGCACTAAGGACGTTACGCCGAGAGAAAGCTATAAGTGGCAGTATATTGAGAAGATCGCAAGGGAGACCTGCGACAACTTCGGGTTCAGCGAGATACGCACCCCCGTCATTGAGCATACCGAGCTGTTCCTTCGGGGAGTGGGCGATACCACGGATATAGTGCAGAAGGAAATGTACACCTTTGATGACAAGGGCGGCAGGTCCATAACCCTCAAGCCCGAGGGTACTGCCGGCGCGGCCCGCATGTTCATAGAAAACAACCTTTTCAACGACCCCCAGCCTACCAAGATGTATTATCTCTACTGTCCTGTGTTTCGCTATGATAAGCCTCAGGCGGGAAGATTGCGCGAGCATCATCAGTTTGGCGTGGAGGTCTACGGCGCGCCCCGGGCAAGCATAGATGCCGAATGCATCGAGCTTGCCATGACCGTTCTCGATAAAATAGGTGTGAAGGGTCTTTCCGTAAACATAAACAGCATAGGTTGTCCCAATTGCAGGCCAAAATACAACGAGCTGCTAAAGGAATACCTGAGGAGCAATTACGACGGCCTCTGCGAGACCTGCAAGAGCCGCTTTGAGAAGAACCCTCTTCGCATATTGGACTGCAAGGAAGAAAAGTGCAAGAGGATATGCGAGGGCGCACCTACTATTCTGGACTGCCTCTGCGACGAGTGCAGGGCGCACTTTGAAGAGCTGAAGGGCTGCCTCGACAGCGTAGGCATACAGTACAAGGTGGATCCCTTCATAGTGCGCGGGCTGGACTATTATACAAAGACCGTGTTCGAGATAATCGCAAACAGTGAGGGATATTCAGGAACGGTATGCGGCGGAGGCCGCTATGACGGGCTTCTGGAGCAGCTTGGCGGACCTAAGCTTCCCGGTATAGGCTTCGGCATGGGCATGGAAAGGCTGCTGCTCATAGCAGAGCTTTCGGGAGCGCAAATACCACAGCCACGCAACGTTGAGGTATATGTGGCGGCGATGGGCGAGGAGGCCCGCAAGGTGGGCTTCACACTTACCGCAAAGCTCCGCGGCAGCGGCATAAAGACCGAATTCGACCATGTAGGCAAGAGCTTCAAGGCACAGTTCAAGTACGCCAACAAGATAGACGCCAGATTCGTGGCTATCTTAGGCGACGAGGAGCTTGAACGGGGCGAGGTAAAGCTCAAGGATATGGAAACAGGGGACGAGGGCTATGTTCCAATAGCCGCCCTTGGGAATAGAGTACAGCAAATTTTAAGATAAGAGAGGAAAAGTACAATGGCAGAACTGCTTCAGGGTTGGAAACGCACACACTACTGCGCAGAGCCTACTGTGGACGAGGTAGGCAAGGAAATGGTGCTCATGGGCTGGGCCGGAACATGGCGGAACCTGGGCTCCCTCATATTCATAGGCCTCCGCGACCGCACCGGCACCATGCAGGTGACCTTTAACGAGAGCGAGCTTCCTAAGGAAGTGTTTGAAAAGGCTGAAACCATCCGCAGCGAGTATGTCATCGCCGTAAAGGGCGTACTGGCAAGGCGCGATGAGAAGATGGTAAACAGAAACATGAAGACCGGCGAGCTGGAGCTTATTGCCAAGGAGTTGAAGATATTGGGCGTATCCGAGACTCCTCCCTTCTACATCGACGATAACGTGAATGCCGCCGAGCAGCTCCGCCTTAAGTATCGCTATCTGGATCTGCGCCGCCCCTGTATGCAGGCTAACCTTCTCATGCGCAGCAAGATAACCAGGATAGCTCACGAGTACTTCGCAGAGCAGGGTTTCATAGAGATAGAGACTCCTACCCTCTGCAAGAGCACCCCCGAGGGCGCCCGCGACTATCTGGTACCCAGCCGTGTACAGCCCGGCAAGTTCTACGCCCTGCCCCAGAGCCCCCAGATATTCAAGCAGCTGCTCATGCTTTCCGGCTTTGACCGCTATATGCAGATAGCCCGCTGCTACCGCGACGAGGACCTGCGCGCAGACCGTCAGCCCGAGTTCACGCAGATCGACCTTGAGATGTCCTTCGTGGAGCAGGACGACGTAATGAACGTTCAGGAGGGCTTCATCAAGCGGCTGATGAAGGAAACTCTGGATGTAGACATTCAGCTTCCGCTGCCTCGCATAACCTGGCAGGAAGCTATGGACCGTTACGGCTCGGACAAGCCCGATACCCGTTTTGGCCTTGAATTCGTAAACGTAAGCGATATAGTGAAGGACTGCGGCTTCGGCGCATTTGCGGACGCAGTCAAGGGCGGCGGCTCCGTGCGCTGCATCAACGTAGAGGGCGGAGTGGAGCATTTTACCCGTAAACAGATAGATGCGTTCGGCGACCTGGTAAAGACCTACCGGGCAAAGGGCCTCGCGTGGCTGAGTATGAAGCCCGAGGGAATTCAGTGCTCCTTCGCAAAGTTCCTCACCGAGGACCAGATAAAGGCCATACTGGAGCGCGCTAACGCCAAGACCGGCGACATACTGTTCTTCGTTGCCGACGCAAAGGATACGGTAGTATATCAGGCTCTGGGCGCTCTGCGCCTTGAGCTGGGCCGCAGGCTCGGCCTCATGGACGATACCAAGTTCAACTTCCTGTGGGTAATAGAATTCCCCCAGTTCGAATGGAGCGAGGAAGACGGAAGGTACTACGCCATGCATCACCCCTTCACCTCACCTATGGATGAAGATCTGGACCTGCTGGATACCGATCAGGGCAAGGTTCGCGCCAAAGCATACGATATCGTGCTCAACGGCAACGAGATTGGCGGCGGCTCCATACGTATCCACTCCCCCGAGGTACAGGAGAAGATGTTTGAGAAGCTGGGCTTTACCAAGGAAGAGGCCTGGGAGCGCTTCGGCTTCCTGATGGGTGCCTTCAAGTACGGCACTCCTCCTCACGGCGGCCTTGCATACGGTCTGGACAGGCTGGCTATGCTCATCACCAGGGCTTCCAGCATACGCGACGTCATAGCCTTCCCGAAGGTACAGACCGCGTCCTGCCTCATGTCCGGCTGCCCCGACGTAGTAGAGCAGGCACAGCTTGAGGAGCTGCATATAGAGACTGTTGCTGATAAGGAGTAAGCCATGGCGGGAGAAGAACTTCGCCAGACAGGCAAGGTGGTCGAGCTTAAGGGCAAGCTTGCTGTGGTACGCTTCCAGCGCAGCGACGCCTGCGGCCACTGCAACGCCTGCTTTCATTTCGGCTCAAATGAGGCGGATATAGAGATAGACAACTCCTGCGACGCCGGGGTGGGCGATATAGTGGCTATAGAGCTGCACAGCGGCAGCATGTTCAAGGCCAGCGCCATAGCTTACGGCATACCGCTCATTGGGCTTATACTGGGCGTATTTATAGGCAGCAGGATAAGCAATATGTTCGCGGTAATCGGCGGCGTACTGCTCTGCTGCGGCACCTACTTTATACTCAAGGGCCTTGACCCCGCGTTTTCCAAAATGCGCGAGTTCAAACCCCGCATGATCGAGATAGTGGGTCACGAAGACGAGCAGCAGTAATTTAAAAAACAATATTAAATAAAGCGCGGTGATTGCAATATTGCCGCGCTTTATTTATAATCAATTAGTATGCACAAATTGGAACCTTCAGGGGGTGAAGCCATGATACAGCTTGACATTATAAGAGAGGCCGCGCCCGACGTTGCAGAAGCGATGCTGAATGAACTTTTGCGGCAGAGGAGAAATATAGAGCTCATAGCCTCGGAAAATTTCGTGTCGCCTGCGGTGATGGCGGCTATGGGCAGCCATCTTACGAATAAATATGCCGAAGGGTATCCAGACAAGCGTTACTACGGCGGCTGCGAATATGTGGACGTAGTGGAGAATATCGCGCGGGACCGCGCCTGCCAGCTTTTCGGCGCGGAGCACGCCAACGTACAGCCCAACGGCGGCTCCAGCGCCAATTTTGCAGTATACTTCGCGCTGCTTAAGCCCGGCGATAAGGTGCTGGGCATGGATCTTTCCCACGGCGGCCACCTTACTCACGGAAGCCCGGTCAATATGTCCGGTCAATACTATACCTTCTATTCCTACGGCCTCGATCCCGAGACAGAGTGCATAGATTACGACAAGGTGCGAAAAAAGGCGCTCGATATAAGGCCGAAGCTGATCATTGCGGGCGCGTCGGCGTACCCGCGTGAGATAGACTATAAGAAATTCCGCGAAATAGCCGATGAGGCGGGCGCCCTCCTCATGGTGGACATGGCTCACATTGCGGGCCTTGCGGCGGCGGGGCTGCACATGAATCCCGTGCCGTATGCCGACGTTGTGACGACGACTACCCATAAGACGCTGCGCGGGCCAAGGGGCGGCATGATACTGTGCAAAAAAGAATTTGCCAACGCCATAGACAAGGCCATATTCCCCGGTACACAGGGCGGTCCGCTGATGCACGTTATCGCGGCGAAAGCGGTATGCTTTGAGGAAGCGCAAAAGCCCGAGTTCAAGGCATATCAGCAGCGGGTGATAAACAACGCAAAGGCGCTGGAGAGAAGCCTGAAGGCGGAGGGCGTAAGGCTGGTATCAGGCGGTACGGACAACCATCTGCTTCTGCTGGATCTGGGATCGGACGGGCTTACGGGCAAGGAAGTCGAGCAGCTTCTGGACAGGGCCAACATAACCGTAAACAAGAACAGCGTACCCAACGAGACACGCAAGCCTGCTGTCACCAGCGGCATAAGGGTGGGGACGCCCGCGGCGACCACAAGGGGACTTGATGAGGACGATTTTGTCCTTGTGGGCAGGTTGATAGCTGACATAATAAAAAACGGAGAGGAAGCAGTGGAACGCGTCGCCGCAAAGGTGAGGGAAATAACGGATAAATACCCGCTGTATCCCGGCGAATAACATTTGTACCATGAACAGGCTCTGGACGAAGGATTACACCATAATAACCATAGGCAGCGTCGTATCCATGCTGGGCAACAGCATGGCCGGCTTTGCCATGAGCCTTTTCGTGCTGGACTATACCCAGTCCCCGCTGTATTACGCCATATATATGTTCCTGTATACGCTGCCACAGATAGCGGCGCCGGTGCTTGCCGGGCCGTTGATGGACAGGTTTTCCCGGCGCAGGACCATATATATGCTTGATTTCGCCTCAACTGCCATATATGCCCTGCTGGCGGGGCTGATGTACTTCGGGCTTTTCAGCTTCTGGGCATTTGCATCCATAACGTTCATAATCGGAACAATACACAGCGCCTACACCGTGGCCTTCGAAAGCTTTTACCCTATGCTGGTATCCGAGGGCAACTATATAAAGGCTTATTCGGTGCTGAGCACGCTCGAAACGCTGGTGCTGGTGATGATACCCGTATCCACCTTTTTATATAAGACGGTGGGAATGGTATGGCTGATGCTGATAAATTCCGCCTGCTTTTGCACTGCAGCCATATTCGAGACGCAGATAAGCGACGTGGAGGGCAAGAATGGGCAGAGCGGCTCAAGGTACACCTTCGGCGGCTATATGGAGGATATGAAGGAGGGTATGCGCTACCTCTGGACGGAAAAGGGCCTTTTGTATATAACCCTGTATTTCATATTCTGCTTTATGGCCACGGGCGCATCTAACGTTATAACGCTGCCTTACTTTAAAGCGGGGTACGCTGACGGCGAGTATATCTATATGTCGGTATGGGGCTTTATGGTGCTGGGACGGGTGCTGGGCGGAATGATGCATTACAGGCTGCATCTGCCGGAAGAGCATAAGTTCAAAATAGCGGTGTTCGTATACGTTGTCATATCGGCCTTGGAGGGAACATATCTTTATCTGCCCCTCGCGCTAATGCGGCTCTTCTGCTTCCTGCAGGGGGTGCTGGGGGTGACCTCCTACAATATCCGCATATCCTCTACCCAGTCGTATGTGCCGGATGACCGCAAGGGGAGGTTCAACGGCACCTTCCTGATGCTCACCACAGTGGGCTCCCTGCTGGGGCAGCTATTGGCCGGTATGCTCACAGAAATAATGCCGATGCGCGGGGTGCTGAGCCTGTTCATGGGCATAAGCGGCGCATCGGCAGTTATCATAATGGGAAGGGGAAGGAACGCGGTAAAGCCAATATACAATAAAAAACAGTAAGCTTGCGCTAAGACCGGCTGTTTTCCTCCTTTGAAGCATCGGTGTTCTCAAGAGGGTGCTCGGCGTCGACTATAAGCTGGCGCTCACACTCGGGACAATGGCGTGGTACGCCTCCGCGGACCTTCATTAGCCGCGCTCCGCAGAAGGGGCAGCGGTAGAATATCAGCGCCTGACCGTAGCCGCCGACTATGCACACTATTGCGATTATATATGCGGCGATAAGGTTCCTGTTCATGACGTAAAGCGCTATAAGTATGCCCAGCAGCGGCACTATTTTGAATATGTTATAGCTGAGCATGAGCCTGCTCTTGAGTTTATCCATATCCATCAGGCAAGACCTACCTTTCTGTATACCTTGCGGAGGGTCTTTCGTGCCTGAGCGGAAGCCTTTTCCGCGCCATCCGCCATTATTTTCTCGAGGTATGCTTTATCCGAAAGTATCTTCTTATATTCGCTTTGAACGGGTTCGAGTCCGGCTATTACGGCTTCGGCTACTTCGGTCTTGAGGCTGCCGTAGCCGAGCCCGTCGAAATGCTTCACCGCTTCGTCCATGGTAAGCCCCGTGAAGGAGGTGTATATGGAGAGGAGGTTGGATACGCCGGGCTTATTTTCGGGGTCGAACGCGATGAAGGTATCGCTATCGGTGACCGCGCGCTTGAACTTTTTCATTATGACGGAAGGATCGTCCATTATTGCCACGAAGCCGTTGGGGTTAGGATCGGACTTGCTCATCTTCATGGAAGGATCCTGAAGACTCATAACGCGGGCGCCGAATTTGGGTATGAAGCCCTCCGGGACCTTAAAGGTCTCCCCATAGGCGTTGTTGAAGCGTATGGCTATATCCCGCGCGATCTCGATGTGCTGCTTCTGATCCGCGCCGACAGGCACAAGGTCGCTCTGATAAAGCAGTATGTCGCCTGCCATCAGCACCGGGTAGGTGAAAAGGCCGGCGTTTATATTGTCCGCGTGCTTTGCGGATTTATCCTTGAACTGCGTCATTCTGGAAAGCTCGCCCATATAGGTGTTGCAGCACAGCACCCAGTTAAGCTCAGCGTGCTCGTGAACGTGGGACTGCACAAACAATACGGATCTTTCGGGATCTATGCCGCAGGCCAGCAGCAGCGCCACGGTTTCGCCGGCGCGCCTTCTCAGGTCGGTGGGGTCCTGACGAACGGTCAGGGCGTGAAGATTGGCGACGCAGTAATAGCAGAGCCTGTCATCGGTCTGCAAGAGCTTCCAATTTTTGAGCGCACCAACATAATTGCCCAATGTGGGGGAGCCAGAGGGCTGTATGCCGCTGAGTACTGTCTTCTTTTCCTGTTCTGCCATTTTATTTATATAACCTCCATGATTTCACCTGTTCATATTGAAATATTATACTTTATTTGACTCGGGATAGCAACATTCCCTTGTTTGACATTTTGCGCGATGCTACAATATAAAATACAAATAATCAAACTGGAGGCAAGCATGAGCCACCGCGCCCTTTACAGGCAATACCGGCCCGCCACATTCTCCGAGATGATAGGGCAGGAGCATATAACCACAATACTGAAAAACCAGGTGAAGTCAGGCACGACCGCCCATGCCTACCTTTTCGCGGGCACCAGGGGAACCGGCAAGACCAGCGCCGCGCGCATACTCGCAAGGGCGGTGAACTGCGAAGCGCCCGTAGATGGCGAGCCCTGCGGCCGCTGCCGCTCCTGCAAAATAAGCGCCGGGGAGTGCGCGGATATAATCGAGCTGGACGCTGCAAGCAACACCGGCGTGGACGATATGCGCGACATAATCGAAAAGGCGCGGTTCATGCCTCTTGAGCTGAAGCACAAGGTATACATAATCGACGAGGCGCACGCGCTTTCCGCCAACGCCTTTAACGCCCTGCTGAAAACGCTGGAGGAGCCGCCTCCCCACGTAACGTTCATACTGGCCACCACCGAACCCCACAAGATACCTGCGACGATAATCTCCCGCTGCCAGAGAATGGATTTTCACCGGCTCGGCGTATCCGACATGGTCAAGCGCACCGAGGAGGTGCTTCAGCGCGAAAACGCCCATATAGAGCGCGACGGCCTGCTGGCCATAGCCCGATCTGCCGAGGGCGGCATGCGTGACTGCCTCTCCCTGGCGGATCAGTGCCTGTCATTTTGCGGCAATAAAGTCAGCACACAGGACGTTTACAGCGTGCTGGGCAGCATGGAGGATGGCTTCCTGTTTGACATGGCGGAGGCCGTACTTTCAAGCGACCCGGCAAGGGCGCTGGAGCTGCTGGATCAGGTAGTTCGGGATGGCCGTGATTTGAAGGTGTTTTTACATGACCTGACGCAGCACATGCGTTCGCTGCTTTTGACGAAGCTTTGCGGCCATTGCAGCGATATACTGGACTGCACCGAGGACTCTATGAAGCGGTACGAGGAGCAGGCAAAGGAAGCAGGCGAAACGCGGCTTTTAAGATGCAGCGAGCTGCTGTTGCAGGCCGAGGGCAGGCTTCGGACAGTTACAATGCCGAGGGCGCTTATAGAAAGCACGCTTGTGCGCATATCCCGGCCCGAGGAAAAGCGCACCATGGACGACCTTATGGAGCGCATCGAGGTTCTCGAGCGGCAGGTACGGGAAGGGGCGCCCCGGCGCACAGCAATTGCCGAGCCGATACCTATCGGGGAAAAGCCTGACGCCGATGAGTATCCCTGCGACTACGGCTTTGAGGAGCCGCCGGAACCCGAAGATGTGCCGCCCTTTGATGTTGACGAGCCAATAAGGACTGCGCCTGCGTCAAAGCCGGAGAAGCCAAGCCCCGCACATCCGGCAAAACCGGCAGAGACGGCGGGCAGCATGTCCCCGCAGAAGCTGTGGAAGGCTATACTCGATAAGCTTGGAGAGACGGAGCGCACCATGGCGGTTTCCGGAATGTACGGCAAGGGAAGCGCCATAAACGGCAATGTGCTGGAGGTGGCTTTTGAGAGCGAAATAATATATCGCATGATGAGCGCGCCGGGAGCGCTGGAGAAGGTCAACGGAGCGGCAGATAAGGTGGCGCCCGGGTATACGGTGCGCATGACGCAGAAATCTGGCGAGGACGATATAGAGAGCACCGGCAGGGCGTTGTTTGGCAGCAACTTCAGGATAGAGAACTGATAAGCAACAAAAAATCAGCCATTTGCGATGCGAATATTAAAAAAACGTGTCACAAATGTGGAAAATAGCTTTTAAATTACCTATTATGCGGCGCTGCGTTGAACAGGGCCGCAAATTATGTTATACTGTTACACAAGTAAAATCCCGGAGGTATGTTGATGGCAAAGGGCGGTTTCCCCGGAATGGGCGGGGCGAATATGCAGCAGCTGATGAAGCAGGCGCAGAAGATGCAGCAGGATATGCAGCGCATGCAGCAGGAACTCCAGACCCGCGAGTTTACGGCTACCGTAGGCGGCGGCGCGGTCAGGGCTACGGCATACGGCAGCAAGGTGATAAAGTCTATCGAGATAGACCCTGCCTGCGTGGATCCGGATGATGTTGAGATGCTTCAGGACCTGGTGCTGTCCGCCGTCAACGAGGCCATGCGCATGGCGGAGGAAGCTACGAATTCCGAGGTCAGCAAGCTTACTGGCGGAATGGGATTGGGCTTCTAAAAACATATGGCAGACCCAATAAGCAATCTGGTCTCCCAGCTTTGCAGATTGCCCGGCGTAGGTACCAAGAGCGCACAGCGCCTCGCCTACTTTATACTGGACATGCCCGAGAGCGAAGCACGCGAGATAGCAAAGGCCATAAACGACGCAAGGGACAAGATACACCACTGTCCCGTTTGTGGCAACTACACCGATACGGATCCCTGTGCCATATGCCGCGACGCCAGCCGCAAGACCGGTGTAATATGCGTGGTTAGGGACGCAAGGGATGTGGTAGCCATGGAAAAGATGCGGGAATTCCGCGGCACATACCATGTGCTGGGCGGGACGATATCCCCAATGGATGGCATTGGCCCGGACGATATACGCATAAAGGAACTTTTGCAGCGTATAGATGAAGGCGGGGTAAGCGAAGTGATACTGGCTACCAATCCGGACGTAGAGGGGGAAGCCACTGCGGTGTATATATCCAAGCTGCTCAAGCAGCGTGGGGTGAAAGCCACGAGGATAGCCCACGGTATACCCATCGGCGGAAATCTTGAATACGTGGACGAAATGACATTGCTGAAGGCAATGGAAGGCAGAAGGGAAATGTAAATAATTTTTTAAAAAATTTGCAACCTTTTGGACGCCTGAAGCGTCTTATACTATAGAGCGAAGAAAACACCCATATCACCCGAAAGGAGAGGTAAAGATGAAGCGCATAACCGCACTGTCCACCATTGCTGTTGCCGTGATAGCACTTATTATAGGCCGCACATTCTCGGCAAGCGTAATGAGCAACGACCGCGTCATGGCGGACGTGCGTCAGAGTTATCGCAGCGCCTCACTGGTGGTGTCGGGTGAATGCATACAAAAGATAAATTCCGGCGACAATGCCCAGAGCCGCATGCGCATCGACGAGGTAATAGCCGGAAGCGTCCGGGAAGGCTCCGAAATATTGGTAAAGGGCAGTTATACCGTAGGCGAAAAGTATCTGCTCTATCTTACAGAGGGCAACGATGTGCAGTATGCCGAGGACGAGGCAGACTATTGCTCCACCTCCGCGGATAACTTTGTGATCCGGGACGGAAATGTGGAATACGGCGGCTCGCGGATAAAGATCAGCGAGTTCAAAAAGGAAATGGACGCAATCTCAAGGGTCATCACTGCGCCTTCAAAGAACTACTACTACAATGATACCAGATCGCTTGTAAACGCCTCGGAGAATATATTCATAGGCCGTGTAAACAGCGCGTCTCATATGCGCAGCACCAAATTCCGCACCCAGGACGGAGGAAGCACAGTCGAAAAGAAGGCGCCATCCGCAAATCTTACCATCAGTGTATACGGAAACATAAAAGGCGATATAGGCTACGGTCAGGAAATAAATCTGGTATATGTTCCTTCAGCCAGCGAAAACATGACGGATGCCGGCACCCTCCAGCCCAAGCCGGTGAGCGCCGACAAAGCGGTAAAGCTTTCCGAGGGCGATACCTACCTGTTCTTCCTTGCGGAGGATCCGGATCCCAAGCAGGATCACTGCTTCCCGGTAAACTCCATACAGGGTTGGATAAAGGTAGAAAATGATAAGCTGACCGTGTCCGATGAGAACGGCGTTGCGAGGGGATACACAGACCTCTCTCAGCTGGTAGCCGATATAAACAAGGTAAAATAAAAATCAGACGATAGCAAGGCAGTCCCCGCCATAAGGCGGGGACTGCCCAGTCTGTCAAAAAGCCCCAGGGTTGATAAGGGGCCGCAGCCCCTTATGTTTAATCCGGCTCTGACGACACAAGGTGAATTGCCCCGCTGGGGCAAGAGAAGGCCCCCTGGGGGGTGTGCGTCAGAACGGATGAAAACCCAGAGGTTTTCGTACTTTGCGGATTTTGACGCCCGGAGGCCCGCCGCAGCGGGTCAGTTCCGGTCCGTTTCCCGGGGCGGAACCTCATGTTTTTTGCGAGAGGCAAAACCCGTAAAACTCAAAAAAGTGGCATTCAGCCACTTTTTTGACACTCTGAGCAGTCCCCGCCTTATGGCGGGGACTGCTTTATGTATAAATGCGGCCGGCGCGTTAAGCTTAGCCCTGCTTTGAGCTTTCCTCACAAAGCTCATCCAGCGCCTGCTGGGCCTGCTCCCACTGGGAATAGAGGGCATCGATCTCGGCCTGCTTGCCGTCCGCCTTTTTTGCAAGCTCTGCGGATTTTACGTAGTCCGATGCTATCACTGGCGAAGCGAGCTTTTGATTTATGTCTTCAAGCTCCTGCTCAGCGGCCGCTATGCGCTCCTCTGCTCGGCGGACAGCGCCCGCCGCCCGGTTCAGTATACTCTGGCGCTCCTTTTGAGCCTTGTAGCTGTTGGGCTTTTCCGCCTTGGGGGAGGCAGCTTCAGCTGAAGGCTGAGGCCTTCGCGCAATTGCTTCAAGGTAATCGTCATAGCCGCCTATGTATTCAGTAAGTCCGTCTTCCTCCATGTAGAGTATGCGGTCCGCCATGCGGTTGACCAGGTATCTGTCGTGGGTGATTATGAGCATGGTACCCTCGTAATCCTCCAGGGCAGCCTCAAGAGCCTCCCGGGAGGATATGTCAAGATGGTTGGTAGGCTCATCGAGCAGCAGCAGGTTAGCCCCTGAAAGCATAAGCTTGAGAAGCTGTATGCGTGCCTTCTCGCCGCCGGAAAGGGCGCCTATCTCGTTGAATACCTCGTCGCCGCGAATGAGGAACGCCGCCAGGGCGGAACGGACTTGGGTAAGGTCCATTCTTGGGTAGGCGTTGTGTATTTCCTCAAGTGCGGTGCTGTTGGGATCAAGGGAGGCCATGGTCTGCTCGTAGTAGCCGGGCTGCACCTTGGCGCCCAGACGAACAGTGCCGGAATCCTGCCTTTCAAGGCCCATTATTATCTTCATGAGGGTGGTCTTGCCGCAGCCGTTGGGCCCCAGCAGGAATACACGTTCTCCCTTGCGGATATGCATGGAGGCGTTTTTGAACACCGGCTTATCATAGGACTTGCTCAGCTCTTCGCACATAAGCACATCGTTGCCGCCTACTTCCCTCGCGGTGAACTTGAAATGTATGGAGGAGGTGTCCTTTTCGGGAGCTACCAGCTCTGCCTTCAGACGTTCTATCTGCTTGAGCTTCGCCTCGGCGGTAATGAAATTGTGAGCCTGGCCCCAGCGGCGCTGCTGCTCTACAACGCCTTCGAGGCGGTGTATCTCTTTCTTCTGATTGGCATAGTGCCTGCGCAGTATTTCGTTGCGGGTGCTCATCAGTTCCACGTGGCGGGAATAGTTGCCGTTGGTGGCGGTGAGCTTGCCGTTTTTTATTTCAAGGGTGCGGTTGGTTACCCTATCCAGAAAGTACCTGTCGTGGGATATGACTATAAACGCCCCTGAGTAGCTCTTGAGAAAATCCTCAAGCCAGGTGACGCTTTGTATGTCAAGGTGATTGGTAGGCTCGTCAAGCAGCAGCAGTTCCGCGCCGGAGAGCAGCAGCTTTGCCAGCTGGGCCTTGTTGCGCTCTCCGCCGCTCATGTCGCTGAGAGGCTTGGCGAATTCGCTTTCGGTAAAGCCGAGACCCAGGAGAGTGCTGCGTACCCTGCTCCTGAAGGTCAGGCCGCCCTCCCGCTCGTACCGTTCGTTGAGGGATTGCTGATGGGAAATAAGAGAGGATACGTCGCTGCCGCCATTGGATATTTCCTCGGAAATACGCTCAAGCTCCTGCTCTATACGTATGAGGTGGTCAAATGCCGCTACTGTGGATTGGTACAGTGTATCCGAGGTGTTCTCCACGTTTTGACGCATGAATCCCATGCGGGCGCCCTTATGTTTCATCACGGAGCCGGTGTCAGGTGCTTCCTCGCCTGTGAGTATGCGAAAAAGGGTAGTTTTGCCGCACCCGTTTACCCCTACCAGGCCCACCTTGTCCCTGGGGGCTATCTCGAAGCTTACCCCGTCGAAGAGAAGACGGGCGGAATAGCTCTTGCTTATGCCGCTTGCGGCTAATAGTGCCATGGTAAAATACAGTTCCTTTGCCGAAATATTGGATCGAATTATATTTTACACTAATATTACTGCTATTGCCATACGGTTTTTACGCCTAAAGGGACAGTGAAGCATATTGTTCATTGGACAAAATATGCCAGTATGCGCTATAATTATCAAGTATGGAAGCTACTAATGATTTGCGGAAAAACCAAAGGAAAAACAGACAGGATAGGCGCCCCATGATGAAGCGGCTCAGAATACCGCTCCTTACTGCGGGAGGCGTTGTGCTGTGCGCTTTTGTGCTGATACCCATGGCCTTTGATACCCTCGACATAGGACCGGAGATAGTGGAAGTATCCAAGTCCATGCTTCATATGCCAAGCCCCACCCCGACGGCGGAGGTGGCGGAGAACTTTGCCATTACGGCAGCTGCGCCTAAGGATGCAGCGGAGGCTCCCTCAAAGTACCGGCTGCTGAAGCTCGGCGATACAGACCCTGTGGTGGCGGACATACATGAGAGGCTGGCGGAGCTGCAGTATATGGACGGCGATGAACCTTCAGAGTACTTCGGCGAACCTATTGAGGCGGCGCTGAAGCGTTTTCAGCGCATACACCACATGAAAGAGACGGGCGAGGCGGACGAGCTGACCCAGGAGATGCTCTTCTCGGATAAGGCTGCCATGTATAAGCTTCAGCAGGGCGACGAGGGAGAGGACGTGGAGTCCCTTCAGGAGCGCTTGCAGGATTTGGGCTACGAGGTGGAAAAGACCAACGGCTACTTTGGCGTGGCCACGGTAAAGGCGCTCTCCTCCTTCCAGAAAAAGAACAAGCTTGACGCCACCGGCGTTATGGATACCGACACGGCGGATATACTTTATTCAAACAATGCAAGGCCCAAGGTGGATCCAACTCCTTCGCCTACGCCTAAGCCCAGAGCCACGCCTACGGCAAAGCCGGCGAAAACGCCTAAGATAAGCGCTACGCCCAGGGCCGGGAATGAAAGCATAGGCACTACCAAGACTGCCGACCCCGGCGCGCAGATCGAAAACACCCCCAAGACGGGCGGAGGCGGCAATGTTTCCGCCGCTACCGGCAGTGTGGATGGATTTATTGCCACGGCTATGGCGCAGCAGGGAAAACCTTATATCACGGCGGACGAGGGTCCGGACAGCTTCGATTGCAGCGGCCTCGTATACTACTGCCTCGTCAACAACGGCGTAAAGGTGGGCCGGATGAGCGCAAAGAGCTATGCCGTAATAGACAGCTGGGAAACCGTCTATTCCACCGGCGATCTGCGCCCCGGCGATTTGCTGTTCTTCTGGAACAGCGGCAGAACGCGCATTTATCATACCGGAATATGGCTGGGAGGCGGAAAATACATACATGCCTCCTCCTCTGCGGGGCAGGTAGTGGTCAGCGGCTGGAGCGACTGGGCTAAAAACAGCTTCAGCCACGGCAAGAGGGTATACTAAATTAAAAATATCAAGGAGGAGAATGGCTATGAACAGAGAAGAGGCATACGAGCTTTTGCACAAGTACATGAAGGGCGAGAACTACATTCAGCATTCCATGGCAGTTGAAGCCATAATGCGGGGCCTGGCCAAGCGCCTTGCGCCTGAGGACGTAGAGTATTGGGGCATCGCCGGCCTTTTGCACGACCTTGATGAGGAGCAGTGCGACTGGCGCAACCACCCGGAGGTACACGGCCCCACCAGTGTGAATATACTGCATGAGAACGGCGTGAACGACCCTGTGCTTGAGGGGGCGATAATGGCTCACAACCCTCTTTGCGGAAAAAAGGCGGGTACCACAATAGAATACGCTCTGCTGGCGGCAGACCCAATGAGCGGCTTCTGCAAGTCTGTGGCGCAGATATACCCGGATAAAAAGATTGCCAGCGTAAAGCACAAGAGCGTTGTAAAACGCTTCAAGGAGGTGCGCTTTGCCGCGGGAGCGAATCGGGAATACATGAACGCCATAGTTAATACGGGCCTTACACTGGACGACCTAATAGATGTTGCGCTGGAGGAGATGACCGCCATAGCGGATAAGCTCGGTCTGTAAACAAAAAGCCCCAGATAGCTAAAAATAAAGGCAGCGAATATAAATCGCTGCTTCAGAGTGTCAAAAAAGTGGCTAAACGCCACTTTTTTGAGTTTTCTCATTCGGTGCTTGCGCCTATGGCGCGGCCAGCACCTCATGCAGGGAAAGCCTTGCTACGCAAGCGCCTTTTGCGGATTTGCCGCACACCCCTCAGGGGCCCTCTCTTGCCCCTGCGGGGCAATTCACCTTGTGTCGCCAAATCCGAATAAAGCCATAAGGGGCTGCGGCCCCTTATCAACCCCTGGGTTTTTCGACAGTCTCAAGCCCCCTACCAAATGGTCGGGGGCTTCTTATTATTGTGAAGGCGCATATTTACCGCTGCGGCGGGAAGCGGCGGCAGGGCGGGTAAAGGCTGAGCTTCGTAAAAAAATCGCCGCAAGCTGAGTAAAACTCGCGGCGATGCTGGCGCGCCCGGCGCGATTCGAACGCGCTGCCTTATGCTCCGGAGGCATACGCTCTATCCAAGTGAGCTACGGGCGCCTGTCTTATTATGATAGCATTTTTGGCGGGATAATTCAACCCCAAAAGCTAAATGCCCAATATGCACAGAGCTTCGCGTATATTCTTTACACGGGTATAATTCAGGCCGTCTACCTTGGGAAGGGTGTCGCTATTGGGGACGACTATGTGGGAGAATCCAAGCCGGGCGCACTCCTGTATGCGCTTGTCCAACCGGTTTACGGGGCGGACTTCGCCTGTAAGCGAAAGCTCCCCAAGAATGGCGGTACGGGGCGGAAGGGCGATGTCTGCGCCTGCACCTGCTATACACATGGCTACGGCAAGGTCGCAGGCACGCTCGTCAAGACGTATGCCGCCTACTACGTTAGTGTAAACGTCCTTGTCGTAGAACCTCAGGCCAGCCTTCTTTTCCAGCACTGCCAGCAGCAGCACGAGGCGGTTGTTGTCCAGACCCGCAGCCATGCGGCGGGGGTTGGAGAAGGGAGATGCAGAAAGCAGCGCCTGCACCTCAACCATCATGGGGCGGGTGCCTTCCATGGCGCAGGTAACTGCACAGCCGGGAAGATCCGTGCCGGTTATGAACAGCGTGGAGGGGTCGGATATCTCCGCCATGCCGGTGGAGCGCATCTCAAAGACGCCTATCTCGTCAGTGCTGCCAAATCGATTTTTTACCGAGCGCAGCAGGCGGAAGGAATCCTGCCTGTCGCCTTCAAAATAAAGCACCGTATCAACCATATGCTCGAGTATGCGGGGACCTGCTATGGCGCCGTCCTTAGTCACGTGGCCTACGATAAATGTGGCCGCGCCGGTGCGCTTTGCCATGCGGGTTATAAGGGAGGTGGCTTCCCGTATCTGGGAGGTGCTGCCGTTTGCGCCGGAGCAGTCCGCCGAGTACATAGTCTGTATGCTGTCTATCATTACGTAGGCGGGCTTTATCCGGTCTACCTCGCTCTCGATGGCGGAAAGGTCGTTTTCGGCAAGTATGAGCATATCTCCGCCTACGCCGAGACGCTCCGCCCGAAGCTTTAGCTGGGAAGCGGATTCTTCGCCGGTGACGTATAATACTGTGCCCTGCTTCGTAAGCTCTGCGGCTGTCTGCATGAGGAGGGTAGACTTGCCTATGCCGGGATCGCCGCCCAAAAGGGTGACGCTGCCGGGTACTATGCCGCCGCCGAGAACTCTGTCAAGTTCTCCTATGCCTGAGGACACGCGGCCGGAGGCGGTAGTGGTGACATCGGCTAAGGGTATGGCGTGGGCGTAGGTGAGGTTGTTTATGGAGGGAACGGAGGATATCTTCTTTTGCTCCAACATGGTGTTCCAGCTGCCGCAGGCGGGGCATTTGCCCAGCCACTTGGTGCTTTCGTAGCCGCATTCCCCGCAAAAAAATACGCTGCCCTTCGCTTTTGCCATATTATGCTCCTTGGATCTTATTATCAGGGTATTTTAGTGAATTTTACTATGTCACGCTCGCGGGAGGTGACGTCCATCCAGACCACATAGTCATCGGACACGCCCAGCAGCAACGCGGATTCATACTCCTGAGTCACGCGGTATATCTTGCCCTCCGCAAAGGAAAATACCAATATGCTGCTGGAATCCGTGTCGGCATTGGTGCGGGAATAGGCTATAAAATGGCTGCCCAGCCCGAACTCGACCACACAGCGATCCACCTCAGTGGGTGTGCCGGAGAGGCCGTCCGCCGCATAAAGGGCGGTGTCCCGCCCGTGAAGCTCGGTAAGCCAGGCAATGTATCTGCCGTTGTACTCCGGGTCATGCACGAAGGTGCCGGGCTTGATGGACTTTATTGAGGATTCATTGAGGTTTATGTAGCGTATCACGCTGGTGTCCGAGTTGCCGTCGGAGGTGGCGGAATCCGCCCATATCAGCGTGTCATTTGACAAAAAGGGCTTGCTCTGACCATATACCGAACTCGAGAACATGGCCACTACGGTGGATTCCATGGTGGTCAGGTCGTATACGAACAGCTTGTCCTTATTGGTGCCGGTGCGGTCGGTGAAGGCCACATAATTGCCCGACAGGAAGGGCTCAGGCTGGCCGGAGTATATGTCCTTGACCTTTACTGCCTTCAGAGGGGAGGCGGTAAGATCGACCGCCATGATGGCGCCGCCGCCTGACAGACTCCCGTCCAGGTATACCAGCCACTTATCGTTGAATTTGGGGAAAAGGAAGTGATCGTTCTGGGGCGTAAGGTTTATCTTTTCGCTTATGCGGGTGCTTGGGTGGAAGAAGAACATGTCCCTGAACACCACGTTTTTGCCGGAGGAATCCAGCTTGCCCGCGGAGATCACCATCTTTTCGTTGTAAAAGTATGGGTCGGTAAACCACTTATAGCTCGATGAGCCGTCAAAAACCAGCTCCTGAGAGCTGCCGGTGAAGTCGTACAGACTCATTGGGTTGGGGGTAGGCGTGGGTATTGGCGTAGGGGCGGGGGTAGGCTCGGGGGCAAATGGGGGTCTGTAATCCCAGCCCATGAAGTCTGCCGCCTTGGGTATGACCACATAAAATATAGCGTAAAGCAACGCCAAAAAGACCAGTATTACTGCTAAAAGCTTGAGTATGGGGCCCCATACCGAGGCGCTGAGGCTGCGTTTGCGCCTTCTGCGCTTTGCTCGTTTAAAACGGCGTCTTGACATATATATTTAAGCTCCCCGAATCGACAACATATTACATATAAATTATAGCATGATGGGTGCCGCTATATCAATCGCGGCATTTGTTAATTATACCAGTAATTATATCAGCAAAAAGCCGCAACTTTGTCATTTTAATTTGTTCCGACTATTGGTATAATCAATCGGTATGATAAAAGTGATTTTGCTTAAATAAAGGAGAAGGATATGCTGGGAACCATAGTCAATGCCGGGGCCATAATATTGGGCTGCGCTGCGGGGCTGCTTCTCAGGCGAGGCATACCGGATAGGGTGACGGACGCGGTGATGAAGGGCATAGGGCTCTGCGTCATTTATATAGGCGTATCCGGCGCGCTGGAGGGGGAAAAGACCATCGCCATGATAATCGCCATGGCGGCGGGCGGCGCCATAGGAACGGCGCTTGACCTAAACGGCGGAATGGAGCGCTTGGGCAGGCTCCTCGAGGAAAAGCTCGCAAGGGGCGGAAGCGGCCTTTCCACAGGCTTCGTTACCGCCAGCCTCATATACTGCGTAGGCGCGATGGCGGTGGTGGGCAGCCTGCAAAGCGGCCTCACCGGCAGTCACGATATGCTCTATACAAAGTCGCTTCTGGACGGCATTTCCGCCATAGTTCTTACCGCAAGCCTTGGGATAGGAGTCGGCCTGTCGGCTGTCAGCGTGCTCATATACCAGGGAGCCATAACGCTGCTCGCGGGGCTGCTTGCGCCCGTGCTGACGGATGCCGTGGTGGCGGAGATGACCTGCGTGGGGAGTATGCTGATATTCGCACTGGGCTTGAATATGATAGGCGTTACGAAGATAAAGGTGATGGACTTTGTACCCGCCATGTTCCTCGTTATACCCCTGTGCTATGTGCTGTGATATTAAGATAGGTTATTGCGAAGAGTATAGTGGAGCCTATTAATTATTGGGTGTTTTTTGCCGTTCGGGTTGTAATGGCATCGCGCTCCGTGATAAAATCATGATTAGGAAAGAATGTCCCGGTGTATCAACTCATCGGGCAGCTAATATTCAAGGAGGATATTTCATGCAGTATTCACGCGAAGTGGAAGAGATGTATTGCGTTGCAAAGGGCGCAAAGCATGATCCTGCCCCCATACCCGAAGAGGGCAAGTGGGTCAAGGCTAAGGAGATTAAAGACATAAGCGGCTTCACCCACGGTGTGGGCTGGTGCGCGCCTCAGCAGGGAGCCTGCAAGCTTTCCCTCAACATAAAGGGCGGCGTCATTCAGGAAGCATTGGTGGAGACCATCGGCTGCTCCGGCATGACCCACAGTGCCGCTATGGCAGCAGAGATACTCCCCGGCAAGACCATTCTGGAGGCGCTGAACACCGACCTGGTATGTGATGCTATAAACACCGCTATGAGGGAACTGTTCCTTCAGATTGTATATGGCCGCAGTCAGAGCGCCTTCTCCGATGACGGCCTGGCAATTGGTGCCGGTCTTGAGGATCTGGGCAAGGGCCTCCGCAGCCAGGTAGGCACCATGTACGGCACCCTGAAGAAGGGTCCCCGCTATCTGGAGATGGCGGAAGGTTACGTACTTGGCATAGCTCTGGACGAGGATGACCAGATCATCGGCTATAAGTTTGTACACCTTGGCAAGATGATGGAAGCCATCAAGAAGGGCATGGACCCCAAGGAAGCATACGAAAAGAACATCGGCACCTACGGCCGCTTTGCTGAGGCCGCTAAGGTGATCGACCCCCGCAAGGAATAAGGAGGGCGCGATAATGGCAACTTTTGAAGGTTACGAAAGAAGAATAGATCAGATCAACCCCGTACTGGCGCAGTATGGCCTCAAATCACTTGAAGAGGCGGACGAGCTGCTCAAGTCCAAGGGGATAGACGTGCGCAGCATAGTGCTGGGAATACAGCCCATCGCTTTTGAGAACGCCGTATGGGCCTACACCCTTGGCGCAGCCATCGCCGTAAAGAAAAACGTAAAGACTGCCGCCGAAGCTTCCGAGTGCATAGGCGAAGGCCTCCAGACCTTCTGCATTCCCGGTTCCGTAGCAGATCAGCGCAAGGTCGGTATTGGCCACGGCAATCTTGGAGCCATGCTGCTGAGCGAAGGCACCAAGTGCTTTGCGTTCCTGGCAGGCCATGAGAGCTTTGCCGCAGCTGAGGGCGCTATCGGCATAGCCCGCACCGCAAACAAGGTCCGCAAGGAGCCCCTGCAGGTTATCCTGAACGGTCTCGGCAAGGACGCTGCACAGATCATCTCCCGTATCAACGGCTTCACTCACTGCGAGACCGAGTACAATCAGTACACCGGCGAGCTGACTGTCACCAAGACCACCGCCTACAGTAAGGGCGAGCGTGCCAACGTGCGCTGCTATGGCGCTGACGACGTAAACGAGGGCGTGGCCATAATGCGCCATGAGAACGTGGACGTTTCTATAACCGGCAACTCCACCAACCCCACCCGCTTCCAGCACCCGGTCGCAGGCACCTACAAGAAGTGGTGCGTCGAGAACGGCAAAAAGTACTTTTCCGTTGCTTCCGGCGGCGGCACTGGCCGTACCCTGCACCCCGACAACATGGCTGCCGGCCCCTCCTCCTACGGCATGACCGACACCATGGGCCGTATGCATTCCGACGCCCAGTTTGCAGGCAGCTCCTCCGTGCCCGCCCACGTTGAAATGATGGGCCTTATCGGCATGGGCAACAACCCCATGGTGGGCGCCACCGTGGCGGTATCCGTTGCGGTAGCCGAGGCGATGAAGGCGTAAGGGCTTTTCCTGATGCCACCGACTTTGCGGTGGCACTATAACGCGATAAACAGGCAGACACGTCATTTTCGGTAAAACGATGATGGCGTGTCTTTTCGTATTTCCTACAAGTACCATTTATGGTATAATCTATTGGGCGCAAGGAGGGTAAATGGGAATTATTGCTTATGTTTTCGGCGGGATAGGGCTGTTCCTGCTGCTGGACGGCGCACTGCTGCATCTGGGCATCGCGGCGGCGTTGCCCTGGTTCACGCCGTTTCTCGCGGGCGCCACGGGGACGCTTATTGCCCTCGTGTGGTATTTCGACATAAAGGCGCGGGAGCGGGCCAAGAAGAAGCGCGGCAAGGCCTTTACCGCCATGATGGTGGACATATGCGTATGCATACTGGCAGTATGCGAGCTGATAGTAAATATGCTTTCGCGACTGGCGTAAGAGGTATGGTATGGCGAATACAAAACTCAAACCACTTTATTTGTTGGATATTTTCCGGGAAATGACGGACGAGCGGCACAGGATGACTGTGCCTGAGCTGCTGGAGGAGCTGCAAAGGCGGGGCATTACGGCTGAACGCAAGGGCATTTACCGGGACATAGACGCGCTCATACAGTATGGTGCCGACATAAAACACACCGGTACGGGGTACTATCTCGCCAGAGGAGAGCTTTCAAGGGATGAGCTTAAATGCCTCATCTGGGCTCTGCGCTCGGCAAATTTCTTATCAGATAAGCGGACGGCGGCATTGCTGGAAAAGCTTAAAGGCATAGTCGGAATGCAGCTGGCTGCGCTGACTCTGCCGGAGGACGGCGCAATGAAATGCCCGGACGATCAAATGATAGAGAATATAGACCGGCTTAGCGTAGCCATAGAACAGCGGCGGCAGGTTACGTATTCGGATAAAGACCACATGGACGGGCTGGCGCGGCGGCTGCGGATAAGCCCGTATGCGCTGTTATGGCTAAAGAAGGGCTGCTGCGTACTGTGCAACCAAGAGGGGCAGAGCGGCCTGAGCTGCCTCAAGCTGGCGAACATGAGCTCCATAAGGACGGACATGACCCCGTGGCGCAATTATAGCGAGATAAGCATGTACAGGGAGTTGGATCTCGATGACATAGCCGCGCGGCTGGAGGCGGGCGAAGACATATGCAAGCCGTAGCGAATATAACATAATAAATTAAGTATCGAAGTACCAGAATAAACCACGGGAGGCCATAGATATGAGCAATAGAAGCAAGAAGATCAAAAGGGCAAAGCTGATAAGCGGCACAGTGCTTATGGTGCTGTTCCTGCTGCTGATAGCAGCGCTTAAGATAATAGACGTGCAGCCAATAGGCCCTCAGGGGTCGGAGGTGGGCTTCGCAACGCTTAACGGCGCGTTCCACCGGCTGACTGGCGTGAATATGACATGGTACGACATAACCGGGGCGCTGGGCATGGCATCCATAGCTGTGGCATGCGGCTTCAGCCTGTTTGGCCTTTGGCAGTTCATAAAACGCGGGAGCCTGAGCAGGGTGGATCGGGACATATATGCCCTGGCAGGGCTGTATATAGCCATTGGAATAGTGTATGTGCTGTTTGAAAAGGCAGTCGTAAACTATCGGCCAATAGACATGGGCGCAGGTCTTGAGCCTTCCTTCCCATCCTCCCATACCATGCTTACCTGCTGCATAATGTCCTCCGCCATATGGCAGTTCAAAAGGCGCATAAAATCCGAAGCGCTGCGCAAAACGACTGTGATGCTCTGCGCGGTGCTGATGGTTGTGACAGTAGCAGGCCGTGTGGTATCCGGCATACACTGGATAACCGACATAGTAGGCGGAATTTTGATCTCTGCGTCGCTCATGGCATTTTACAGGGCGGCGGCTATCAGGTAAAACCGCGGGCATTATAAAAGCCCCCTTCCGAATCGGTACGGAGGGGGCTTTGTTGCTGCCATTTACTTGGAAATTATCCTCATCCATGCGTCGTTGTAGACGTTTATGAAATCGCCCAGATCGTGGAAGATATCGCACTTTTCAAGGTAGGCAGGATCCGGATTGTATGTGGGATTATCTATGTAGCCGGCGCCCATCAGCTCAAGAGCGGCGCTGTTGGGGGTAGAGTAGCCGATGTATTCGGCGTTCTGTGCGGCTACATCGGGCTCACAGAGGAAGTCGATGAACTTTTCGGCTTCCGCGGCGTGCTTGCTGGACTTAGGGATTATGATATTATCGAACCAGAGGTTGGTGCCGCTGTCGGGGCAGGCGTAAGCCAGATCGGGGTTGCCGTCCTCGGCGTCCATGCACCACATGGCGTCTCCGCTGTAAACTACCGCCAGCGCTGCGCCGCCGCCTATCATGCGATCCTTGATCTCATCGCCAAGGTATGCCTGAACCAGAGGCTTTTGTTCGATGAGCGCCTCCTCGGCAGCCGCGATGTCAGCCTCATTTCGGGTGTTTATGGAGTAACCCAGCTTCATGAGGGTGATGCCTATGGTATCGCGTATGCTGTTGTACATCAGTATCTGGCCGGAGTATTTCTCGTTCCAGAGTATATCCCAGCTGTTAACGGGATCGTCAACCATGGTGGTGTTGTAGAGTATGCCTACGGTGCCCCACATGTATGGAATGCTGTACTTGTTGTCGGGATCGAAGTCGAGATCCATGAAGCGGGGATCGATGTTCTTTAGGTTGGGTATGTTGTCCTTGTTTATCTCGTGGAGCAGGTCCATGCCGATAAGCTTTTCGATTATATAGTCGGAGGGGAAGCAAAGGTCGTAAATGCAGTCTTCCTGCTGGAGCTTTACAAGCATCTCCTCATTGTTGGCGAGGGTAGTATAGTTGATCTTTATGCCGGTCTCATCTTCAAAGCGGGTGATGAGTTCTTCGTCGATATAATCGCCCCAGTTGAGGACGTTCAGCGTTACGGTATCCGCGCTCCTTGCGCAGCCGGCGAAGAGGCTTATAGCCATGACGATCATCAGCAGAAAGGCTATCTTTTTCATTTACTGTATTATCTCCTTTATTTAAAATCTGTTGTGGGTATTATTACCGCGTGATACTGAGCTTTTTGCGCTGGGTCTCCGCGGCCCGCTCCTCGTTTATGCTCTTGAGGTTTATGAATACCAGAAGGGCTACGACGACTACGAACATTATGGTACAGAGGGCGTTTATCTTGGGGCTTATGCCGCGACGGGCAATGCCGTAGATGTAGATGGAAAGATTCTGTATGCCGTCTGTTGCGAACCAACTCACCACGAAGTCATCAAGGCTCAGGGTGAAGGCCAGAACGAAGCCTGATACTATGCCGGGCATTATGTCGGGTATAACTACCTTGAGTATGGCCATTATGGGGGTGCAGCCAAGGTCCATGGCCGCTTCGTAGAGCAGGTTGGAGCTTTGGCGCAGCTTGGGCATCACGGAGAATATCACATAGGGGATATTGAAGGTGATGTGGGCTATGAGCATCCTCATATAGCTGCCCTTTATGCCCATTGCCGCAAAGAGCATCATGAAGCTGATACCTGTGACCAGGTCCGGGTTGACCATTGGAAGGCGTGATATATTCTCCACCACAGCCCTCGGCCGCTTCTTCATGGAATGTATGCCTATTGCGGCAAAGGTGCCTATGAAGGTGGCCACAAGCGCGGATATCACGGCGACAGAGAGAGTAACGATGAGGGCGTTCATAATGGTGGAGTCGTGCATCAGCGCCTCGTACCATTTGAAGGAGAAGCCGGTCCAGCGTGCCATGGACTTGCTGCCGTTGAAGGAAAACACCATCAGCACAAGGATGGGAGCGTACAGGAATATCAGCATTAGCCCAAGGTAAGTGCCGCGAAAAAAGTTTCTGAGCTTTTTCACCAGAGCATACCTCCTTCATCGCCGGAATCACGCTCCGCACGGCGCATGACCGCCATGGAGAGAAGTACCAGAATAAGCAGAATAAAGCTGAGCGCGCTGCCTACGGGCCATGCGGACTGGCCCAGCGTTATGAACTGGTTCTCTATGAGATCGCCGTAGAGCAGGAATTTGCCGCCGCCCAGCAGGCGGGAAATGGCGAATGTGGTTATTGCGGGAATGAACACCATGGTTATTCCGGATATTATGCCGGGTACCGATTGAGGCAGAACCACCTTGATAAAGCAGGTGATGGGGTTTGCGCCAAGGTCGGCCGCGGCTTCCACCAGTGAGCGGTCCAGCTTTACCAGCACGGAGTATATGGGCAGCACCATAAAGGGCAGAAAGTTGTATACAGTGCCAAGCATCACGGCGCCCTCGGTGTAGAGTATCTGCTGGGAGGGCAGACCCAGAAGCTCCAGCAATGTGTTTAAAACGCCGTTGCTGTCAAGGAGTACCTGCCAGGCATATGTCCTGAGCAGGAAGTTCATCCACATGGGTACTATGAAAAGCACGTAGAGTATCGCCGCCTTGCGCTTGTTCATTGTGGAAAGTATGTAGGCTATGGGGTAGCCCAGTATGAGACATATGGCCGTGGCCTTGAGGGCTATCCATATGGAGCGACCAAGCACCTCCATGTATATCTCATTTGAAAGCACGGAGGTGATATTGCCGAGTGTCAGGCCTTCGTCAGACCTGAAGGCAAAGAGCACGATGAGGAGCATCGGCACGAGTATGAATATAAGCATCCATACTATGTACGGATAGGAGAATACCTGACGCTTGAGCTTCATGGCGTTATTCCTCCTCTGCGGCTGCTGCGGCATCTGCTATCTCGTCCTCGGTGAGCAGCTCCTGCTCGTCGTGCTTGAGACTCTTATGCATTATGTGTATGGCGTCGGGAACTATCTCGAGGCTTATTTCAGTATCCGGCGCAACGTAGTCGGTGGAGTGTACAGTCCATGTGAAGCTACCCGTCTCTATCCGGAACTCGTAGTGTACGCCCATGAACAGAACGCTCTTTATGGTGCCCTTTAACGCAGTCTTGCCGAGGGGCATTATGTCTATATCCTCCGGGCGGACTACAACGTCCACCGGGGTATTGCAGCCAAAGCCCGCGTCAACGCACTCAAAGTCTATATCGTGGAAGCGCACCTTGTAATCCTCCAGCATGACGCCGGGGATTATGTTGCTCTCACCTATGAACTTTGCCACAAATACGTTCTTGGGCTCGTTGTATATGTCGGCGGGGGTACCTATCTGCTGTATGGCGCCCTCGTTCATGACGACTATGGTGTCGCTCATGGTCAGGGCTTCCTCCTGATCATGGGTGACGTAGATAAAGGTTATGCCCAGCTTCTGCTGCATGCGCTTGAGCTCTATCTGCATGCCCTTGCGGAGCTTGAGGTCCAGCGCGCCCAAAGGCTCGTCGAGGAGCAGCACACGGGGGCGGTTCACCAGCGCGCGCGCGATTGCCACCCGCTGCTGCTGGCCGCCTGAGAGCTGGTCGATGTACCTGCTGCCGTAGCCCGCCAGGTTCACGAGCTCCATCATCTCGTTTACGCGGGACTCTATTTCGTCCTTGGGCAGCTTCTGTATCTTAAGGCCGAAGGCTATATTGTCGAATACGTTGAGATGGGGGAACAGGGCGTACTTCTGAAAGACCGTATTTACCTGACGGCGGTAGGGCGGGACGCCGCTTATGTCCTTGCCGTCTACCAGTATCTGGCCGTTGTCGGGCAGGGTAAAGCCCGCTATAAGGCGCAGCATGGTAGTTTTGCCGCAGCCGGAGGGGCCGAGCAGGGTAAGAAACTCGCCGTCGCGTATATAGAGGTTTATATCCTTTAATACATCGGTATCATCGTAGGTCTTGGTTATGTTTTTCAGGTCTATCAGATGCTTGCTCATTTGCAGTTACCTCGATAAATTATTTAGAAGGAAGGAGGGGTGGCTACCCATATAAGCCGAGCCCCGGTCTTGCCGGTATTCTGTATCCAGTGTACGCTGGCAGGTTTGAAGCAGAAACTGTCGCCCTTGCGCACCCGGTACTTTTCTTCGCCAATGTGGAGTACTACGTTTCCATGCAGGACGAATCCGAATTCTTCGCCTTCGTGGGGGTTTTCCTCATAGGTAGAGCCGCCGGGCTCAAGGGTTATCATAATAGGCTCAAGGCAGTTCTTCTGGGCGTTCGGTACCAGCCAACGTACTACGTAGCCTGCCTCGGTCTCTTCTTTTTCAAACATGTCCTCTGAGGTGAAGACTATCTTTTCAGTTCTGGCCTCGGTAAAAAATTCCGAGAGGTTTGTGCCCAGCGCTTCAAGTATGTCGGTAAGGGTGGCTATGGAGGGTGAAGTCAGATCCCGCTCAAGTTGGGATATAAAGCCTTTGGAAAGCTCCGTGCGGGAGGCCAGCTCCTCCTGTGTGAGGCCAAGCTTTTGTCGGTATCGCCTGATTTTTTCGCCGATGTTTACCATTTGATGCGCCTCCTTGTCTGCGCGCGGCGTAAATAAACCTGAAGTTTAGGTATTCTAAACAGCCGAGTACAATTAAAACACCTTTCGACATAAAAGTCAATGGCTTTTGTAAAGTAATACGAAACTTTAGGTTTAAAATTTGTGCGCTGGAAAAAACTGCCCCAAAAAACAATAAAACCCCGGTGAAAAACACCGGGGTGAAAAGGAAGCGGCTTTAGAAGCCCACTACGCAGCTTGGATGCAGGTAGCCCTGAAGGCCGTTTACCTCGCAGAAGTACCAGTTGCCGGCTACGGAGATGATCTTTACAGGGGTACCGGGTTCCAGCTCGGCTATAACGCCGTACTCGGAGCCGGGACCGGAGCGGAAATTGGCAATGATGCCACTTTTTACACGCGCACCGGAGGAGGGAGCGGATGCTGATCCTGTACCGGTCTGAGTCTGTGTCTGGGATTGAGGTACGGTGGCGACGGTGGTGCCATCGGAGTAGCTTCCGTCCGGGTTGGGGTATAGAAGCGTATCGGTGAGCTTTACGTATTTTGTGCGCATATAGCCGGATACGCCGTTATAGCTTCCGTACAGCCAGCCATTGCCGGCCTGCTCGGTGACGTTTACCGTTTTACCCTTTGGTATGGTGGTAAGGGTCTCGGAGGAGCGGCTTGCGTCGGAGTAGACATAGGTCTTGCCTGTGGCGGCATAGGATTGGGTGGTGCGCACGTTGTCAGGGTCGCAGGTGAGATACATGGTCTTGACATAGCCCAGCTTGCCTGCGGGGGTGCGTACTTTACACCATTCGGCGCCTATCTGTAAAAGCTCTACATGGTCTCCATAGTTGAGCTTGGCTATGGTTTTATCCTTGCTGTTGGAGAAGCCGGAACGGACGGGAACATCGTTCAGCTTAACGGTAGCGGGCACCTCGGAAGGGGTGGCGTGGGAATCGGAAGGCTGCTGGTAGCTGCTGTAATCGGGTATGGCGCTCTTGAGCCGGGTTACAAGGTAGGGGTCTGCCGCCTTGTTCTTTACTATGTTGCAGAGGGTTCCCGGCGGGCAGTTGTAGTATATCCACTGGGCGACGTGGGGCAGCACCCTGACGCAGCCGTGGGAGACATTCTTGCCCAGGTTTTTGTAGGCGGATTTGGACATGGAGGAAAGCTTCTTGGACTTGTACATTACGGAATGGATGTATACGCCCCGCACTACCTGAGTCCAGTACTGGGCGTATTCGCCGTAAGCTACGAAGTAGCCAAAACGCTCTTTGAGGTCGCCTAGCCGGAACTTGCCGCTGCCGGTAGGAGTCTTATCGCTGCCGGTGGTGCAGAGGCTTTGCAACACTGCGTTGCCGCTCTGGTCGTATACGGTTATGACCTGATTCACAAGGTCTATCTCTATGCTGTACCTGTTGGGATCGGTATTATCGTAATCCACCTTGCTGGTAAAGCCGGACAGGACCTCAGCGTGGGCCACAGAGGGCGTTAGGGAAAGGAGCGTTACAAGGCATAGAGCAAGTGAGAGCAGTCGTCTTTTCATTACAGTAAGATCATCCTCCGATCAAAGTATTTATGTTGAGCGGAACCGTCAGGTGGTCCGCCTGTTCATCATGGTAGTAAGGAAGAAACCTATCGCGGCCAGCATGAGATACAGCAGCTCCGTGAAAAACGGTGCGAATCCGGGAAAGATGAGCGCCGTGGTGCCTATGAGGAAGCCCAGCACACAGTAGTTCGCACCGGCGGGGTGCCTGCGGAACATATTGCGTACAAATACCACCAACAGCGCGCCGACTATGAGCGCGCTGCATCCCGCGCAGATAAGATAGGGTATTTCAAGCCTCGTTAGGGAGGAGAGCAGCGGCTCGTATAATCCCATGAACATCAGTATGAAGGAGGTGCTGATGCCGGGGATTACTATGCCTATGGCGATTATTCCGCCGGCCAGGGCCGCCGTAAGGTAGGTATACTCCCAGGGATTGCTGCCGGTGAGTTTATCGTCCAGCAAGGCTATTGCCGCCACGAGCACCGCGCCCAGCAGCGAGCATACGGCGTATTTTAAGGAGAAGGGCTTGCCGGCTTCTTTTATGATAGAAGGAATGCCGCCCAGCACCATGCCTATGAGCATATACATGAAGGGCATGTTCCAGTTTTTCAGCAGCCACTCCAGCGCAAAGGCACAGCCGAATACGCCTATGGCAACACCCAAGCCGTAAGGCCACAGGAAGCTGAAGCTCTTTTTAAAATTGGAAAACAGGCCGATTATGGCGTCCAGAGCCTCCTGATATACGCCGAAAGCAACGGCCATTATACCACCGCTGGCCCCGGGTATTAACCCCGCTGCGCCTATGAGAGTGCCTTCCAGCACTGCTTGTAATGTATTTCGGCTGCGCATAAAGCGTACCGCCTTCCTCCGCGTCAATATATATCCAAATACTAACACATATGTAAGGCTTTGGCACGGGTTTCGGCAGTGTATTCAAAAAAATTTAAAGATTTGATAAAAAAGGGAGGTGCTACGCCTCCCTGTTTTCTGAAATGGTGGTATACAGCGAAACGCCCAGCACTATCGTGCCGCCTATGAGCTCCCTCGCGGTGGGCGGCATCTTCAGTACCAGCGCCGCCAGTATTATGCCGTACACCGACTCCATACCGGCAATGATGCCTGCGGTCTGCACCTTTACCCGGCGCAGGCTGCTTACGAAGAGGGAGTGAGCGAATGCGGTACAGAACACTCCCAGAACGGCGATCAGCGTTATATCAATTCCGGTGACGGCAGGACGCATGACGGCTACAAAGGGCAGCAGCACAACTGCCGCCGCGCTCTGCTCATAAAAGCACACCACGCTGCCGGGATAGACGGCTGAGAAGCGGCGGTTCATGAGGGAAAGCAGGGCGTATGTCAGCGCCGACAGCATACCCCATGCAAGCCCCGCAGGCGAGAAACCGGCAAGGTCATCCAGGGGAACCAGCACGAATACGCCTATCAGCATGACGATCGCGCATATGACGCTTTTCAGCCTTAGCTTTTCCCTGAACATTACGGGCTCTATAAAAGTAACGAACAGAGGGAAGGTCGAAAAGGTTATGGTGCCCACCGCCACGCTCGCTACCCGAACGGACTCGATAAAACTGAACCAGTGCAGTGCAAGCACCGCTCCGGTTATGACCAGCCACATAAAGTCGGACTTACTTTTGAGCTTTATGGAGGTCCTTGTGGCCATGCACAGAATGTAAAGCGTTATCGACGAGAAAAACACCCGCCCGAAGGTTATCATCATGGAGCCCGTGGTTATGCCCTTGCTTATTACGCCGGCCAGCCCGAACAGCAGCACGGCTCCGTGTATCTTAAGTAAGTCGGTCAGATTGTTCTTTTTGCGCTGCTCCATAGCATCTCCCTCCATAGCTTTAAACACAGTGATTATATATTATATCACTTGCGGTGTTTTTTCCATGCCTGCGAAAAAATAAGGGGGAAATAAAAAATAATGCTTTACTTTATCACACTAAAGTGATATAGTACTAAAGCAAGAGGACGCAAAAAATATTTTTGATATACAAAGGAGAGAAAAACCATGAAGAAGATCGCTGCACTTGTTATGGCAATGCTGATGGTTACCTGCCTTTTTGCGGGCTGTGCAAAGAAGGAAGCGGCCAATGATGACCTGAGCTATGTGAAGGACAAGGGTACGCTGGTGATAGGCATTACCGAGTATGCTCCCATGAATTATTATGACGACAGCGGCAAGCTCATAGGCTTTGACACCGAGTTTGCCGAGGCCGTTTGCGAAAAGCTGGGCGTTGCTCCTGAGTTTACCGTTATCGACTGGAACACCAAGGAAGTGGAGCTTAAGGCCAAAAATATAGACTGTATCTGGAACGGCTTTACCATACGCGAGGACCTTAAGGAGAGCATCGATTTTAGCAAGCCTTACTGCAAGAATATGCAGGTGGCGGTTATAAAGGTCGAGAACTCCGGCAAGTATACCGATCTTGCTTCTCTTGCCGGTGCGAACATAGTGGCGGAGGCCGGCTCCTCCGGCGAGAGCGCCGTAGCAGATTGTGAAGAACTCAAGGAATGCAATTACGTGGGCGTATCCAAGATGGCTGACGCGCTTCTTGAAGTCAAGGCCGGCACTGCGGACGCAGCGGTAGTGGACTATGTGATGGCAAAGGCTATGGTAGGAGAGGGTACGGATTATTCCGACCTTCAGATAGTAGACGGCATCGAGCTTGCATATGAGGAGTACGGCATAGGCTTCCGCAAGGGCTCCAACCTTGTGGAAAGCGTAAACAAGGCCACGGACGAGATGATCGCCGACGGCTCCCTCAAGGCTATTGCCGACAAGTATGGCCTTGCGCTGATGGCTGACTGATAAAGCACAATAAGAGCAACTTAACAAGGGCAGGGGAACCCCCTGCCCAACATTGCGAAAATAAAGGATTTTTGACAGTATGCTGCTTACCGTTACCCAGAAGCTCCTGGAGGGCTTCGGCACCTCCTGCATAATATTTATAGTGACCCTGCTCGCGGCGCTGCCGCTGGGCTTAGTCATTGCCTTCGGCTCCATGAGCAGGTTCAAGCCTATAGCATGGCTTACCCGAGGCTTTGTGTGGATAATGCGGGGCACCCCCCTGATGCTTCAGCTTATGATAGTTTACTATGGCCCCGGCCTGCTATGGGAGGGCAATTCGGTCTCCCGGCTTTCCGCGGTGCTCATAGCCTTCTCTGTCAACTACGCCGCGTATTTCTCGGAGATTTACCGGGGAGGCATAGAGAGCATACCCAGAGGTCAGTACGAGGCGGGGCAGGTGCTGGGCATGACCAAGAAGCAGGTGTTCTTCAACGTCATACTGCTTCAGGTGGTAAAGCGTATAGTGCCGCCCCTTGGAAACGAGATGATGACACTGGTAAAGGATACCTCCCTTGCCCGCGTTATCGCATGCAAGGAGATAATAATGATAGCGCAGGAGTACATATCGGTAAAAGGCCTCATATGGCCGCTGTTCTACTCGGGGCTGTTCTATCTGTTATTCTGCGGAGCGCTGACAGTGATCCTTGGCCGCGTAGAAAAGAAACTGGACTATTTCAGGGTGTAAGCTTATGCCGATGCTGGAAGTAAAAAACATAAAGAAAAACTTTGGCGATACCGAAGTATTGAAGGGACTCGACTTCTCTCTCGAAAAGGGCGAGGTGCTGGCCATAATCGGCTCCTCAGGTTCGGGCAAGACTACGCTTTTAAGGTGTCTGAACTTCCTTGAAAGCCCTGACGAGGGGCAGATAACCGTAAACGGAGAGACGCTGTTCGACTCTAATGCCTACGCCGTCCCAAGCGAGGAGGAGATACGTAAAAAGAGGCTGCACTTTGGATTGGTATTCCAGTCCTTCAACCTGTTTCCCCAGTATACCGCGCTGCAGAACGTAAAGCTTGCTCCGGAGCTGATGCTCTCGGAAAACCCCGATCGCGGCAGCATGAAGGAGGCCAAGGCCGATATAGACAAAAAAGCCAGGGAACTCCTTGCAAGGGTAGGACTGAGCGGCAGGATGGATTCCTACCCTCATCAGCTTTCCGGCGGACAGCAGCAGCGGGTAGCCATAGCCCGCGCCTTAGCCATGAACCCGGATATACTTTGCTTTGACGAGCCCACATCGGCGCTGGATCCCGAGCTTACCGGCGAGGTACTGAAGGTAATAAGGAGCCTGAAGGGCGCCGACAGTACAATGATAGTCGTAACTCACGAAATGGAGTTTGCAAAGAACGTGGCGGATAAGGTATTATTTATGTCAGAGGGCGTCATCGAGGAGATGGGCACGGCGGACGAGGTGTTCAACAATCCCAGGAGCGAGCGAACCAAAGCCTTCTTTGCAAATTTCGGGGAGCAGCAATAATAAATGACGGGCATAGTTGAGGTGGACGTACACGGCATGAACCAGACGCAGGCGCAGATAGCCATAGACGCGGCGCTGCGCAGGGCAAACGCTTCGGTTTACCGCATACGCATAATACATGGCTATACCCACAACACCATACTGCGGGATATGGTGCAATACAAATACAGAAACCACCCCAAGGTAAAAAGAATAGCCCCGGGCAGCAACCCGGGGCAGACTGATTTAATATTAAGGGAGCTGTTTTAGAATATGCCGTCAAGGCAGTCAAGGGCATCTTTCCCAAACATATCCGAATAGTCGGACTTGGCAAGGCTAACAGCCATAGCGCCGTCGTTGTCAAGCTCTTCCATAAGCACGTCTCCTACAGTATGCAGTATGTGGGCGGTGTGAAAGGTAAAGTCCTTTATGCAGGCATTGCCCAGGGACTTTTTCTTTTTGTTCAGCGCCTTTATCTGCTTGTGGGTCAGCCCCTCGCCCCAGCTGAACCGGCAGCAGTCGCCGCCCCAGCTCATGGGCGGGTTCAGCTGGGTGCAGATGAATTCCGGATTGAAACCCTGGAACCAGGCGTTGTCTATGTTGCAGCAGTAGTATCTGCCGTATTCTGTGAGGCCGTGCTTTGCCCATGCGTCGCACCAGGCGCACTTGGCTATGTAGGTATGGAGGACAGGCATGCCGCAGGTTACGCCGAATTCCATCTGGCCCGGAAAGTCAGGCTTCCATTCGCCGTATGCCTGGCTGTTGAGTACGGTGAGCTTATCGCCCCGCTCAAGGGCGTTCAGCGCCATGCGCCGGCCACGCTCGTTGCCGTAACGGGTCATTCCGGCGAGTATGGCTTCTTTTCCCTTTTCACCTGAAATCTCTATGGCGTGCTTTGCCAGCAGCGCGAACATTACGGCATGATGTTCTATAGTAAGCGGCATGTGTAACCTCCTTATCCGTTTAAAAGCTCTGTTACTTCTTCCATAGTGGGCATTGCGGGTATTCCGCCGCGCCTGCCTATGCAGAGGCTGGCTGTGGCGCAGCCCACACGGGCGAAACGTACCATATCGTCTATGCTTACATCGTATACGCTCTTGCCGCTCTTTACAAATTCGCTCAAGAAACCGCCGAAGAAGGCGTCGCCTGCGCCGGTGGTGTCCACCGCATCGCATGGGAAGGCGGGTACCGAGCACTGTTGGTCGCCGGTAGCCACTACAGCTCCCCCTTCTCCCAGGGTTATGACTATGAGCGCTACGCCTTCCTTACGCAGTACTTTTATGGCGGTATCCACGTCGTCTATGCCTGCGGCGAAAGGCATTTCCTCCTGGGAAAGCTTGATTATGTCCACTATGGGCAGTATGGAGCGTATCTGGTCGCAGGCGGCAGCGTCGTCGGCCCAGAGGGAGGCGCGGTAGTTGGGATCGTAGCTCACCGCTGCTCCTGTGGACTTGGCGGTGATGAGGGCCTGCCAGGTTGACGAGCGGCTGGGCTCTGCCGTAAGGGAGACAGAGCCTACGTGGAATACTTTTGTATTGCGCAGGAGCTGCTGATTCAATTCGTTGGGCCTGAGCAACGTGTCCGCCCCCGGTTCGCGTATGAAGGAGAACTCCCTCTCGCCGCTGTCGCTCAGCGCGACGAAGGCAAGGCTTGTGGCCGCGGCCGGGTCCATGACGAGCCCCTCCGTATTGATCCCCGCCCGCTCTGCTGCGGCCTTCAGGAAGCGGCCGTGCATATCGTCGCCCACCTTGCCTATAAAGGCGGTGGAAAGCCCCTGCTTTGCCGCTGCCGCAAGGAGGTTGGCCGGTGCGCCGCCGGGGTTTTGCTCAAAGAGCGGGTAGCCCGCCGGGGAAAAACCAGCCTGAGTAAAGTCCACCAAAAGCTCGCCAAGAGCGGTAATATCTGCCATATTAAAACGGTTCCTTTCGAATACAATCGGGTTGAGTCAAGTAATTATACCATATTTTTGTGCGATTTGGCCCGCCGCTTGATAAAAACCAGGGATTGTGTAATAATATAAAGAAGAATTTACAGCGAGGACGTAAACGCCGCATGTTCATAGACCATTTTGCGCTGGGAATGCGCATACCAAAAGAAAACATGGATATTGGCCCAAAGGGCTGCATGGAAAAGCTGCTTTCCGGCCTTACACGCTACAATATTTCAGGCTTGGGCCTTTCCGGCGGCTGGGTGGAGGACGTGTATGTGATAGTGATAATGGGCGGCAGCCTGAGCTTTATGCGCAATGTTTACAGGCGCATACTTGCCAATGAGGATTTCTGTGCGCTGCTCTGCAAGGATAGGCCCTTTATCGAAAACAACCGCCTGGCAAGAATGCCGGAGCTGGAGTCCTTCGGCATGGTGGATGAGAACGGCGCCTTTCTCGGCGGCAACTGCTGCTTTGGCCTTACCGTGAGATAAATATATACGGGTAATCAACTAAAAGCTTTCCGCATAGGTTTATACAAATACGACCTGTACAAGGAGGCTTTTTTATTATGTACATCTATACCGTAAAGCCGGGAGATACGTTGTTTGACATCGCCCAGAAAAACGGCGTGACGATTTCTGCGCTGGTGGCCGCGAACCAGCTCAGCGACCCGTATAAGCTGCCTGTAGGCCTTGCCCTCGTGATACCCGGGCAAAGCATACGGGAACGCAGCATTGTGGTTAACGGATACGCCTTCCCCGGAATATCGGATATAGCGCTGCTGGGCGTCCTGCAGTATCTCACCTATCTCTCGGTGTTTTCCGCGAAGACCCGCATTGACGGCACCATTACGGAGCTTAACGATACGGCGCTTATACGCAAATGCTACGTGAACGGCGTCGCGCCCGTGCTTACCCTCACTAACCAGCGTGAGAGCGGCGGCTTCAGCGGGGACATAGCCCATGCGGTGATAGCCGACGAGGAGGTTAAAACAAAGCTTATACAGAATGTGATGGAATATCTGGATCGCCGCAATTACTTCGGCCTGAATATAGATTTCGAGTATGTAAGAGAGGAGGACAGGACTCTTTATACGCAGTTTTTGTTGGACTTTGCGGCGGCGCTGCGCAGAGTAGGCTACAGCTTTTCGGTTGCCCTTGCGCCCAAGATAAGCCAGGAGCAGTCCGGACTGCTTTATACCGCCCACGACTATGGGGCTGTTGGAAGCATCGCGGATAAGGTAATAATTATGACGTACGAGTGGGGCTATACCTACGGGGAGCCCATGGCGGTGGCGCCTATAGACAAGGTACGGCAGGTGCTGGACTATGCAGTCATGGAGATGCCTCCGGAAAAGATACTGATGGGCATGGCAAACTACGGCTATAGCTGGACACTACCCTACAAAAAGGGGACTGCCGCGCGGCCGCTGTCCCTGTCTGAGATACCGCAAACCGCATATAGCCAATACGCCGATATACGCTTTGACGATACGGCACAATCGCCTTTCTTCAGGTATTACGACAGCGCCGGAACGGAACATATCGCCTGGTTTGAGGATCCGCGCAGCATAGAAGCTAAGCTGAAGCTGGTGAGTGAGTATGGCCTTGGCGGCGTGAGCTATTGGAACATAAATACACTGTATCGGCCCAACTGGGCGGTGCTTTCCGGAATGTACGGCATAGAAAAGGTGTTCGGGCAGGGTTAACCCCTGCTCGGGGTCTCGCCAAGGTGGCGGTTAGCAACTTTTTCGACAGTATTAGGGCGGCCATCGGGCCGCCCTTTTAGTTTGATATTTTTTTGAGGAATTAGCATTGACTTTGAACAGAATAGTATATATAATACATATCGTAAAGCTCCGGTAACGTTACCGGTAAGGTTTTCAGCAAACCTCAAAACAGGCGGCGCTTAAAATGACTATAAAAGATATCGCAAAACTCAGCGGCGTAAGTGTAAGCACCGTTTCCCGCGTACTGAACAACAGACCGGATGTAAGCGAGGTTTGCAGAAGCCGGGTAAATGCCGTAATACAAAGCTCAAATTACATTCCCAACAACAGCGCAAGGGATCTGGTGAAGATCAGGTCCGATGCCATAGGTCTTGTGGTGCGCGGCGTATCCAACTCCTTTTATACAGACATTATCCGTTCCATAGAAAAAAGTATAGACGCGGCGGGCTATACCATGGTGATGCGCCACATAGCCTCCTGTGACGACGAGGTTAAGTGTGGCGCAGAGATGGAGAGAGAAAAGCGCCTTCGGGGCATAGTGTTCCTGGGCGGCTGCCACGACTACACAAAGGAGCGGATAAAGCTCCTCAACGTACCCTTCGTGTGCTGTTCATATACCAACCGCTACGGCAACCTTGACGACGACGAGTATTCTTCGGTGTCTATAGCGGACGAGGATGAAGCATACAAGGCTGTAAACGAGCTTTACAGGAATGGGCACAGGCGCATTGCGGCGCTGATATCCACGCCTGACGACTGGTCCATAAGCCAGCTCCGCTATCGCGGCTACAGGAGGGCGCTTGAGGAGCACGGCCTGCCCTTTGATGAAAGCCTTGTGGTTTCGGCGGGCAGCTTTAACATAAAAGACGCCTACGCTGCAATGAAGGAGCAGCTTAACAGAAACCCCGACTTTACCGCGGTATTCGCAATAGCGGACGACATGGCCATAGGCGCCATGAAGGCCCTCCGGGAGGGGGGCAAACGGGTGCCCGAGGACTGCTCGGTAATAGCTATCGACGGCCTGACGGTATCCGACTATATACAGCCTACGCTTACCACCCTATGCCAGCCAATGCATGAGATGGGAAAGAAAAGCGTGGAAATACTTCTCGACATGATAGAGGGCCGGGGAGAAAACAGGCATTTGACGCTGGAGACAAAGCTCCGCCGGGGCGCTTCGGTAAAGGACATGAATTAAATTTGCGCGGTTTTTGCCGCGCGAAAATGATATAAAAAAGAGAGGATAACAAAAATGAAGAAGTTCTTGGCATTGCTGCTGACCGTCGCCATGGTATTCGCGATGGCAGCCTGCTCCGCACCCGCTGCGGAAGAGACTAAGCCCGCCGAGGAAGGCGCCGCTGCGCCCGCGGAGGAGACCTCCGACAAGCCCGCCGCCGCAGGCTCCGTCTATTACCTCAACTTCAAGCCCGAGGCCGACGCCGCTTGGCAGGAGCTGGCTAAGAAGTATACCGAGCTCACCGGAGTACCCGTAAAGGTCGTTACCGCCGCCTCCGGCGATTATCAGACCACTCTGACCTCCGAGATGGACAAGAGCGAGGCTCCCACACTGTTCCAGTGCGGTAACCAGGGCGCTCTGAATACTTGGGGCGAATACTGCCTCGATCTGAAGGATACCGATTTCTACAAGGAAATGACCACCGATGACTTCAACCTCTTTGGTGAGAACGGCGAAGTGCTTGCCGCCGGTTACTGCTATGAGGCCTTCGGCATCATCGTAAACAAGGCCCTGCTGGAGAAGGCCGGCCACTCCATCGATGAGATCACCAACTTTGAGACCCTTAAGGCTGTCGCCGATGATATACATGCCCGTGCCGCCGAGCTGGGCTTCGACGCCTTCAGCTCCGCCGGTCTTGACGGCTCCTCCTCCTGGAGGTTCTCCGGCCACCTCGCCAATATGCCTCTGTTCTACGAGTTCCGTGATGACAACGTAACTGCCCAGCCCGCAACCATTACCGGCAAGTATCTTGACAACTACAAGGCCATCTGGGATCTCTACACCACCGATACCGCTACCACCGGCGCTGACCTTATAACCGCTACCAGCGATATGTCCAGCGGTGAGTTCAAGGAGGGCAAGGCCGTATTCTATCAGAACGGTACCTGGGAGTATGCCGGCCTCGTAGAAGCCGGTCTCAAGCCCGAGGATCTGGCCATGATCCCCATCTACTGCGGCGTTGAGGGCGAGGAGAAGGCTGGCCTCTGCTGCGGCACCGAGAACTGCTGGTCCGTAAACAAGGAAGCTTCCGAAGAGAACATCCAGGCTACTCTGGACTTCATGAAGTGGGTAGTAACCTCTGAGGAGGGCACCACCATGCTGGCCGAGGAGTTCGGTCCCTGCCCCTTCAAGTCCGCAAAGACCCCCGAGAACGTATTCTTTGCGCAGGCAAACGATTACATCACCAATGGCAACTATGTAGTGACCTGGGCATTCAACTACACTCCCGCTGTTGAGGATTGGCGCGCAGGCGTTGTCGATGCTCTGTCCAAGTACGTTACAGGCGGCAGCTGGGACGATGTAAAGACTGCTTTCGTAGACGGCTGGGCCGCCCAGTACGCTGCCGAGCATGCCGCTTAATTAGCAGCAACCATCACTCTGTAAAACACTATGGGGCGAGCGGCTTCCGCTCGCCCTGTTTTGAAGATTTCCGTTTAAGCGTTCTCCTGCGGACGGGGAATGTACGGAGACCTTTCCCCGGAAAGCGGCGGGGCAGGGTCCCTGTACATAAATAGCAGGTTATATTAAAGAGAGGAGAAATGATTATGCGACTCTGGAAACGCAAGCGGGATAATGCGGCGCTGAACTCCATACTTATCCGCAGGCCGATACAGCGCTATTTCTGGCTTTTCCTGCTGCCCACATTCGCAGCGTTCTGCGTGGGCTTCCTTTACCCCTTCTGTAAGGGACTGTTTTTATCCTTCTGTAAATTCAAGACCACCAGCAAATGGACGTGGGTGGGGCTGACCAACTATGCAAAGGCGATTGCGGACCCGTCGTTCATGCATGCCTTCTGGTATACGGCCATATTCGCATTGGTCTCCCTCATAATAATCAACGTGCTTGCTTTTGCGGTAGCTTATGTGCTGACACAGGGCATAAAGGGCTCCAATTTGTTCCGCACCGTGTTCTTCATGCCTAACCTGATAGGCGGCATAGTGCTGGGCTATATTTGGAGCATGATATTCGACGGTATACTTACCCATTACGGCACCTCCATACTGCTGGAGACGAAGTATGGCTTCTGGGGGCTGATAATCCTCATGTGCTGGCAGCAGATAGGCTATATGATGATAATATACATAGCCGGCTTGCAGTCTGTGCCGGAGGATATGCTGGAGGCAGCCAAAATAGACGGTGCCACAAAGTGGCAGACGCTGTGGCGCGTCACCATACCCAACGTTATGCCCTCAATCACTATCTGTACCTTCCTGACGCTGACTAACTCCTTTAAGCTCTTTGACCAGAACCTCGCGCTAACAGCGGGGCGCCCCTTCATAATGCAGGCGGGCGGGCTGACGGTAAAGACCACCGAGATGCTCGCGCTGAACATAGTCAATTCCTTCTACAGCACTAACGTCAATTCCCGCGGCGTAGGCCAGGCCAAGGCGGTACTGTTCTTCATACTGGTGGCGGCGATTGGCCTTATACAGCTTAAGTCCACCCGCTCAAAGGAGGTGCAGCAGTAATGTCCAAGCACATTGAGACCCTCTCGCAGGAGCAGCGCAGCAAGCGCATACTTACCTTCACATTTACGGTGATAGCGATATTCTACGTATTGCCCATAATGCTGGTGCTCATAAACTCACTGAAGTCCAATTCATATGTGAATATGGAGACCTTTGCTCTGCCAAGCGCCAAGTCCTTCGTAGGACTGGACAACTATAAGACCGGCATGACATTTGGCAACTATCCCTTCGTAAAATCCGCCCTGTACAGCCTGTTTATTACCATCGTATCCTCGATGCTGATACTTATATGCACCTCTATGGCCGCATGGTATATCGCACGGGTGGGCAGCCTGTTCAGCAGGATAGTGTACTACCTCTGCGTATTCTCCATGGTTGTGCCCTTCCAGATGGTGATGTTCACGCTGGCCAAGACGGCGGATACGCTGAAGCTGAATACCCCTTGGACAATCCCCATAGTGTATCTCGGCTTTGGCGCGGGCCTGGCGGTGTTCATGTTTACGGGATTTGTAAAGGCGCTGCCGCTGGAAATAGAAGAGGCTGCGGCCATAGACGGCTGCGGCCCCCTGCGTACTTTCTTCAGGGTGGTGTTCCCCATGCTCAAGCCTACAATGATTTCCGTCGGTGTGCTGGAGATAATGTGGGTATGGAACGATTACCTCCTGCCGTATCTTGTGCTGGATATAAATAAATACCGCACCATTCCAATACATATACAGTACCTCAAGGGCAGCTATGGCACTGTGGATCTTGGAGCAACCATGGCCCTTATAATGCTGAGCATAGTGCCTGTAATAGTGTTCTACCTGACTTGCCAGAAGTACATAATAAAGGGCGTTGCGGCAGGCGCTGTAAAGGGATAAAATAAACTGAATCTCTAAAAGGACTACAAGCTATAATGAAACGCAGCAGCGGCATATTGATGCCAATATTCTCGCTGCCCTCGCCCTATGGCATAGGCACCATGGGCAAGGCGGCATACGAATTTGCAGATTTTCTCTACCGGGCGGGGCAGCGCTACTGGCAGATGCTGCCGATAGGCCCCACCAGCTACGGCGACTCGCCCTATCAGAGTTTTTCCACCTTCGCGGGCAATCCTTATTTCATCGATCTGGATATGCTCGTGGAGGATGGTCTGCTCAGAAAAGATGAGATAGCCGGCATAAACTGGGGTACCGAACCGCGGTATGTGGACTACGGCCGGATATACGAAAGCCGCTTTGACGTGCTCTCAAAGGCAAAAGAACGTGGCTGGGAGAGGGATAAGCAAAAGGTAAACGCCTTTATCGAACGAAACAGCCGGTGGCTGGCGGATTACGCGCTGTTCATGGCGCTCAAGCGCCATTTCGGCATGAAGTCATGGACGGAGTGGGAGGATGAGGATATACGCCTGAGAAAGCCCGCGGCAATGGCGAAATACCGTGAGCTGCTCCGGGAGGATATAGAGCTTTTCACTTACATTCAGTACCTGTTCTTTGAGCAGTGGACAAAGCTGAAGGCATATATAAACGACCTCGGTATAGGCATAATAGGCGACATACCCATATACGTTGCCATGGATTCCGCAGATGTGTGGGCGGAGCCCGAGTTCTTCCAGCTGGACGAGAAGAACCTGCCGGTAGAAGTATCCGGGGTGCCGCCGGACGACTTCAGCGCCGAAGGCCAGCTCTGGGGCAATCCGTTGTACGATTGGGATAAAATGCAGTCGGACGGCTTCGGCTGGTGGATACGCCGTATAGACGGCGCGGGCAAGATGTATGACGTTATCCGCATAGACCACTTCAGGGGCCTTGCAAGCTATTGGGCTGTGCCTTATGGCGAGACCACCGCGAAAAACGGCAAATGGCGCACCGGCCCCGGCATAGCGCTGGTCAATGCCCTGAAGGGATGGTTTCACAACCTTGAGTTCATAGCGGAGGATCTGGGCTATGCAACGTCCGATGTGGAAAAGCTTTTAAAGGAATCCGGCTTTCCCGGCATGAAGGTGCTGGAATTTGCCTTCGATTCCCGCGATTCCAGCGGATATCTGCCTCACGCCTATATCGAGAACTGCACCTGTTATACGGGTACCCACGACAACAGCCCCATAGCCCTATGGCGCGAGGAGGCTGCCCCGGAGGATATAGCTTACTGTGAAAAGTACCTCGGGCTGAATAAAGAAGAGGGCTTCAACTGGGGCATGATAAGGGGAGGAATGGGCTCGGTTGCGCGGCTTTTCGTGGCGCAGATGCAGGACTACCTTGAGCTTGGCGCGGGCTGCCGCATGAATAAACCCAGTACCCTCGGCGGAAACTGGGAATGGAGACTTCTAAGCGGCGAGCTGACGGACAGCCTTGCGGACAGGATATATGATGCGGTGCGCATTTATGGCCGTATAGACAGAAAAAAGGACGAGAGTAAAAGCGAATAATACGCAATATAAAAGAGAAGGCCGACGGGCCTTCTCTGAGACTGTCGAAAAACCCAGGGGTTGATAAGGGGCCGCAGCCCCTTATGTTTAATCCGGCTCTGACGACATGTGCGTCAGAACGGATGAAAACCCAGAGGTTTTCGTACTTTGCGGGGTTTGCCGCCCGGGAGCGAATGTGAGAGGCAAAACCCGTAAAACTCAAAAAAGTGGCATTCAGCCACTTTTTTGACACTCTGAGAGAAGGCCGATAGGCCTTCTCTTTTTGCTGCGCCTTACGCAGGAATGAGCAGCGTTTCGCCGGCGATGATAAGATCCGGATTGGCAATGTTGTTGAGACGCACGAGCTCCTCCACCGTGGTGTTAAACCGCCGGGCTATGGAAGAAAGGGTATCGCCGGGCCTGATGACGTATGTCATAACGCCGCCGGAAAGGTAGGGCTTGAGCTGCGCCCAGGTGCGCCTGCCCGCTATGCCGTCAGGAGAAAGGCCCTTTGCCCTCTGGAAGGCCACCAGTGCGTTGTGGGTACGTGTGCCAAATACGCCGTCTATGGCGCCGGGATCGAAGCCGGCGTTGTACAGGGCGGTTTGCAGTATTACCACCAGCATACCCCTGTCGCCGCGCCTGAGGTATACGTTGTCGTAATTGATGAAGGGGGCTATGGCCAGCCATGTATCCCTGTTGGCCACGCCGGTTTCTGGCAGCCGTGCCGAGCGCTGGAAGGCACGCAGGGCCGCCTGGGTCTTTGTGCCGAAAAGGCTGTCTATGGTACCTGGGGAGTTGCCGGAAGCCTCCAACGCCTGCTGGAGAATCCTTACCATATTGCCCCTGCTGCCCCTGCGCAGCACATCAGGGTCGCTCTCAAGGGCGAAGGGTTGTAAAAATTCCCATGTCCGCGGGCCGATTATGCCGTCCTGCCTGAGCCCGAGCACCCGCTGGAACTGTTTCACCGCGCGCTCTGTGTTGGAACCGAATATGCCGTCTGCTCTGCCCGGGGCATACCCCGCACGGATGAGGGCGGTCTGGGCGGTACGCACGTCGTTGCCGGTGTCGCCACGTTGTAATATTCTCATTTTTGCACCTCGCTGATATCGCGCGTTTTCCGCGCTTTATACTGTCAAGGTATGTGCGAGGGGCGGTAAGTGTGCTCACACCAGCTGGAACAGGTAAAATTTAAGATAATCAGTTTCGGGTACGTTCATAAGCGTAGGGTGGTCCGGAGACTGCCTCCGGGCTTCTATGAGCTTCAGGGAAACGTCTGCGTCCCGCGCTGCGGACTGCACCATCTTAATGAACAGCTCGTTATCCATAAAATGCGAGCAGGAGCAGGTGGCAAGATAGCCGCCCCGGGGCAGCAGCTTCATTGCGCGGAAGTTGATCTCCTTATAGCCGCGTTCTGCCCCCTTTATGGCCTTGCGGCTCTTGGTGAATGCGGGGGGATCCAGTATGACGAAGTCATAATCCGCGTGCTTATTGCAAAGCGCGGGAAGAAGGTCAAATACATCTGCCGCGATGAAATCCATCTTGTCAATAAGGCCGTTGCGCCTTGCGTTAAGCTTTGCCATCTCTATGGCGGTATCGGATACGTCCACGGCGGTTACGCGATCAGCGCCGCCCAATGCTGCATTCAGGGCGAAGGAACCGGTGTGTGTAAAGCAGTCCAGCACCTTTTTGCCTGCGGCTATCTTGGCCACGGCCTGACGGTTGTATTTCTGATCAAGGAAAAAGCCGGTCTTTTGCCCGTTCTCCACATCCACCTCGTACTGTATGCCGTTTTCGGTTATCCCGGTGATAGGGGAGGGAGGCTGGGGCAGATAATCAGCCAAGTACCAGCCCTTGCCTCTATCCAGGCCCTCGAGCTCACGGATAGCTACGTCGTTGCGCTCGAATATGCCGGCGATGCCTACGCCTTCCTGTGCGAGCTGCTTTACGAGCTGGCGGTATACGGTATCCTTTACCCTTTCCATACCTATGGAGAGAACCTGAGAGACGAGGATGTTTTCATAGCGGTCTACGGTAAGGCCGGGCAGCCCGTCCGCCTCGCCGAATACCAGGCGGCAGCAGTGATAGTCAGTAGGGCCCATTACGGTCCTTCTGTATGCAAGGGCGTACTGTATCCTGCGGGCAAAGAACTCATCTCCGAAGGTCTCGTTTGCGTTTGAGGAAAGGAGGCGTATACGTATTTTGCTCTTGTAGCTTATAAAGCCGGTGCCGAGATAAGATCCCTTTTCAGAAAATACGTCTACAAGAGAGCCGTTTTCGGGCTCGCCTTCAAGATTAAGCACCTCGGCGTCATATACCCATGGGTGGCCCAGACGGAGGGAGTTTTCTGCTTTTTTTGTTATGGTAGCCGCGGGGAAGTTTCTTGCCTGTTTCATAATAAACGGAAGCGATCCTTTTCTATTTTTATTTTACATATGATATCATAAAAACTGCCCGCGTACAAAGCTGTATGCGGGCTGAATGTTTTCTTAACGTGGAAAGAGGGGATTACAAGGGCAGAATGCGGCCTGCGCCATTTTCAAGGGCCCTGTCGAAAATCAGCTTGGCTACCGCCATATCGAATACGGATATGCCGATGTTAGAGCAGACAATGATCTCGTCCTTGCTGGTCCGGCCCTCTTTAAGTCCTGCGATTATCTCGCCGGTCTCGCATACGATGTGAGGCAGTCCCTCGGGGAAATAGCCCATGGAGGCAAAGAGCTCATGCTCGTCTATGCTGTCCACGATATACTTGTCGGCGTCCCGCTGTATGCTTGCTTCCCAGAAGCTGTTCAGATCCATTGGGAATATGGTCTGACCCGGGCGTATCCAGTCCTTTCTTACGATGTTGTAGGTCTCACGGGTGATCTTTGTTGCGGAACACAGGGCTTCGCAATTGTCCACTACCTCCTTGGGATCCGCAGCCTTAATGAGCTGGATATGGGAGGGGACTTCGGCGCCGACATTCTCTATGAGCTTATCCATCATGGGGGCGTAAGAGTCGTAGATGTATATCTTCTTAAGCTTCTTCAGGGTCTTTACTATGAAGCGGACGTGGCCCTGGCCCTGTACGCCGCAGCCGAACATGCCGAAGGATTCCGCATCGGGGCAGAGGGCTTCCGCAGCGACTGCGGTAACGGCAGGAGTACGCATTGCGGTGACCCATGCGCCGTCCATTATGGCCATGGGATATCCGGTGATGAGCTCGTTGAGCACAAGAACGGAAGAGGTCTGAGGGAGGCCCCAGTCCTTGGGATTGCGTGGATAGCACTCTATCCACTTGCAGCCCATCGCCATCTGGCCGGGGACATAGGCGGGCATAGCGTGGTAGAATACGTCGTCGTGAGGGTGTACACCTATCTTGGCGGGCATTTCGTATTCTTTTTTGCCGTGTGCGATAAATGTCTTGCGTACGGCTGCTATTGTGTCCTCCACAGTGGGGCCGTTCTCCATGCACTCGGCCTTGGTCAGGTACAGCGCTTCGCTGCCGATCTTCACATGCTGTTCGATCCTCTTCTTTTCTGCGAGCAGTTCCGGGGTGTAAGCCATTTTGTTTTTCCTCCTGTATTATATATGTGAGAGGTTTTATAATGATCCTGTTAAAACTCTCACAAAAATAATCGCGATTAGTTATTGGCCGAAATAAAGCCGGTTAAGCCCGGCGCTATTTTGGATAGATTTGGCTATTTCAGCCGGAAATAATCCATGATCTTGACAAGAGTAGCCATGAAATCGTCATGGTAACTCTTTGAAAGCTTCTCCGAAGGTTCCTTCTGCAATAGCTCCTTGAGGTATCCGAGAAAAAGGTGTATGGAGAAGCTGTTGAGAAACTTTGCGTCTTCCTCCGTGAACCATCCCTCGTCTACGCAGCGGGATATCATGAGATAGTCCCTGTTGTTGAAGCTGCCTTCGCTGAATATGTTGGCGATGGAGGGGGAGAGACCGGAAAGATCCTCGGGGAACATGGCGTAATAGTTCTTGATAATATCGTTCAGCATGCGGCTGTGGCGGCCGAAAAACAGGTTATCGAAGATAGGGCCGTTGGCGAAAGCGTGGCGGGAGAAGCAATCCCATACCGCTACGTGGGTCTGGTATGTAGTCTCGGATTTGGCGTAACACACCGCAACGTCGCCCAGATACGCGGTAAGGTAGCGCAGTGAGGCGTACGTCACCAGCTCGTCAAGATCCTTGAAGTATCGGTAGATGTTGGCGCTGTTGCAGTGCATATCCCGCGCAAGGCGGCGAATGCTCAAGGCTTCACGGCCTTCGGTCGATATTATACGGTAGGTCTCCTCAATGAAACGCCTTTGGGTAAGATCCTCTCGCATGAGGGCCCCTCCTTGATTTAGATTATAATCGCGATTATTTACTGAGTCAATATGTTATGTAATTAACACTATAATACTTTATTATGGCGGAAATAGCAATAACGCAAAAGTGCTCTTGTCAACTGATGGTAAAGGGATAATAACAATTTTTGCTTGCAATGTTCCGCGCAATGTGTTAAAGTGTCTCTATTATAAAAACAAGTGTATTTAAAATAAACACAAAAAGAGGAGAGTGTTTTTATGAAAGTGGCGTTATTGGGCTATGGGAACGTGGGCGGCGGTGCTTACGACATAATATGCGAAATGAAGGGTGGCCTGGCTGTAAAGCACATTCTTGCCCGCAGCATAAGGCCCGGCATGGAAGCCGTCATGACCACCGACTTTAAGGATATATTAAACGACGAAGAGATTGACATAGTGGCTGAAACAATAGGCGGACTGCATCCGGCCTATGAATATGTGACGGAAGCTTTGAAGGCTAAAAAGCACGTAGTCAGCGCCAACAAGCAGCTCATATGCCACTACTATAGCGAGCTTATGGCGTTGGCAGGGGAAAACGGTGTGCAGCTTCGGTTCACCTCCTCGGCAGGGGGCGGTGTACCATGGCTTTTCAATCTCATACGTGCCAAGCGATGTGATGAGATAACCGAGATATCCGGCATTATGAACGGTACCACCAATTTTATACTATACTCCATGACAGAAAAAGGACTGCCATTTGGCGCGGCGCTTTCAGAGGCTCAGCGGCTGGGCTATGCCGAAGCAGAGCCTTCCGCGGATATCGACGGCAATGACGCCCAGCGCAAGTGCGCCATATCCGCTTCAGTTGCCTTTGAGGGGGCGGTGGCGGAGGACAGCGTGGACGTGTTCGGCATACGGCATATAACGGATAAGGATATAAGAGCTTTTAAAAAGATGGGCAGGGTCTGCAAGCTAATGGTAAAGGCGAAGAAGCATAAAGACGGCATAAGCGCATACGTGGAGCCTGCGCTGCTGCCGCTCTCGGCTCCCGAAAGCAGCGTGACCATGAATTTTAACATGACTACGCTCGTGGGCAAAAACATAGGCAGGCTGAGCCTTATGGGTCAGGGGGCAGGGAAATACCCCACCGGCAGCTCGCTGGTGCAGGATATGCTGGACATAAAGTGCAACGCAATAGGCCCGTGCGCGCCGAAGAAAGCCATACGTGCGGATAATTCGCTGGAAAGGCACAGCTACTATCTCCGTACCTCGGCTATCACTGCGGAGCTGCGGCAGCTCGGACAGATGGTAAACGGCGAGTACATCATAACCGAGCCCCTGACTGTTTCCGAGATGCACGCGATGGCGAAGAGGCTTCAGAAGAGCGACCCGGATATGTTTTTCGCAGGCATCGAATAACGAATGAAAATTCACAGGCGAATTGTATGATAAAGGTTTGCAAATTCGGCGGCTCATCGCTGGCCTCCGGAGAACAGTTTAAGAAGGTCAAAGATATAGTTAAAGGCGACGAAACGCGCTGCGTGGTAGTGGTCTCCGCCCCCGGAAGGCGGTTCGACGAGGACAGCAAGATAACTGATCTTTTGTATCTTTGCCATGCCCACCTGAAGTACGGCGTGAGCTACGAGAGCATATTTGAGCTCATAGAGCAGAGGTACTGTGAGATAAGGTCATACTGCGGCTTGTCCTGTGACCTGGATTCGGAGTTTGAACTGATACGTTCCAAAATGTGTAAGCGCATGAACGTGGACTACCTCGCTTCCCGGGGCGAATACCTGAACGCCAAGCTCATGGCCGAGTATCTGGGAGCTGAGTTTGCGGACGCAAAGGATTGGCTGTTCTTCGGTTACGATGGAAAGGTGGACTTCCATAAAACTAACGATGCACTGAGAAAGATAATTTCCGAAACCCCCCAAAGTGGTTATCCCCGGCTTTTACGGAGCCATGCCTGACGGCAGTATACGAACCTTCTCCCGGGGCGGCTCGGACATTACGGGCGCCATAGCGGCGGCTGCCATAGGGGCGGGAGCATACGAAAACTGGACGGACGTTTCCGGAATACTCATGGCGGACCCGAGAATAGTCAGCAATCCCAAGAGCATAGAGAAGATAACCTACGCAGAGCTTCGGGAAATGTCATACATGGGTGCCGAGGTGCTGCACGAGGAGGCGGTTTTCCCGGTGCGCAAGGGCGCGGCGACAAACGCTGTACAGATAGCCGAACTGCTCATATAAATTTCGCCCAAGTGACAAAGTCACTTGGGCGATTCTGTAGAAAAAAACCGGGGTTGATAAGGGGCCGCGGCCCCTTATGCTTAATCCGGCTCTGACGACATGTGCGTCAGAACGGATGAAAACCCAAAGGGTTTCGTACTTTGCGGGTTTTGCCGCCCGGGAGCGAATGCGAGAGGCAAAACCCGTAAAAACTCGAAAAAGTGGCGGTAAGCCACTTTTTCGAAAGCCTCGCCCAAGTGACTTTGTCACTTGGGCGATTCTCATATTGTACGGGTTTTAGTCACGGGCTCTGGTCTTTACTTCTTCCAGTATCTTTTCCTTGAAGGCGTCGAGAGTCATTGCGCCCAGGTCGCCGCCCTTGCGGGAGCGGACGGATACAACGCCGTTTTCAACGTCGCGGTCGCCTACGACCAGCATGTAGGGGATACGCTGGAGCTGTGCTTCGCGTATCTTATAGCCCAGCTTTTCGTTGCGGTGATCAACTTCTACACGCAGACCGAGCTCGTCAAGCTCGGAAGCGATATTGTCGCATACCTGGGCGGTACGGTCGGTAAGAGGCAGCACCTTCACCTGTACGGGAGCCAGCCAGGTGGGGAACGCGCCTGCGAAGTGCTCGGTGATAACGCCTATGAAGCGCTCGATGGAGCCCAATACGACGCGGTGTATCATTACGGGGCGGTGCTTTTGGCCGTCCTCGCCTACGTACTCAAGATCGAACCTTTCGGGCATCTGCATATCCAGCTGGATAGTGCCGCACTGCCAGGTACGGCCCAGGGAGTCGGAAAGATGGAAGTCAAGCTTGGGGCCATAGAAGGCGCCGTCGCCCTCGTTTATGACGTAGCTCTTGCCCATATGCTCTATAGCCTTCTTGAGGGTATCGGTGGCAAAATCCCAGGTTTCCTTATCGCCGATATGATCCTCCGGCATGGTGGAAACCTCGATCTGATAGGTCAGGCCGAAGGTGGAGTAAACTTCGTCGAACAGACGAACGACGTTCTGTATCTCATGCTCCATCTGGTCCCAGGTCATGAAGATGTGGGCGTCGTCCTGGGTGAAGCAGCGAACGCGGAACAGACCGTGGAGCGCACCGGAAAGCTCATGGCGGTGTACGAGGCCAAGCTCAGCCATGCGCAGGGGCAGTTCGCGGTAGGAATGGGGCTCAAGCTTGTAGACAAGCATGCCGCCGGGGCAGTTCATGGGCTTTATCGCGTAATCCTCGCCGTCTATTACGGTGGTGTACATGTTGTCCTTGTAGTGATCCCAGTGGCCGCTCCTGTGCCACAGCTCCTGATTGAGAATTATAGGAGTGGAGATTTCCACATAGCCGTATCGTTTATGCACCTCGCGCCAGTACTCGAGCAGGGTGTTGCGCAGCACCATGCCCTTGGGGAGGAAGAAGGGGAAGCCGGGGCCCTCCTCCATGAGGGCGAACAGGCCGAGCTCCTTGCCCAGCTTGCGGTGGTCGCGCTTCTTGGCCTCCTCGATGCGGGTGATGTACTCCTCAAGGTCGGCCTTCTTTTCAAAAGCGGTGCCATATATGCGCTGAAGCATCTTGTTCTTTTCGCTGCCGCGCCAGTATGCGCCTGCAACGCTCATGAGCTTTACGAATTTTACCTTGCCGGTGTTTTCAACGTGGGGGCCGGCGCACAGGTCGGTAAAGTCTCCCTGACGGTAGAAGCTTATTATGGCGTCCTCGGGCAGATCCTGAATAAGCTCTACCTTATAGGGCTCGCCTTTTTCTTCGAAGTACTTTATAGCGTCGGCTCGGGGCATCTCAAAGCGTTCAAGGGGCAGCGCCTCGGCGATTATCTTTTCCATCTCCTTCTGGATCTGTTCGAGATCCTCCGGAGTGAAGGGCTCCGCGTCAAAGTCATAGTAGAAACCGGTGTCAATGGCGGGGCCGATGGCCAGCTTTGCCTCGGGATGTACCCGCTTTACGGCCTGGGCAAGTATATGGGCGGCTGTATGGCGCATGGTCCAGCGGCCGTCTTCATCTTCCCAGGTGAGGAGCTTAATGCTGTGGTCGCCTGAAATGGGGCGGAAGGCGTCCGCCCTGCTGCCGTCTATCTCGGCGGCAAGCGTGGCTTTCCTGAGGCGGGGGCTGATGGACTCAGCTATCTGAAGGGCGGTCATGCCGTCTTCGTATTGCTTTACGGAGCCATCGGGAAAAGTGATATTCATGGTGTTCCTCCTTATATGATGTAAATCAAGCCTTGCGGATAATATAAAAATGCCCGCCCCAAGCTCGAAGCAAGGGACGGACAAATTCAAACATATCGGTTATCCGCGGTTCCACCCTAATTGGCATAAAACCCACTTTATAGGGGCTGTATCGCGCCCAAAGCGAACCGCAGTAGCGGGGCGGTATTCCCAGGCGCCGCGCCATGAAAGGGCTTACAGCCAGCGACCCTCTCTCTCTTGATGGTGCCTTTGCGTTGGTACTTAACCCGTATCGACCCACGATAAAATATAAAATATGAATTGATTATATGCCCGTCCGGTACCTTTGTCAAGGGCGGCTATGGGAAAAATTACTGGCAGGTCAAAGCCCTGATTATACACATAATATGCTCGTGCGCCGAAAAAAGCGCGGCTGATATGAGCGGGAACCCATAGGGAAAGCCCGGCATATGATGCAGGTATAGCGGGATAAGGAGAGTAAGGTGCTATGGCGGTGTGCTCGGTGGGCACTACGAAATACGAGGCGGATATAGGCAGGCTCATGGAGCGGCGGCTCGACAGGCTGGGCGGCGGTATCTCACCCGAGTGCGGGCGTGGCTTTGCAGAGGCTTCAATAGAGGGCGGGGCACAGCTTGCGCAGTGGTGCGAGGCTGTAGCCGAGCTGCTGCTCATGGATCTTGCCCAGTTTGAGATAGCCTATATGGTAAACGGGCTGCCCCTTACGCTGGAGGAAAAAAAGGCTGTGCTGCCCGAGGCCATATGCATGGCAAAGCGGGCCTCAGGCCTGGAAAAATTGCAGGGGGAGCTGATGGATTACTTTGAGGGCAACAGCTACCTTTCTCTCGAAGGGTATATACGCTTCCGAATGCAGGACTACCGCAGACAGTGGGAGAGATGCGTATACGCCGCAGCTGACGAGATGCTGCTCAACGACGAGTATACCGAGCTGCTCAAAGTGCTGTCCGCGTTCGTAAAGCTGCGCTCATCGGGGGCGGGCGAGGTGTATGTGATACTCAATCCCGACGGCAGCTGTACCTTCACAGATGACAACGACGTGAGGATAGATTACGAACAGTGCAGCGAGGAGGGAATAATGAGCGTACTGGTAGGCCTTTCTCCGGATCGTATTACGGTATACGACCTTTCCGGGGGCAGGAGCGCGGAGCTTTACGATAACCTCATTCGCGTTTTTGACGACAGGGTAAGGTTTTTCAGATAGACCCAGGGTTATATAAATGATATAATCATCATGGGGGGAAGCTTCCATGAATGATATCATAGCGGAAAAATTAAAACTGCTGCCTGACGAACCGGGCGTATATAAGATGTACGACGGCAGCGGCGAGATTATATACGTCGGCAAGGCCGTGAACCTGAAGAACAGGGTGCGGCAGTATTTTCAGCATACCCCGAAGCCTCCCAAGGTGGAGGCCATGATTTCCCATATCGAGGATTTTCAGTATATCATAACATCGAACGAGACAGAGGCGCTGACGCTGGAGAGCAATCTCATAAAGGCGCTCATGCCGCGTTATAACATACTATTAAAGGACGACAAGCATTTTCCGTATGTAAGGCTGGATACAAAGCAGGATTTCCCCCGGTTTGAAGTCGTGCGCAGGGTCAAAAAGGACGGAGCGAAGTACTTCGGCCCTTATCTTTCGAGCCTGAGCCTGAAGGATGCGCTTACGGCCATACGGGATATATTCCCGGTCAGGCACTGCAAAAAGGATATCCATAAGGCCATCGCCCGCAATGAGCGCCCCTGCCTCATGTACCACCTGGGCAAGTGCTGCGCCCCGTGCAGCGGCAAGGTCAGCCGGGAGGAATACCACAGGCTGCTGGAAAGCGTAAGCAGGTTCCTTGAGGGGCATACCGGCCCCATAATCGAGCTGCTTACTGAACAGATGCAATCTGCCTCGGAAAATATGGAATACGAGAAGGCAGCCCAGCTTCGGGACAGGATAAAGGCCATAAAGAGCCTTGCGGAAAAGCAGCAGGCCATATCTGTTACCGGCAGCGAGCGGGACATATTCGCATTCGTGAAGGATAAGGAGGACTCGGTGGTATTCGCCCTGTTCGAGCGGGGCGGCAAGATAATCTGGGCCGAGAGCATGAGCATAGCCTGCGGCGGAGAGACCACGGGCGAGATAATGGCCTCCTTCCTGAAGCAGCACTACGCCGATGGCGCGCCTGTGCCAAAGGAGATAGTGGTGAGGGACATGCCGGAGGAGAAGGAGGCGCTGTCCGAATGGCTAAGCGAGAACCGTGGCAGCAAGGTCGAGATAACCTGTCCTCAGCGGGGCGAAAAGAAAAAGCTTGCCGAAATGGCCTATCGGAACGGCGTTGAAGCCATACAAAAGGCGCGGGAGCTGGAGCACAGGAGCTGGGAGCGGGGCGAGGGTGCCATGCTGCGGCTATGCGAGATAATAGGCCTGGACGAGATTCCCGGGCGCATGGAGTGCTACGACAACTCACACATACGTGGAAGGGATACCGTATCCGGCATGGTGGTGTTCATAAACGGCAAGAGTGCGCCAAAGGAATATCGCCGCTTCCGAATAAAGGAGGAGGTCAACGGCGACGATTACATGGCGATGCGGGAGGTGCTTACGCGGCGCTTCCAAAGGGCGAAGGATGGCGACGAGAAATTCACGCGCTTGCCCGACCTTCTGGTAGTGGACGGCGGCAGGGGGCAGCTCAACGTGGCGCTTGAGGTGCTGGAGGAATTTGGCCTTTCACATATCCCCGCCATAGGCCTTGCGGAGCAGAACGAGGATATAATACTGCCGGATAAGGAGGAGCCCATACGCCTTTCACGCAGGGATCCGGCGCTGCACATACTGGAACGCATAAGGGACGAGGCCCACAGGTTCGCTATAACCTATCACAGGAGCCTCAGGGCGAAAAACGCCCTGATGTCGGAGCTGGACGGCATAGACGGCATAGGCCCAAAGCGCAAACGGGCCCTTTTCGACGCCTTCATAACGTCAGAAAATATAAGGAACGCATCGATTGAGGAGCTTTGCGGCGCAAAGGGAATGAGCAAGCCCGCGGCGGAAAAGGTATTCGCGCATTTTCACCCGGAGGAACGGCAAGAAGAAGGAAAGGACGATCAAAAGACATGTACAGGCTTATAGCGCTGGATATAGACGATACCATAACCCTCAACCCGAGGGTAGTTCCAAATGAGATAATCGAGGCCGTAAGAAAGGCAAAGGAGCACGGCATACACGTGACCGTGGCCACCGGGCGCGGCTGGTGGGGCTCGAAGCTTATAATAGATCAGCTCGACATAACCGATCCCGCCATAAACTACGGCGGCGCGATGGTGACCGATCCCGGGACGGGCAGGGCTTTGCACGCCCATGAGATACCGCCGGAGCTTGTTACGGAGGTTCTCGGGGAGGCGAAGACACTGGGTATACACGCCCATATCTATCAGGGCGACAGGGTGATAGCCGAAGAACCCAATCTCTATGTGGAGGGCTACGCCGAAAAGCTGGATCTGCCCTGCGAGTACGATCCGGATATAATGAAAAAGACCTGGTACAACGTGCCGAAGGTCCTCATGATGACTACCGACGAGAAGGCGCAGAGGCTTATACCAGAGTTTCAGAAAAAATACGCGGGAAAGCTGAAGGTATCCGGTTCCAGCAAGGGCTTTATAGAGTTCAACAACCCTGATTCCCACAAGGGCGCCGGCCTTGAATGGGTGGCGGGATACCTTGGCATAGCCCAAAAGGACACCGTGGCGGTGGGCGATAACTCACTTGATCTGGAGATGATACGCTGGGCGGGCCTCGGCTGCGCAGTGGATAACGGGAAGCCGGAGGTTAAGGAAGCGGCGGATCTTGTGATACCCTCGTGCGCGGACTTCGGGGTGGCACGGCTCATCGAATGCATAATAAACGGCAAGGTATAGCTTTACGGAGGACAGTATGGCGGTAGAGGTAAGCGTAAGGGAAATATGCGGCGAGCTTGAGATAACTGCCCTTGAGCCGGGCAGCGGGAGCATAAGCTTTCAGACTCCAGAGATAAGCCGGCCCGGCTTGCAGTTTACGGGCTTTTATGAAAAATTTTCTCCAAAGCGGGTGCAGCTCATAGGCAACGCGGAGATGTACTATCTTTACAGCCTGACGCCCGAACAGCTTGCGGACAGAATGGAGCGGTTCATGGGGCTTCATGTTCCATGCATAGTTTGCGCCCGCGGCAACAAACCCCCGGAGATACTGCTTGAAAAGGCGAGGCACTACGGCGTGCCGGTATTCATTACCAACCGTACCACCGACAGGGTGGGCCACGAGATATCCAGCTTCATACAGAAAAAGCTGGCACGGCGCATACTGCTCCATGGAGAACTCATGGATATATACGGAACCGGTGTTCTGATAAGGGGTGAAAGCGGCCTGGGCAAGAGTGAGACGGCGCTGGACCTGATACAGAGCGGGCACAGGCTGGTAGCGGACGATGTAGTGGAGGTATCCCGCCTTGAAGAGCGGCTGGTGGGCCGCGCTCCCAACGCCACAAAGCACATAATGGATGTCCGTGGCATTGGCATAATAGACGTGCGCTATCTTTACGGCATGAGTGCCATACTGCCGGAGAAGGATATAAATTTAGTCATAGATCTGAAGAAGCTTGAAGAGTATCTGGATACAGAAGAAAAGGCCGTAGACGCAATGGATATACTTGGTCTGCCGGTTCCGCTTACGCCGCTGCCCATAAGCCCGGGACGTAACGTTGCGGTGCTGGTAGAGGTGGCTGTGCGCAATTTCAGACTGAAGCATATGGGCTTTGACTCTGAGCGAGAATTTGAACTGAAACTGAAATAGCTTTGGAAGGAGAAATATATGTATCAGGTGGGCGTGGATATAGGCGGCACAAACATCGCCATGGGACTTGTGGACGAGGCGCTGGATGTAGTGCAGCGGGAAAGCATGCCCTTTGAGATAAAGGGCGGCGGAGAGCGCACGGCAGAGATAATACACGAAGGTACGCTTGCAATGCTCAAAAGGCAGGGCGCCGGGTTATATGATCTGGATAGCGTGGGCGTAGTTGTTCCTGGCAGCATAGATCCTGCGGGCAGCGTCATCATAAACGCATATAACCTGAATTTTCACAACGAGCCACTGAAGGCCAGGATACAGAAGCAATTCGGCGATATCCCGGTATTCCTCGCGAACGACGCTGACGGCGCGGCGCTTGCGGAGCTTCACAAGGGAGCCTTCGTGGGCTGCAGGACCGCCGTGCTGTTTACTCTGGGTACTGGAGTGGGTGGCGGCCTTATACTGGGCGGCAGGATGTTTCACGGCGGCCTTGGCAACGGCTGTGAGCTGGGCCATGCGCTGCTGGTAAGCGGCGGAGAACAGTGTACCTGCGGAAATAAGGGCTGTATAGAGGCATACTGCTCCGCCACCGCAATAATACGCGATGCCATAAGGGCCATGGAAAAGCAGCCCGACAGTCTGCTTTTTGAGCGCACCATGGGCAGGCCTGAAAGCATGGACGCCAAGACCGCTATCGACTGCGCCAGGGAGGGGGACAGGGCCGCTTTGGAGGTGTTCCATAATTTTGTGGATCACCTGGGCTCTGCGGTGGCTTCAATGATAAACCTGCTGGACTGTGAGCGGGTGGCAATAGGCGGCGGGGTTTCCGCCGCAGGGGAATTTCTCTTTGAACCTCTCAGAAAAAACGTACACGCGAAGAGCTTCTTTGAAAACCACGGCAGTGTAGTTCCGGCCGTGATGGGCAACGACGCGGGCATAATAGGCGCCGCGATGCTCAGGCGCAACGAGGAATAATTAAAAAAATATAAAAGGCGGTGAGATTATGATACCGACCCTCTCGATTGTTTTTATGGCTATATCAGCCCTTTTGAGCATAGGACTGCCTATAGCGCTGGGCATAATATGGCATAAGCGCACCGGCGCGAAGGCTTCATCGCTGTTCATCGGCGCAGCTGCGTTTGTGGTGTTTGCCATAATATTGGAAAACATATGCCACAGGCTCGTGCTGTACGGCAGCGGCTCCTGCGCCGCCTTCATGCAGTCCAACCTATGGGCATATGGACTGTATGGCGCTCTGGCGGCGGGAGTGTTTGAGGAAACGGGACGGTTATGCGCCTTTAAGCTGCTCTTTAAGAAGAAGGACGACAGATGTGAGAGCGTTATGTACGGTATAGGGCATGGCGGCGTGGAAGCGGTGCTGGTATCCGGCCTTACCATGATAAGCTACATTGCAATCTCTGCGATAATCAACCTTTCGGGCGGCATGGCGGGTCTTACCGTTCTCGGCATCGGCGAGGATATGGCCTCCGGGCTGATGACTGCATTTACCGGGACGAATCCGTTTATGTACCTCGTGAGCGGTATTGAGCGCATCATGGCGATAGCCTTTCATATTTCAATGTCGGTGCTGGTGTTCGCCGCGGTAAAGCAGAAGGGCAGGGGCTGGTATTATCCTCTTGCCATAGGGCTGCACGCGCTTCTCGACCTTGGGGCTATAGCCTATCAGACAGGCATCATAAAGAGCATTATCGCCGTAGAGGGCTATGTGCTGGTATTTACGGCGCTGTGCGCGCTGCTCGCGGCCAGGGTATACAGGGGGATGGCGGAGCAACGGCAGGAAACAAATCAAAATTATACTGTTGACAAGGAATAACACGCAGTATATAATACAACAAAATTAAACAGCGACTGGATAGAGGCGCAGCCGACAATATTAACCCTCAACAGCCACGCAGGGCGTTGACGGGGGGCTAAAGGGAAGGCTGCCGAAGGACGAAGGGCTATGCGGGCTCTGCGTACCTGGGCAGCGGGATAATATCCCGCTGACTGTCACAGCTACATCTGTGGAGTGCTATCATTCAAAAAGCCAAGAACGTTTTTATTTATGTTTATTGCGGCGGTCGGAGTGATGCTCCTGCCGCCGTTTAATTTAAAATTTTTAAGTTTTTCGGAGGAAAGAAAAATGCGCAGATTTCTGAGTTTGGCACTTGTATTGGTACTTTGTTTGTCCATGGCAGCTTGCGGCAAGAAGACTGAGGACAGCCTTTCGGACGGTGTGCTGACCGTCGCCATGGAGTGCGCCTACGCACCCTATAACTGGACACAGCCTACAGACGCCAACGGAGCCGTAAAGATAAAAGACAGCAACGACTACGCCTACGGCTACGACGTTATGATGGCAAAGAATATAGCGGCAGCTCTTAATGCAGAGCTTGAGATAGTAAAGCTGGACTGGGATTCACTTGTTCCGGCGGTACAGAGCGGAGTTGTTGACTGCGTAATAGCCGGTCAGTCCATAACCTCTGAGCGTAAGCAGATGGTGGACTTTTCCGAGCCCTACTACTACGCTTCCATAGTGACCCTCACCTCCGCCGACGGTAAGTATGCTAACGCCGCATCTGTTGCCGATCTCGCCGGCGCTACCTGCACCAGCCAGATAAATACCGTTTGGTACGATACCTGCCTGCCCCAGATAGCAGATGCCAACATACTTCCCGCGCAGGAGAGCGCGCCTGCAATGCTGGTTGCCCTCAACAGCGGCCGCTGCGATCTGGTAGTCACAGATATGCCTACCGCCATGGCTGCCTGCGTAGCTTATCCTAACTTCAAGCTCCTTGACTTTTCCGGCACTGACGGTGACTTTGAGGTATCCGAGGAAGAGATAAACATCGGCATCTCCATTCGGAAGGGCAACGCTGCGCTGTGCGAGGCCATAAACGGCGTGCTGGCAACCATGACGGTGGACGACTATACCGCGATGATGAACGACGCCATAGCAGTACAGCCTCTGAGCGAATAATATGTTGACCTTTGACGGGGAGAATAATAATGAACAGCTTACCTGATGATTTCTGGGGAAGGGTAGTATACCTTCTCCAGCAATATGGCCCGAGCTTTTTAAGGGGCGCAGGCACCACCATGCTCATAGCCGTGATATCCACGGCTGTGGGCTGCCTCATAGGCTTTGGCGTGGGGATAGTGCAGACTACGCCTACCGACAAAGCGCACCCTGTGAAGTACTTCCTTATGAAAGTCGTCCGCTTCCTGCTGGACGCTTATGTGGAGATATTCCGCGGCACCCCCATGATGGTGCAGGCCATGTTCATATATTACGGCCTTGCCCAGCTCTTCAATATACACCTCGGCACAATGGAGGCGGCGCTGTTCATAGTTTCTATCAATACAGGCGCGTATATGGCGGAAACAGTACGCGGCGGCATACTCTCCATAGATCCGGGACAGACTGAGGGAGCCAAGGCTATAGGCATGACACACGTTCAGACCATGAACGCCGTGATATTGCCACAGGCGCTTCGGAACATTATGCCCCAAATAGGCAACAACCTGATAATCAACATCAAGGATACCTGTGTGTTGAGCGTAATAGGCACAGTGGAGCTGTTCTTCGCCACAAAGAGCGTGGCGGGCGCCATGTATACCTACTTCGAGGCCTTCACCATAACTATGGTGATATACTTCGTGCTTACCTTCTCCTGTTCACGGCTCCTTCGCCTATGTGAGAGCAAGATGGACGGTCCGGACAGCTACGAGCTTTACGACCTTGCGACGACGGATACTTTGGCTCACACCACCGGCCTTTACAGCTATCCTAAAAAACCTCGGGAAAATACCCAGAACAACGACATAAGGGACGGGGGCAGGTAACAATATGAGTGAAACTATTCTTACGATAAGCCACCTCCGCAAGGACTTTGGCAGCAACCAGGTATTGAAGGATGTGGACTTTCAGGTGGAAAAGGGAGACGTCACCTGCATAATAGGCGCGTCAGGCTCCGGCAAGAGCACCCTGCTCCGCTGCATAAACCTGCTGGAAACCCCTACCTCGGGGGAGATACTCTTCCACGGGCAGAGCATACTGACGGGCAAAGTCGATCGGTGCGCCTACAGGGCAAAGGTAGGCATGGTGTTCCAGTCCTTCAACCTCTTCAACAATATGACAGTGCTGGAAAACTGTATGGTAGGCCAGACGATGGTGTTGAAGAAGGGCAAGGAAGAGGCCCGCCAGGCGGCAATGCTGTACCTTGAGCGGGTAGGCATGGCCCCGTATATAAACGCCAAGCCCCGGCAAATTTCGGGCGGTCAGAAGCAGCGCGTAGCGATAGCCCGGGCATTGGCCATGGATCCCGAGATACTGCTCTTTGACGAGCCCACATCGGCCCTTGACCCGGAGATGGTGGGAGAGGTATTATCGGTTATGACGGATCTGGCCAAGACCGGCCTTACCATGCTGGTAGTCACCCACGAGATGGCATTTGCAAGGGCGGTATCCAGCAAGGTCGTATTCATGAACGACGGTGTGATACTGGAGCAGGGAGATCCCGAAAGCATATTTACAAACCCGAAGGAGCAGCGGACAAAGGAGTTCCTTTCCCGCTACATAAACGGTTAGCATGAATTACAAGGAGCACCTGATAGCCTGCGGCAAGCGGATGCTGCATTCCGGCCTCACGGTGGAAACATGGGGCAACATAAGCGTTCGCGACCCGGAAACCGGCCTTATATACCTGACTCCGTCGGGTATGCCGTATGACAGCATAACCGGGGAAGATATCGTGGTCATGCGGCCTGACGGCACTATTGCCGAGGGCTTCCGCAAGCCTACGGTGGAGTGGGTCATGCATCTTGGCATAATGAACGCCCGCAGGGACGTGAACGCCATAATACATACCCACCCAATATACTCTCAGGTGTTCGCAGTGCTGCATGAGGATATTCCGCCGGTCATAGACGAGGCGGCCCAGGCTATGGGAGGAGACGTAAAGACAGCAGAGTATGCCCTTCCCGGCACTAAGGAGTTGGCACAGAACGCACTTGCGGCCCTTGGAAACGGCGCAGCCTGCCTGCTTGCCAACCATGGCGCGGTATGTGTGGGCAAGGATGCTAACGCCGCCTTCAAGGTGTGCAATGTGCTGGAAATGACGGCCCACATATACTATATGGCTCGCAGCATAGGCGAGCCTGAGCCTATATCCCGTGAGAACGTAGAGTATATGAAGGACTTTGCTGCGAACCGTTACGGGCAGGATAAAAATTAAGTGAATACCCCACAATTTCACCGCAACGGAGCAAAAAACCGCTGCGGCGTTATTTTTGGGCGTTTTACTGAATACGGCGGGATTTGAACGTACCGGAGGGCAAGCCAAACGGCTACGGCAACGATGTAATAAATACCTCAATATGGCATTGAAAAAGGACTTCGGGCGGGCGATAATATAAATAGAATTTACCCAAAGCGTAAAAGAAAGGTTCAATATATATGAAACAGTTCGACGTAACCGGCATGAGCTGCGCCGCGTGCAGTGCCAGAGTAGAAAAGGCCGTAAAGGAGGTCCCCGGCGTAACTGAGTGCACCGTGAGCCTGCTGACCAACTCCCTGAGCGTAAATGGCAGCGCAGACGAGGGCGCCATAATCGCCGCGGTGGAAAGGGCGGGCTACGGCGCCTCTGCCAAGGGCGCAAATAAGGCGGCTCAGGAGGAAGAACTCAAGGATAAATCCACACCACAGCTCAAGCGGCGGCTCATATGGTCAGTAGGATTTCTGATGATACTCATGTACTTCTCCATGGGGCATATGATGTGGGGCTGGCCGCTGCCGAAATTCTACAACGGAAACCATGTGGCAATGGGCCTTACTCAGCTGCTGCTTACCGTGATAATCATGGTAATCAACCAGAGGTTCTTCATAAGCGGCTTTAAGGGATTCATACACCGGGCTCCCAACATGGATACGCTGGTATCACTGGGAGCTGCGGCGGCATTCGTGTACAGCACCTATGCGCTCTTTGCCATGACTGATGCGCAGGTAAAGGGCAATGAGGAGCTGGTCATGCACTATATGATGGAGTTTTACTTCGAGTCCGCCGCGATGATACTCACTCTGATTACCGTGGGCAAGACACTTGAGGCACGTTCCAAGGGCAAGACTACCGACGCGCTGAGAAGCCTAATCAGGCTGGCTCCACAGACCGCAATGCTTATAAAAGACGGCAAGGAGGTCATGGTCCCTATTGAGCAGGTGCAAAAGGGAGATATATTTGCTGTGCGCCCGGGCGAGAATATCCCCGTAGACGGCGTAGTTGAGGAGGGCTCCAGCGCCGTGAACGAGGCTGCGCTTACAGGCGAAAGCATACCTGTTGACAAAAATGTTGGGGACAGCGTTTCCGCAGCAACGAGCAATATTTCGGGATACATACGCTGCCGGGCTACCCGCGTGGGCGAGGATACAACGCTCTCGCAGATAATTGCCATGGTGAGCGACGCTGCCGCCACAAAGGCGCCTATTGCAAAAGTGGCCGATAAGGTCTCCGGCGTATTCGTGCCTGTGGTAATGGCCATAGCGGCGGTGACGACGGCGGTATGGCTGCTCCTGGGCCGTGAGGTGGGCTTTGCGCTTGCGCGGGGCATATCCGTGCTGGTCATAAGCTGTCCCTGCGCATTGGGCCTCGCCACACCAGTGGCCATAATGGTAGGCAACGGCGTGGGAGCAAAGAACGGAATACTGTTCAAGACGGCTGCCTCTCTGGAGGAAACGGGCCGGGTGCAGGTAGTTGCCCTCGACAAGACAGGCACTATAACCAAGGGCGAACCCAGGGTGACGGATATACTGCCCGGGCCGGGCGTAGCCGAAGACCAACTCCTCGGTTTTGCGGCGGCTCTTGAAGCAAAGAGCGAACACCCTCTCGCAAGAGCCGTAATGACCAAGGCAGAGGAGGACGATATTAACGTAGCGGACGTAGCGGACTTCCGCATACTTCCCGGCAACGGTCTCAAATGCACCATAGGAGACAAAAAGCTGCTTGGCGGCAGCATGAGCTTTATATCCGGCCTTGTGAGCGTGCCCGAGGACATGATGAGACAGGCGGAAAGACTGGCGGATGAGGGCAAGACGCCGTTGATGTTCGGCCTTGGGGATAAGCTGCTGGGAATTATCGCCGTGGCGGACGTCATAAAGGAGGACAGCCCTGAGGCTGTGAAGGAGCTTCGCAATATGGGCATACGGGTAGTAATGCTCACAGGCGACAACAAAAAGACCGCCGAGGCAATAGGCAGGCAGGCGGGAGTAGATGAGGTTATAGCCGGAGTGCTGCCGGATGGCAAGGAGGCTGTGATACGCGGCCTTATGAAGCAGGGCAAGGTCGCCATGGTAGGCGACGGCATAAACGACGCCCCGGCGCTTACCCGCGCGGATACCGGTATAGCCATAGGTGCGGGTACTGACGTTGCCATAGACGCGGCGGACGTGGTGCTCATGAAGAGCAGCATTATGGATGTGGCGGGAGCAATACGCCTGAGCCGGGCAACGCTTCGCAATATACACGAGAACCTGTTCTGGGCTTTCTTCTATAATACCATAGGCATTCCCGTGGCGGCGGGCGCGCTGATACCTCTCGGCATAACGCTTAACCCTATGCTGGGCGCTGCGGCAATGAGCCTTTCCAGCTTCTGCGTCGTTACCAACGCCCTGAGACTTAATCTCGTGAACATACGGGACGCGAGGCATGATCATAAGACAAAGCCCGCCAAGGCCGTCCAGGGGCCGGCGGAAAAGGAAGGACATACTGTCACACTTAAAATAAGAGGAATGATGTGCGGCCATTGCGAGGCGGCGGTAAGGAAGGCGCTGGAGGCCATACCGGGGGTCGCATCGGCAGCAGCCGACCACGAAAAAAGTATTGCGGTAGTTGACCTTGCAGTCCCTGTTGACGAGGCAGCCTTCAAAAAGGCCATAGAGGACGAGGGCTACGAGTACCTCGGCATCACAAAATAAAAAATATGAACAAAATATAAAATAACGGGCGGCACGCTTGCGGAAGGGGAGAAAGTGGGCCGCTTTGTATTGCGCGGGACTTGTGCATGAACATACTGTGATGGTATAATAACAAAATAGGTGAGAAATGTACTTTACCCGCAAATATGCTTTAATGTTTGTTTCAAATGAAGGAAAGGACTTATCATGAGCAGCGATAACGTTATTTATTTTGACAACAGCGCCACCAGCTGGCCCAAGCCAAGGGAGACCGGCGAGGCAATGATGTACTATCTGAACGATGTGGGTGCCAACCCCGGCAGGAGCGGCCATAGCCGCAGCGTGGAGGCGGGCCAGATAGTGCTTAACGCCAGGGAGAACCTCTGCAGGCTTTTCAACGTCAAGCTGCCTCAGCAGATAGCCTTTACGAAGAACATAACCGAGTCGCTGAACTGCGTGTTCTATACAATGCTGAAGGGCGGCGACCACGTTATAACCTCCAGCATGGAGCATAACTCCGTAATGCGTCCCTTGCGCCATCTCGAAAAGACTGGAGTCATAGAGCTGACTGTGGTCAAGGCGGATTGCGAGGGCTATTGCGATCCTGACGACTTCGGCAAGGCGGTAAAGCCCAACACCAGGATGGTGGTAAGCACCCACAGCTCCAACGTTACCGGCACCATTCAGGATATCGCCGCCATAAGCCGCGCTGTTAAGGCAAAGAAGGACGACATCATAATGGTGGTTGATTCCGCCCAGAGCGCCGGCGCAATACCTGTAGACGTTCCCGCCATGGGCATAGACGTGCTGTGCTTTACCGGCCATAAGAGCCTTCTGGGCCCCACCGGTACCGGCGGAGTATACCTCAATCCCGCTATCACCCCGGAGCCCTTCATGCGGGGCGGCACAGGCAGCCTTTCGGATCTTGAGGAGCACCCCCTCTTTATGCCTGACGTTTGGGAAGCCGGTACCGGCAATCCTATGGGAATAGCCGGATTGGGTGCGGGCGTAGGCTTTGTGCTGAACAAGGGCGTAGAAAACATTGCCCGTGAGGAGACAGCGCTTAATCAGTACTTTATGGATGCCATAAAGGATCACGATATGGTGAAGATATACGGCCCTATGGACGCGAAGCGCAAGACTGCCGTAACAAGCATCAACATAAATGGCATGGTCTGCTCCACCGTTGGAGAGCAGCTCAACGACGCATGCGGCATTATGGTGCGCACCGGCCTCCACTGCGCACCCGGGGCACACAGGACTCTAGGTACCTTCCCGGAGGGCACCGTAAGGTTCTCCTTCGGCAACTTCTCCACCAAAGACCAGGTGGATGTGGCGGTTCAGGCCATACTGGCTCTGGCCGATTACGCGGCGGAAAACAAGGAGGACTGATACGATGGAACAAAAGCAGATAGGTGTTGTCACATTCTTCTCCTCTCAGCATGCCATAAGGGCTGAGGAGACACTAAAAGAGAAGGGCTATGAAGTGAGCCTCATGGCAGGCCCAAAGGAGATAAGCCCCAACTGCGGCGTAGCTCTCCAGTTCCAGCCCCAGTACAGGGACGAAGTAGAGAGCATACTCAAAGAAAAGGATGTGCTTTTTGAGGCGGTACACCTTTACACCCCTAAGGTAGAGAAGGGCATACTGAAAAAGCTCCTTGGCAAATAACGGAAGGGTAAAATGAAAAAGATAAGGATAAGCGCGGTGACCGCCGGCATCATAATCGCCACTGTTGCGGTAGCCGCCCAGGTAGTATTCGGATTTTCCCACCCCGAGGCATACGGCGTCTGTCTTGTGTGCCACGGCAGGGATATGCTGGCACAGCTATACCAGACGGTATTCCATAAGGCCATGGATATGTCGGTATCCGCCCGCTCCGGCCCGGTGCTGACCGTCATAGGCATACTTGCGGGCGCGTTCATAGGCGCAGTATCCAGCGGTGAGTTCCGCTGGCAGTGGGTGGAAGGCAAGTTCGCTTCCTTTCTTCGCGGCATAGTCGTGGCCATTTGTGCCCTTATAATTTCCGGCTGCCCAATGCGGCTGATGATACGCTCCGCATACGGCGACGTAAAGGCGCTGCTGGGCGTCATAGCCCTCATGCTGGGCTGCGTGGTCGGCACTCTCATACTCAAGAAGCGCAGCCGCAGAAAGGATTAAGCACATGAGCAACCTTCTGATAACACTTTGTGTGGGCCTGATAATAGGATATGTAGCCCAACGCTCCCGCTTCTGCCTTATAGGCGGCGTGCGGGACTATATGATAGTCAAGGACAAGTATTTATTAAAGGGCATGTTCGCACTGCTCATCACGGCTGCGCTGCTGTTCCTGGCCCTGCACCTTCTGGGCGTCCATCAGGAGAACATGAAGAATTACCCCATGTTCATAAAGGACACCACAGACCAGCAGGTAATAGAGGCCTCTGCCTGCGCCAATACAAAGCCTCTGTATCTCTTTCTTAAGAAGGCCGGCGGGCTGAAGTTCAACAGGTGGGGCGCCAAGCTGGATCTCTCGGGCTATTGCACAATAGCGGGCGCGTTCATAATCGGCATACTGTCCGTATTGGCGGGCGGCTGCCCTCTCAGACAGCATGTAAAAGCCGCCGGCGGCAACAAGAGCGCCATCGTGTACCTTGGCGGCTTTTATGTAGGCGTAATAGTCTACATGCTGTTCCTCAACGATTTCTTCAAGGCGCTGTTTAAGTAGAAAGAATACAAAGGGACGGCCGTATGGCCGTCCTTTTTGTATGCCGTGATTTATTCTTCGTTCTCGTCCATTTCCTCGCTGGGCTTTAACGTTATTACGGCGGAGTCTATCTGATGGGACTCGATCCTGTCTATGTGGACTGTAATCTCATCCAGCTCAAGGGTGATGTTCTGGGGGCCGTCCACCGGTATCATGCCCAGCTTGTCAAACACCAGTCCGGTCAGGGTGTCATAATCGTCGGAGGCAAGCTCAACGCCCGTTTCCTCCTCAAGGTCGCAAAGCTCAACATTGCCAATCACGCGCCATGACGTATCGTCTATCTTCTCGATATGAGGATCTTCATTTTCAGGGTCGGCAGGTTCGTCGTTCAGCTCGCCTACCAGCTCCTCTATGAGGTCGTTGAGGGTGATAATGCCCACCATGCCGCCGTACTCGTCCAGAACTACCGCAAGGGAGTTGCGGGTGTTCTTCATATCCCTGAAAAGTACGTCCGCTTTGATGGTTTCAGGCACGAAGTAGGCGGGGTGCACCGCTTCTTCAAGCACCTTTTCTTTGGTTCTGTCGGCTATGCGGAAGTAGTCCTTGGCGTTGAGTATGCCTATCACGTTATCCGTTGAGCCGTCGCATACGGGATAACGGGTATGGCGGCTTTCGTGTATTATCTCGTCCCACTCATCAAGCGTGTCGTCCGTCATCAGCGCGGTGACGTCCGTGCGGTGGGTGGCTATCTCGCCCGCCATTATGTCGTTGAACTCGAATACGTTCTGTATGAATTCCTTTTCCTGATGATCTATGGTGCCCTTTTCGCTGCCGGCGTCCACCATCATGCGTATCTCTTCCTCACTTACGTTGTCGTCCGTCTCGTTGGGGTCTATGCCCATAAGGCGCAGCACAAGATTGGTGGAAACGGAGAGCAGGCCGACTATGGGCCTGAATATGACGGAAATGAAACTCAAAAGGCCGGATACTCCCAGCGCTATCTGTTCCGATTTCTTCATGGCGATGCGCTTGGGTACAAGCTCGCCGAATATGAGGGTGAAATATGAAAGTATAAGGGTTATGACCACCACCGCTATGTTTTGCAGGGTGTGGCGGGGGATAGTGACGCCAAGGGATATTATCCACTCCACCAGGGGGGCGGAGAAGTTATCTGCCGCAAATGCGCTGCCTAAAAAGCCGGACAGGGTTATGGCTACCTGAATGGTGGCGAGAAAGCGCGCGGGCTCCTTTGCCAGCTTGTAAAGCTTCTTTGCCCTGCCGTTGCCGTCATCGGCCATGTGTTCAAGCTTGGTTTCGCTTATGGAAAGCACCGCTATCTCGGCGCTGGCGAAAATAGCGTTGAGCATGATGAGAACCAGCTGGAACAGCAACAATAGACCTATGGAATCGTCCATGACTTAAAACCTCAAACCTCTTTCTGAACTAAATACATTCAATGATATTTTAATAAGCTTTGCCAAAACAACAATAAACATGACCTGCGCAAGAAGCTCTTTCGCAAACCATGTTTGTGCATCAAATGAGTATTAGATTTTTTCTTCGCTTAGGGTTGGCGTCGTCATCGGCGTCCATGACCGAAGACCTCCTGTTAAGGCATAATGCTTATTATCGATTATAGCATTTTATTGAATTATGTCAATGGACATTAACGCCTTCCAGCCTCAGCAAAGCCAGCTTTTTGTCCAATCCTCCGGCGTAGCCCGTAAGGCCGTTTGAGCCAATTACCCTGTGGCAGGGGACTATTATGGATACAGGGTTGTGACCGACTGCACCCCCTACCGCCTGCGCGCATATGCGCCTGCCCGTCTGCTTTTCCAGCGTCCTTGCAATTTCGCCGTAAGTGACAGTATGTCCGTATGGTATCTCCATAAGCAGCTTCCATACCCTAATGCGGAAACTACTGCTGTTGAAGGATACCGGCGGCATTTCCATAGGGACATTTCCCTGGAAATAATCGTCAAGCCAGCGCACCGTCTGCCCGAATACCGGCAGAGCTTTTTCAGCGTACTCCGCTTCAAGAGTGCTGCCGAAGTATTTTTGCCCTATGAACCACAACCCGGTCACGGCGCTGCCGTCCGAGGCTATGAGCATTTCTCCCAGCGGGGAGGAGTAGCTGCAAGTGTACTGCATAGTGTCGCCTCCGTAAGTTTGATGTAAGTATACCACCCGGCCGTGCCTATGGTAAAGGCGAACCCGATGTGATAATATAAGGCGATGAATCTGTTTAGGAGGCGGCTATGGCACAGGGCGGCTATACTAAGGAAATGGATAGGATAATAGCGTCACTTGAAGGGCGGCCGAGACTGCTTCTGCACGCTTGCTGCGCGCCATGCTCCAGCGCCGTGCTGGAGCTGCTGGATAGGCACTTTGAACTGACCATATTTTATTACAACCCCAATATCGCCCCTGATGAGGAATATCACCGCCGGGAGCAGGAGCTGGAATGCTTTCTTGAACAAGCGGGGTATCCGCATATAACCCTAATTGAGCCTGAATACGACCCGGCGGAATTCTATGCTGCTGCAAGGGGGCTTGAGCAGGAGCCGGAGAAGGGCGAGCGCTGCACCGCGTGCTATAAGCTGCGCCTCGAGAAGACCGCGAAATACGCTGCGGAAAACGGCTTCCCGTGGTTTACCACCACCCTTTCCATAAGCCCGGTGAAGGACCCTGTACGGATAAACAGCATAGGCTCTGAGATGGCGGAAAAATACGGTGTGAGTTTTCTCACAAGTGAATTCCGCAAGAGGGACGGCTACAAAAGGAGCCTTGAGCTGAGCCGGGAGTATGGCCTTTACAGGCAAGACTACTGCGGCTGCGTATTCAGCAGGCGCGAGAGGGAAAAAAGCGATAGATAACGGGTAAATGAAGCGGTCCATAAGGGCCGCTTCACTATTCTATATTTTACATTATTCAGTCTGTTACCAGCACCTCGCCGTTTGCCCTTATCTCGATGGTCATGCCGTCCTTTACATGGTCGAGGAACTCCTGACCTAACTCATCGACGGTGGGTATGTTGTTGGGAGTCCAGACGCTGGCCAATATGGCGCCCGCCGCGGCCAGAGAGTCTATGGTGTTGGAAAACAGCAGCGCGCCGGGGTTGCAGCCTATCACGGCGGAGTTGTAAAGCACCATGCCGCCCGTGGTGGAGCCTATGGTCTGGGGCAGGCAGAGGGCCACGCCCACTGTGGATTTGCCGTACAGGTCCGGGTTGTTCTGATCGGTACAGGTGTTCTTGCCCTCCTTGCAGTCCTTGAAGGAGGCCAGGGTGTTGAATCCGCCGTGGGATATCAGCGCCTTGAGGGTGACTTCGCCGGGAACCACTACGCGGCCCTTAAAAATCCGTTCCATTATTTTGCACCTCCTGTGATCTGGTCCAGTATCTCGCTGTCGGAATAATACCGGGACGTGGTGTATGTACGGAGCTTGTTGCTATTGGTGATGACCGGCATCTTGGCGCACATGGGATTGTTCATGTACATCAGCGGGCAGATATAGGATACAACAACGCCCATATCCTTAAGCTTTTTATAGTTTTCCGTCTTTTCGAATTCCTTTATTACGCCGGGCGCAGAGGTGAAGACGGTCTTTATGGCCACCTTCCTGCGGCCCTTTTCTTTTAGCTTCGCTTCAAGCTTTTCAGTCCAGTCGTTGAGCTGGGAAAAGGTCATGTGAGGGCAGCCCATGAAGCAGAGCCTGGGGGTAGCGTCCTTATCCTTCCAGATGACGGGGTAGGAGGCCTTTACCCGTTCCAGCTCCGCGTCGTCTATTACGTACACCTTTGCATCGGGCTTTATGAGGCTTTCGCCCTGCTCCACCGCTTCCGGAGTGAGGCGGTCAATATGGTACAGGCCCACTGCGCCGTTGGAGGCGGTGGCCGCGCCGAAGTCCTTGAGGTATGCGCAGGCATCATCGTTAAGCTCTGTGCCTATCCACCCATCGAGGCCCTTTATGTAAGGTATGTCTTCCATTACCTTCATGCCTATGGCGGAGCCTAAAAGCTGTGCCTCGGGCTTCTTGGTGGTATTTATCTCAACTATCCAGCTTGCCTTGCGGCCCTCGTCGGTCAAAAGGCCAAAGTAGGGCACGAAGCCCAGTATGGAGCCGAACATCTCGATTATTCCGGAGTTGCGGTTGCACCGCGCGCCCAGCACGGAGTTTGCATAGTTTACCGCGCTGGATTCTGCCCAGGAGAGTATGTCTCCCTTGTTGGGCCTGTTGCCGACCTCCGGGAAGTAGCAGGCGCAGGTGAAAGCGTCATCCCGGAGCAGGCCTATCTTTTTAAGCTGTTCCTCATACCGCTTCTGAGGGCCGTACATCACCTTGAATACTATGTCCTGCAAAAGATTGGACGGAACGTTCTTATCCACCGGCCGCGGGTCGGCGGAGAACTTCTGCTTGGAGGTCACACCCGCAGCGATAAGCTCGTCCATGAGGTCGAATACGCCCTTTATGACGATGACGCCAAAGCTCGTTACTATGTGGCCGTAGGTAGAGGTTACCGGCACCATTTTTGTAGCGCCGAAGGTCTCGCCGTACATGACGAGGGTCTTCATTATCTTGGCGTATACTTCGCCCTGACTCCCGTCAAGTATGGTTTGCTGTTCTCTGGTAAGTTCCATATGATTTCTCCTTTCGCAAAGAAGCATTACAGCGCCATGGCAACGTCCCATGCCCGCCAGATGACGGTGCGCAGGTTGCCTACGCCGTTGCAGTCGCCTACAAGGTGAACGTGCTTATCCTGAGGGAAGGCGGGAGTGGGTATGTAGCCGGCGCTTATGAGCACAGTATCGCCCTCTATCTCGAAGGTGCTTCCGTCCTTGGCCTTGACGGTTACGCCTTTGTCCGTCACCTCGGAGAGCATGGTGTCAAGGTGTACCTCGACGTTGTTAAGGGCGAAGAAGTCGCGGAGGTAGGAGGAGTTGGCAAGGCATACGCCCTTCACGGCGATCAGATCGTTCTTCATTTCGACTATGACGGGGGTTTTGCCCTTCCTGTACATATCGAGGGCTATCTCGCAGCCGGTAAGGCCGCCGCCGATTATTATGACCTTCTGGCCCACTTCTTTGCGGCCGAGAAGGTAGTCGCAGGCCTCTATGGCCTTTTCTGCGCCGGGGACCTTGAGTATCCTCGCCTTGCTGCCGGTGGCAACTATTACCTCGTCCGCGTTGAGGGAGGTTGTGTCCTTTACCTCGGTGTTGAACTTTATCTCTATGCCAAGGTCCTTCATTTCCTTCTCATACCACTTTATGAGCTCCCGGTCCTTCTCCTTGAACTCGGGGGCCGCTGCGGCTATGAACACGCCGCCCAGCCTGTCGGTCTTTTCATAGATCGTAACCTTGTGGCCGCGGAGTGTGAGCACGCGGGCAGCCTCCATACCTCCTATGCCGCCGCCTATAACGGCGATATTCTTGGGTCTGCCGGTCTTTACTATCTTATACTTGGAGGACTGCATGGTTTCGGGGTTCAATGCACACCGTGCCATGCCCGCATTGTCCGCGAGCGTCTGATCGTTGCCTACGCCGTTGTAGTGAGCCATGTTGAAGCAGGCATTATGGCAGCATATGCAGGGGCGGATGTCCTCTTCCCGGCCTTCCATCAGCTTGGTTATCCACTCTGGGTCGGAAAGGAACTGGCGGGCAATGCCTACGCCGTCTATCTTACCCTGTGCTATCGCCTCCGCGCCTACGGCGGGGTCCATGCGTCCCGCGCAGACTACCGGTATATCCACGAACTTCTTTATGTGTGCAACGTCTTCAAGGTTGCAGTTCCTCGGCATATAGGGGGCGGGGTGAGCCCAGTACCATGCGTCGTATGTGCCGTTGTCGCAGTTTAGCATATCGTAGCCCGCGTCCTGTAAATACTTTGCGGCCCGCTCGCTCTCCTCCATGTCGCGGCCTACCTCCACATAATCCTCGCCGGGCAGTGCGCCCTTGCCGAAGCCCTTTGTCTTGGACAGCACGGAGTAGCGGAGTGATACGGGGAAGTCGTCGCCGCAGGCCGCTTTTATGGCCTTTACTATCTCAACGGGGAAGCGGTAGCGGTTCTCGAAGCTTCCGCCGTATTCGTCTGTGCGGAAGTTGGTATATTTCATGGTGAACTGATCCAGCAGGTAGCCTTCATGCACCGCGTGCACCTCGATACCGTCCACTCCGGCGTCCTTGCAGAGCTTGGCGGTCTTGGCGAAGGCATCTACCATTTGGTGAATCTCTTTTGTGGTGAGGGGACGGGATATGCAGCTGTCCTCCCAGCGGTTGGGTGTGGCGCTGGCGCTGGCGGTAAGGTAGCTTACGTCCAGCACGGGCTTCATCACTGTGGCGAGGGCCTTGTTGTGCATGGCCTTTACCATTATATCGTTTATTGCCAGGGAGCGGCCAAAGCCTGCGGTGAGCTGTATGAACATCTTGCAGCCGGTCTTGTGGAATTCCTCCATGAAGTCCTTCAGCTCGTCGAACTTGCCCTTCCCCTGATACAGCCACTTGCCTAAGAGTATATCGCGTATTGGGGCTATACCGGGAAGTATGAGGCCGGCGTTGTTCTTGGCCCGTTCCAGAAGAAACCGCGCCGCTTCCTTATCGAAGTGGTTGGGCTCCATCCAGCCGAATATGGAGGTTCCGCCCATGGAGGTCATGACTATGCGGTTCTTTATCTCCACATTGCCTATCTTCCAGGGGGTAAAAAGCGGATCGTAGGTCTTATTCATATAATTGGTCTTCCCTTCTGAAATAATATAAGATCTGATTGTCATTATTATATCATATATATCCCTTCACACAAGGATAATATGCTGACCGAGGGGAATTTATTTGCCAGAGATACCCCCGTTATTGACAAAATAGATATGTACATGTAAGTAATTGCAAAGTCCAATTTGACTATATTGCCCCGGTAAATATAATGGAAATGCTGACAATAGTATGAAAGAGATTGTTTGTATGTTTTACGATAATAAGGGAAAAAAAGAGCAGAACGCGGATTCCGCCCTGCTTTCCGGCCTGACCCGCCGCCAGCTTAAAGAGCTGGAGGAAAAAGAAAAGACTCCCGCGCAAAAGCTCAGGGAGGCAGTCATAATGCTCCTGCCGCTGCTGTGCGGCTGCGTTGCGCTGCTGGAGTACCTGCTCCTGCCCAACAACAGCAGGAACGCAAGGCCCTGGAGCTATGTATGGGTGCTCGGCGCGGCGATGTGCGCCTATCTGCTCTGCCTCTGCGTCTCGCTGCTCAGGAAGCGCAGGGGCGAAAAGCGGATGTATGAAAAGCTTTACTACAAGGCGCCCCATTTTTCAGCGCTGTTCCTCTTCCTCGCCCTGTACGACTATCTCACGCTCAAGACGGGCATTTTGACGCAGCCATTCGTGCCCTGCATGAACTACATCATAAACGCCTTCCTCGTGGACTACAAGCTGCTGGCGGACTGCACTCTCAACACCCTCAAGCTGCTGTTCCTCGGCTATTTCATAGGCGTTTCGCTGGGCCTCGTCACGGGCGTCGCCTGCGGCTATTCCAGGCGGGCGCGCTACTGGCTTGATCCCATAATCAAGTTCTTGGGGCCTATCCCCACCTCCACATGGATCCCCATAATCATGGTGGTGGCAAGCTCCCTCTTCGGCGGCGCGGTGTTCATAATCGCCCTCGGCTCCTGGTTTGCCGTCACCGTCGCCTCGCTGACCGGCATATCCAACGTGGGCAGGGAGTATTTCGAGGCGGCGAGGACCCTAGGCGCGACCAACCGCCAGCTTGTGTTTCGGGTGGCTATCCCCCATGCCATGCCCTCCATTTTGCAGGGCTGCACACAGGCTATGAGCTCCTCCTGCGTGGCTATAATGATAGCCGAAATGCTGGGCGTAAAGTCCGGCCTCGGCTGGTACATGACCTGGCAGACCGGCTGGGCCAGCTATGATAAATCCTTCGCCGCCCTCTTTGTGATCTGCCTGATCTTCACGCTGGTCACCAACGGGCTGGAGTGTATCAAGCGCTACCTTCTCAGGTGGCAGAACGGAGCGGACAGCAATGCCTGAAGAAAATAAGAACCTTCGACTGAAAATCGAAAACGTCAGCAAGGTATTCGCAAAGGTGGAGAGCGATCAGGTCACCCATGCGCTTCAGGATGTGAGCGTGGAGATGTCCGGCGGGGAATTTGTTTCTCTGGTGGGGCCCTCCGGCTGCGGAAAATCCACTATACTGCGCCTTGTGGCGGGGCTTATCACGCCCACCCTGGGCCGCGTTACGGTCAACGGCGAGGAGATAAGCGGCCCCTCCCCCAGCAGAGGGCTGGTATTCCAGAATCCTACGCTTTTCCCGTGGCTGACTGCGGAGAAGAATATTTCCTTCAGCCTCGATCTGCGGGGCGACGATAAGGACAAGGCCGAAAAGGTTGAGCATATGCTCGAAATAACCGGCTTGACGCAGTTTCGTCACGATTACCCGGCCCAGCTTTCCGGCGGCATGGCGCAGCGCGTGGCGCTGGTGCGCACCCTCATCAACGAGCCGGAGATACTGCTTCTGGACGAGCCCCTGGGCGCGCTGGACGAGTTCACGCGAATGAACATGCAGGACGAGATACTGAACATCTGGATGCAGAAAAAGCAACTTGCCCTCATGGTTACCCACAGCATTGACGAGGCGGTCTATATGGGTACCCGCGTGCTCGTTATGGAGGCAAATCCGGGGCGGATAGTCGCAGACATCCGCATCGATGAGGATTTCCCCCGGGACCGCTCCTCCGCCAGCTTCGTCGAGTACCGCAACGAAATACTCAACAGGCTGCATTTTGGCGGAAAACACGAAAAATAAATACGCTTTTACCGGGCGGTGCTGCCGCCTTGTAAATAAAGAAAAAACAAGAGGAGAAAAAAATGAACTCAAAGAAGCTTGTAGCAATGGGTCTTGCGTTGATCCTTGCGCTGTCTCTGTGCGCCTGCGCCGCCAACGAGCCCGCCGGCACCACCGAGGGCGAAACCACCGCCTCCACCGTTATAGCCGACTCCAACAACGACGGCCAGATAGAGGTCGGAACCGTTGAGGACGTTGAAGTAAACGAAGCGAGCGAGCATCTCGACGCCGCAGAGGCCTCCGCCTCCGGCAACTGGGAAGCCCTGTTTGTTCCCATCGAGATCGAGGGCCGCGCCATAGATATGGCAAACTTTGACCTGACCCCCACCGCAGAAGAGCTGGAGGCCATGAAGAAGGAGCCCGCCTACGGCCGTCCCATCCATTACTTCATGTCCGACGGCTGCACCTCCGGCCCCACCATGGCGGATCATCTCGGCTACTATAAGGAAGCCGGCCTGACCGCAGAGGGCGTTAAGGGCAGCAGCGACGTAGAGGCGCTCGGCACCGATCAGGTAGACGTTGCCACCGGCATGATGGCAAAGATGCTCGTACCCATAACCAACGGCGTGGACATCACCTTCGTAGGCGGCGCCCACATCGGCTGCAAGTCCCTTTATGTCCTCGCGGACAGCGACTATAACACCACCGCCGACCTCAAGGGCCAGAAGATCTCCGCCCCTAACGGCATCGGCAAGTCCGACTACAACATAACCGCGCTCCTTCTCGACGCCGACGGCATCGACTACTCCAAGGATGTTGAGCTGGTCCAGGTCTCCGCCGACGCCTGCGTTACCGCTATGGAAAACGGCGAGATAGCCTCCGCGCTCCTCAGCGATACCTTTGCATACTCCATGGTCAAGGACGGCAAGCTCAAGTGCATCCGCTCCCAGCTTGACAGCGACTTTGCAAACCGCACCTGCTGCGTAATGGCGATGAACGGCACCTTTGTAAAGGAGAACCCCACCATCGCAAAGAAGGTCGCCCAGGCCGTGCAGAAGGCTCACAGCTGGATGCGCGACAACTCCGAGGAGGCCACCAAGGTGCTCATGGACATGGGCTGGAACGGCGGCAACTATGAGATGAATATAATGATAAACAACTCTCTGCAGTTCGGCCTTTCCGATGAGTTCACCGGTGAAACCCTGAAGGACTTCATCGGGCGTTATATCCGCCTCGGCCTCATCACCTCCATGGACAACGCCGACGAGGTGCTGAAGCTGGCCTGGACTCCGATACTGTAATCTGAACCTGATACAAAGCAAAACGCCCCCGCTAAGCGGGGGCATACACTGACGAAAAAGTGGCTGAACGCCACTTTTTTGTTGCTCTGCATCATATATATTCTTTCACCCGCGGCCGATGTATATCTACTGCAGATTTGTTTGCAAAGTAAAAACGCGAAACGGGTCAAAGTATAAATCCAACCGCTCAAAAAAAACATCAATATAATAAATGCTTATGGATAATAGCCGCCATATTGACATTGGTATAAGGTGTAAGTATAATATCTATCCGTGAAAACAAACGAGGCCGAAGGCTCTGAAATATTTAAAATGTTTTGCACTCAAAAGGAGAAATTATATGTCGCTGCTGTTTGATACCTTCGTTCAGAAGATGAAATACAATGTGCTTAGGGAAGTGGCGAAGCTGGCCTATAATGATGAGCTCACGCCGCAGAGGATAATGGACATCTCCACCAAGATAATACCGGAGGGCAAACCCATGTTCCGCTGCTGCATATATAAGGAGAGGGCGATAATAAACCAGCGGGTAGCCATGGCGCTTGGAGGCGATGAGGACGGCAACGTGGTTGGCGTACTGCCTATAGCCTGCGACGAATGCCCTGTGGACGGGATACAGGTCACCGCCGCCTGCAGAGGATGCCTTGCCCATCGCTGCATGGATAATTGCCCCAGGGGAGCGATAAGCATAGTGGATCATCACGCAATTATAGATAAATCAAAGTGCGTGGAGTGCGGCAAATGTATGTCGGTATGCCCATATTCCGCCATAGTGAAGCATGTGCGCCCCTGCGTCCGCGCATGCAAGGCAGAGGCTATATATATAGACAAGGAGACCGAAAAGGCGGTAATAAACAAGGACAAGTGCATATCCTGCGGCTCCTGCGTGTATCAGTGCCCCTTCGGCGCGATAACGGATAAGTCCAGCATTACCCAGGTAATATCCCTTATACACAACTCCGGCAACAATAAAAACTATCGCGTGTATGCGGTGGTTGCACCCTCCGTGGCGAGCCAGTACACGGACATTGCGCCGGAGCAGGTGATGGCGGGCATAAAGGCTCTCGGCTTTTATGATGTGGTGGAGGCGGCATGGGGCGCCGACATGGTGGCGTGGCTTGAGGCGGAAGAGCTTGCGGAAAAGCGCTTTCTTACCTCCTCCTGCTGTCCGGCTTTCGTAAACTATATAAAGAAGGGCTTCCCGGAGCTTGCGGAAAATATTTCCCACAATCTCTCCCCAATGGCGCAGATAGCCCGTTGGCTGCAGGAAAAGGACGAGGGCTGCCATGTGGTGTTCATAGGCCCCTGCATAGCGAAAAAGGGCGAGGTGAAGTATACCAAGACCAAGAAGTATGTGGATTATGCAATAACCTTCGAGGAGATGCAGGCGATGTTCTCCGCAAAGGGGATAGATGTAGCGTCCATGGATAAGGCACAGCTGGGAAACGCCTCGTGTTTCGGCAGGATATTCGCCCGCTGCGGCGGCCTTGCAGAGGCCGTCAAGGAGGCGCTCAAGGAGCAGGGAGTCACGGAGGAGCAGTTCGGGCTGTCCGCCGTTTCCTGCAACGGAATTTCGGAATGCAAGGCGGCGCTCCTTAAAAAACAAAAGGGGCTGCTCAAGGAGAATTTCATAGAGGGCATGGCTTGCGAGGGCGGCTGCATAGGCGGACCCGCTTGCCTGAGCCACAATGCAAGGAACACCGCCCAGGTCAACGCCTACGGGCGCTCCTCTGCGGAGAGCAGCATATCAGACGCAATAAAGGCGTTCCGGGATGAAGAGAAAAAATAGGATATTAAAGCCGTGTGCAGCTGATTGGAGCCGCACACGGCTTTTTTTGATTTAAAAATAAAGATGAGACTTACGGCTGCGGCATTTTGACTATTTAAGGTTGGAAATGATGCTGTTTACCGCCTTTTCCACGAGCTCCCGTGAGGTGGCAAGGTTCATGCGAATGTGAGTGCCGAACCTTTCGCCGCCGAACCAGTCGCCGTAGTCAAAGGCAAGGCCGCACTTGTCCTCCATAAAGCTTTTTATTTCGGAGGCGGGAAGGTACGCGCCGAAGTCTATCCAGAGGAGATAAGTGCCTTCCAGCGGGGATACCACTGCCCCGGGCAGCGACTTTTTCAGGGACTCCCTTACATACTCATAGTTGCCGTAGATGATATCTCTTACCTGCTCGAACCATTGGCGGCCGCCTCGGTACGCGGCTTCCACCGCTACATAGCCGAAGGGGTTTCCTCCGTGTATACGTATGCCCTCCACGAAGCCGTCGAATCTCCTGCGGATATCAGGATCGGGTATTATAGCGAAGGAATTCTGGCAGCCCGCCAGGTTAAAGGTTTTTGTGGCGGCGGTGAGGGTGACGAGTATTTTATTATAGTCGCCTACGGTGGCGCTCGGTATGTGAACGTTGTCGCCGAATACTATGTCATGGTGTATCTCATCGGATATCACGTATACGCCATGCTTTTTGCAGATGTCCAGCATGGCCTTCAGCTCATCGCGCTTCCATACCCTGCCCGCGGGGTTGTGGGGGGAGGAGAGTATAAAGAGCTTCACGCCGTTTTCCACGATCTTCTTTTCAAAGTCCGCAAAATCTACGGTGTATATGCCGCCGGTATTTATAAGGTCGCAGCAGACGAGCCTGCGGCTGTTGTTTTTCACGGCGTGCATAAAGGGGTAATATACAGGCGTCTGCACTATGACGGCGTCGCCGGGTTCGGTGAACACCTGCAAAAACCAGTTGAAAGCAGGTACTACGCCGGGTGCAAAGCGCAGCCATTCTTCCTTCACCTGATAGCCGTGGTATTTGCGTTCCCAGTCTATGAATGCCTGATGATAGCTTGGCCGGGGAACATAATAGCCGAACACGCCTGTCTTCATGTAGTCCTCAATGGCAGACACGACGCAGTCCGGCACGCGGAAATCCATATCCGCTATCCACATTGCCTGAAGGCCGCTGCGGCCAAATGTGGATTTCAGATTGTCCCACTTGCTGGAATCGGTGCCCCGCCTGTCTACGAATACTATCTGTTCCTTATTATCGCTTGCTGTATTTGTCAATTGATGTTACCTCCGGATAAATCTATATGGATTATAGTGCATTTTCGGCTTTATTCAAAGAGCAAAAAACGCTCATTTGAAAAAACGATTATACCGTATGCAATATCCTTAAACTGAGGTACCCAAAAGAAAACCAAAAGCGATGCATATGCGGCTTTAAAGGGCCGCTTATGTCTTTGTTTTGGATTGCAAAATAAAGGTGAAGTTTGCGGCTACCGCATCGACAACGTAAGTTTATAGAGCTATACTTTTATAGATCAAACTATTTTTACAGGCATCATATGCTTTTATAAAAGGAGTGAAACCATGAAAGAAGTAAAACCGTCCAAGAAGCCGCTGTTGTTTTACTATGGCATAGTGCTGCTTTGCGTGGTGCTGTTCAACGCGTTCATAGCGCCGATGCTGATGGACGACCCTGTCAAGGAGGTGGATTACGGCACCTTCATGCGCATGGTCGACAACAAGGAAGTGGACAAGGTGCAGGTGAATACTAATGAGATAACCTTCATGGACAAGGAGGGCAAGGTATACTACACCAGCGCCATGGAGGATCCCGACCTTACGCAAAGACTCTATGAATCAGGAGCGGCGTTCGACAGGGTAATAGAAAAGACCATGAGCCCGCTGGTGAGTTATCTTATTACCGGCGTGCTGCCGATAATACTCTTTGTCGCCTTGGGCCAGTACCTCTATAAACGCCTTATGAGCCAGGCCGGCGGCAAGGATTCGCTCATGTTCGGCGGAATGGGCAAGAGCAACGCCAAGATATACATACAGTCCACTGAGGGCATACACTTTGACGATGTTGCGGGTGAGGACGAGGCAAAGGAGAGCCTCGCCGAGGTAGTGGATTACCTGCATAACCCCACTAAGTACAGCGAGGTGGGCGCTTCCATGCCTAAGGGCCTGCTGCTTGTTGGCCCTCCGGGCACCGGCAAGACCATGCTCGCAAAGGCTGTTGCCGGCGAATCCAACGTGCCGTTCTTCTCCATATCCGGCTCGGAATTCGTGGAAATGTTCGTCGGCATGGGTGCGTCGAAGGTTCGAGACCTGTTTGAGCAGGCCAAGGAAAAGGCTCCCTGCATAGTGTTCATAGATGAGATCGACGCCATAGGAAAGAAGCGCGACGGCCAATTCGGCGGCAATGACGAGCGCGAGCAGACCCTCAACCAGCTGCTCACCGAGATGGACGGCTTCGACAGTAACAACGGCGTAATAATCCTCGCGGCTACCAACCGCCCCGAGTCGCTCGACCCGGCGCTGACCCGCCCCGGCCGTTTTGACAGGCGGATACCCGTAGAGCTTCCCGATCTAAACGGCAGAGAAGCTATACTGAAGGTTCACGCACGCAAGATAAAGGCAGATCCCGACGTCAATTACCATGTCATAGCCCGCATGACCTCCGGCGCTTCGGGCGCGGAGCTTGCGAACATCATAAATGAGGGCGCGCTGCGGGCCGTGCGCGGCGGAAGGAAAACTGTCTCACAGGCAGACCTTGAGGAGAGCGTGGAAGTCGTCATAGCTGGCTATCAGAAGAAGAACGCCGTGATGTCCGACAGGGAGCGCAGCATAGTGGCACACCACGAGATAGGCCATGCGCTTGTGGCCGCATTACAGTCCCATTCCGCCCCAGTGCAGAAGATTACCATTATCCCCCGCACCTCAGGCGCATTGGGCTATACGATGCAGGTAGAGGAAAATGACAAATACCTGCTCTCCAAGGAAGAGCTTGAAAACAAGATAGCTACCCTCACAGGAGGCCGCGCCGCAGAAGAGGTTGTTTTCAACGAAGTCACCACCGGCGCTTCCAACGATATAGAGCAGGCCACAAAGCTTGCCAGGGCCATGATCACCCGCTACGGCATGAGTGAGGACTTCGGCATGGTAGCAATGGAGACCGTCACCAACCAGTATCTGGGCGGCGACACTACATTGAGCTGCTCCGCCGAGACCCAGCGGGTCATAGACCAGAAGGTAGTGGATATGATAAAGAAGCAGCATGAGAAGGCTGTGAACATGCTGAAGGAAAACCGCGAAAAGCTTGAAAAACTGGCTCAGTACCTCACCGAGAAGGAGACTATCACAGGAGAGGAATTCATGAAGATACTGGACAGCTTTAAGGAGGCGGCGGTATGAAATATGAGCACAGATACCTTTTCGTAGAGATACTGGAGGGCGTGCTGCTGGTAATGCTGGGCGTGGCTACCATGCTGCGCACCGAACAGGTGCTGGACAGCCTTACGCTGATATTCGGCATAATCGCCGTCATAACCGGAATTGCGGATATTATGTTCTACATACGCCTTGAGCGGCACACGGGCTTCCTCCCCGCAGTATCGCTGGTTTCCAGCATACTGAGCATAATGCTCGGCAGCGCCCTCATCGCGCACCCCAACGTGGGCACGAGAATAATGCTCATCATATTCCCGATATTCATAATCGCCCACTGCATCGCCCGCTTAACCCACCTGAACATCGTGCGATACGTGGCAGGAGAGGTGAGCTTCTGGCTCACTCTCATATCAAACGCGGTGGGATTGATACTGGGCGTAATTCTGCTGTTTGATCCGGCCCTGTCTGCGGCGGCGCTGGGAGTCATACTGGGCGTAGATCTGATACTGCTCGGAATCGAAGCCGTAGTGTTCGCCATAGACTGCTATTGCAGGCTAAAGTAACGAACTTAAATAAAAAAACAAATAGGGCAGCCATATCCTCGTTGGAAATGGCTGCCTTCTTTACTTTTGGGGAAATTGTTATTTTACGGTTCGGCGGCGGGTCTCGGCGTGGGCTGCGTATACGGTGTGGCCCGGCTCTACGGATTCCGTCAGCCATACGTTACCGCCTATAACGCAGTTGTCGCCAATTACAGTATTTCCGCCGAGTATAGTCGCACCGGAGTAGATGACCACGTTATTGCCTATATCGGGGTGGCGCTTTATGCCCTTTACCGGGGTGCCGTCCACGTTGGTGGGGAAGCTCTTTGCACCAAGAGTAACGCCCTGATACAGCTTAACATGGTCGCCAATGGTAGTGGTTTCGCCTATTACCACGCCTGTGCCGTGGTCTATGAAAAAATATCTGCCTATGGTGGCGCCGGGGTGTATATCTATACCGGTATTGCGGTGGGCTATCTCGGTCATGAGACGGGGAAGTATGGGCACCTTCATCTTGTACAGCTCATGGGCGATGCGGTATATGCTTATTGCCTCAAAGCCGGGGTAGGCAAGCATTATTTCTTCTACGCTTATGGCTGCGGGATCCCCCTCGTAGCCTGCCTGAGCGTCAGTTTCCAGCGCTGCCTTGATATCCGGCAGCGAATCCACCAGTCTGTCGGAAATTTCCTGATAATTATCCGGCAGTACCCGCATCACGCAGTCCGCAACGGCGTTGCGAAGGCGTGCGCCATTGCCCAGGTTGCATCCGAACATATTGGGGTACATGGCGCTGCGCAGAGTCTGCAAAAGCTCTGCGGTCTGCTCCATAAGTCCGGCATAGCTGCCGCAGGAGGAACAGCCGTTCTGCCCGCACATACAACCGCCGTAGCAGAGCGGTGAAACAAAATTATCTTTCATTACGATCTATCCTTAAAAAATGTTTATAATTTCTAACATTTACCTATCTTTAGGGTAGGATAATAAGCTATTATAGTTTTTTTGGAGATGCCTGTCAATAGCGGTGCAAACCCCAAAATCCCGAGGGGGCTTTTGATGCTTTTCAAGATTGATGCTGTCCGGTGTTTTCCGCTGACAATCTGTTGCACCGATGTATGCGCTAAAATGATATGAACCAAAAGGGAGAGAAGTTCGACCTGCGAGATGGTAAAATGAATTCACCACAAACCATCAGCC
>ERZ772892.53-NODE-53-length-134907-cov-21.318156_pt1 | contig 134907 bp, 110 predicted proteins | sample MGYA00512126_ERZ772892 | MGnify/ENA primary metagenome ERZ772892 (study PRJEB29015, sample SAMEA2737697) | human gut metagenome | biome: human gut; feature: human-associated habitat; material: faeces | place: China | collected 2012 ... | reverse complement strand
TATCATTGATGGTTCTTGGACAAGGAATATCTGTTATTCCCTCATCACGGAGCATACGGTGTATTTTAGTTGCACCTATCGCAGGATACTTTTTCCTGTATTCTACAATGAATTTCTCAACTTCATCATCTGTCTTGTTACCAACAATATGCGGTGCTCTACTTTGATCACATAGCGGTTGACCGTTCAGGTAACGTTCAATCCATTTGTCACCAGTGGGTCGGCTTATTCCATATTCCCGGCACAATTCGGCTTTGCTTTTTTCGTGTGACAACACTCTTTTTACAAATTCTTCTCTCATAGTTACTATTACTTTCTCTTCCCAAGGCATAAACTTTGACTCCTTTCGAATTTTATGCCTCTATTTTATCATAAATATGTAAACTATGTCCTTGCACATTCTGTAAACTATGTTATCACACTATACAGGCTGTCAAGTCCCTTGCCCTAGTCTCTTTGGTTCTTTCCCTCGTTAATATTGACAAGTGTACCCACTCGAATAGCGAACCCGAGAAGTGCTGTCCGACAAATAGCACTATCGGTAGCTTGTTATCATAGATAAATACTAAAATATATAACAGAAGTATATCAATTAAAGACTTTTGTACAAGCTAAAACAGCTCTCGCCAAAAAAGCGAAAGCTGTTCCCAAACATTCCTGTTCCGTTGAAAAAATCACCTTCACCGACAACAAAACACGCAAAGCGGTCTGAATCAGAATATTTCCTCCTCAGCCTTGCTCGGTCTGCCCATCAGCTTTGAAACAGCCTCAAGCGGACTCTGACCGTTATAGCATACCTCGCAAAGCTGTTCGATTATCGGCACCTGCACATTATGCTCACGGGCTATCGCATAAGCTATCTTTGCACACTGATAGCCCTCTACAGTGCCGACCTGCTTTACCGCCTGTTCGGCAGGTATGCCCTGACCTATCAGAAGCCCTGCACGGTGATTTCTCGAATGAGAGGACGTGCAGGTAACGATAAGGTCGCCTACGCCCGACAATCCGTCAAACGTTTCCCTTTTGCCGCCCATAGCCACGCCAAGACGTGTGATTTCGGCAAGTCCTCTTGTCATAAGTGCGGCAATAGTGTTGTCGCCAAGCCCCATACCTTCTACTATTCCACAGCAGAGGGCGATGGGGTTTTTTAATGCTCCGCCAAGTTCACAGCCGACAAGGTCGCTGTTCCTGTATATTCTGAAACGATCGTTCTGCAGGGTTTCCTGCAGATACATCATACAATCCTCATCTTCAGAAGAAACAACTATAGTCGTAGGCACGTTTCTGCCTATTTCTTCTGCGTGTGAAGGACCCGTAAGCACTGCTATGCGGTTGTCGGGAAGCTCCTCCTTAAGCACCTGCGACAGACGCTTGTCGGTATTTTCTTCAAATCCCTTGCCGACATTTACAACTATAGTATCCTTTTTCACATAGCTCTTGACCTTCTGTGCAACCTCACGGACAAACTTTGACGGTATAGCGAACACAAGTATATCGCAGTCGCTCACACAGTTTATATCCGTTGTCAGCCTTATTGTCGGCGGTACAATCACTCCGGGCAGGAGTCGCTTATGCTCGCCGTCGTTCATTATTGCGTCTATTTCTTCTTGATATTTTGACCATGCAGTCACATTATGTCCGTACTTGTCCCACATAATAGCAAGAGCCGTACCGAAACCGCAACCTAATATTGTGATCTTAGCCATCTGTAAACCTTCTTTCTGTCAGGCCTTCTGCCCGAGCTTCTTTTCAGTGTGATTTTTAAGTCTTACAAGGTTTCCCCTGTGCATAAACAGTATCAGCACAGCGATAAGCGCCGATAATATCACATTTATCCATACGCAAGGATCTCCTGTTATCAGGCTGTATACAAGTATCGTCACAGGATAACATACCGCCGCTATGCACGAACCAAGTGAAACATATCGTGTCAGCGCAACGACTATGATGAATATTCCGAGCAGTATGCACGCAGGTATCCACTCGACCGTCATAAGCACAGCCACAGAAACCAGTATGCCTTTTCCGCCCTTGAAGCCGAAATATATCGGGAAAACGTGTCCGATTATAGCCGCAACCGCCGCCGCAAAGCCTACATAGGTCATCATATTGTCGGGATTTGCCGTATCTGTTCCCGTAAGCCACAAGAACGAAAATCTGACTATAAGTATCGACAGTGTGCCTTTAAGCACATCTCCGAGCAGTACAAAAAGTGCCGCTATCTTTCCCTGCGTTCTGAGAGTATTCGTAAGACCTGCGTTTCCGCTTCCGAGCGTTCTTATATCTTCTCCCGTTTTAATTTTTGTGACGATGATAGCAGTGTTGATTCCGCACAGCAGATACGGCACTATTATCATTATTGCATAACACAGATATATCATTATCCGTTATTCTCCTCGTTCTCTTGCTATTATTTTTATAGGTGTTCCGTCAAGACCGAAACTTTCTCTTATCTGATTCTCTATATATCTCTGATAGGAGTAATGGAAAAGTTCCTTATCGTTGCAGAAAATTACAAACGTCGGCGGCTTTGCCGATGCCTGCGTCATATAATACAGCTTAAGCCGCTTGCCCTTGTCTGACGGCGGCTGTACTCTTGCGGTAGCATATCCCAGCATATCGTTGAGAGTACCTGTCGAGATACGTCTTATATTCTGCGAATAGGTGTACTTTATCTGCTCAAACAGCTTATCCACCCTTTGTCCTGTAAGCGCCGAAATAAACACAAACGGAGCGTAAGACATAAACGAAAAATCGACCTCGAGCTTCTTTGTGAATTCCTGCATCGTCTTTCCGTCTTTTTCAACAGCGTCCCACTTGTTTATTGCAATAACGCTTGCCTTGCCCTGCTCGTGAGCGTATCCTGCAACCTTGCTGTCCTGCTCTGTAAAGCCCTCCGTAGCGTCAATCATAATAACGCATACATCGGCTCTGTCTACAGCCATATAAGCACGAAGCACGCTGTACTTTTCTATCTGCTCGTTTACCTTGGACTTGCGGCGGATTCCTGCCGTATCAATAAGCACATATTCCTGACCGTCACGCTCAATGACCGTATCGACAGCGTCACGGGTAGTACCTGCGATATTCGACACTATCATTCTCTGCTCGCCCGCAATTTTATTTACAAGTGAAGATTTACCCGCATTCGGCTTGCCGATGACCGCAACCTTGATAGCATCCTCCGAATACTCACGCTGAGGATTCTCATCAGGCATATTCTCAAACACAGCGTCAAGCAGATCTCCCGTTCCGTGACCGTGTACGGACGATACCGCAATAGGATCGCCCAGTCCGAGATTATAGAATTCATAGAAATCAGGCGGAACTTCTCCTATTCCGTCACACTTGTTTACGCACAGCACAACAGGCTTGCCGCTTTTCTGGAGCATAGCCGCTACATCTGCGTCATTCGCCGTAACTCCCGATGTAACATCGGTCACGAATATTATCACATCTGCCTTATCTATGGCAAGCTGTGCCTGCATTCTCATCTGTGAGAGTATCACGTCCTTGCTGTCAGGCTCGATACCTCCCGTATCAACAAGCATAAACTCCTTGCCGAGCCACTCCGCCTTTGCGTATATTCTGTCACGGGTAACACCCGGCGTATCGTCAACTATAGACATTCTCTTGCCGACAATACGGTTAAAGAGTGTTGATTTTCCAACGTTGGGACGTCCTACTACCGCTACTATTCCGTTCATTCACTCATTCCTTCCTTTTATCTCTTATATAATCCGACAGTTATACTGCCGACACCTTTTATATTAAAGTCTGCGCTGTGATAATCAGTGCCGCTTATCAACATCATACAGTCGGCAACATCTTTTCCTTCTCCGCCGCCATTGCCTGCAAGATACGGTGTGTCACCGAAATCATCTGTTGTAAATGCGTATACTTTGGAATATCTTGATTCTGTCTTTATTACATAATCAATCTTCGCCGCAGTGTCACACAATGCCGTAAATTTCTGACCGCTGTAATATTCGGTACTGATTTGCTTTTCCGCAGGAACAGAGCTTACGCTTAAATCGGCAACACTGCTATCCCACGCAAGAATCAGATCATCGACCTTATTTTGCAGATATGTAACCATATTGCCCTTCTGAAAGCGTGTGAAGTTCTCATCATCGCTCATTCTGAAATTATCAAGAAATAAATTCTCTCTCAGATACAGATATGTCAGGCTGTCCTTGAGCGTAAGATTACAGTCGGAGCTACCGAGAACATCCGTCTTAGTGCCGCTTTCTGCAAACTGCGAAAACTGTATCAGCCTTACAGTAATACTTGCCTTGTACGGTGTGTTCTCAAGTTTAGATACATCAACACCGTTTACCGAACTGCCGTATTTCAGCACAACATTGAAGTAATAATCGCCGTTCAGCAGCTTTTCCGCCGTGTCCGTATCACTCGACAAAAAGCCCTCATAGCCGCTTCCTACAGCACCGAGTAAGCCTCTTACCGCAACATTTACTTCAATATCATCCGGCTTTGTACCGTCCGTCAACGAAACAATCGTTTGAACAGCCTCGTTTATTACCTTATCGGCATTCAGGTTATCATAGCATATCTTGTTATCGGTATCAACTATCAGCTGAAATTCCGTCCCGTTCTCAAGACGCACGTCAGCCTTGCAGAAACCGCTTGCATATTTATTGAAGTCCGGCACAGGCCCGGGGTATTTCTTAGCCTGCATAAATTCAATGCTGACTACCTGTCCCCCTCCGAAATTATCTTCAAGATATTTCTCGGCAATGGGCTTTGCCTCCCTTATATCCTCTTTCGCCTTTTCTTTTTCCTCAGCCGACATACAAGCCGTACACATCAGTATTGCAAGAACCGACACGGCAAGCACCGCCAGAAACGAAAATATCCTTTTTTTAAGTTTCATATATCCGCCCCTTCCCCTAAAATAGCATCAAGAAGCTCATATCCGTCCGTTGCAACCGGCATTATCTCTACTCCGAGTGCCTGCTCAACATCGCTTACCGTCTTATCGTCAAGAAAAATATCGCTGTTTGTTTTCAGCATATTTTCTGTTATAAGCAGTCTTTCCCCCAGATTATCTTTATAAGGTGTAAGCTGTGCGATTATATCTCCTGCCGTTATAAGTCCGGCAACGGTAATAGTTTCCCCGAAAAAGTCGTTTCTTATAGTATAAACGTCAACCACGGTATTCGGAAAATCCGTTTTCAGCATCTTACCAAGCGTATCAATAAGCGGCGCGGCAAGCACCCCAGTCGCCACCGAAACGTGCCGCTCCTTATCGTCCGTTTCACCGAATTCACGCTTATCCGCAAGTGCGTCTATAAACTCCTTTTGCAGACTCGCACACATTCCCACGCCGTTTTCAAACTGGTCAAAATCACCGTAGAACTCATAATCGGGCATTTTTCTCTTAGCCGTAAGATAGAATTCGTCCGACGCATACACTACCCTGTCGTGATACTTTTCAAACATCATATCACCGAAAAACTCCAGCGTGTCTATCGCCTTGCCTGCGGTTTCTTCGTTGAAAAGCTCCAGCTTCGGCAGCTTGTCCCTGAATCTCGTTACCCCTACAGGCACGCAGGCCACGCTCTTTACCGCAGGGTAAAGCATACAAAGGTCGGTCAGCGTTTTCTCAAGTTCCTTGCCGTCATTAAGTCCGGGACAAAGCACTATCTGTGTATTTATCTCAATCCCTGCCGCAGCCATTTTATAAAGATAATCAAGGCACTTTCCTGCATTCGGATTTTTAGTCAGCTTTACACGAAGCTCAGGATTAGTCGTATGCACCGAAATATTCATCGGCAGCTTCATCTTTATAATTCTGTCAACATCCTCGTCGCTGAGATTTGTCATAGTAATATAGTTGCCCTGCAAAAAACTCAGACGTGAGTCATCATCCTTGAAGTACAGCGTTTCACGCATACCCTTCGGAAGCTGATTTATGAAGCAGAACACGCAGTTATTCTTACAGTGCTGCTTGCAGTCCATAAGATAGGTCTCAAAATTAAGTCCGAGGTCGTCATACTCGCCCTTCCTTACCTTTACCGTCTTGTCCTCAAGCTCTATCACGAGTTTTTTATCAGAAGCATAAAACTGATAGTCGAGTATGTCGTGTATAGCGTTTCCGTTTATTGAAACAAGGCTTTCGCCTGCCTTTATCCTTGCCTTATCGGCAGGAGAACCTTTATCTACGGAGGTTATCCTTACAGACACGTTATCAGTCCTTTCTTTCCGAATTCTCAATTAAGCATACATATATATTATACACTTTTGTTGTGTAACCGTCAACATAAAATCAAAAAAGATAGTTTTTATCTCCTGCCCTGCAAACTGTCATAACAAAATTTTGCAAAACAAAAAGGCAGTAAGTCATTTCTGACATACTGCCACAATGTTTGCGCTAACAAGAATTACGCCTCTTTACTAGCGATAACTTCCTTGCCCTTGTAATAACCACAATTGCCGCATACTCTGTGAGGGAGCTTTAACTCACCGCACTGAGGGCAACGTGAGAATGCAGGTGCAGATAGCTTCCATACCTGTGAACGTCTCTTGTCACGTCTTGCCTTAGATACTTTTCTCTTTGGAACTGCCATTTTAGCACCCCCCTCTGTTGTTCATTATCTCAAAATTAAGCCGATTTATCATCGTCTAAGCTAACACGAGTGATATTATACTACAAAAATCAAAATTTGTCAACACTTATTTGAGATATTTTTTAATATTTTCTGTGAGGTCAGCTACCTCTGCAGATATAGTGAATGTAACGTGTGTGTTCTCGCCGCTTACAGCCGCTACCTTATCGAACATAGCACCGACCTTTTCCATATCTCTGCCGCAGATCTTGAGAATACCGTCAACAAAGATGTCTGTGCAGTCATAGTCAGATGCGAGCATACCTGCGATGAAACCGTACATTGCATCGTAGCTGTCGATGTTGTAGTCCTCGATATTTACAAGACGTACCTTGTGATAGATGTCTATGTTGAGGGAAGAACCGATCTGGATAGCAACAACGTTGCCGTTGCTTGCCTGCTCAGCTTCGTGGATAGCGTTTATAAGTAACTTAGTCTTACCTGTTCCCTTTTTACCTGCGATAAGTTTAATCATTGTAAAGTCCTCCGTATTTTTACGGCAGAGTCGCCGTTTAATATAATAAAAACCGTCTGTCTGACTGCTTTCGCTTCGGCCGATTACAGCCATACATCACGATTTATTATCCTTAGCCTATCTTGGCTTCGAGTGCCGCCTTAGCGTCCTCATAGCCGGGCTTACCGAGAAGTGCGAACATATTCTTCTTATAGCTCTCAACACCGGGCTGGTTGAACGGATTTACACCGAGCAGATAGCCTGATACTGCGCAAGCCTTCTCGAAGAAATAGATGAGATAGCCAAGTTCGCTCTCGTTTACTTCGGGCATTTCAAGCACCATATTGGGTGTGCCGCCCTCGGTATGAGCGATTATAGTACCCTCATAAGCCTTCTGATTAACGACCGACATATTCTGATTCGACAGGAAGTTCAGTCCGTCGCCGTTTGTTGCGTCATTCTTTAAGAAGAAATCCTTCTGAGCCTTTGCGATATGAACTACCGTTTCAAACAGAATGTTAGAGCCGTCCTGAATGAACTGACCGAGTGAGTGAAGATCTGTCGAGAATGTAGCGGATGCCGGGAACAGACCCTTTCCGTCCTTGCCCTCGCTCTCACCGAACAGTTGCTTGAACCATTCGTTCATCATAGCAAATGAGTTTTCGTAAGCCACCAGCATTTCTACCTTGTAGCCCTTGTTGCGAAGTACGTTACGCAGTGCGGCGTACTTGTAGCAATCGTTCTTTTCAATATCGCATACGGAGAAGTCCTCTCTTGCCTTTGCGGCACCTGCCATAAGAGCGTCGATGTCACAGCCTGCACAAGCGATGGGAAGAAGACCTACCGCTGTAAGTACCGAGAAACGTCCGCCGACATCATCGGGTATAACGAATGTTTCATAACCCTCAGCGTCTGCAAGCTCCTTGAGCGTTCCCTTTGCCTTATCCGTAGTTGCGTAAATCCTGCCCTTTGCGCCGTCCTTGCCGTACTTTTCTTCGAGCATCTCTCTGAATACTCTGAATGCGAGTGCAGGCTCGGTCGTCGTGCCGGACTTTGATATAATGTTTACAGAGAAGTCCTTGTCCTTAACAAGCTCTATAACTTCATTAAGATATGTAGGGCTTATGCTGTTTCCTGCGAAGAATATCTTGGGCGTATCCTTAGCGAGCGAGTTGTAAAGCGTGCTTCTTAAAAGCTCGATAGCCGCTCTTGCTCCGAGGTAAGAACCGCCTATACCGATAACAATAAGCACCTCGCTGTCAGACTTTATTTTAGCCGCAGCCTTCTTGATTCTCTCAAACTCTTCCTTATCATAGTTTACGGGAAGATCTACCCAGCCTAAAAAGTCGTTTCCTAAGCCGCTCTTGTTTTCGATCATCTCGTGAGCGACCTTTACCATAGGCTCCATGCCCTTAAGCTCATCTGCGTTTACAACGCCCTTAAGGTACTTGTCGTTAAGTGTAACTGCCATACTTTTCTCTCCTTTTATACTCTTTCCACACACAAATTATAAAGCTACGGTACTCATAACTTTTTCTGTCTGCCGATGCCGTTCTTTATATAGTTCTATTATAGCGAAATCGGCTGTGATTTGCAAGATGTTTTGCTAAGAACTGACACTTTCGTCTAATTTCACAAAATAAAATCAAGTTTTTTGTGCATTTTTAACCCTCACTATCATACATAATCGAATTTATCAAACCGTGTACTTTTAATTAATTTAATTAATTTCAGTTTGCAGAAAAAGTACGCCTTAAATAAAATAGATTAAGTTTTCAATCCCTATCCCCTTTAGGACACTCTGATGACTTTGCAGAGATGCAAAACAGGCAGTGAAAGCAACGCTAAACACACATTTTCTAAAATTATATAGTTTTTTTCGACAGACTGACATCTCCGCACAAACCTCACGGGGATGTTTCTCATTCTACATTGAGAAAAACCGCCTGATAATTATCAGCAGACTGCTGAAAAAGTTAAGCTCTCCGACCTCGCCCGTAGTCACAATATCGCTGTAGAAGATTTCCTCTCCGTCAAGGCTCGCCCTGACCTCGCCGACCTTTTCGCCGTACTGAACAGGCGCAGACAGGCTATCGACCACCGTATGAGTGTATTCTATCCTTTTTGAGCTTCCTTTAGGGATCACGATAGTATTGAGCCTTTTGACCCTTATGTCAGCCTGCTTTTCAAGCCCTTCGGTGACAGTTACAGGTGTCAGCACATCAGAGTCTACCGCCGTCCTGTACAGTTCAAAGCCCGAAAAGCCGTGATTCAGCAGGTCGGTACACGCAGTAAAACGCTGTTCGCTTTCCTTACAGCCAAGCGCCACCGCACACAGCTTCATATTTCCTCGTTTCGCCCACACTGCAAGACAACACCCCGCTTTGTCCGTAGTGCCGGTCTTTCCGCCGATGATGCCGTCATAGCGTTGCATCAGCTTGTTCGTGTTAAGAAGCTGTGTCTGCCGCTCCCCCTCACGCACATAATCAAGTCTGGTGGCAAAAAATTCGTTGTAGCAGTCATACTCCGACACAGCCGCACTGAGAAGTGCTGTATCATAAGCGGAGGTGTAATGCGTGTCGCTGTCAAATCCTACGCAGTTATCATAGTGAGTATCGCTCATTCCAAGCTCCTGCGCCCTTTTGTTCATTCGTTCCACGAACATTTCTTCCGTTCCCGCTATATATTCGCATACCGCCACACAAGCATCGTTTGCGGAGGCAATAACGACCGAGCGTATCATATCGAATGCCGACATTTCCTCCCCGACATTAAGCCATATCACCGAGCCGTCCATAGCGTTCGCTCTTGCGGTAGCCGTTATCACAGTATCCATACCGAATGTACCCTTTTCCATTTCCTCCGCCCATATCAGCAGGCACATCAGCTTGGTTACCGATGCCATAGGCAGCCTTTCGTGCGAGTTATGCTCGTACAGCACCTGCCCTGTTGAAACCTCGGTAACGATTGCCGCCTTCGTTATGCTGTCTGCCTCGCTCACATCACCTTCCGAAAATGCGGTCAAGGACGCACCCTGCGTCACCACTGCCAGAGCAAAAGCCGTCACAACTGCCGTAATTCTTTTTATAAACACCATATAATAACCTCCGTTTTGCAAAATTTCCTTTAAGATAATTATATGCTTATATTATGCCATATCTGCATAATTTTAGCCAAACTGATTAAAATAAGGATACAAAAACGAAAGGCAAGGTAACAATATGAATTACAAGATTTGTCTGCCGATGAAGCTGTTTATGCTGTTCTGCTTCGGCGGCTGTGCTTATACGATAACAGAGCTTCTGTTCAGAGGAAACAGCCACTGGACAATGTTTATTTTAGGAGGAATCTGCTTTCTGCTGGTCGGCGGCATTAACGAAAAATTCGACCTCTCGCTCCCCGTCCAGATGGCTGTATCATCGCTTATAATCACCGCCCTCGAATTCCTCTGCGGCTGTATAGTCAACCTCTGGCTCGATTGGAAGGTATGGAACTACGAACAGCTGCCTTTCAACCTTCTCGGTCAGATATGCCTGCTTTTCACGGTGCTGTGGTTTTTCCTTTCCGCCGTCGGAATTTTTACCGATGATATTCTCCGCTGGAAAATGTTCTGCGAGGAAAAACCTGTCTACCGCCTTACCCGAAAACGCTCCGAGTAAGCCCATAACCGCATACGCAACAAATCCGAATCATTATACTGCAATTCCCACAATCATTGTAAAAGGACAACATACCCTCGCTCTGCACAACGTCCTTGCCTATGAACGCTCTGTTGGTTTTGCGTCCTGCAAAACTTCGGGCGTTCAACTTCGGGCATCCATGCCCCTTTATGAACGCTCTGTTGGTTTCGCAGTACCTTTGCCATGCACTATCACCCTTGCCTCCCCTCGAAAAAGGGGAGGTGGCACGGCTGATATAATTTTTTGGCTTGCTGTACAGTATTCAGATTGTCCTACCTTTACAATTCTGAAACTATTCCGAGCCGTGACGGTGGGGATTGTTAATGCCTCAGAAGCTTTTATGTTAGCACTCCTATCAATTTCAATTCCCTTTGACCCACACCAACCCTCCCAAAACCGCACTATCCCTCGCTCCGCACCACCACACTTGCCCTTAAATGAACGCTCTGTTGGTTTCGCAGTACCTTTGCCATGCACTATCACCCTTGCCTCCCCTCGAAAAAGGGGAGGTGGCACGGCTGATATAATTTTTTGGCTTGCTGTACAGTATTCAGATTGTCCTACCTTTACAATTCTGAAACTATTCCGAGCCGTGACGGTGGGGATTGTTAATGCCTCAGAAGCTTTTATGTTAGCACTCCTATCAATTTTAATTCCCTTCGACCCACACCAACCCTTCCAAAACCGCACTATCCCTAGCTCCGCACCACATTCTTGCCTCCATTGTCAAAGGTGAGGTGCTGTCGCCCGAAAAAATTCGGGCGACTACCGGAGGGATTGCCTCCCGTTGCACAAAATGCTGCCATTCCCCCAATCATCTCAAAAGTACAACCATCCCTAGCTCCGCACCACATTCTTTCATCCCTTTTCAAAGGTGAGGTGCTGTCCGACAAATAGCACTATCGGTAGTTTGTAATTATATATAAATGCTTATCTACAAACAATTAGTATACCTTGCATATTACATAACAACTTTACGCATTTAGTTACATTCTAAATATCACGTTACACCGACTCTCCATATTTTAACATTTTCTTGATTAGCCATCTGTTTTACTATCATTATTATATATCACAATTTAATTATATCTGCTTTAATAAATCTAGATAATATATTTTAAAACACCTAAAATTACCCTTATCAAAAATGTTGCTATTTTTGCACTTTTGTTGTATAATGATAAAAAGACCGATTTAAAGAATAAGGAGGAATATTATGGCAAAAAATGTACCGAAAACCACTGCAAACACCGAAAATAACGTTTACAATCAGCATAAAACTACAACCTGTCGCATCACTGACGAAGCTGAAAAAAATGAAAATACCGAACCCGAAAAGCTGCTCTATGTACAGCAGGCTCAGGAATTTTACCACGAGCCTATCGAAAACGAAAACTCGGTATTCGCTCTTATTGCATCAGGTGATATTAACCAATTATTAGAAGCTAAGTTAAAATATGACGCTGATATTGAAAGCGGAAAAGGTCAGCTTTCGGACGATCCACTCCGCAATCAGATTTATCACCTTGTAGTCTGCGCCGCCGTAGTCGCCCGTACCTGCATAGCCGCAGGTATGTCTGAGGAAACCGCATATACTCTCAGCGACATATACATAAGACGAGCAGATATATGCACTTCTATAGAACAGGTTATAGAGCTTAATAACGAAATGGTAATGGATTATGCCGTCCGTATGCAACGGCTAAGACGTACAAAACGGCTCTCAGTGCCGGTTCGCACCGCTATAAAGATGATTTCCGAGAACACAGGAAAGCGCCTTACCGTACAGCAGATAGCCGATGAAGCAGGCTATGACCGCTCCCATCTGCACCGCCTTTTCAAAGCTGAGATCGGTATGGGCATCCACGAGTACATCAATGCCTCCCGTATAAATGCCGCAAAAGGTATGCTTAAGGATGGCACTCACACCATAGCTGACATCGCATCATTACTGGGTTTCTCATCACAGAGCCATTTCTGCCGTGCGTTCAGCGAGGCGGTTGGCGTTACCCCGAAGGAATACAAGAACGGTAAGCTTCCTTGACATGATTTACAAATATTCCGGCTATATGCAGACAGAATTTCAACACATTTTCCTTTATCTATTGAATTTTATTTGTGGATTTGTTATAATTAGCTTATGCGGATTAAATTCCGCCATGATCAAGATTAAATTTAGCTAAAATGAAAGGATTTTTTCAATGAAAAAAACGCTTGCGGCAATTTTAGCCGTGTCAATGATACTGTCAGTGACAGCCTGCAATGACAGCACCGCATCAGGAAACGGGGATAATTCCGGCAATACCGCCTCGTCTGCAACCGACAACGCTAACACAGAGCAGAAGCTCCGCTCAAATCCCATTGCTGTCGATGCTGACGGCAACATAGATATGGATGTTGCGTTAAAGTACAAAACCGATGTTGACGCACTTATCAAGAAGCTTGAAGCAAAAACCCCGGACGGCTCTAAGCCTGTATCCGAGAACACAAACGAAGAAACATTGGAGCTTTTCAACTACCTTAAGAGCGTCTACGGAAAGCAGATTATCGCAGGTCAGCAGTATTCCGACGCAAACCAGTTTGAGAACATAATGTACTACAACACAACAGGCGATATGCCTGCTATCATGGGCTTTGACTTCCTTTACGCTCAGGGTACGGACACGCCCGATTACACACAGATTGAAGAAGCGATAAAGTGGCACAACGAGCAGAACGGCATCGTTGCTTTCTGCTGGCACTGGAAGGTTCCCGTTGATATGAGCGACAAAAGCGTCAAAGGCACAGCGTTCTACAGCGATGAGATACGGGACTTCAGCCTTGAAAAAGCCGTAACTCCCGGCACCGATGAATATAAGGTAATAATCAAGGATATTGATACTATTGCACTTTATTTACAGCGTCTTGAAACAGCCGGCGTTCCTGTTATATGGCGACCTCTGCACGAGGCAAGCGGCGCTTGGTTCTGGTGGGGCGTTAAGGACAGGGATACCTATGACAAACAGCTTTATCAGAAGCTATGGTACATATTATATGATCGCCTTGAGAATTACCACAAGCTTACAAATCTTATCTGGGTATGGAACGGTCAGTCGAAAAAAGCAACTGTCAACGCTAACACCTATGATATAGGCGGTATGGACGTATACCCGTCCTCAGAGGATCACTCGGTGCAGATTGCTTCATACAGCACGCTTTCCAAGTACACCGATGACATAGGAAAAATGTCCGCTCTGTCTGAGGTAGGATACATACCCGACCCCGAAGAAGTGTTCAAGGCTGACAGCAAAGTAAAATGGCTTTATTACGCTCCGTGGTGCAAGGAATTCGTATGCGCCTCAAACGGCTCGGGAGCTGTTATAACACAGCTTGGCGGCACTCCGTCGGTAAATACGGAACGTATGTCTGAGGAATTCCTCAAGAGCGTATATTCAAGCGAAAAGGTTATCACACTGAGCGAATTACCCGATTTTAAGGGTACGACAAAGAAAATACCCGAATTTATCAAAAGCTGGAAGTTCAACAATCCGAAACTGACAATCGAAAACGATAAGCTGACAGCTTACGAGCAGTAAAAGACGAGGTACTTAAATGACAACTGAGCTGAAAACAAAAAATGCCAAAGCCGTAATATCTTCAGAGGGCGCAGAGCTTAAATCGCTTGTAATAGGCGGCAGAGAGATAATGTGGTGCGGCGACCCTGCTTTTTGGGGAAAGACTTCACCCGTGCTTTTTCCTGCGATAGGAAATGTAAAAAACAACAAGACCATAATTGACGGGAAGGAAATCTCTCTTACAAAGCACGGATTTGCCCGTGACAATACATTTACAACAGTAAGAAAAAGCGGCAACTCGCTTATCCTGCAGTACAAGTACGCACCCGTAAAAAACGGCTATCCATATAGCGTTGAACTTTGCCTACAGTACAATCTGTTTGACGACAGGATAGAAATCTGCTACAGCGTTTTCAATCCCGAGTATCACAGCATACCGTTCTGCATCGGAGCGCATCCTGCCATAGCCTGCGATGATCTTGACAACTGCACGCTGGTATTTGAAAAGCGTGAGAAAGCATCGACTCCGGTTATGGATCTTAATACAAGGCTGTTCAGAAGCAAGGAACGCATACAGCGTCTTGACGGCTCGTCAAAGCTGCCGCTGAGCTACGATATGTTTGATAACGATGTGGTTTATTTTGATAACATAAAGTCAAGAGCCGTAAAGCTCGTTCAGGGCAAAAAGACGCTTGCCTGCATAGCATTTGAGGGCTTCGAAACGCTCGGACTGTGGACACCTGCGGGAAAGCGTGCAGGATTCATCTGCATTGAGCCGTGGTGCGGCAGTGACGATTATGATGATGACAGCGGAATCTTCAAGGAAAAGAAGGGTATACAGATACTCGAAGGCAAAAAATTCGCAAGATACAAGATGGTTATCAGCGCACAGTAAGCTATCGCCGTAATCTCTGCGGTTAAAGTCATAATGCCACAGAACTAAGCACAGGAATATGTTGCCGTAAAGCAATTATATCGGACATTTTAACAGTACAGAGCATATCGGAACGGATAACCGATATGCTCTGTTTTTTCTGCCTGCGAAATCCAGCTTTACGGTGCTTTTACGCACAATAAGCCCACGCACCGAAATGCGTGGGCTTTTGCTACATATTAATGTTATTTACCGTGAACAGAAATTACTTTCTCTTCTTAGCAACTACTACAGCACCGGCTGCGAGAAGTGCAACGCCTGCAACTGCTGCAACGCCTTCAACACCTGTGTTTGTGTTGGGCTTTGTAGAATCGCCTGTTGTGGGAGCTGTTGTATCAGCGGGAGCTGTTGTGTCAGCAGGAGCTGTTGTATCAGCGGGTTTAATGTTTCCACCCGTGATAGCGTCGATACCTGAGATTGTGAATGTAACATTCAGGCTCTCATTGAAGTAGATGTCCGCAACATTTAAAGGAGCATCATTCTTTGTTTCACCGAACTGGTTGTAAAGCTCGATACGGAACTTGCCGTTACCTTCGATATCACCGAAGAAGATCTTGCTTGAATCAACAGCAACTTCTGTTGTTTCGCCGTCCGTAACCTGTGTGATCTTAACGTCGGTTACGTTAATGCCCTTAGACTTAGCAAATTCCATCTTTTGAGCGGCTGTCATAGTCGCATCATAGCCTTCGCAATTTGCGCCGATACCTAAAGCTGTACTGAGGTCAGGGATATCAACGTTGAATACTGCAGCGCCTTCGCCCGCTGTAGGAGCCATTATTTCTTCGCCTGTTTCTTCATCAACAGCGGAAGCCTTGATGTCAGAAACAGATACTGTGTATGTACCGTCCTTAGTAACTTCTGCAGTACCTGCTGTCCACTCTGTGACTGTGCCTGAAGCAGCGTCCTCAGAATGACCGCTGGCATCCATAGTTGAGGGATACCAACTGCCTGATGCGTACATAATGAATGCATCATACTGTGCTGATGCTGCAACAGCCATTGTACCTGCTACTGATGTAGCAACAATGCCTGCCATAATTTTTCTTAACTTCATTTTAATGTCCTCCATTAATTTCGTTTTGCGATGTGCAAATATTTTTATTTGCTATCTCAATTATAAATGAAAACGATTTTATAATCAATAGGCAATGTCAACAAAGCAAATTCAATTTTTTGTTCGTTTTGTACAAACTGCACACAACATTTTCCACATATTTACCTATTGTAACATTGTTACACGGATATTTAGCTATAAATTAAGTAAAATTAATCAAAAATCGGTTATATGCCGTAAGGGATAATCTATTTTAAAAAGAATAAATCCGTAATTAAGAACTGATGCAAAAGCGAAAAGCAAAAAAATTTAAAAAAGGTTTCAAAAAGGTATTGCAATTACGGCGGGAATAATGTAAAATATAATAGATAGAATATGGGGCTGAGAGATAAAAAATAAAAACGGCTTTCAGCGGCGGTATTTTTCCGCATAAACCCGATAAAATATACGGAGGTATTTTAAAATATGATCACAGCAGGCGATTTCAGAAACGGTATGACCTTTGAAGAGGACGGCAACGTAATGCAGATCATTGAGTTCCAGCACGTAAAGCCCGGTAAAGGTGCCGCTTTCGTCAGAACCAAGATCAGAAACGTAATTACCGGCTCGGTAGTTGAAAAGTCCTACAACCCCACAGCTAAGTTCCCCACAGCTTATGTTGAAAGAAAAGACATGGAGTACACCTATAACGACGGCGATCTCTATCACTTCATGGATTCAGAGACATACGAGGACGTGCCGATAAACAAGGCAGAGCTTTCGGACAACTTCAAGTTCGTAAAGGAAAATATGGTATGTAAAGTTCTTTCATATAAGGGCAAGGTTTTCGGTGTAGAGCCTCCCAACTTTGTAGAGCTTGAAATCACAGATACAGACCCCGGCTTCAGAGGCGATACAGCTACAAACGTAACTAAGCCCGCTACTCTTGAAACAGGCGCTGAAATCCGTGTTCCTCTGTTCGTTGAGATCGGAGATATAATCCGTATCGATACAAGAACAGGCGAATATATGGAGCGTGTAACAAACAAGTAATCATATAACGGTTGCTTGAAGTAATTGCAGACAGTAAAAGGAGGATTTTTACTATGACAGTTGCAGAAAAGGTATCATACATCAAGGGACTTGCAGAAGGTCTGGGTGTTGATGATTCAACTAAGGAAGGCAAAGTGCTTGCAGCTATCGTTGACGTTCTTGACGATATTGCACTGACACTGGGCGATATTGACGAAGAACTGAACGATGTTGCAGACGTTATGACCGATATGGAAGAAAGCGTTGACTGCCTTGAAGATGTCGTTTACGGTGATGAAGAAGACGATTACGATGATTGTGACGAATGCTGCGATGAGGACGATTACGACGATGATATGTACGAAGTAACATGCCCTAACTGCGGAAACACTATCACAGTTGATTTCGACGTTATTCAGTCGGGTGAGATTCCCTGCCCTAACTGCGGAGAAAATCTTGAATTTGATCTCAGCTGCTTAGAGGACGAGGAATGCGACTGCGGTTGCCACCACGATTAATTTAAAGCGATCTGAACCGCCGGACCGTTCCGGCGGTTTTGTTTTGTTCAAAAACGGACTGATTTACTCTTTTAAGGCAATACCGCATAATTATTGTCGTGCGATTGCTTAGTCAGATTTTTCGTCAGATTGTATAAATTGAGTGCGGGCAGGCTGACGCCTGTCAAGCGAAATTTGTGCAAGATGGCGGAAAATATACAAGCTTAGCGTGCGGCAAAGGCGACAGCCGTTAATTGTGCGGTTTTGCCTTGATATCCGCCTTGATTTTTGAATGCGATAGTGGTATACTATCAAATAACAAATAAAGCCGGATAAAGCGCAGAATAAACGGCTTTCGCCGATTGAAAGGAAACGATTTTATGAGCGAATGTACTCACGATTGCAGTTCATGTTCACAGAACTGCGGTGAAAGAAAGACACCTCAGAGCTTTCTTGAAAAGCCCCACGAGCTGTCACATATAAAGAAGGTTATAGGAATTGTCAGCGGTAAGGGCGGCGTAGGTAAGTCTATGGTCACATCTCTCCTTGCCGTAGCTATGCAGAGAAAAGGCTTCAAGACGGCAGTTCTTGACGCAGATATAACAGGTCCGTCTATCCCTAAGGCGTTTGGTCTTCACGGAAAAGCTACCGGCGATAACAACGGCATCTACCCCGTTATGACAAAGACCGGTATTGAGGTCATGTCTGTTAACCTGCTTCTGCCCGATGAAACCGACCCTGTTGTATGGAGAGGTCCTGTTATCGCAAATACCGTAAAGCAGTTCTGGACTGACGTAATCTGGAACGATGTTGATTATATGTTTGTCGATATGCCTCCCGGAACGGGCGATGTACCGCTTACCGTGTTCCAGTCACTTCCCGTTGACGGAATTATTGTTGTAACCTCTCCTCAGGAGCTGGTTTCGATGATTGTCGGCAAGGCTGTTAAAATGGCTGAAATGATGGACGTTTCCGTACTCGGTATAGTTGAAAATATGTCATATTTCGAATGCCCCGACTGCAAGTCACGTCACAACATATTCGGTGAAAGTCATATAGACGAAGTTGCCGCAAAATACGGCATAAAGAATATAGCGAGAATGCCTATCAACCCGAAATTAGCCGCCGCCTGCGATAAGGGTCTTATCGAGCTTTATGACGGAAATTGGCTTGACGAAACAACCGATATGCTCGAAAAGCTGTAATTGATACCTCTGACCGCAGATATATTCTGCGGTTTTGAACATCCGTATTGTCAACCTTAAAATCCGCAGGGTGACAGCGAAAGGTGAAACTTATTATGAAATTGAAAGAACAAGTCCTGCTTATACTTATGAGCAGTAAAGGAAAATTCGTTTCCGGCGAAGAAATTTCAAAGCAGCTTTACGTCAGCCGTAATGCTGTCTGGAAAGCCATCAACTCTTTAAGGGCGGACGGATTTATAATTGATGCGGCACAAAACAAGGGCTATCTGCTTTCGGGCGGCGAAACGGACGATTTCACACGCTACGGTATTCTTCGCATAAGGCAGCTGCTTAAAAAATCTGCCGCCGACGCTGATATTACGATAAAGGATACTGTAACATCCACAAATACCCTGCTCCGCATATCCGCTGAAAACGGCGCACCAAGCAAAACCGTTCTTATTGCAAACGAGCAGACCGAAGGCAGAGGCAGACACGGAAAGAGCTTCTACTCGCCTGCCGACACAGGCATTTATATGTCTGTGCTTCTCCGCCCCGATTTCAAAGCCGACAAAGCGTTCTTCATAACCGCAGGTGCGGCTGTATCGGTTGTAAGAGCCATCAAAAAGGTATGCGGAATAGAAGCCGGTATCAAGTGGATAAACGATATAATGCTGAACGGCAAAAAAATCTGCGGTATCCTCACTGAAGCGGTCACCGATTTTGAAAGCGGAAGCCTGCAATATGCCGTAATGGGACTCGGTGTCAATATCAGCCGTCCGAAAGGCGGTTTCCCGTCCGAGATTTCCGATATTGCCTCAAGCCTTTATTCCGAAGAAGCGGCAGGAAACGAGCTGAAATGCGCTCTTGCCGCCGAAATACTTAACAACTTCTTCGATATATGCGAACGTATGTCCGTAGATAAGCTGACGGAAGAGTACAAAAGCTACTCGGTCGTGCTTGGAAAGCGGATAAGGGTCATATCGTCAAATGCGGAATATTATGCTACCGCCGTTGACATTGATAAAAATGCAAGATTGATAGTAAGAGATGAAAACGGGGACATGCACACGTTGTCATCTGCAGAAGTTTCCGTCAGAGAGGGTCAGATATAATTATGAACAAACTGCTTAATCATCTGCGTATCCGCAGTGAAAGGCTCTACATAACGCTTAAAACATTTTTCAAGTGGCTTTTGCTGTCGGGGATAACGGGCATTTGCTGTGGCGTTATCGGCTCGCTGTTCCATCTTTGCATGGAGTTTGCGACAGAATTCCGCACAGGGCATTCATTTATGGTATACTTCCTGCCGGTCGCAGGTCTTGTAATAGTTTTCCTCTACAGTATCTGCGGTCTGAAAAACGATCCCGGCACCAATATAATAATCACCTCAATCAGAACCGAGGGAAAAATACCGGTCAGAATGGCTCCTCTTATTTTCATATCCGCCTTTATCACTCATCTGTTCGGAGGTTCGGCAGGTCGTGAGGGTGCGGCGCTCCAGATAGGCGGAGGGCTGTCGGCGGAAATAGCAAGAATTCTCAAGATGGATGAACGCAACGGTAATCTTCTGGTAATGTGCGGAATGAGCGGACTATTTTCGGCACTGTTCGGTACTCCTGTCACTGCAACATTCTTCGCTATGGAGGTTATCAGCGTAGGAGTGTTTTATTACTCGGCTATCGTGCCGTGCTTTTTCTCTGCGGCGGTTGCGCTGGGAATATCGCACCTGTTCGGAATAGTGCCGGTGACATATAAAGTAGCGATACCGGATATTTCCGTTATTAACATAGCGTTTGCGATGATACTCGGCGTAGGCACGGCATTGCTAAGCATTGTCTTCTGCTATTCGCTCCATAAGCTGTCAAAGCTGTTATCGGCAAAAATCAAGAACAACTATATCAGAATTTTCGTATGCGGCTGTGCAATAGTAATACTGACCGCCGTATTCGGAACGGATTATAACGGAGCGGGAATGAATATCATTGCTGACGCTATGTCCGGCACTACACGCCCAGAAGCATTCGCACTGAAGCTGTTATTCACCGTGATAACCATTGCAGGCGGCTACAAGGGCGGAGAGATAGTTCCGTCATTTTTCATAGGTGCTACATTCGGAAATCTGTTCGGAACACTGGTCGGTCTGCCGCCTCAGTTCACTGCCGCACTCGGACTTGTTTCGCTGTTCTGCGGCGTGGTAAACTGCCCTGTAACCTCGCTTTTACTCAGCATTGAGCTTTTCGGCGGAGAGGGCATAATATTCTTTGCCGCCGCCTGCTCGGTAAGCTACATTTTATCGGGCTACTACGGACTTTACACGGGTCAGAAGATAATGTACTCAAAACTGCACAGCAAGTACATAAACAGGCATACAAAATAATGCAGCAAGCTGAGCAGCGATAAACATGTGCAGAATAAACAATTTCACGGTGTGATTTTTATTGCAGTTGTGAAAACTGCCGTAGAAAATGCTTCAGTTATTTGACTTTACTCTTATAATGTGGTATGATTTAGTAATAACATACAACATAACAAATCCGGGAGGACAGGCTAATGTCAGCTAAAAAGGATATATCAAAAGAATTTGACAAAATCTCCGACGGTGCAAAGCAGGTGCAGAAAAAGCGTAAATCGCTCACAGGCAGGATATTCAAATGGATGTGTCTTGCGGTAGGCGGCTCGCTCCTTATCGTCGGCGGTGTGAATATAGGCATAAACTACAACTTTTTACAGGAGTCGCTGAAAAATCAGCTGACCGAGGTTGCGGATATGTCTTCGAATACCGTTTCCAATCAGCTCAGCTCCATCACTGCGGAGCTGCAGCAGATTGCGTATGATTCGGGATTTGACGATCTGACGGATACGGGTACTCTTTCCACAAAGTGCTTCTCGATACTTTCAAAGAACCCTATGCTGACCGATGTAAAGATCGTGAATACAAACGGCAAGTGTTTCTATGCCGAAACGCTTGATTACTCGGAAAACGAGAGCTTCAAAAAAGCCGTGGAAACCAAAAAAACAGCACAGGGTGAGCCTTATGCCGCAAAGGATCTGAAGCACGTTCTTATGGATGTTGCGATACCTATGTTCGACAGTGACAATACAACGCTCAGAAGCGTACTTATGGCGTGTGTTGACATGAACACATTCTCAGCCGTTATAGGTCAGACGAAAATAGGCGAAACAGGCTATGCCATGGCGATAGACCAGACGGGTACGATAATTGCGTATCCCGATGAAACCAAGCTGACAGAGCGTATAAACTACAAGACGCTTGCGCAGGCGGACAGCTCGTATCAGGGCATAGCGGACTGCATAAGCAATGCCATAAAAGGCGAAAAAGGCTTTGCGGAGGTTACGCTTGACGGCGTGGATAAATATGTCACCTATGCTCCTATTGCGAATACGGAAGGATGGAGCTGTCTTGTTGTCGCTACCCCGTCGGAATACACGGACAGCATAAAAATGTCGCTGTGTATAGGAACTGCGGTAGCCGTTATCTGCTTTGTCGTATCGGTACTGGTAATCCTCACGATAGTCAAGAAGGTAATCAAGCCCGTCAAGCTCTGCTCTGACAGGATAGTGACGCTTTCACAGGGAGATCTTCATGCTGAGCCGCTCGACTTCGGCAAAAATATCGACAAGGAAATAAGCCAGCTCAGCGAAAGCACGAATCAGATAACAACACAGATAAACGCAATTATCACAGACCTTGACAATATGCTCGCCGCACTCGGAAACGGCGATCTTACATATTCTCCTGCCGATGTTTATATTGGTGATTTTGCAAAGCTGAGAGCTTCATACGAAAGAATAATGCTCTCACTCAACAAGACGATGAGCGGTATCAGCACAGCAGGCGTTCAGGTATCGAACGGTGCGGAGCAGGTATCATCTGCCGCCGCAAATCTTTCGGAGGGTGCTACAAGGCAGGCGGCTTCTGTGGAAGAGCTTTCCGCTTCGCTTTCGGAAGTATCCGAAAAGGTAAACCGCAATGCCGCAAGAGCCGGCGACGCAGCCAAGAATTCCGAACAAGCCGCAAAGCTTGTTGATTCGGGAAATGAGAAGATGAATATTCTGCTTGAGGCTATGCACAAGATAGACGATACTTCAAAGCAGATAGCAAATATCATAAGAGCCATCGACGATATTTCGTTCCAGACGAATATTCTTGCACTCAATGCCGCCGTTGAAGCGGCAAGAGCGGGAGAAGCCGGCAAGGGCTTTGCCGTAGTTGCGGACGAGGTAAGAAATCTTGCAGGCAAGGTCGCACAGGCGGCAAGCGATACCACAACGCTTATCGGGGATTCTATCAAGGCGGTAGAGGACGGTACAGCAATCGCAAACGATACGGCGCAAACGCTCGCTCTTATCGTTGAAACCACCACGCAGACGGCTGATCTGATTGAGGATATTTCAACAGCATGCGAAGAACAGGCGACAGCTATATCTCAGATAACAGCAGGTGTCGATCAGATTTCCTCCGTTGTACAGACAAACTCCGCTACAAGCGAAGAATGTGCCGCATCGGCAGAAGAATTATCTTCACAGGCGACTATCCTTGACGGTATGGTAAACAAATTCAAATTAAGCCAAAAGGCGATTGCGGAAGAACCTGTGAAAGCCGCAGGCAAGGCTGCCGAAAGCGAGAAAACAGCTTCGGCAAAACCGGAAAAAGCAGATAGGCCGGAAGCTAAAAAGCCGTCCGAGCCAAAGCGTGACAAGGAAAAGCCGGTAAAAAGCAAGCAGGAAATAAAGAAAACCACTGCTGAGGCTAAAGAAATAAAAGCCGAGAAGCCTGCTGTCGCAAGCAAGCCTGCGGATATAATCACAGATAAAAAGGTACCTGAAGGCAAGCCGGTTGCAAGTACGCAGATAAAGAAAAACGAAAGCAAGCCGGTTGCGAATACGCAGATAAAGAAAAACGAAAGCAAGCCGGTTGCAAGCACGCAGATAAAGAAAAACGAAAGCAAACCGGTTGCGAATACGCAGATAAAGAAAACCGAAAGCACAGCCGAAAACAAGAAGAAAAGCAGCGAATCGGCAATAAAAGCCATATCTACCGACTTCAAAACGGAAAAAGCCAAAACGGAGGCTCCTGCACAAAAGAAAGCGAAAGCTATAGGAATCTCGCATTTTGACACGGCTGTAAATTCGGAAAATGAGTTTACAGAGGACGCAAACGATAAATATTAAGAATTGAGGTGCCGTTTTTGCGGCACCTCGGTTTGTCGATAAACAGATTATTATTAAAGACACAAAGTGAAATATATCGCCAACACCGCCAAAAACACTTTCCGTACTGACAAGGCATTAATATTTTCGTGAGTGTATCAGTGCAACTGCACTGACATTGACCCTTCAAAAAAACGCCACTAACCTAAGATATATGTACTAACCTGCGGACGTGTAGCGTTAAGCGTCCCTGCATTGACAGGATATTCAATGTTCAGGTGGTTATTCGAGTTCAGCCAACACCCCGACGGGGTGGGGGTGTGAGTAAGGAAAGAGGGAGCCACGAGGGAGAGAACCTAAGAGTATAGGGCTGAGTCTTGCTTACGCAAGCACTCGGACGTTTCGCTTTGCTTCACTGGGCTGTCAAGTCCAGCGGAGCTTTAGCGGAGTGCACGAGCCTTGCGTAAGCGAGGCTCAGACTTGCACCTAGTCTCTTTGGTTCTTTCCCTCGTCAATATTGACAAGTGTATTTATTCGAATAGCGAACCCGAGAAGTGCTATCCGACAAATAGCACTATCGGTAGCCTGCTATCATAGTCAGAGCTGAACGATATATCAGAAGCACAGAACATCAAATAAAAGACTTTTCTATAATCTTAGGTGCCGTTTTTGCGGCACCTTTTGATTTTCCTGCAACACTTCATACATCATTAACAGTACGAAACACGGCTTTCGACTGCGTTTTTGTGATATTATCTAAAATTACGCTAAAAATAGACATAATTCATCAAGAAAATTTGTTAAAAAATCTACAAAGAAAAGCGTTGAATTTAAATCTGAAATAAGGTATAATTATATTAGTTTTATGCTATGCCGTTATGCTCAAAAAACGGCACTGCATTGCGAGAACAATTAAGAATGGAGAATTATGCATGACGGACAATTTACTGCGTACTATGGCGATAATCACCGAAAAGACAGCCGCTGAAAACATAAGCGGTATGTGGGCAACGGTTATTACCGGTATGGTTGTTGTTTTCCTGATCTTAGGACTGCTTATAGGACTGCTTTACATCATTTCCTTCTTCTGCAATCTGGGAAACAAGAAGAAAAAGGATGCTAAGCCTGACCAGACAGTCGCTCAGCCTGCACCGGCTCCCGCTCCTGTTGAGCTTATCGAAGAGGACGAGAACGACGATGAGGTTATTGCTGTTATTTCAGCCGCAATCGCCGCTTATACGGCAGGTGACGGAAAGACCTATGCAATCAAGAGAATCAAACGTGCCGAGAAACAGCCTCGTTCAAGCTGGGGCAATGCGGGTGTAAACGAGAATACCCGTTCGTTTTAAAGCTCAGATCAAATAAAAGGAGAACAAGATGGAAATTTTAGACGTTTTCTGGAATGCCCTTGTTGCGCTTGCACAAAAATCGGGCTTCTGTAACATAACCCCTCAGCAGGGATTTATGATAGCCGTTTCATTCTTACTTATGTATCTTGCGATAGTAAGAAAGTTTGAACCTCTGCTGTTACTGCCTATCGCCTTTGGTATGATGCTTACCAATATTCCCGGTGCGAATATGTTCCACCCGGAAATGTTCGGTATCAGCCCTGACCCTGCGATAGCGGCGAGCTTTGCCGAAAACGGTGTCAACTACGGCGAGGTGCTTCATAACGGCGGTCTGCTCGATATACTGTATCTCGGCGTTAAACTTCAGATATTCCCTCCGCTGATATTCTTAGGTATCGGCTGTATGACAGACTTCGGTCCTCTGATAGCAAACCCCAAGAGCTTACTGCTCGGTGCAGCTGCACAGCTTGGTATCTTCGTAACCTTCCTCGGTGCCTGTGCATTCAGCCTTACGGGTATTGAAGGTGTCGACTTCTCATTTAAAGAAGCCGCTTCAATAGGTATCATAGGCGGTGCGGACGGACCTACGGCGATATTCCTTACTTCAAAGCTGGCTCCGCAGCTACTTGGCTCGATAGCGGTTGCCGCATACTCATATATGGCGCTCGTTCCCGTAATCCAGCCTCCTATAATGAAGCTGCTCACAACAAAGAAGGAACGTGCCATTGTAATGGAGAGCTTACGTCCCGTTACAAAGAGAGAAAAGATCATATTCCCTGTAGCAGTTACGCTTATCGTTGCTTTCATCGTTCCCGACGCTACTCCCCTTGTTGGTATGCTGATGCTCGGTAACCTCTTCAGAGAGAGCGGTGTTGTTGACAGACTTGTAAAGACAGCATCAAACGAGCTGATGAACATTATCACTATAATGCTCGGTACTGTTGTAGGTGCTACAGCAACAGCCGAAAACTTCCTGACAGTAAAGACGCTTATTATAGTTGCACTCGGACTTATCGCATTCTGCTTCGGTACAGCAGGCGGTCTGTTACTTGCAAAGCTCATGAACAAGCTCTCAGGCGGCAAGATAAACCCCCTTATCGGTTCAGCAGGTGTATCCGCTGTTCCTATGGCTGCCCGTGTTTCGCAGACAGTCGGCTCTAAGGAAAACCCCTCAAACTTCCTTCTCATGCACGCTATGGGACCGAACGTTGCAGGTGTTATCGGTTCTGCCGTTGCCGCAGGTGTTCTTCTGAATATCTTCGGTTAAATCAAATAACAACGAACCCCCTTGTCAAGCGACAAGGGGGTTCTTATTATATCCGGAATGTTACGGGCAAGTAATTTTAGCCTGCTTAAATCTTTTTTATAGGGAAGCAACAAGGCACTGTCGAAATTTCCAATTAGTAATATACAAGCTCGGCAGGATGCACGGGCTGATTCGTCATCTTCGCATACCATTCTCTTCTGTTACCGGCTGAGGCATTCTGCCCTGCCACATAAACTGCTTGTTATAAAAAACTTTTCAGACAAGTTTATCGTATCTTATGAAATTTACGATAAAAGATATTCCTGCCGATGCCAGCGCACAGCCAAGTCCGGTATAGAAAAATCCCACAAAGACATCGGGGAATACTCCTGCTTCTCTCAGCCCTATTCCTCCACCATCATACAAGCCATAATGATATATGCCTTAAGGTCGAAGAAATGCCAGAACGGGCAGCGGTCGCTCTGCGCCAATAAGACAGCACCCTCGTTTTCAAGTGCTTTTGTATGTTCTATAGGCAAAATTCTCCCATAAAGTTTTAATGCAATGAATTAGCCGAAGCTAACCGTATAACAGTATATCATGCCCGGGTATCCGTGTCTACACCTAATAGGTGTAATTTTACCTATCGGACGAAAACTTTTTGAGCGGAGATTAAGATGATAATAGGCATAGTTACCGAGTGCCTTATCAGTGCAAGAAAGCTGATGAGTTTTCAGAAAATTCGGTATATCATAAGATGAATATATAAAAAACAAAGGTTGACATTTTTGCTTTCAGGTGAGATAATATCCGTATAGAGCAAAGAAAGCGGGGATTATTCTGTGAACGAAAACGAACTCAAAGAACTATTTGAAAGAAGAAATATTTCTGAAATCAGACATGCTGTTGATAACCACCGGGAAATAAAAGAGCGTGTGCTTGCATGGGCGGTTGAACACGGAAACACTGAGCTTGTGCATTATGTAATGAATTGCACAACGCAGGAGGAGTATGAGCGGTTTGAGAATACTCCGCTTGAGAGTGCATGTCTTTGCGGAAACTACGGCATGGTAAAATTTATTGCAGAGAACGAAAAATCTCCGTATTTTTCGCAGGATAATTCGCTTTTCTATGCGGCTGCATACGGTGACAGAGGAATTATCCGCTGTCTTATTGAAAACGGTTATGACGTCAACATGAAAGACGGTTACGGCGGAAACGCACTTGAATGGGCGGCGCAGGAAAACCGCATTTCAAACGCAAAAATGCTGATAGAAAGCGGCTGTGATGTAAATAATCTGAACGGCGAGGGTATGACGGCACTTTATACCGCATGTGCAGAGGGCAATACCGATATGGCAAGGTTACTGCTCAATAATAACGCAGAACCTGACAGAACGGAGGACGCAACACCGCTTATTATAACAAGCTGTTACGGAAAGATTGATTGTGCCGAGTTATTGCTTGAGCACGGATCCGATGTAAATACTATTGATAATGAGGGCAGAACGGCACTGTTCTATGCAATGGTGTACGGACAGGACGAGATAGAAAAACTGCTATCGGCTCACGGAGCTTCTTATGATATCTGCGATAAGGACGGTGTTTCGCCAGGGCAGCTTAAAGATGAGGGTGTAAGGGAGCAGGTTTATAGTGAGCTTATGGGGGAGGAAGAATGAAAACGAGTTCTATATTTTTTTGAAAGAGAGGAAAGTATATGGTTTGTAATAAAGTTGTAAAGATAGCGTTGATATGTGACCAGATTGACAAAGATGGAAAAGATGTCAATTATAATGACATATACAAATTGCTCTGGGATCTGCAAAAACAGACGAGAGAAGCAAAAAACAAAGTAATAAGACTTTGTTGGGAATGGAGCGGTTATTCAAGTGAATATTTTAAAACACATGAAGAATATCCTAAAGATAAAGAAATATTCGGAATATCGTTGAGAGGTTATTTATATGACCGGATTAAAGGTGATTATAACCTTTACTCGGGTAATCTTTCGCAGTCGGCTGAAATAGCATATAAAGAATATAAAAATTCATTAAAAGACGTATTAAGAGGAGATAAGTCTATAATCAATTACAGAGAAAATCAACCTCTTGATATCAAGAACAAAGCAATACAGCTTTTATATGAAAATGACAATTTCTTTGTCAGAGTGGCATTAATCAATAAAGATAAACAAAAAGAACTGAATTTTAAAGATTGCAGTGTAAGATTCAAATTGCTTGTCAAAGACGACAGCACAAGAACTATTCTTGAAAGGTGCTTCGATGAAGTATATACTATCACCGCAAGTAAGATAATGTATAATAAGAAGAAAAAACAATGGTACATAAATCTTGGTTACAAATTTACAAAAGAAATTGACAAGACACTTGATAAAGACAGAATACTGGGAGTAGACTTAGGCGTTATAAATCCTTTGGTGGCTTCAGTTTACGGAAGTTATGACAGGCTTATTATAGGAGGCGGAGAAATTGATAAGTTCAGAAAAAGGGTTGAGGCAAATAAAGTCCAGATGCTGAAACAGGGTAAATATTGTGGTGATGGACGTATAGGTCACGGAGTAAACACTAGAAATAAACCTGCTTATAATATTGAGGATAAAATCAGCCGATTCAGAGATACGGTAAATCACAAATACAGTAAGGCTGTAGTCGATTACGCCGTGAAAAATAATTGCGGTACAATTCAGATGGAAGATTTGAAAGGTATTACACAAAATAAAAATGAGCGTTATCTTAAAAACTGGACTTATTTTGATTTGCAGACAAAAATAGAATACAAAGCAAAAGCGCTTGGGATAGAAGTAAAGTATAAAAATCCGAAATATACCAGTCAGCGTTGCAGTAAGTGCGGACATATAGCCGAAGAAAATCGTCCCGAACAGAAGACTTTCAAATGTGTAAAGTGTGGTTTCAAGGTTAATGCTGACTATAACGCAAGTCAAAATCTTGCAATTAAAGATATTGACAAGATAATCGAGCAGTATTATAATAAAGGTTGAGTGCGAATGTATAATTCACATTCAATCCGGGCGGCTTGGCGTCCGTAAATCGAGAAAGTACATTGTAAAAACGTAATTTTTTCGTATAGTGGATACACTCGATAAGGTTAACGCATACGATATTAATCCCGTATGCCGTCTATATTTGTGTTTTTGCAGTTGCAATCTACATGCACGGGTATAGTGCAAGTGCATTTTGTTGCGGCTTATCTGCTTGAATGTTTTGTTGCAATCTACATGCACGGGTATAGTGCAAGTTTTCTTGCTTCTTTGAGTGTCATTTGCTTTTGTAGTTGCAATCTACATGCACGGGTATAGTGCAAGAGAGTTCACTTCACCCTTAATTATCTCTCTATCTGTTGCAATCTACATGCACGGGTATAGTGCAAGTATTGAGTCCAGTGAGCGTTCGGCGAGCATTCGTGTTGCAATCTACATGCATGGGTATAGCGCAAGCAGTGGAGCGGAAGTGCTTTTTGTAATATGGCTTGTTGCAATATACACATGGTTTCGTGGATAATCTCCACATCAAAACGAAAAATTAATTATCTGAGTAAAACAACAAAGCGGTGAACGCATAATACGTTCGCCGCCTGTTTTATATCAGCCGTAAAATTACTTGAAATATTCCTCACCGAGTATTTCGACAAATCTGGGTCTGACTCCTGTCTTATTGTCGATGTGACCGTAGTTCTGGCACATATCGTAGCTCGGCAGGGTGTTTCCTTCCACCAGAACAGGTCTTGTGGGAGTTATCGCAACGTCCCAGCCTATGTAGCCGACCTGCGGTACTACAAGAGCCGCCTTTTTGCACATTTCGACCGCTTCGAAAAACATAGGAATTTCAAAGCCGTTGAATTTTGTATGTGTAAAAGGGTGTTCCTCGTAATATACGCCGGTAGCGTCACAGTAGGCATTCTTGTGTATCACGCCGTCTGCGCCTATCGAAACATACATACCGCCGCTGCAGATATTGTCAACACAGTTAGTGCCGTTGCTCATACGGACAAGAGCATACATAAAGTGTACCTTGCCTTCGTGCAGAAGGGTCACCATACGGATAGTGTTGATAGACGACGGGCTGAGCCTGTCCATCTGTTCATTCTGCTTTATCGTTTCTTCGACAAGATATTGCTTGTTATCACACAGACGCTTGTAAAGCGCCTCATAATCGGTGTCGGGAGTTACTGTTTCCTTGGTTATGCCCTCGCCGCCGAACTGATTTACAGGCTTTGCAAATACAGTTTCACGACCCTTGCAGAATTCACGCAGATCGTCCGCTGTTGCTTTTTCAAGATTCAGAAAATCCCTGCCGATGTATTCCCTGAACGCTTCGTCGAATTCGGATTTGTTATCGAATATATGAAAATACGTCCTGTCATTGCAACGCTTTGAGATGGTTATATTATCGTTCATTGTCATAAACGTGCGTCTGTTTTTGCCTTTAATATTTGCAAAGCCGAACACACGGTAATCCATATAGCCGACAGAATAGCGGAAAATGCACCATATCATATCAAAGAACATTATGAATCTGTTCTTGCCTGTTTCCTTATGGATCGTTCCGATATAGCCGAACATACGTTTAAAGCTGCCTGCAAACAGTCTGCGGAAAAATGTCTTTAACTTTGTCATTTACAAAACCTCTTGTTTATAATCTGAGTAACTTTGATAATATCTTATATATTATGCGTTTAAGCGGAGAAGTTACAATCTCCTTCTCTCTAGGAGTAAGTCCTATGAGCCATACCGATACTATAAATATCACAACGTAGATAACGCCCCAGAACAGTATTCCGAGATAGCCCGAAGCGTGAGCAAGGCAGGCAATCAGTATCGCCGCTATCGCAGGAACGACAAGCGATGGAAGAAGCGCTGTAATCCTCCTCCAGAATCTCGGAATATCAAGTCCGATATATTTATTGTAATACCGGTTCATTATAAGTCCGTTGCCGATAAAAACAGGGATAGCCGTACCTATCGCCACACCGACGGCACCGAACAGGGCGCACAGCGGTATACTTATCACTATATTAAGCACGGCGACAAGCACATATACAAGCGAGCGGAATTTGTGCATATTTTTTGCTCGCAGAATTTCGATGCCGAGATTCTGAATACTCGGAAGAATAGTCGGTATGAACAGCAAAAGCGCAATAACAAATGCGTTTGCGTTGGCTTCACCCGCCCATAGAAGAACGAAGGGATAGCCTACCGCCACGAATCCGAACAGAATCATTGTAAGGATGGTAAACTGAAAACGTCCGACACGGATAAACAGATCGCTTATCTGCTTGTCGGGGACTTTGTTTGCCACCATCTGATGAACTCTGGGGGTGAGTATTCCCGAAAACGTGGTAGCCATAGACATATAGTAGATGTTGAGCTGTGAAGCTACGTTGTAGGTCGCTACCTCGTTCGAGCCGTGCATCCATGCAAGCAGGAGCTTATCGACGCTCCAGTTCAGCTGATCGACCACAATGCCGACAAATACCCAGCCTGTGAACTTGAACATTGATTTGAGCAGCTTGAAATCAAAGTCACGGAAATAAAACCGTATAGCAAGCTTTTTGTTGCAGTATATGATATTCAGCAAGCCCGAAAACAGCGTGAACGCAAGGCTCATATACGCTATAGCCTCAGAGCGAAGCCCTATCATCAGAAGGGGTATTATAAGCAGGGGGTTGATTACCGACTTTACTATGGCAAGCAGTTTAAGAAAGATATACCGCTCATTGACCATAGTATTCGATTCAAATACACTAAGCGGAAAGCTGACCGCCGCTGTGACGGTCATAATATACATAAGTCTTACGGCAAGCTCTATCTCCTCTTCTGTCAGCTTCTGACCGAATGCCAGACGGGGATTTGCGGCTATCGTAAATCCGACTATCAGCACAAGTACGCCGAGCAGGGAGTATATGACAAGGAACATACCGTTCAGCTTTGCCATATTGTATTTGTCGTTCGCTTCCTTGTATCTTGTATAGAATCTTGTGTACGCACTGCCCAGACCGAAGCTGAAAAGATTGAGATACGATACCATAGGCAGAACTATGGAGTAAACACCGTATTCGCTTTGTCCGAGCCTTTCTATCATTATAGGCGTGTAGACAAGCGAAACAACCGTACCCAGTATCAGTGACAGATATGAGAGGAGCGAGCCCATTTTTATCTGATCAATTTTCATTCGCAATTTTCCTGTAAATTCATTTTATCTTAAAACGTTATAAAAACAGTATTCCAAATTCATATTTTAACATATTTTATGGGGTTTGTAAAGGAAAAATACGAGAAGTCAGGATAATCAGCGTTTTCTCTGAAATATAAAGAATATTACACAGATAACAAGCAGAACGGGTAATATTAGCGGGAAGCCAAGACCTGTTTTCATACCTGCCGATTCAAAGGCACCGCATAATTATAAGTGAAACACCATTTTTTCAATCGCCGAAACGGTTTTCGGTTAAGCAATTACACAAATTTGCCTTTTTGCACAAAACGAACCGCTTTGTATTAGTGAAATCTAATAAAATCGCTACAAACGCTTTACTATCAGACAAAAATATGATATAATATCCTGAGAATTAGTATGACCATCGTCCGTAAAGGATAGGAATATACCGTAAAAGACGTGGGAAAGGTTGGTTATTTTTTTATGAAAATCAAGAGCTTACTGATCACGGTACTTGCGTGCTTTGTAATCATTCCGTCTGTTGCATTTGCTTGTATCGCAGATGTCGAGATGAATAAACTTGCCATGAAGAATTACAAGCAGACAGCGCAATCTATGGCTGAAAATCAGACATATAACATATCAGAGTATTTCCGTATAATTTCGGCGAGTGCAAAGCAGATAGCCGACAATCCGGATATACTGAGCTTCGACAAGGAAAAAAATCCTACAACTACAGACGCTTTGTCTATTTATTCAAATATAGCTTCTGCCGACAATCCAAATGTCAGAATCGACAGAATTATGATTGTCAACAAGAGCGACTTCAGACCCGTTGTCGGAACAAACGAAGATTTTAACGATCTTACCAGAGATGACGTGCTGTACGGTACTCTCAAAAATATATGTGCAAGAAAAGACGGAGAGGTTACATTCTATACTCCCGATGTATATACAAACTTCAATGAAGGCGACAAGGAAAAGAACGATCCTCTCTTCCCCGGAAAAACAGCAAACGGCCTGCGACTTGTGGTAAAGTATTCAGTCGGCGACTATTATATAGTAACATTCTTCAATAACACTGCCCTCAAGTCATTCGCAACCTCTTCTCAGTTTGCAAACAACAGTAAGCTGGTACTGATAGATCCTAACGGCTCGATTATGCACGACAGCTACATAGGCAATACTTCGGACAAGAAGAACAGCGCTTATCTCAAGTTTACGGAAGCCGCACAGACCGGCTCTGCTGTCGAGGTCGACAACTTCAAGGGTACAGACAGCGGTGTTATTCCCACAATCAGCTTTACTTCAAAGATGCCTACCATAAATGAAGGCGAAGAAGGCAACTGGACGCTTGCGATAATTGCAGAAACCGATAAGGCATATACCTTATCGGGTGAAGCGATGGGTGCCATTGTCGGAATGATAGTATTAGTTGCGATTATTTTCACAGCAGGTGCAATCGTACTGGTATTCATTATAACAAAGCCTATCAAGGTTATCGAAGAAACGCTTGTAAAGGTACACAGAGGCGACCACGAGGCAAGAATCAACGTTATCGCAAACAACGAGTATGGTCAGATTGCCCGTACATTCAACGATCTTATAGATGATATTGTTGTAAGTGAAGGAAGATACCGTACTATTATCGAAATGTCGGATAACATAATCTTTGAGTGGAATTTCAAGTCTAACGATGTATTCTTCTCAAACAACTTCAACAAGAAGTTCAGCTACCGTGCCCCCTCCGACCACTTCGGTGACAGCTTCCTTCTTAAAGTTAAGGTTCATCCTGAGGACAACGACCGTTATCACAAGGATCTCGAAAAGCTGTCAAAGGGCGAGGAATTCGAAGGCAACGAGTATCGCTGGAAGAACATCTACGGCGACTATATATGGATACTTATGCGTACTGCAACTATCCGTGACAGAGATGGAAACATTGCTAAGATTGTCGGCGTTATCGTTGATATTGACCGTGCAAAGAAGAGTGAAAAACTCCTTACGGAAAGAGCAAGCTACGACAGCCTTACCGGTCTTTATAACCGTGAATCCATCGAGCGTACCATTGATAATGAGATTGAGCTTATCAATGTCCGCAAGAGCGAGGTGGCAATTCTGTTCATTGACGTTGATGACTTCAAGATTTACAACGACAAATACAGCCACGCTACCGGTGACCAGGTACTGAAATTCGTTGCAAATACAATCAATTTTGTAATCAAGGGATTCGGTACTGCGGGTCGTTACGGCGGTGACGAATTTGTAGCCTGCGTAAGAAACATTGAAACAAACGAGCCTACAAGAGTAGCCCGTGATATTCTGTCGGGACTTAAGGAAGGCTTTACATCGGATAACGGCGACAAGCTCAGCGTCAATGCAAGTATCGGTATTTCAATCATCAAGGATTCTTCGATGCACGTTGATGAGATAATCGGTATGGCTGACGATGCAATGTACAAAATCAAGAAGAACGGTAAGTCGAACTTCGGTATTCTCAACAAGGAAATGGTTGAAAGACCCGTTCCTGACAAGGTTGACGAGGAAGACGTTATCGGCGGAAGCGATAGCAACAATATCGGTGATTCCGTTGCTCCTGATACAGCTAATGATACTGCAGAACAGCAGCAGTAATTAAAGTTAAAAAGAGTGTTGCGAAAGTGACACTCTTTTTTTATCGGAATCTGATTGATTTGTCAAAGGAGGCTATATGATAAGAGAAGTCAATGAAGATGAATACGAACAGCTGATGAGCCTTTATTGTCAGCTGCACGAAACAAGCGTACCGGAATATAAGGGCAAAACCAAAGAACTGTGGCAAAGGCTTGTGAATGATCCCGACTATCACTTAATAGCAGCTGAGGAGGACGGGAAGATAGTTTCAAGCTGTACCTGCATAATAGTGCCGAATATGACGCACGTGCCTCATCCTTATGCGTTTGTTGAGAATGTAGTGACAGACAGCGAATATCGTGGCAGAGGGCTTGCTACTGCGTGTCTTGAAAGGGCAAAGGAGATAGCGAAGGCTGAAAACTGCTACAGGCTTATACTTATGACAAGCTCAAAACTCGATAGCACGCTGAATTTCTACCGTAAGGCAGGTTATGACGATAAGGAAAAGACAGGTTTTATACAATATTTTGATTAAAACGAATGAGCCGTTTGCAAAAAAGCAAATGGCTCGTTTCAGTTTGTAAAAAAAGTCTGTATTTATAAAAATAGAGCAAATTCTCTATCCCTATAAGAACGTTTTGTGGGCTTTGCGTCCTTGCAAAGCCCTTAGGCATACACGCCCGGCGTCCGTGCCGGGGCTGAGTGTGGGGCTGCCGCCCTCACCCCGCTTGGGGCTACGCCCCAAACCCCATTTTTAAAAATTATATAGATTTATCGACAGTCTGGAATGAGCCGTTTGCAAAAAAGCAAAAGGCTCGTTTCAGCTATATCAAAAGGCTTTTAACGTTATCCGTTTGAATTACCGATTTGGCTGTCAATGCACTAATTCGATGATTTCTATTGACTTGAAAGCCAAAAAAGGTTATACTTAAATATAGTGATAATAGAATCCGATAACTATAATCTGCAAAGGAGGGATAATGTGAATAATGCGGCGGAAAAGAACGCCCGTATACTTATTGTTGACGACTCTGAGATGAACCGTGATATGCTGAGTGATATGCTGAGCGATGATTATGATATTGTCGAAGCGGCTGACGGAGAAGAAGCGCTCAGTATCCTCAAAGAGCGTGTATATGATATAGATCTCGTTCTGCTTGATATAATAATGCCTGCTGTTGACGGATTCGGTGTGCTTGATGTTATGAAACGCTATCACTGGATAGATAACACTCCGGTAATAATGATTTCCTCCGAAACATCACAGAGCTACATCCGAAAAGCGTTCGAACTCGGTGTTACCGACTATATTATCAGACCGTTTGACAGCTTTATCATACACAAACGTGTTTCGAATACGCTTATGCTCTACCGCAAGCAGAAAAAGCTGCTAAGTGCCCTTGAGGAGCAGGTTTACGAGAACGAAAAGAACAACAGTATGATGATAAACGTTCTTGCCCATATTGTCGAATTCAGAAACGGCGAGAGCGGAATGCATGTTCATCACATAAAACAGCTTACATCTATACTTCTGCAGAATCTTATCGAAAAGACGGACAAGTATCACCTTACAGAAAACGATATACTGCTTATCAGCACAGCATCCTCCCTGCACGATATAGGAAAAATCTCGATAGACGACAAGATACTCAACAAGCCAGGAAGACTGACGGCGGAAGAATTTGAGGTTATAAAAACTCACTCGGTCATCGGTGCGGAAATGCTTCAAGATCTGCATAACACGCACAACTATCCCCTTTTTGACAAAGCCTATGAGATATGTCGCTGGCACCACGAGAGATATGACGGAAAAGGCTATCCCGACGGGCTGAAAGGCGAGGAGATACCTATCTCGGCTCAGGTCACTTCTCTTGCGGATGTATATGACGCACTGACAAGCAACCGATGCTATAAAAAGGCGTTTTCGCACGAAAAAGCGATGGAAATGATACTCGACGGGCAATGCGGTGCTTTCAACCCTGTGCTTCTTCAGTGCCTTAAGGACTGTGAAAAGCAGATCCTTGCGGAGTTTTCAGACTCGATAGACACAACTCAGGACGACAGACTGCTCATCCGTGCGACCGAGGAGCTTGTAGAAAACAAGATTTCTTCGGACAAAATCGACTTCTCCGCTCACCTGCCTATTGCCGCAAGAGATCGCTGGAATTTCTTCTCTGACGGCTCGGGAGAAATTCAGTTTGAGTATGACGCAATACTTGATGTACTGCGATTGACCAAATACGGCGCTAAGGTACTGGGACTTCAGGAGCTGACTATGCATCCGAGAGGTCTTAAGCAGGGTTATCTCGGCGCACAGAATATACAGACTATACTGGACGCTATGCAAAGCGAGGCTTCTTTAGAAAAGCCTGTCGTAAAAATAAAGAAGCATATTTCGCTAAACGGGCCACGTCGCTGGTACGAAATAAGGATAAGGACGCTCTGGAGCAACGAGGAAAATCCGAAATATACGGGTATACTCGGCAGAATAATTGATATAAATGACAGCGAGCTTGCTATTGTTCGTCCCGAATACCGCATTTCAGAAAACGATGACGCAGAAATAAGGCAAACGATAAGCAAGCTGACTCAGGTATTCGATGTGGTAAGACTGGTCGATATAACCGACAACGAAATCGTCAGAAGCGGCTGTAAGCCCGGCAACGAGGAAATGATAAACGCTTGCCGTGGGGATAAATGCTATGCGATATGGGGCAAGACACAGCGTTGCAAGAACTGCGTATCGTCAAAGGCTTTTGAAAAGCGTGGGCAGGTCAGCAAGCTGGAATTTGCCGACGACAGCATATTCCAGATAATTTCAAAATATGTTGAAATCAGCGGAAAGCCGTATGTGCTTGAGATGATATACAAGGATAATGACGGCGTTCTGCTCGGTGCTTACGGTAAAACCGATTTTATGGACAATATCGTAAACTATAACAGACAGCTGTATCACGATGCGCTGACAGGCGCTTATAACCGCCGTTATTATGAAGAACAGGCTAAGTCCATGCGTTATATAGACGCTGTGGCGATGCTTGACGCTAACAATTTCAAGGGCATAAACGATCATTACGGACACGCCGCAGGAGATTGCTTGCTGAAGGCGGTATGCGAAAGCATAAAGGAATGTATAAGAAGCAGTGATATTCTTATAAGGCTTGGCGGCGATGAGTTTGTGCTTCTTATGGCTAATATTCCCGAAATTGTGTTTTATCAGAAAATATCGGAGATAAAGCAAAGAATCTCGGAAATAAAGCTGCCTGATTACCCTGATATTAAATGTGCCGCCGCAATCGGCGGTGTGTACGGAATCCAACCGATAGAAAACGCATTGACAGAAGCAGACAGACTTATGTATTTAGATAAGAACGCTTCAAAGGAGGGAAAATGACTCTCGAAGAATGTTACAGGGCGCTTGGAGGAAGTTATTCGGAAGTTCTTGCAAGGCTGATTGACGACAAGATGATAACAAAATATCTCAACAAGTTCACAGAGGACACAAGCTACAGGGATATTTTCGCCGCACTTGAAAACAATGATTATGAAACGGCTTTTCGTGCGGCACATACGCTTAAAGGTATCTGTCTTAATCTCGGTCTTGAAAATCTCTACAAAGCCGCATATAAGGTCACCGAGGCTCTGCGGCAGAAAACGGACGAAACCACTCCGGAAATGCTGGACGAGCTGAAATCAAGCTACAACAGCTCGATCCTCGCAATACAGCAGCTTTAATATGCGGTTTTTGCCGCAGGTAAGCCGATATATTCGCAGGGCTGTAAACGGCTCTGCGAATAATTATATCACGCAGAATTGCCGAAACGGCTTTAAGGCTCATACAAAGTACCTTGCTGTGAATTTCTGCATACTTTTATTGCCGTTCGTGGCTTTTCACTTGACGATAACCGTAAAAAACGGTATAATAATCTTATGCAAAAAATCAACCCGCCGGTTTTAAGAAAGGGACAAGCAATGACAGTTAGAGAAATGCAGGATGAAATCCTGAGAATAAAGAAAGAAAAAGACATCTGCATACTGGCTCACGCATATCAAAGACAGGATATACTGGATGTAGCCGATTTTGTCGGTGATTCGTTTGCATTGAGTCAGATGGCGGCAAAAGCGCCTCAAAGCACTGTTCTTATGTGCGGAGTACGCTTTATGGCTGAAACGGTAAAGATACTTTCACCTCAAAAGAAGGTTTTACTTTCAGACAGCAATGCAGGCTGTCCTATGGCTGAACAGATGGATAAGGACCTTATCCTGCAGCTTAAGGAGATGTACCCTGACTATAAGGTCGTGGCTTATATCAATACGACCTCGGAGCTTAAAACGGTATGCGATGTATGCGTGACCTCGTCAAGTGCTGTAAAGATAGTGAAAAAGCTGGACAGCGACAAGATACTTTTCATACCCGATTGCAACCTTGGCGATTATGTTCAGAAGCAATGCCCCGACAAGACATTCAAGCTGGTGAGCGGCGGCTGTCCTACCCATCTGCGTATGACAGTAAAGGATGTTGAAAAAGCAAAGGCACAGCACCCTGACGCACTTCTTCTTGTTCATCCCGAATGTGCTCCGGCGGTAACGGCTCTTGCTGACTATGCAGGCAGTACAACGGGCATAATGAGTTATGCCAAAAAAAGTGACGCAAAAGAATTTATCATCGGCACAGAAAACAGCATAGTGGAGCATCTCAGCTTTGACGAGCCGGACAAGAAATTCTATCCGCTGTCAAAGGACTGCGTCTGTCACAATATGCACCTTACAAATCTCGCCACAGTATACAACTGCATATGTGGCAATGCAGGAGAAGAAATCGTGCTTGACGAAGAAATCAGGCTCGGCGCAAAGCGTTGCATAGACGAAATGTTAAGGCTCGGCGACTGAGTGTTTTATCTCATTTGTCAAAACGTGGCTCAAAACGCTTTTAACCCGCTGATTTCTTGACTTTTAAAGCGGTGTGAAATATAATAAATAAAACAGGCAAAAGAAGGACTGTCTGCAGCAGCAGGCTTTCCTTTAAGACAAAATGTTTATAAAAAGCATAAACTGAAAGGAATACAAATTGAAATTCAGAAGAAAATTAGCGGCGGTATTAGCCGGAATAATTACGGTAACCGCCTTTTCGGGCTGTTCAATGCTCGGCAATCAGACAACTAACGCACTCGGCACTTACGACTTTACACAGATGGATCTGGTACAGCTCAACAAGCCTTCGGAGGGTCAGGACGTTGCAGTGATAGAAACAAATCTTGGCACGATAACGGCTGTTTTATATGCCGAATTTGCTCCAAAAACCGTGGCAAACTTCAAGAAGCGTGCCGAGGAGGGATTCTATGACGGAAAGCCGTTCTTTGCGTTACAAAAAGGTATTTACGCAATTACCGGCGCTTCAAACGATGAAGGTACGGAGGGCATTACCGACGACGGCAAGTTCATTGAGAACGAATGCTCAGTCAACCTTTGGCCGTTCAAGGGCGCACTTTTAGGATACAGCTCACAGCAGGGCTACTCGGACAGCCGTTTCTTCTTCACGGGAGCGCTTGAGATAACCGAAGAAAACAAAAAAGAGCTGAGAGGCTATACAGACCAGGAAACAAGCGCACAAGTAATCCCCGATGAGCTTATAACAGCCTTTGAGAAAAGAGGCAGTGTTCCGGGCTTTGCCGGCACTTACACAGTTTTCGGACAGGTGATAAACGGCTTTGACACGCTCGACAAGATACTCTGGTCGGCTTCCGACAAGAGCACTATGAAGCCTCTTGAGGAAATCAAAATAGTAAAAGTTACACTTGACTCCTACAAGGACGGAAAGTTCACCATAGAAGAACCTACTTCCGACAAATATCTTACTGCCGAAGAAATTGCAGAGCTTCAAAACGAATCCAACGGTACAAGCGGCAGTAACAGCTCAACGGCAGGTTCTTCGGATTCATCATCAAACTAAAGCCTGCAGGCGAAAGGACCGATAAAAATGAGGTTTAAGTCTTTATGCAAAGCTGCAGCGGCGGTAACTCTCGCCGCAGCCATGATAACGGCAAGCGGCTGTAATAACGAGAAAAACGATAACACAGCAGAAATAACCGTAGGACCCGGCGATACCCTTGCCGAAATGACGATTCAGATAGGCGAGGAAACGGGAAAGATACGTTTCAAACTCTTCCCCGAGGTTGCGCCTAAGGGCGTTGATAACTTTGTCAAGCTGGCTCAGAGCGGATATTATGACGGCAAGACAATCCACAGAGTAATCAAGGATTTTATGATACAGGGCGGCTCGCTCAGGGGTAACGGCACAGGCGGAACAACAGCCGACAAGACCGAGATTCCCCGTGAAACGAACAACCGTATGAGAGCTTATTACGGTGCGCTGGGATATGCGGAAGGCAGTGACGGCATCAACAGCCAGTTCTTTATCGTTAACAACAAAACGCCGTTTGACATTGCAAAGACTGCTGCGAATATTTCCTCCGACCTTGAAGAATACAAGGACAGACTGAAGGAGGAGGACAAAAAGACTTATACCGATTATCTTTCAAAGCTCAACTCCGTTCCGGACGATGTAAAAGCAAAGTACCTTTCAAGCGGCGGTGCATTCAGCATTGACGGTAAATATACGATATTCGGGCAGGCTATAGAAGGGCTTGATTTCCTTGACAAGATAAGTGCGGTCGAGGTTTCATCCGGCAATTCCATTGACGATGAGGCCGGCATCGCCTCTAAACCCGCAGTTTCGATAATAATCAAGAAAATCGAAATCGCCACAATCCCGACAATAACCGAAACAGAGGCTACCACCACTACAAGAAAGAGCATCCGCCCGTCAGCGACTACTCCCGCTCCGAGCGATACGACCACAGCGGAAACTCCCGCTCCCGACAATACAACAGCGGCAGAAACTACTGCTCAGTAAACATAAACAGATAACACCCCTGCGTTGCGATTTAATGCAACGCAGGGGTGATTTTTGTGTAGGTTAATTGTGAAAGTAGGCATTATGAGTTGTGGGAGGGGGGGTTGGCGGGAAGCATATTGTCGATACGGGTCACGCAGGTGGCATAGGCATTTCTGCCCGTGCCACTGCCCTGCAGACTTACCGATCACTTTCTTCTGTAGCTGTAATAAGTCTTAGTGCGTACTTCCCTGTCGGACGACTGGCTGACTTCGTTTTCCGAATAATCGCTCCAATCATCCCATCTGTAGTAATAGTAGGTGTAAATCTTCCGTCTTTCACGATAACGGTATTCTGTGTGGGTGACGGCAGGATAATACTTGCTTGTTTCATTATACCATTTATCACCCGAAGAAGTTAAATATCCGGTGATATAATAAGGATGTTCTCCGCAATTGCAGAAATACTTCTCTTTGTTGAATGCGGTATTGGCTGAAAGCCTATTCCGTGTTGTATACGTTTCTTTCTGGAAATGACCATTATGACTTTTATAGTTATATTTAGCGGCATTTATACAGAAATAAACAAATCCTTTTTTACTACAGCCGTTCTTTTTGTCTACAACTCTGTTATAAGTATATTCAGTATAGGCTTCTTTATCTGTAACAGTTTTTGTTTCTACCTGTCTGCTGTCATCTGAGCCTACCCAAGAGCTTGACCAGCCACTCCACGAGCCGTATTCACTCCACGCCCATGAGCTGTCATACTGCGTCCAGCCGTCCTTGCTTGAATCGTTCGATGTGGTTGTCTGCTTGTCACGGTAGCTGTAGCGTGTCTGTTCTGTTATCTCGTACTCATCAGAAGTAACCTCGGACGGCAGAGTATCTGTATAATCCGACCAGTCTGGACCCTTGCTGAGCGTGAGCCTGATTACAGAGCCTTCTTCAAGCGATGTTGCTCCGGCAGGCTCCTGACTTAGTACGCTGCCGTACGGAATATCGGTGCTGTATCCGTCATAAACAACGCTCACATCGAATTTTGCAAGCGCTTTTCTTGCTTCATCCTCGGTCATTCCGTATACAGTTGCAACATCGAACTTCTGCTTGCCCTTGCTTACATAAATCGTGACCTTGCCACCCTTTTTCAGCTTCTCGTCTGCGGGAGGCGACTGCTTGATAACCTTACCGGGAGCAACTGCGGAATTAAACGATTCCTTTATCTCAACAGCAAAGCCTGTTTTCTTAAGCGTATTTTCGGCTTCGGAACGTTTCTTGCCGACAACATTATTGACAGTAAGCGTCTGAACGCCACGGCTGATATAAATAACCACCTTTGAGCCGTAATTCTTCTCGGTATCTGCGGCAGGCTCCTGACGTATTACTACACCCTCGGCAACGTTGTCGCTGTATTCCTTGCTAACACTTACGCTGAATCCCGCTTTTTCAAGCGTTGATATTGCTTCGTTCTCCTTGTTGCCGGTCACGTTTCCGACCTTTACAAGCGAAGGCTCGTTGCTTGCGGTGCAGACATATATTATTACCGATGTGCCGGATTTTTGCTCACTGCCCGGCAACGGCGACTGAGCGTATACCGTATTTTCGGGTGCGTCGGACTCGCCCTCAAGTATTGTTACCTTGAATCCGAGCTTTTCAAGCTGTGAAACGGCTGACGCCTTATCAACGCCTGTAAGGTAGGGGACTTTCAGCGTATTGTTTTTGCTTGATACTGTAAGAGTTATCTTAGTGCCCTTGCTTACATTATCTCCGTCCTTAACACTCTGCTTAAGAACCGTATTTTCGGGAACACTGTCATTCTTCTCATATTGAGCAGCTACAACAAGACCCATCGCCTTAAGGGTCTTCTCTGCTTCACTATAGGTCATACCTTTTACATTGGGCATTTTCATCGACTTAGAGCCCTTTGATATAACTATAGTCACAGTAGTGCCTTTTTCAACCTTTTCTCCTGCTTCGATACTCTGGCTGATTACCTTTCCTGCGGCAACGTTATCATCGTTCTTTTCTTCTATAACGGGCTTGTCGAAGCCTGCTTCCTTCAGCTTTGACAATGCGGTTTTCTTATCGTCCCATATTACATACGGCACGGTGCATACTCCGTTTTCCTCTTTTACTACACCGTTTCCGCTGCTTATCATAAGGGTGACGATGCCGTTTTCTTCAAGATAAGAGCTTCCTGTGGGAGTTTGCAATACTATCACTCCCGCATCAATATATTTCGATTCGATGCTTCCCTCAGATGACGCTGTCAGATTTGCTTCTTCAATCAGCCTTATAGCCTCATCCTTGCTAAGTCCCTCAACATCCGGAACAGAAACGATTCCGTCCGGTATAACGATTTCTTCCGTAAAAAGCGACGGGAAGTTAATTACGCCTGTGGCAAGAAGTGCGCCGAAGGTTATTACAACCGCCATCAGAGCGGGTATGCCTACCTTCAGCCAGACAGGCCAGTGATACAGATCGATTTTCTTTATCTTTCCGTATCTGCGTTTTGCCGGAGGCTCGGAGTCAAGCTCTTTCATAAATGACGCCACATCGGGCGTTCTGTCCTCGATTCTGATATTCAGCGCATTAAGAATTGCATTTTCACGTTTCTGTGATATGCTCTTGCAATACTTATGAAGCGGCATCAGCGGATCTCGTTTTCTTGTTTCGCACTCTGCGTTTCTTCCCATTGCTTCGGGAGGAGTTACTCCTGTAATCATTTTATAGAGCGTTCCGGCAAGTGCGTACACATCGGTATGAGGACCCTGATCGCCTCTGCTGTCATACTGTTCCTTCGGTGAATAGCCGGGCTTGATTATCGTGGTCAGACTTTTGCTGTGCGATGTGGTTGCATACCTCGAAGCGCCGAAATCTATCAGCTTGACCTGACCGTTAGTAGTCAGGAATATATTGTCGGGCGCTATATCTCTGTGAAGAATGCCCTCTTTATGTACCGTTTCCAGAGATCTCATTACAGGCATAAGCATAGAAACCGCTTCATCCTCAGGAATGACCTTATCTCGTTTAAGACGGTCGGATAGCGTTTCGCCCTCGAGATATTCCATTATGATATATGCTGTTTCGTTTTCTGTAAAGCTGTCAAACACCTTTACTATACCGCTCTCATTCTGAAATTTGGCAAGCCTTTTCGCTTCTTCAACGAATTTCTTCAATCCGTCACGGAACTGCTCGTTCTTTTCGCCGCCTAAAAGCGTTACGCAGGACTGTCCGGGTATCCTTGTGGAAAACTCGCTCGGAAGGTATTCTTTTATTGCCACCTTCTGCTCAAGCTTACCGTCCCACGCAATATACGTTACTCCGAAGCCGCCGTATCCCAGCACCCTTCCTATTATATAGCGGTCGAGCAGGATCGAGCCGGGTGCCATATGAATAGCTTCTTCTGCACCTGTTCCTTCTACATATCCGCAATAAGGGCAAATTTCAAGCCCGCTGTCATACTGCTCCATGCAGCCCATACATCTTTTGTTCATCTTAGTGGGTTTCCTCTCCTGTAAATTCAAAATTGGTATATATATCGCCTATATACGCCAGATTTTTTGATTTTATTTTCTCTTTGAAGCACGTTTCGTTCAAGGGTATCTGTCCGTCATTACATTTACTGATCATAAGCGTACTTTGATAAACATTTCCGAGCATCCACGACAGCAGACGTTCGGCGGCTTTCACCTGAGCTTCGCTTTTGTTTCCCAGACTCCATTCATAGACATAATCACAACGAATCTTATCCGAATCGTAATATACAAATGATTTGGTGTAATTTGTAATCGTGCTTTTGATCCTGTTTATATCCATAGTAGTCGCAAGCATAACCGCACACTTGTTTTCCTCGTTGTCGAGGAATTCATTCTCGCTCGCATACACTGACGTGCCGAAATTGTATTCCGTCAGTTTTTCCGCATCGTCAGCCACCGCAATAATATCCGTTCCGAAATCCGAAATATCCGAAAAGCTCTCCTTGTCATACTTTACGCTTGTTGCACCGTTTGTAATAACACACGCAAGAGGTATTTCTATACCGAGCGGCACTTTTTTGGACGAAGAAAGCATACTTTTATTCTTTCCGATAAAAAGACAGTTGTCCGCCTGTTCAGAATCAAGCACAGCGTCCACGCTTGCGGCATTTTTCAACAGATTGTCGGGAATATCGCTGCTTTCGAACAGATCGGGAAGTTCATTCTTCTCTGCCGCCGTTTTCAGCCTGTCTGCATATTCCGCCTCCGGAATTGCCGTCAGCTCCACTGTTACATTGCCGAATTTATCGGTGAAATCGTCGGTAATGCTTTTCATTGCCGCCGCCTCGTATGAGCCGTCAGCCACTGAGTACCACACGCTTATCACGGCGCTGTCAAGGGTCTGCTCGGAACGCTTCGACAGATAGGCACCGGCAACCGCAGAGGTGCTGACACCCAGCACGACGCAGGCGGCCGCTATCCCGATAAATCTTCTTGCACGCCGCATATTCTTTTCCCTATCGGGCGAAAGCACTTTTCTTTCTCCGTTAACAGCCGCCAGAAACTCGCTTACGTTTTTAAATCTCATATGCTTTTCGACAGCCATAGCCTTCATTACCGCATTGCTGAGGTTGGATGATATATCCGGATTTAGCTCGTGAGGCGGCACAACCGTATCCTGTATTTTTCTGTTTGTCGATTCTTCAGGCTTTACTCCCGTCAACATATAATACAACGTTGCGCCGAGCGCATATATATCAGAATAGGCTCCTGCGTTTTCCATACTGTCGTATTGTTCAACAGGGGAATAACCCGGTTTAAGTATTATATCTATAACATCGTCACTGCTGTCAGCGAGCTTCGCCGCACCGAGATCAAGCAGCTTGACGTGTCTTTCTTTATCGGAACATATAAATATATTGTCGGGTGCAACATCCCTGTGTATTATCTTATGCTCGTGAAGCGCAGAAAGCGCATTGCCGACCTCAGTAGCTATATACACGGCAAACTGCATATCTATCCTGCCCTTTTCCGCCATATACATATTCAGGGTTTCGCCCTCAAGCAGTTCCATTACTATGTAAGCGGTATCGTTAGCCTCGAAATATTCAAATACATTCGGAATAAATCTGCTGTCACCGAATTTTGCCATATTTCTTGCTTCCGCAAGGAATCTTCTTTTTCTGTATTCAAACTCCTGTCTTGACTTTTTGCTGACAATCACCTTATCCTCGCCTGCGGCTCTGGTCATTATCCTTCCGATAAAAAACTCCTTGACCGCAACAATCGCTTCGAGCTTAAGATCGAAAGCCTTGTAAATTATGCCGAAGCCGCCTGAGCCTACTGCCTTTCCGATATAATATCTACCCAAAAGCACTGTTCCGGGAATAAGGTGGGTAGGCAGCCCCGGGTCAGAGTCATAATCCTCTCCGCAAAACGGGCACATCTCCAGTTTGCTGTCAAATTCTTTAAAGCACGATAAGCATCGCTTCATTTTTATATCCCCTTATCTTGTTATATAATCTTCCCATGAAAATCTGTCACAGCACAGCGGAATAAGCAGGAAATCGCTGTCACCGAGCGTTATCTTGTCCCAGGCTTCCAGCTGTTTTGTTTCCATCACTATTTCATCGTTGACGTATGTAAGTCCGCTGCTTTCTCCCGATTTTATATAGAACACACGCTTCTTAGGCTCATACACTATCATAGCATGTTTTTGCCTGGAAATACCGTTGTCGCCGGGTATCACTATGCGGTTTTCTTCACTTCTTCCCACCGAGTTCATACCGGAAAACAGCGAAAATCCTTTTCCGAAGTTTACGCCCTTGATACACACTATCCATCCTACAAGAGGTTCGTTTTGTGTTGCGGGAATATTTGTCGAAGCGGTGCCGTCTTCCTGCGTCTTTGGCACGGGCATACTGAAAAAGCCTATTGTCTTGTTTGAGTCAAGACGTGCATTCTTGATTTCATCTTTTATCGAAACAGCGACGCGGTTTCTGCTTTCTTCAAAGACTGCAGGCGGCTCGCTCTTTTTGACTGAAGCGTCCTCAACCTTTTTATCGCTGTGACTGTCCGCACCTGCCGCATCTGTCGCCGGCCTAGCGGCGGCACAGGAATAGATTTCATTTATCGGCTTGCTTTTATCGTTATCATTGCCGAATATGCTGAAGGTCTTATCAACCGCTCCGTCTTCTACACGGACTATCTCGGCAGCCTTCTTGTTATCCTTCATCCACGGGAACAGGTGCTTCTTCTCCTGCGTTACACTTTTTGCTGATTCGACACCGTTCGCATCATTTTCTTCAACCTTTACGGAATTACAAAGCGGGCATTTGTCATAAGTGTCGCTATCAAAAAAATGTCCGTTTAAACATCTGACTTTCTTCATGTTCTTCTCCGATTATTTAATATTTACAAGTGCGATTGTCATATTGTCACGCACTGTCCTTTTTTTCAGCGCTCCGTGCGCCGCTTTCATTTCAAGCGCCTGCACCGCCTCACCGATATTTTTGAAATTAGTCAATATGCGGTTGATCTCCTCATCGGAAACCAGCTTGTACAATCCGTCTGTTGTCATCAGTATCCTGTCACCGCTGTGCAACGGAATACCTCTGACATTTATATCGACCTGCATCTCCCTGCCGACCCCAAGAAAGCTCGTAAGGCCGTCACCTTGCAGCATTTCTGTTTCGTAGGTCTGCCTGTCTATATTACCGTTTTTCAGCTGTTCGGACAACGAAAGCGCATAGTTATGGTCTGTTGTTGCCTGAACCAGCTCGTTGTCACGCAGTATATAAAGTCGGCTGTCGCCTACGGAAGCCCATCTCAGCAAACCGTCAGCTATCAATATGCAGACAACTGTTGTACCGGCGCACACCATATTACCGTTTTTATCGGTAAAGGAACAAATAGCCGAATTTGCGGAAATAATCGCTTTTTCAAAAAAATCGTCCGGCTTACCGTCATTTTCAGACAGCAAATACTGATTGAGAAATTCTCCGACGGCTGTATTGCTCGCCTTTTTTCCGTCGTTCTCTCCGCCCATTCCGTCACAGATTACAGCCATAAGCCTGTCGTCTGCAATCTCATAGCCTGAGCAGTCCTGCTGTTCTTCCCGTCCGCCTTTTACAGAATACAGCACAAGCTCTGCGTTGCGGTTTTCTTTCAGAAAGCTGTAATTATCATCAAAAATCTGCAATTATACATCTTTCCCTTCTATAAGTTACGGATCGCAATGGCGGAATAGTTATCCATCTCTCTGCCTTTTCCGTTTTTTCTGACCTCTTTTGTCATCATACCGAGCCATTCATCAGCCGAATCTGAATTTTTAAGATATTCGCACATTTTTTCTTCGGTTATCAGCTCCCAGAATCCATCTGAACAAAGTAAAAACGCATCGCATTTTCTCAGCGGAACAGGCTTCATAACATCAAACATATCCTTTTCCCATTCTATACCCATTACTCTAAGTACAGAACTGCGTTCAGGATGATTTCTTATTTCATCCTCCCTGATTTCCCTGCACAGTGCAAGCATCTGAGGAACACTGTGGTCAAGCGTTCTTGTCATAACCTTATTTTTGCGGAAAATGTACAGCCGTGAATCACCGATATGCGCCACATAAGCCTTTTTATCATCAACGGCAAGCGCAACGGCGGTTGTTTTCATTTTCCTAGTAGCGTTCAGCCTTATCTGTTCTCTCATAAGATTTGCCTGTGCGCAACGTAATGCGACAGGAAGAAAACCGGACATTTCGGTTGTGCCGAGCAGCATATTCCGGAACGTGTCGCATACGCATCCGGATGCAACATCACCCATTCCGTGCCCTCCAAGACCGTCACATAATATACAGGCAAAGCCTGACTTACCTGACGGTATAACAGCAATGCTGTCCTCGTTGACGCTCCTGTCGCCTTTATTTGTTATAGTTGAATATTCAAGCATAAAAACTCCGGGGTAATTCTTATTCTGTTTTATTATCAGGATTATTGTATGCTCTTATAAGCTGTTTCCATGGCTCAAATTCTTCGTTTTCATAGCCTGTAAAAACGACCTCAGTTATATCATATCGCTGAAATCCAATCTGTGCTTGTGGTCCGATATTTCCCTCAGGATATGGTACTCCTACATAATCGATAACCTTACCGTTACCAAGTCCAGATTTCTGAAGATAACCGAATATCATTATCGGTTTTTTTATTCCTTGGATTTTTACAACCGAACCTATAGGTAAAACTGTGTTCATTTTTCATCCTCCGTTAACTAAATATAATTTTCCAACCGTCAAGCCACATATTGATAATACCGCCGCTTTTTTTGCAACTGTCGGTGACGGCATCTTTGATTACATCATAACCGTTTACAAGACCTTTGAATATTCCGCCGTTATCTGCATAATATGTACTTACCGAATTTGCCATATCATCTCCGAATATTGCTCTTGTCCACTCAGTATAAGCGACATTAAAAATACTGCCACCGTCTGTAGCGCCTCTTTTAGCGTACCAATCTCCTATAAAAGGTATTTTTGAAACAAAGCTGTATGCTTCATCCGCTACTGTATCCAGAACCGAACCGACCGTTGAATTCCATCCTATCTGAATAAGATTTTCCATTGACGGATTATCAATGAATTCTTTTGCAGCTTTAGTTCCATCCCATATTGAATTGATAATATATTTTCCGTACAATTTCTGGTCAAATCCTAATTCGAAATCAGGCGAACCGTCCGAGAATACTATTTCGGATATGCCATCGCCCGCTTTATCTGCGATATCTTTACAGAATTTTTCTATTGCCCCCTCAAAATCCTTATCAAAGAGTTGATGAGTTATTTCGTAAGCGCTTACGCCTGAACCAAACCAGTTCTTTGCACATGATTTTATATTTTCTCGTACAGAAGACGGTAACTTATTGTATTGTTCATCAATCAGGTCAAACACATCTTCGATAGAATCAATATTACTCGGTATTATGCTACTCGTCGCCCCTGCAGAGCCGTCGCTTCCTCCGCCTGACATCATTTTTGCCAGTACATCGTCAATGTTCTCAAACGACTCGGCGCATATACGGGCGGCTTCCGAGCCGTTGTTCAATGCGTCAACCACCGACCTGAAGCCGTTCTGCGCACTTACTATCTTTCCTGCAAAGTTGTTTGCAAGGTTTTTGCTCCAGTTACCGTTGATTGTGTTAAGCTCCGATACAACGCTGTCAAACAGGTTGTTGAAATCATTGCTTAGCGTTGAAAGCTGTGCCGCCTGTGATATTAGCATTTCGGGCGACAGCTTTATAGTTTCACTCATTTATTTTTCACCTCCGGCAGAAAGATCTATATCATTGAAATTGCATATCGCCGCACCCGGCATATCAACCGCAGGCTTAAACTGCGGAATGTCCTTTATAACAGAATCGATCGCACTGACGGCGGCTTCACTGATAACCTCAGGACGATTGTGATAAGGGAGCATATTGTTATCGGTTTCGAGCGGCTTGCCGATTACGCCGATTGCACCCCATGCGGCATCCATAGCATTTGCTATTATCGAATCTATTCCGCCGGTGTTGTTGCACACATTCTTCTCGGTATTTTCAAAATCATTCACGACATCATTCAGCACAGAAAGAAACGAGCTTGAATTATCCTGAAGTATCCTGATCTTTTTCTTGTTGTTTACGGTATATTCATTGATTGTATTCTTTTCCTTACAGCCCCAGTCTCTGTGTTCGGTTATTGCAGTCAGCCGTAAGGTCGCATTTTCTATCGCTTCGTTTGCTTCTTTTGCCGCTGCGGCAAGCTGCCTCAGCATATCGGTATCTATAGAAATCATATAAATCCGTTCCTTTCTTTCAGAATGAATTGCGTATTCTGTTGGCTGATTTTCTGTCAATTTCTTTAAAATCCGTTGTTGATTTTTCTATATATTCCTTGAACGCTTCAAGTATCTCCATCATCTTGCTTGTTCTGCTGTCAAAGTCATGCAGGACGCTTGCGTAAGCGGCACTTGACGCTCCCTGCCATGAATCTGAGATTGCTCCTGCAATGGAATTCAGCCGTGATTTCATATCATTGAGCTGATTTATCTTTTCTCCGATTGTTACAGAGCTTTCGATGAGAGCCGTATCGTCGATTTTTATAAGAGCCATTTAATTACCTCCGTTTATTTCATCACCGAATATCGTTGTGCTGTTGATAATCGATTCGGTAACCTCTTTATCGATTCTTTTGTATTTTGCTACGGTGTGGCTGATATAATCCTCTGTGTTTTCGAGAGCGGAAATGAGCTTTTCAATCTGCATTTTAAGCTCATTGGCTTTTTCCACTACGGCTGTCGCCGTTTCTCCCTGACCGTCAGCCGCCTGCTTTATAAGACTGTTGATTGCGTTTTCAGAATCGACAAGATACTGCTTTGCCGCACAAAGTCGTTTTATATCCGCATTTGCGGCATTCTCGTTTATGGTTATATTGCCGTTCATATCCCTGTATGCCATCAGTTTCCTCCTTTAAACAAACTGTATACTTCATCAACGAACATTTCCTTTGTCATGCTTTCAAGCCCCGAATCGCTTTCACCGAATACAATTCCGTCCGCCTCTATGTATTTTCTTATAACGCTGCCTTTTCCTACGGTTGCGGACTTTACGATAATGAGTCTTGTAATCATTTCCTTTTCTACCTTGACATCCTTCCGACATTCTACGCTATAGTTTTCCGGAAGAATACCGTGAACGGATTTTCTTATCATACCGTCATCTGCCGCAGTCAGCTTAAGTGTATCGTCCGAAAGGTCAACCGCTGTTATATTATCCTCAAAGAAGTGAAAATTCAAGCGGTTCAGAACAGGCTCCTCACCTACGGTACAAACGTTTACCGACACTTCTCTTTCGCCGAAAAATACCGGCTCAAGCAAACATTCGAGTACGGGGTTTACTTCCTTTTCGCCTGCAAAATCTTCTTCGATACAGCCCTTATCGGAAAGTGATTTTTCCGATTCGGATTCAAAAACGGAATAATTTTTTCCCACGTCATCCATTGCGGCGATATACGAATAATCGATATACCTCGCCTGCATCAGCTTACCGAGATAATATAACTCCTTTGCCGAAAGCACAATTTCATTATCCATAAATCCAACTCCTTATATTGACTTTATAACAGAACCGATGGTATCATCCAGTTCTTCGTATTCATCGGAAAGCTCCGACATTATCCTTGATATACGGTCAATAACTTCCTCGACTTTTTTAAACTGTTTACCGACATACAGTATTTTTCCGCTGTACGCCTTTTCCGCTGCGCCCTGCCATTCTCCGCACAGACCGATCACACATCTTTCTGTTCTTTCACGGATGTTTTTAATCTGTCCGCATAACATTTCAGCGTCTGCGGCTTTTTCCCTAAGCCTTATACAATCAATATTAACCGTTTTAAGCACCTCCGAACCTGTTGTGAATTATGCATAGCTTATGAATATGCCCGTACAACCATTGAAGTATTTACAGGAACATTCATAAGCTATGCATTTGCAGGACATTATCCTGCATAGCATAGCCTGTTGCCTGATGTCAGTTGCCGAAGCCGTTTATGCTGGTCTGAAGCGACTGATCTGTTTCCTGGAACTTCTGAGCGGATGTATTGAGGAGCTTTGCATATTCCTCAAGCATCTGAGAGAAATTGTTGAATGTGGGCTGCATACTTTCGTACTTAGCTACCAGTGCGTCCTGAGCATCGCCCTTGAATACTTCGTTAAGGCCGAGTATAAGCATTCTCATCTTGCTCATTGCCTCATCGTGCTGTGCCTTGAGGCCTCTTAACTCGTTTGCCTTGCTGTTAAGCAGATCCGGTGTTACCTGAATAAGTGCCATTTTGTTTTCCTTCTTTCAAAAGTATTTATATTTGAAGCCTTTTCGGCAGTCAAATCATTCCTCTGATATATCTGTCTGATGTATCACTTCCGGAAACAGAATATCATAATTTACCCTCGCCTGTCTGAATGCTTCCGAGAGCTCTTGCGCTTTCATAAGCTGCTTTTTTACCTCGTCACACAGCTCCTGTAATTTCTCAAAACAGGCATCCCCGGCTTTGCCCTTCCACGTCTGTTGCGAAAAAACGGAGATTTTTTCCAAGCTGTTTTCCAACTGCTGTAATTCATCGGTTATGTCCGCCATCATCCTTTGATAATGGACAAGAACATCGTTATATGTTATTTCTTCCATATCAGTTCTCCGTAATCAGTATGATGTCTCCGTTTCTGACTTCGCTTTCGGCAAAGGTCTTTTCGGGTTCGAGAGCTTTTTCCCGTCTGCACAGGTATAAGCCTGTGCCGCCATCAGCTTTCATCGGCTTTTTGCAATAGCCCTCAAGCGCCTGCACAATGTCTTTGGTCAGTGTGTCAGTCCTCACTTCTGTCGGGACCTCTATATCGCATCTGATCTCTCCGCTTTCGTCACGGCTTTTCTTTACAATCGTAATTATTATCTTTTTCATATAAGGCTTTCTCCTTACAGCAGAGAAATTTTGCTCTTGATTTTTTCAATTGCATCCGAAGCTATATACTTTATCCGAATGTTCCGCTTGTTATCTGTTGAAATTTCGGCATTGACCGTACCTGCTGCCAAGAGCTTATTGTATACGCACCGACACAGACCTTCGTTCATCCTGTAGGTTTTCACTGTAATAATATCCGTATTGCCGCTTAGTATCCCGAAAACTTTTTCTGCGTCTTTATGCGTCAGGTGTTTTTCAAGAAGCTCTTTTGCATCTTCTTCACGAAAGCGGCTTATAAGCGTCTTTGCTGTTTCGGCGCATTCATACGGCAGCTGCAACTGAGATACAGCTTCGTTTTTTGCATTCATATCGGATGCTTTTCCGATGATATGCGACACGTCAAAATCGTTGCAATCCCTGCTCAGCAGCATACGATACGCTCTGCCGTTTTTGTTTCTTTCAAGTGTTACGCTTTTGCCGCCGGCGGAAATGATATATCTTTCGGATCGACAATTGCCGGCGGATATGACCGCTGACGTTATTGTTTCAGGCTTGCATAAGCAGTCAATCATTGTCTTTAAATTTGATCCGATATAAAGCGTTCCGCCGAACGAAATCTCAATATAGCCGCTGTCGGTAAGAGCCGTGACCGCTTGAGAAACATTACCGTCTATATCATCTCTCCAGCCGTCAAGCGTATCGCTTTCCGTACCGTATACCGTATTGTATCCCAGCAGACCTGCCAGCACATATATTTCGCCGGTAGTCAGCTTATATAAGGTTCTGTTATCATTCACTGTCATTATCTTCATCATCTTTACTGCCGACTTTTCCTATTGCCGATATGTAATACTTTTCCTCTATTGCTTTCCCGATTGCCGCTATATTCGTCATCTGCAGCTCCTGAATACTGCCTGTTACCAGAAGCTCTGTGTTGTTTTGAATATTATCTTCGGGTGACGGCTCCTCTACCGCAACATCATTTGCAGAACATAAATAGCCGATTTCGGCACCGAGTGAATCAATCATACAGCTCAGACGATCAATTTCCGCACAGCTTTTTCTTTCAAGCTCACTGTACGATATTTCTGCATCGCAAACCGTCTTTGAGAAGCCGTACAGCCTGTTTGACATAATTTCTGTTTGCGTACACAGAGATTCGAGAACCGTCATTATTTCCGTCTTGTCTGATATACTCTCAAGCTGAAGATCATCTATGATCTCACCTGTGAGCCTGACGATTTTCCCTGTAGTATTTTCCGTATCCTCTGCGGCTTTTCTTAGCATAAGAGATATTTGCTCAAGCCCTTCCGATTGTGCTGTAATCATCAGTTTTCTCCCTATACAATCAGTTTTATCTTTCTGCACTTTCCTGAGGAGAACAGGTATCCGAACCCTTCTCCTGCTTCGCTGTCTCTTTCGTTGTATTTCAGATCATTGCTGAAATATGTATGCTGAGCCGGCGTACCGTTCATAGCTATGCCGTTCTGATATGAAACTATCAGCCTTGTAAGCGTTTCAATCTCATTGAACTTTGCTATATCCGCCATTCGTCCCGCCGCTGTAACAATCACGCCAAAGTCAGTCGCCAGCCTGCATATACGTTCCATCCGTGACTTATTGTTATCCGACACGGATTCGACGAATTCCTTGAGATCGTCTATCACTATGAATATAATGTTATATTCCGATATGAACTTTTCCGCATCAAACGAGCCTTCATCTGCCGCTCGTGCTTCCTTCTGTGCCTTGAGTCTGTTGTTCAGCTCGGAAATTATGTATGCAAGCTGTCCGGAAACTTTCTCGTCATCATTGCACACGCAGTATTCTTTAGCTGTTTGTTTAAGACCTGACAATGATTCAGAAAGCCCGTCAAACACGAATATCTCGCTGTTTTCGTGCTTCTCGGCGGTCATTTTTGCGATAGCCGAAAGCATCTTGCTTTTACCGCTGCCGATTGTTCCTGTTATCAGCATACAATAATTGTCGGTCATATCCGCAAACGCTGTAACAAGGCTGCTGTTATCTATACCTACTGGTATCAGATAACGATTGTTGTATTCGTTTTCCAAGTTATCTGCGGTTACCGTATCGGGCATTACCGGTATTGGTCTTGGCAAAGGACCGTTCCATTTTTCCGCCATTGTTTTTGCAATCTCAAGCAACGAGGCGTTCATTTCCGCTTCAGTGCTTCCGCTGCTGTACATGGCAGACTGGAATGTAACCGGAGGGTTGCCTTTGAAGAAAGCACGTCCGGGATTATGAGGTAAAGGCAAGCCGTCAATCTTACCTACGAGCGTTGAATAGTCGCCCTTATCGGTAAGCTCGAATGCAATGGCATTTTTTATGTTCTGTTGTACCTTATAGCGTACTCCCGATGTACTGTTTGCCGTATAGATAAGATATATTCCGAATGAAGCGCCCTCACGGGCAAGCGTCACCAGAAAAGGCTCCATATCGGGATAAAGATCAAACATCGGAACTATATTATCAATAGCGATAATAATAGCGGGAATATCATCAGCAACGTTTTTTCTGTATGCTGTAAGCGTCCCTACGGAATTTTTGGCAAAAAGACTTTTTCGGTGTGAAAGCTCATCACTTATCATTTTCGGAAATTTTTCAAATTTTTCTTCTTCGCTGTCGAGTGCTACACCGCCAACGTGAGGCAGGCATAACAAGCGACCCATGCTCCAGCCGCCGCAATCGAGAATATATATATTGACATCGGCAGGAGAATAATTAAGACAATAAGAACAGATTATAGTCTTAAGCAAGGTCGTCTTTCCCGTACCCGACGTACCGTAAATGCCGAGATGGCCTTCTTCGGCAAGATCTATGTACTGAATATCCTGCTCCTGCTTTGAAGGTATATCATATATCCCTATCGGCGTACGAAGACCGTCGGAGGTTTCTCCCCATCTGTTTCCGTCAAATGTGCTTTCGGTAAGCATTGCGCCTAGCGATATTTTTTCGGGAAGCTCGGGCTTCCACGGTGAAGCGGGCTTACTTATACCGTTTTTAACGGCTTCAGAGCAGATATAGGCTATGAGTGCCTGCAACTGATCGGTATCGCTTTTTGCGCTTGCAAAGCTGTCGTCTGTAGTCTTGATCCTTCTGCCGCTGTCGTCTATTATACGCACCTCGTTTACATGACGGGCGGATATTTTCGCCTTATCATAATAGGGTGCGCCGCTCCAGAAGGCCTGAAACACGTCGAACAACTCATCCTCGCCTACTCTTACATATGTACGGCCGGATTTGGTTATCATTGCCGCATCAGGTCGTTTCAGCATTTCACGGCTGTCTGCGACAGTCTGCACTTTCATACACAGGCGGAAATTTGTGTTGCTGGATATCTGATCGTCAACGACACCTCCCGGCTTCTGTGTAGCCAGAACAAGATGTATACCCAGACTTCTTCCCACTCTTGCCACTGAAACCAGTCCGGCCATAAAATCGGGCTCGGCTTTTTTCAGCTCTGCGAATTCATCCGACACAATTATCAGATGCGGCATCGGCTCGCTTACCTTTCCTTCTCTGTACATTTTCTGATACTTATCAATATGGTTAGCGCCGACTTTTTCAAAAATCTTCTGCCTTCTTATGCTTTCGCTTTTCAACGAAAGAAGCGACCTTGTTATATCGGAACCGATATTTGTTATCTTTCCCACGACGTGAGGCAAGGGCTCAAGCAGATTTGCCATTCCTCCGCCTTTATAGTCAATGATTACGAATGTTACCTCGTGAGGATGATAGCATACACACATTGACAATATCCACGTCTGTAAAAGCTCACTTTTTCCGGAGCCTGTCGTACCTGCGACAAGTCCGTGCGGACCGTGGTGCTTATCGTGTATATCAAGGCTGAAAACCTTACTGCCAGCCATTGCTCCTATGGGTGCGGCGAGAGTGTTGTAAGGCTCTGACGTTTTCCATCTGTCCGAAACATTAAGCTCCTCCACCTTTTTAACGCCATATCCCTCAAGGAAGGTTACCGAATCCGGAATTCCAGCTTCAGACGCCAGGATGTCAAGCTCTACCGCTGAAATACTTCTTGAATACTCATCAAATTTTTCTGTGGAAACAGGTAAATCGGGGGTAAAATAAAACTTATTGTTGGATTCGTTCTTTGCATAAGCGTAAGGTCCGTTATCAAGATCGATTATAAATTTGCATTCATTCGGAAGCGAATAAATATCGTCAAACAGGAAAAGTGACGTGAACCCGGCAGAAGCATCGCTCTCAAGCAACTCCTTCACAAAAGGTTCGCTGTCTGCCATTTTCTTCGAGCCGAACAGTACAATATAATACGGTTTTGCGATTATGGGCTTGCTTGTGCAATAGCCTCTTTCCCTGTCTTTTCTGACTTTCATTACATCGGATAAAACATCGCATATTTCGTGCATATTTTTAACGTTATATGCAAGATAACGATACTCTCCGTCTTCGTTCCATATATGAGGAAGCCATCTGAGAGATTCCCAGATTTCTCTTTCTTCTTCATCAAAAAAGCCTACGATCTTAACATCGCTGAAGCAATGCTGTGAAGTCAGCGAAATAAGCATATTTCTTATAAGATTTATTGTTTTGCCTCTGTTTCCCGTAATTCCTATGGTATTGTTGCGTACAAAAGAAATACGGGCGGGTACATTATCAACGATTCTTGTTTCTTCGATGATTTTATCGGTAAGCTCTCTGACTTCATCGCTTTCAAGCTGAAAACCGTTGCTGTCGGTTCTGCTTTTGACGTTGACGCACAGCTTTTCGTATCCCATTCCCACACGCACATCGAGATAATCCCTGTCGGACGGCATACGTTCCCACAAACTACGGTTAAGATGCGCTACGTTTTCGATACATATTTCGGGATCGGGATTTTCTTCTGTCAGAATTTCACGCTGAATGCGTGCGATTGCTTCAATACGGGCTTTCTGCTCATCGATATATGCTCCGTATTTTTCGTGACGCATCGCTTCGTATTGCTCAAAACTTTTCTTTCGCTTTTTGTCATTACTGCCAGATGACGCTGCGCTGCTGATCGGCATAACAAGACTTGCTGCACGGGCGGCAAGTAACGCCGGTGACATAGTGCCTGTCAGCATACTTGCGCCGAACATAGCTCCTGAGCCAAAAAGTGAAGCAATTACGCCTCTGGATTTTTCGTATTTCCTGTGGCTTGCGGGAGGTGCGGCAAGGATAATATCCTCTGAAGGCAGTTTCTGCTGCATCCTGGGGGAACGTTTGTATTTCATTCCGTCACGGGCATGTTCGGCAGAAAACCTGTTTTTATTTTCAATTCGTGCATAATCTATTGAAATCTTATTCCCGGTATTCTCAAAATACAGCTCACCGTTTATAAGCAATATGCTTATGCTGAGTATTGACAGAACATCGCCGGATTTCATCTTTGCCTTTTTAATACGCTTACCGTTAAGGTACAAGCCGTTTGCGTTCTCGGTATCCTCAACACGCACTACACCGTCTTCATATCTCAGAATAAAGTGTAATGACGAAACAAACGGGAATTTAAGCATTATATCATTCTCTCCGGTTCGTCCGAATTTTAATACGCTTCCGTATTCAAGGCGGATTTTCTTTTCCGATCTGTCTGAAAATGAACTGATATAAAGTATGGTGCATTCATTTTTGTCGAGTATAATCATACTGTCAAGAGGTACATCTGTCATTTCGCAATTATATGCTTTTACTGCATTGAGAGTTATTCCCGAAGGCAGATACCTGATAGCAATCTGACTCTGAGAAAATCCTTCCACATATACATTATCCTTTTTGTGAGATCCGAATGTAACACTGTGCCCTTCTTCAAGCCTGTACCGGAAAAGCTCATCTTTTCTCATCAATACTACAGTAACAGCCATGTACTCCCCCGTGTGTGATTTATCTGCAACGCTTATATAGGTATATAGGCAGATATATTTTATACAGAAAATTTGTATATTTTATATTTAAAGTTTAGCATCGGAGCGTTATTTATTCAATATGCCTGACAAAATCTACATCAATAGCGGCAAAATTAACACGGCGGAAACTCCCGCTCCAAATAATACAACAGCGGCAGAAACTACCGCTCAGTAACGAAAACAGATAACACCCCTGCGTTGCGATTTAATGCAACGCAGGGGTGATTTTTGTGTAGGTTAGTTGCAAACAAAAGTAAGCCTTACGAGCTGTGTGGGAGTGTGAGATTGTTTTGATGACAGCGGAATTTTTGAGGAAAAGGAATGTATTCAAATACTTCGTACAAAGAAATTTGCAAAAATTAAAATGACAATCAATGCAAAGTAAGTTTATCAATAACAAAATAAACCCCTCTGTGAAGATGCAGAGGGGCAGTTATTTACCGGTACTTGTTAACAATATTTACAATTTCATTGCCGTATTTTTGTATTTTTCCCTCACCGAATCCTCTTATACTTTTGAGTTGTTCAGGGGCAGTTGGCATCAGCTTGATAATTTCTATCAGTTCATCATTCTTAAATACATAATATGCCTTGATGTTTTCGGCTTTACTCTTTTCGTAACGGTATTGTTTAAGCGCCTTGTATAAAGGCAGGTTTTCATAGTTGGCTATATTTTCATCAGCCATATTTGCCAATAAGGTAGCATCGAATCCGCTTATATCGGCAGTACATAAGGGTGTGGCAGCGCATTGCGGGATAGAAGCGTTATCTTTCGCTGTTTCTTGATTTATCATATTCTGATATTTAGCCGTATAATTTTTCTTGTTAAGAGTATGATGAGCCATAAAGAAATCAGCCAGTTCTTTCATCTGCTTATCCGACATTTCGCTGATATTGTTATCGGAACAGATCTCATTGATTTTTCTTACAAGTCCGTCCGCTCTGACGATTTTATCCTTTATGTCTTTCGGAGCATATCTGTAATCTATAATACTTTTAGTGTTAGCCATTACAATAAGTGAACGGTAATTGTTATCAAAATTATTTTCAAACAATCCTCTTGTCAAAAAGTTTTTGGTGCCTTTGCGCATTTCTTTTATAAGAGCCAGATGTCTTTCATTCTGCGTTATCGGGCTGTACATGCCTTCTTGTCTGAACGTTTTTCCGTTTCCTGTTCTGCGTATGAAATTGCCATTGCTGTCAACAAAAATATTACCGTAAAGATTTTTGCTTTCAATTAGTATTGTTACTTTTCTGGTTATAATAAGAAAATCAATCTGAGCGGTACAGCCGTTATATTCCAAGTACAAATCATGAATTATATACATAGGAATATGACTGTTTTTCAGTTCATACATAATAGCATTTTCCCCTGCTATACCGTATTTTACGAATTGCTTGTCGCGCTCTATAACTTGCTTTGTGGCTTCGGGAGCAACGAGCAGATAATATTCCATCTGTCTTAACTGTTCTTCGGCATTGCTGTCTTCTTTCAGAACTATCGGTGCCGAAAGTTTGTTAAATATTCCAAGTCCCATTTTTTCTCCTTTTATGTTCTTGATATATTTAAATTATAGCATAATTATCCGAAACGGTCAATAAAAGCTGTAAAAAGCCGTCCGCAAATTAATGCGAACAGCTTTTAAATGTCGAATTATTTGAATTACTTGCCGTACTTCTCTCTCAGAATCTCCTCAATCCTGAATGCGACCTTATACACATCGCCGCAGCCCAGCGTGATTATCATATCGTCGCTTTCGGCGTTGTCTGCAACATAACGTGCCACTTCTTCAAAGGTGGGGAACCACTTGCAACCGGGAATCTTGGCCGCAAGGTCGGCAGAATAGACGTTGTATGTGTTCTTTTCACGGCTGCCCATTATCTCGGTAAGCACGACCTTATCTGCAATTTCAAGCGCTGAGGCGAAATCATCCATCAGAGTATAGGTTCTCGAATAGGTGAACGGCTGATGTACAGCCCATACACGCTTGAAATCCTGCATAGCCTTTGCCGTCTTTAATGTTGCGGCTACTTCGGCAGGGTGATGAGCGTAATCGTCAACAACGGTTATGCCTCCGATAGTCGCAAGACGTTCAAATCGTCTTCCCGCACCCCAGAATGTGCTGAGTCCTTTATTGATGTTTTCGGGGGTAACTCCCGTAGCAAGTGCGGCGGCACAGGCGGCTACCGCATTAAGCACATTATGTGCACCGGGAACGTGTATTGAAATACGCTCTATCTTACTGCCGTTTTCCATAAGGTCAAAGTCGGTCTGAAAATCGGATATGCGCTTGATATTTTCCGGGTAATATCTGTTCTTATCGGTCTTTCCGAATGTGATAATCTGCTTGTTAAAGCCCGATGCCTTAACTGCTCTCATCGTATTTTCATCATCGCCGTTTACGACAAGAATGTCGGTCGTATTATCGCAGAACTTTGTGAATGACGCTCTGAGATTATCCATTGTCTTGAAGAAATCAAGGTGGTCTGCGTCAATGTTCAGTATTATAGAAATATTGGGGAACAGGTGCAGGAACGTATTTGAGAATTCGCACGCCTCGCATACCATAACATCGCTTGAGCCTGCCCTTCCGCTGCCGCCTATAGCTTTCAGCTTTCCGCCGATAACGGTAGACAGGTCAACGTTCTGCGCAAGATACATATGCGTCAGCATTGAAGATGTTGTTGTCTTGCCGTGTGTGCCTGATACGCATACAGCCTTATTATACCAGCTTGTAACAAGTCCGAGCAGCTCACAGCGTTCTACGGTCTTTACACCGCTTGCTTTAGCGGCGATAAGCTCAGGATTATCGCTCATTATAGCCGCAGTGTATACTATAAGGTCAGCACCCTCTATATTTTCGGCTCTCTGCCCCATGTATACGGGTATTCCCATATTGCGTACCGCTTTTAGCGTTTCTGTTTCGTTATTGTCCGAGCCTGTAAGATAAAAGCCCTTGCTGTGAAGTATCTGCGCCAGCGGATACATACCGCTTCCGCCTATGCCGATAAAATGAACGTGCTTTTTTCCTGTAAGGAAATCTTCCATTGTACTCCTGTCCTTTCAGTCAATAGAGTTAATTATATGCTGTCGCTCAGCCGAGTATCATCTTTGCTTTAAGTAAAGCGAGCTGTGTCTTTCCGTCCTCGATTTCGCCGTTCATAACCATTTCAACGGCTTTATCAAGCGGTATCTTCACGACCTCAAGAAATTCGTCATCATCAAGGTTCTGCTTTCCGCCCTCAAGTCCTGTCGCAAGGTACATATGCGTTATCTCCTGACAGTAGGCCGGTGTAGGAATCATATATCCCATATATCTGAACTGCTTGCAGGTGCAGCCTGTTTCCTCCTGCAGCTCTCTCCTGCCGGCTTCTGCGTGATCTTCGCCTGCGTTGAGCTTTCCTGCGGGAATTTCCATAAGTACCTTCTGGAACGGGTATCTGAACTGCCTTACAAACAGAACATCTCCCTCATCAGTAACAGGAACAACACCCACACCGCCGCTGTGGCGGATAACATCACGGGATACTATCGCACCGTTTTCAAGCTCCGCCTTATCCGAGCATACGGTGAGAATCTTTCCCTCGTACTTTACTTCACTGTCGATTGTCTTTTCAAATAAATGCATATTGTCCTCTTTTCTGCGGTTTATTCTGCTGTATCATCATCGGATATATCCGCATTTTCGTTGCTTTCATCACTGCCGTTATCTCCCTTGGACAGTTCACTGCTTTCAAGCTGTTCGTCAACCGTTTTTTCTATCGTTCTGATATATGCGTTATGATTTATAACGGTATCAAGCTGTTGCTGTTCGTACAGATGAACATTGGGGTTCGGCTTATATCTGAATACCTTTTTCAGAACGATGTAATATATAACGATAATAAATGCCGCTCCGACCGTGCAGACAACGCCTGCTTTAAGTCCGGGTGTAACATAATTGAATTCTATATTGCATTCACCTGCAGGTACTTTTATTCCCATCACGCCACGGTTTACCTTTTCTATCTCGGCTTTCTCGCCGTTGATTGTTGCGCTCCAGCCGCTTTCCCACGGTACAGTGAACGTAACGAATCTGTCCTCAGTGAACGAGGAAGTAGCCTTAAAGCCGTTTGCCGTAGGTGTGAACGTATCTACAGCCGTCTTTGCAAGCTCCTGTGCGTCCTTTTCAAATGTATAATAGTTGAAATCGGAATATCTGTCAGGTTCAAGCTCGGGCAGAATATCGCCGTATTTTTCAATCTGTTCATCTGTCAGCACGACAGCACGGGCGAGCATATTGTCACGGTTGCTCTTAGCAATCTTTTCGTACTCGTCATCGGAAATATAGTAGCTGTTCGAATAACCTATCGGGATATATGCCTTGTTCTTGAATATAGTAAATCCGTCCTGCTCGTCAATCTTTTCAAAGTTCTTGAGATTTTCAAGCAACGTTACCGTATCGCTGTACTCCAGCTTGTAGCTTTGAATAATGAGATATTTTGTGGAATTTACCGAGCGCATAGCGTAATATGATCCGTCGGGATCGGTATTTACCGAACGGTTGAATCCCATTCCGCTGTAGTACTCAAATGCAGAGCCGGGAAGAATGCTGTGGAAGCTGCGGAAGCCGTACATTCCCCACAGCATATTTGCGTTATTGGTAACTCCGTAGGTTTCTACCCTGTAGAAGCTGTCATCGTCAAGCTCTATCGTAGCGTTTACAATATTGTTGTAATCGCCCACCTTCGGTCCTATCGCTCTGCCGTATATCAGCGTGTAGTACGAGAAGCAGAGGCACGCAACCATAGTAAAGCAATAGGATTTTTGCAGGAATTTATTTGTTCTGATCTTCTCTTTGTTTCTTACAAGGAGGAAGCATACTAAAATTGCGGTTATTGCAAGAGCGACGGAAATCCAGAACGGCAGCTTCTCATTAGGCAATTTGAAAAGCTCGGTCACCTTTGTTGTTGTCGTATCTCCCGTGCCGATATCGACTATGTCCTTCGATACCTCAGACGGAAGTATTCCGACCATAGATATAAGCACTACGGCAAATCCACACCACTTAAGGCCGTACTTCATATCTATCTCGCTGTTTTCAAGGGCATAAGCCGTCATAAAGCAAGCGACAAGTATCGGCATATAGAACCAGCGTGTGTAATAGTTGTTGTTGAAAAGCACGAAGCTGGAATTAAGAACAGGGATAAGCGCAAACAGAAGGCATATCGGCATAAGCCACTTTGCCCAGTGTTTTTTCTTGTACTTGATGAACGATATGACACCTGCCATAGAGAAAAGCGGAAGATATGCCGATACGCTTGCCCATCTTGCCGATGAATCGGGGAAGAAGTTCTGTCTTGCAGGAATATCCGCAGGGAAAAACAGGCTCTGGAAAATCAGTCCGTATCTCTGTGCGGGATTATGGAATACGAGATTCCATCCGTTTAAAGTATTGCTTGAACGGGGCGTATCTATACAGGTCAATATTGCAGGAACGAACATTGCGCCGGCAAGCGCAACACCGATGACCGATTCAAATGCAAGCACAAGGAACGTTTTAACCGTAATCTTGAACTTGGGGTCGGTGAGCCTGCACAGAAAATAAATCACAAGGAAAATACATTCTCCGATAAAGAAGAAGTAGTTTACAAATGCGTTGAGCGCAACAGTAAGCGCAAAGAATACTCTCCTCTTGTTTACTACGGTTTCTTCAAGGGCTATAAGCATAAGAGGGAATACTACCATAGCCTCGTGGAAATGGTTGAAGAACACATTGTACATCGAGAAGCCGGAGAATGCGTACAGCAGTCCGCCGATAAGCGCCGACTGCGGCTTTCTTACAAATCTTCTGATATATGCGAAAGCAAACAGCGAACAGCACGATATTTTAAGCACCAGCAATGGTGCCATAAGATATTTTGCAAACTCCGCCGGGAACGGCATACTCAGCCAGAAGAACGGGCTTCCGAGCGTATAGAACGAATATGAACCGATGAAGTTTGCACCGAGATCCGTCTGCCAGCTCCACATAAAGCTGCCGTTTTTAATTGCCTGATTGCAAAGTGTATAAAAAGGTATCTGCTGAGCGTTGTAATCGCCGTAATAGATGAAATATCCGCCGTCTATGAGAACAAACGGCAAAAAGAGTATAACACCCATTATCATTGCCATAAAGAACGCTTTTCGGTAGTATAGCTTTTCAGATTTGTACATTCCGTGTTTCCTTCCGTGATGAAGAATATTTCGGCTGTTTAATACAGCACAGCGCCGTATTTTTCAGCCATAGCCTCCAGCTTTTCAGGCTCTATAAGTGATTTTCTGTCTATTATCGCTCTGCCCTGATACAGCATGAGCGCCATCTTGAGCGAGATCTCGTCATCCGATAAAAACGCTACAGGCAGTGTAGCCATGTGCATATTCCTGCCGAAGTCGATAGCGTCATCCGGAGAGTTTATGCTTACTGTCAGGACATCATAGCTTTCGCCGCACATCTGTGCAATGTCGTCCTCCATATAAGGACCGCATTCAACCGCAGGCGAGAACTCCGTTGTTTCGGGGTCTAAGAAGAACATCTGGTTTTCGGTCGCCAGTGCAAGAGAGGTATCCTGCTTTTCAACCGGATTTATCTCGGATGCATCAAGAGATGCAAACATTTCACGCAGTGCGGCGATATGCTCTTTTCCCGTACCGCAGCAACCGCCTGCAATCTCAGCGCCGCTCAGAACCGACTTCTTTACGGCGAATGCAAATTCTTCGGGCGATATGCTCTGCCTTTCGCCGTCCTGTTCATATACGGCGCTCGGCTTTACTATAAGAGGAATTTTCGCATACGGAGCAATCTCGGAAATAATATCGGGGCAAAGATCTGCCGAGGTACAGTTAAGACCGAATGCCGATATACCCATAGCCTGCAATACAAGCAAGGTGCACAGCACATTTGTGCCTATTGCGGTTTCTCCGTCCTCGTCAACTTTCATTGTTGCTATTATCGGCTTGTTTTCCTTCTTGCAGGCAAGCACGGCGGCTCTCATATTCCACAGTGCAGGCACAGTTTCGATAACAAACATATCGCAGTAAGGCGATAAAGCCTTTACCTGCTGTCTGTAGACCGACATTATTTCGGTAAAAGTGTAGTCGCCGTAAGGCTCTATGTAAAGTCCCGTTGACGACAGACAGCCTGCAATGAGCGCCTTTTTGTGAAAGCTGTCATAGGTTATCTTTGCGGCGGCGGCATTAAGCTGTTCTGTTTTGTCCTCGACACCGTATGCCTTCAGATTCTCACGGTTTGCACCGTGTGTTGCGGTGTAGAGTATCTGCGAGCCTGCGTCAAGAAAGCCCTGCTGAAGCTGCGTAAGGGCTTCGGGATGCTCGCAGACAAACTGAGCCGTTGAAACGGTATGGTCATAGCCGTATTTTTCAAGTCCTGTGCCGGTACCGCCGTCAAGCAGTATCGGCAATCGTATAGGTATATCCTGACTGACGGGATTGCTGTCCATATTGATTCCTTTCTGAAGTTACATTTTTTCGGGTGCATCGACCTTAAGCAGATCGAGCAGATTCTTGAATACTGTCTTTGTGGCAACGCACAGAGAAAGTCTTGACTGAAGGATATTCTCCTCCTCGCCCTTTATCTTGCAGTTGTCGTAGAACTTGTGGAAAAGCTGTGCAAGGTCGCACAGATACTTTGTTATCTTTGAGGGATTATAATCCTTTGCCGCTTCGTTTATGCAGTTCGGCAGAGCCGCAATATGACGTATAAGCGCAAGCTCTGCGGGATGATTGAAGTTAAGCTCCGATACGGGAATGTTGCTGTAGCCTGTGCCTTCTTCTTCCATACGACGCAGAATGCTGCATATTCTTGCATGAGCGTACTGAACGTAGAACACGGGGTTGTTTGAGCTTTCCTCAATGGCAAGCTCAAGGTCAAATTCAAGGTGCGTGTTGGGATCTCTTAAATTGAAGAAGAATCTTGCCGCATCTATCGGTACTTCGTCAAGAAGGGTCGAAAGCGTTATAGCCTTACCCGAACGCTTTGACAGCTTTACCGTTTCACCGTTTCTGACCAGCATTACCATCTGCATTATAACAATATCAAGCTTGCTTGCGTCAACGCCGAGCGCTGTCAGGGCGGCTTTCATTCTTGCGATGTATCCATGGTGGTCCGCACCGAGAATGTCTATCGCCTTGTCAAAGCCTCTTGTAACGAGCTTGTTGTAGTGATATGCAATATCGGGTACGAAGTAGGTAGGGATACCGTTTGCACGGACAAGAACTCTGTCCTGATCGTCACCGAAATCGGACGCCTTGAACCAGATTGCACCGTCCTTTTCGTATGTCTGACCCTTTTCAGTCAGCATATCAACAATCTGCTTTACCGCACCGCTCTTGTGAAGCGAGCTTTCTCTGAACCATGTGTCGTATACGATACGGTATTTCTTTAAATCTCTCTCAAGTCCGTCTATATTGAGCGGCAGGGCATATTCTACCAGTGCGGACTTACGGCTTTCCTCATCTGCGTTTACAAACTTGTCGCCGTTTATCTTATAGAAATTATATGCGTGTTCGATTATGTCAACACCCTTGTAAACGTCCTCGGGCATAGGGAAGTTTTCTTCATCTTCAAATATCTTGCGGCATATGTCATCATCGCCGTATGATGCGATGACATCGGACTTGTTGCCGTCCGCTATCTGCATATATCTTATGGACAGCGATTTGCCGAACTTTTCTATCTGGTTTCCTGCATCGTTTACATAGAATTCACGCTCTACCTCATAGCCCGCAAACTGAAGTACGGAAGATAAGCTGTCGCCGAGTGCGCCGCCTCTTGCGTTACCGATGTGCATAGGACCTGTGGGGTTTGCCGATACGAATTCAACAAGCACTCTCTTGCCCTTGCCAAGCTCGGTCTTACCGTAGTCGCTGCCGCTTGAAATAACCTCGCCGACAGTTTCGTTGAACCATAAGGGGCTTATAAAGAAATTCAGAAAACCCGGTCCTGCGACCTCAATCTTTTCGAATACTGTGCCGTCAAGCACTGCGGCATCGGCTATCATCTGACCTATTGCTCTCGGATTGTTTCTGAGAGCCTTTGCACTTGCCATTGCGGCATTGCAGGAGAAATCTCCGTGCGATACGTCCGCAGGACGCTCAACATTGAAAGCCGGCAGGGGTACTGCCTCTATCTTGCCCTCGGCAACAAGTCTGCCCAGTGCGTTCATTACCGTTTCCTTTACCTGCTGTTTAGCAAGCTCTATCATATTGTTCATCAGTTACACTCCTTGACATTTATAAACATTTCATTTTCCGACATATAGCTTGAATTGATGTCGAGCGTATATTTAAGATATATTTCTCCGCCCGTTTCTGCAAGCTCGTTTCTTATTTCATCAGTGCATACGCCTATCATAAAGTCGCCGAACTCCGTGCCGTAATGGCAGTGGTGCTTCTTTCCTTTTTCTATGAACAAAGAGCTGATGGCTTTGCCGCTCCTTGTCATAGTCACCATTTCATCGGTCACCTCAAGCGTCACTGAGCTTCCGGCAAAACCGGTAGCCTCGCTTTCATCGTAATACAGACGGAAGCCGTTCTCGGTGCTTTCCATAGCGCCGAATGTAAACAACTCGGTGGAATCCTTATCCTGATCTACCGTCTGCGTACTTTTTATCGTAATACATACGTTCTTTTTCATTTATTATCCGTTGTTCCTTTCAAAGCCTCAATCGAGGTCAACTACAGCGCCGATGAGCATTCTCAGCATTTCCTCGTAGCTGTATGCGCTTTCTGTCACAAGCCTTGTGAATATGCTCTGTCTGTCAAGGCCTGGTATTCCTCTTACACGTCTTACATAGACCTCTCCGTCATTGTCAAGCACCATATCGACTCTTGCAAAGCACTTGCAGGAAAGTGCATCATAAGCGGCTCTTGCTGTCTGCTTTATCTTGTTCTGAGTAAGGCCGTCCAGCTTTGCAGGCACTTTAAGCTCCGACGTAGACGCTATATATTCGGACAGCTTATCAATGCTGTCGTCCGTTCTTACAAGCTCGCCTATCGCTACCCGCTCATCGTGATGCTTTGCACCGAGTACAGCACAGGTAAGCTCTCTGCCTTTAACGGCACTCTCGGCTATGATATAGGGGTGGTGCGAAAAGCTCGCCTTTATCGCTTCTTCGAGCTCCTTTTCGTTTTCTGCCCTGCAGGCGCCGACCGATGTTGAACAGCTTGTCGGTGCGGTGTATATCGGGAAGCTCAGCTTGCCGGTTATCTTTTTTATCGCCGCCGTCATATCGTTCATCTCACTGCGGTGCAAGGTTACGTTCTCGATAACCTTTATGTTGCTGTCTGACAGCACAAGATCCATTATGCGTCTGTCGTTGCACAGTGCCGCCGCCGCAAAATCGTTGCCGATGACGGGAAGGCCTGCCAGCTTGCACAAGCCCTGTACCCTGCCGTCCTCGCCGTATTTTCCGTGAAGCACGGGGAACACGGCATCTATACGGTGAATTGTGCTTTCGCCGTCGGAAATTATCTTTATAACGCCCTTGTTCGTCATATCGGGGCTTATCACGCACGAACAGCAGTCGCTGTCCTGCTCCCAGCTGCCGTCTTTTATATTCTCATAGCTACCGGGATAAAAAAGCCATCTTCCTGCTCTTGTGATGCCTATTGCAAGCGGCTCAATCTCCTTGGGTAAGGAACTGAGAACGCTGTATGCGGTATGCAGTGAAGCGGCATGGTCAGCGGACGCACCGCCGAACAGCACGGCTATTCTTTTCTTTGCCATAGCTCTTCCTCTTCTTTCGTTCTTTATATGCAATAATACAACTAAGTATATCACATTCTGCTTTCAAGTTCAAGTATTAACGTGTAAATTATAAATAGTATTGACCTCCGTGGAAGAAAAAAGTAAATTTTCGGATAAAAATATTGACCGTGTGCCGCAGATATGGTAATATTAATGTGCATATATTTTTTAGCAGGCTGCAGAAGAAACTGTACCGCCTATATCAAAAAGAAGAGGTATATTTTAACGTATGGAAATACAATTACTCGTAATAATCATAATAATGATCGCCTGTTCGGCGTTCTTTTCCGCCAGTGAAACGGCACTTACCGGTGCTAACCGCATAAGGCTCAAAAGCATGGCTGAAAACGGCTCTAAGGGCGCTAAAATGGCGCTTAAACTGCTTGACAGATACGATAAGGTTATCACAACAATACTTATCGGCAACAACATAGTAAACATAACCGCATCTTCACTCGGTACTATACTCGCAACCGCCGTAGTTGGTGCTGACAATGCGGCTCTGGTTTCGACCGTAGTACTGACGCTTGTGATACTCACATTCGGCGAGGTAATGCCAAAAAGCCTTGCGAAAGACCACTCAGAAGGGCTGACAGTCGCAACAAGCGGAATAATCACATTCCTTACATTCATATTCACTCCCCTGTCGGCTTTATTTATACTGCTTAAAAAGCTCGCAAACAAGCTGTTCGGCAACAAGAAGGAGGTTACCGTAACAGAACAGGAGCTTATGGCTATAATAGACGAAATCGAGGACGAGGGCGTACTTGAAGAACAGGAGCGTGACCTTGTGAGGTCTGCTCTTGAATTTGACGAAACGGTAGTTGATGAGATAATCACTCACCGTGTAGACGTTATTGCGGTCGACGTAAACGAAGATATTGAAACAGTAAAGGAAACCTTCATCAACGAGGAATATTCAAGACTTCCCATTTACGAAGGTTCTATAGACCACATTATCGGCTTTGTGAGCCAGAAGGACTTTTTCAAGAAATATCTTACTAAAAAAGATGACGAAACGTTCTTACTGCGTGATATAATGCAGGAGATTCACTATGTTCCTCATCTGATGAAGATAAGCGATATAATGAAGCAGATGCAGAAGGACAAGGTACATATGGCTGTCGTACTCGACCAGTACGGCGGAACGCTCGGTATAGTTACTCTTGAAGACATACTCGAACAGCTTGTCGGTGAAATATGGGACGAGAACGATGAGATAATCGCCCCTGTCACATTCGTATCGGAAAACGAGTTCAACGTCAACGGCGATGTATCGCTGACCGCTTTCAAGCGTTACTGGCATAACCGCACGGGAGATAGTCCGAAAATAGACGGCAACGCAAAAACCGTCGGCGGCTGGGTGCTTGAGCTTTTCGGAAAAATCCCTGAAACAAACGAAAGCGTTACAACAGACGATTTCAGAATAACGGTTCTTAAAGTCAGCGAAAGAAGAATAGTAAAGGTACGCCTTACCGTAATTCCAAAATCCGAAAACAAGGAATAATATGCGTGTACTGTTTATAGTCTGCGCCGTACTGGGTACTGTCGGGATATGCGGACTTCTTGTAATGCTGCTGTTCTTCAGGCTGAAAATAAACCTCGGCTTCAGACTGCCGAAGGGCAGGACTATACCTATCGAGCAGTTTATTCCTCAGGGGATATACGGATATGCGGTATTTACCGCTGTATTCGGATATTTCGGGCTGATGCTGCTGCAGCTTTCACTGCCGTGGTACTTCATAGTTCCCGCCGATATCGCAATGGGCTTTATTGTGAACTTTATCGGTATGCACTTTCTTTCTCCTGCCGTGAAAAGTTTTGTGAACGGCAAAGCGCCGAAGCCCGATGATCTTACGGGATATGAGGCTGTCGCACTTGAAAATATAGCAGGGAGCGGCTACGGGAAGGTTCGGGTGAAATATAACGGGCTGAATTACCGTTTTGACGCAATATCCGTATATCACACGGATATTGAATCGGGCGAAAAGGTCGATATAGTTACAGGCGAGGACGAATTGCTCTTTGTCCAGAAAAAAGATGAGATATATAAAGTTCTTGACGAAGAAAAAACGCCTGTAACAAAAGCAGAAACCGACATTACACCCGAGCCGAAAAGGAAAAACGACAGCTTTGTAAGCTCGGAAGAAATCAATAATAACCGAAAGGAAGAATAAAACTTGTTCTCAAAGGAGATAACAACTACTGCGGAGGACTACCGCACATTAATAAAATTTACCGAATACTCGCTCAAAAAGTCGAATAACATTCTGTTTATCGCTATGGCGGTACTTGCTGTGGCATCGCTCGTTATCGGGCTTGCGGGAATAATTCCGCTGTCTATTTCGGCGGCTGTATGCCTTCTTTGCGCTGCTGTGATCCTTGCCGATGTTCTTATCATTTCAAAGAAAGCAAAGGACGGCATAAAGTACGGCAAGGTGGTGCTTAACGCAAAGCGTACCTTCAGCTATGATGCGGCATCGGTAAGGGTGTTCGGCGGAAGGACAGCTACCGATATAAACGCACAGTGGGATACGATTTTCAAGATATACGAGATTGAAAAGTGCTTTATAATCTATTTCAGATATAACCTTGCGTTCTGCCTGCCGAAAAATCAGCTTACACCGCAGGAAACGCTGGATGTAAGAAACTATTTTATAAAGAAAATGGACGGAAGGTTCGTCAAAAAATGCCAATAAAACAGGAGGACGGTATTATGTTGAAGAAGCTCAAAAAGCAGGTGCTTGAAGCAAATCTCCTGCTTCCGAAATACAACCTTGTAACATTCACATGGGGCAACGTATCGGGGATAGACCGTGAAAGAGGACTTGTCGTAATAAAGCCATCCGGCGTTGAATATGACGGTATGACGGTAGACGATCTTGTTGTAGTAACTCTTGACGGCGAGCAGGTCGAGGGCGATTTAAGACCGTCAAGCGACACGCCGACACATCTTGAACTGTACAAGGCATTTCCTAACATCGGCGGTATAGTTCATACGCATTCTCAGTGGAGTACGACCTTTGCACAGAGCGGACTTGATATTCCTGCGCTCGGTACAACGCACGGCGACTATTTCTACGGCGCTATACCCTGCACCGACAAGATGACGCCCGAAGCTATCGGCGGCGAATGCGAAAAGGAAACAGGCACGATAATCATTGATACGTTCAAAAAGCGTAACATCGATCCCGATTCCGTACCTGCAGTAAATGTACACTCTCACGGACCTTTTGCCTGGGGCAAGGACGCAATCGACGCTGTGCACAATGCGGTCGTGCTTGAAAATGTCGCAAAGATGGCTATGTTCAATCTTCTGCTTGACAGGAATATTGAGACTATGCAGCAGGAGCTTCTTGATAAGCACTATCTGAGAAAGCACGGCGCTAACGCATATTACGGACAAAAATAACAGCTTCGGGGGAATAATATGAATATTTACTGCCTATCGGAAGGCGAGCTTTATAATATCGAAAACGGCAAGGAACACCTCGTTCACTGTGAGCGTGTGGAGAGCTACCGTGACGCAGTGCGTAAGATGAAGGCTCGTGATGAATGGAAAACCACAGGTAAAGGTGCAAAGTTCATGGGCGTTGAGCAGAAGGAATACGGCGAGCATGAAGCCTTCGATATGCTCAGGGGCATCGGTTCGTGCGGCGACAGGCTGATATACACGACTTTTGCGGATAATGTCGGCGGTATGTACTTCAAGGACGGCGAGGGAGAAAACTATATTTTCGCAAACCGTGAAGAAATAATCAGCGATATTGACTGCTATGACGGAAAGTGCGTAGTCAGCGCAGGAAACGGGTATTACGAAAATCACATTGCCCTTGTCGATACGAAAAACGGCAGCTTTGAACAGCTCACAGAAGGGTTTACCAGCGAAACGCACCCGTTTATTTCACGCAGGAACAGCGATATAATCTACTATACGGCTATGGGCTTTGCGACAAATGCCGGAGGAAGTATTACAGAAAAAAGCCCGTGTACGATATGTCTTTTCGATACACGGAGCGGAACAATAGACGAATTTATCGCAGAGGAAGGATTCGACTGCATAAAACCTCAGGACGATGCCGACGGAAACATATACTACATACGCAGAAAATACGTTCCGACAAAGCAGAAAAGCAATCTTGCAATGGATATACTGATGTTCCCTGTCAGGATAATCAAGGCTATCGGCGGATTTTTAAGCGTGTTTTCAATGGCGTTCGGCGGAGAACCTTTGCGTACCGGCGGTAAAAATCCGGCAAAGAGCAAAACCGCAGACGAGCGTGAAGCCTTTATCGAGGGAAATATGATAAAGGCTGAAAAACAGCTGAGCGGTGACGCAGACGACGGTATAATCCCATCGGACTGGGAGCTTGTAAAGCGTGATAAAAACGGTAACATAACCGTTTTAAAAAAGCGGATAATGGATTACAGACTGCTTTCAGACGGAGATATTCTCTATTCAAACGGAAGCCGCGTAGGAATGCTGTCGGGTGATAAGAACACCGTTGTGTGCAAGATAAAATACGCTAATTCGATAACCGTAACCGAATAAGACACAAAAAGCCGCCGTGCAGATAGCACGGCGGGTCAACTTGTAGAAAAAGTCTGTTTTTTATAAAATAGAGCGAATTCTCTATCCCTATCCCCAAACCCCTTCCCCATGGGAAGGGGCTGAGTGTGGGGCTGCCGCCCTCACCCCGCTTGGGGCTACGCCCCAAACCCCATTTTCAAAAATATATAGGTTTTTCGACAGACAAAGCCGCCGTGCAGATAGCACGGCGGCTCTCGTTATTAAGCATCACAGATTACTTAACGATATACTTGTCAAGCTCAGCCATAAGCTCATCGCAATCATCGCTGTGAACACGAAGCTCGAGGGGCTTTGAAAGATCCAGGCTGAAGATACCCATTATTGACTTTGCGTCAATTGCATATCTGCCGCTTACGATGTCAACATCGTAGTTGCACTTTGTAACTGTTGTTACGAAATTCTTAACGTCTTCAATAGTATTGATTCTGATATTAGCTGTTTTCATACAAAAAACCTACCTTTCATATTTCAGGTCAAATTTCGGCTCCTGACCGATTGATTTCATTTTACCAAAATGTAAGGCGGTTGTCAATTGCTTTTAAATGATTTTACTTAATTTTTTCAATCGGAGATAACCGTTAGCCTGATTTCCCGTTTCCGCCTTATCACTGTAAGTGCTTATCGCTCCTTACAGCTATATAATAACACATTTCACGATACGGTCAAGAGTATTATTGTCAAAAAATCGCCACAGCTTGCAAATTTCGTAATAATAAAGTATAATTAGGCTGTCGGGAGTTTAGTTTTGGTGAAACTCACCACAATTTATTATGGAAGTGATATTATCAGATATACCGTACAGACCTTCGGATGCAAGGTCAACCAATATGAAAGTGCTTCGGTAGCAAAGGCTATGGACGAACACGGATACGAGAAAACAGACGATATTTTCACGGCGGATATTGTTATAATAAACAGCTGTTCGGTGACGGAAAACAGCGACAAAAAAGCGAAACAGCTTATAAACAGGATAAAAAGCAGCGACCCTATGAAAATAGTCGTGCTTACGGGCTGTTTTCCTCAGGCTTTTCCCGAAACGGCTTCAAAGCTGTCAGCCGATATAGTAACGGGTACCGAGCATAAAGACAGCATTGCGGATATGATAGACGTTTTTACCGGCAACAAGGTAAAGCAGGTTGCCATACCGCCAAGACCCGTTAAAAAGCAATATGAAAAGCAGAAAAACGCCGATATGGGCAAGACGAGAGCGTTTATAAAGATTGAGGACGGCTGTGACAGATTCTGCAGTTACTGCATAATACCTACCGCCAGAGGCTCTGTAAGGTCACGTTCCTTGCAGGATATAACCGAGGAAGTAAGGTTTCAGGTATCGTGCGGTCATAAGGAGATGGTGCTTGTCGGCATCAACCTTTCCTGCTACGGTCAGGAAATCGGGCTGAGGCTTGCGGACGCAATAGAGGCGGTATGCTCTGTGGATGGTGTGGAGCGTGTACGTTTGTCATCGCTTGAGCCGGAGCTGCTGACAGATGAGGATATAGCAAGAATGGCGGCGCAAAAGAAGCTCTGTCCGCATTTTCACCTGTCGCTCCAGTCCGGAAGCAGTGATACATTGAAGCGTATGAACAGGCATTATACGCCCGATGAATACTATGATATAGTCCTGAGGCTGCGAAAAGCGTTTCCGGATTGTGCGATAACTACCGATATTATGGTAGGATTTGCAGGGGAAACCGACGAAGAATTCAAAGAATCCTGCGAATTTGCCCAAAAAGTCGGTTTTGCGGCAATGCACGTTTTTACCTACTCGATCAGAGAGGGTACAGCGGCGGCAAGACGCACAGACCACATTGCACATGATATTGCCGTAAAGAGATACCACGCTATGAGCAGCCTTGCAAAAAAGCTGAAAGAGGAATATTTCCGCTCGTGCGTGGGAAAGACGGAAAAGGTGCTTATTCAGCGCAGGGAAAGCGAAGAATATGCAAACGGCCTTACCCCGCAGTACGTTCCCGTGCGCATATACGGCAGTGACGCAAACAGGCAGGATATAATTACTGTACAAATTACAGGAGCATCGGGCAGTGATTTTTGTGTCGGAGAAGAAATAAAATGCTTGTAATCGGGCAGATATTGTAGTATAATTAAAAGGTATTGATAGTTTTGTGCCTTTACACGCTTGCAAAAGCCTGTGGCACTATCACAAAAAACGACGGAGGAAGTTTATGTCAGTTTATCGCATTTATGTGGAAAAGAAACCGCAGTTTGCCGTTGAGGGAAAAGCTGTTCTCTCAGACCTTAAAACCGCACTTCAGATTAAAGGTATCAAGGATGTGCGTATCGTAAACCGTTACGATGCAGAGGGTATCACAAAGGAGAATTTTGAAAAAGCTACTCCCACCGTATTCTCAGAACCGCCTGTTGACGATGTTTATTATTCACTGCCTGAGATTGAGGCTGATGAAAAGATGTTCGCAACCGAGTTTTTACCCGGTCAGTTCGATCAGAGAGCAGACTCAGCCGCTCAGTGTATACAGATGCTGTGTCAGGGCGAACGTCCCACAGTTAAATACGCAAAGCTGTATATCCTTAAGGGCGATATTTCAGATGAGGATTTTACTAAGATAAAGCACTATCTCATAAATGCCGTAGAAGCAAGAGAATGCGGCTTTGAGCAGTATGAAACGCTTGATGTAAAGTATGATATTCCGAAGGATGTAGCCGTGCTTGACGGATTTATCGGTCTTTCCGAAGACGAGCTTGCTCAGTTTATCAAGAAGTACGCACTTGCTATGGATCTTGGCGATATAAAGTTCTGTCAGGAATATTTCAAGAAGGAGCAGAGAGATCCTACCCTTACCGAAATCAGAATGATAGATACATACTGGTCGGATCACTGCCGTCATACAACATTCGGAACAATAATCGACAATGCGAAGATTGACGCTCCCTACATTGCCGAAGCATATAAGGAATACAAGCTCGACAAGGAGGAGCTTGGCAGAAGCGCAAAGCCTGTCTGCCTTATGGATATTGCGACCGCCGCAGTAAGAAAGCTGAAAAAAGACGGTCTTCTCCCCGACCTTGACGAGAGTGAAGAAATAAATGCCTGCTCCGTAAAAATAACCGTTGACGTTGACGGCAAGGACGAGCAATGGCTTCTTATGTTCAAGAACGAAACACATAACCACCCCACTGAGATCGAACCTTTCGGTGGTGCTGCAACCTGCCTCGGCGGTGCTATAAGAGATCCGCTTTCGGGTCGTTCTTACGTTTATCAGGCTATGCGTGTAACGGGTGCTTCGGATCCCCTGCTCCCTGTTGACAAGACGATCCCCGGCAAGCTCCCTCCGAGAAAGATAACAACAACAGCCGCACAGGGCTATTCGTCATACGGTAACCAGATTGGTCTTGCAACAGGTCACGTTGCTGAGATATATGACCCCGGATATATGGCTAAGCGTATGGAGATTGGTGCTGTAATCGGTGCCGCTCCTGCTGAGAACGTTGTCCGTGAACGCCCCGTCCCCGGTGACATAATCATCCTGCTTGGCGGCAGAACAGGCCGTGACGGTTGCGGCGGCGCTACAGGCTCATCAAAGTCGCACAGCGTTGAATCGCTCGAAACCTGCGGTGCTGAGGTTCAGAAGGGTAACGCTCCCGAAGAAAGAAAACTCCAGAGATTATTCCGTGACAAGAACGCAACAAAGCTGATAAAGCGTTGCAACGACTTTGGTGCAGGCGGTGTTTCCGTAGCCATAGGAGAGCTTGCTGACGGTCTTGAAATCGACCTCAACGCAGTTCCCAAGAAGTATGACGGTCTTGACGGAACAGAGCTTGCCATCTCTGAGTCGCAGGAAAGAATGGCAGTTGTAGTTGACAAGAACGATGTTGACAAGTTCATCGCTCTTGCAGGCAAGGAAAACCTTGAGGCTACTCCCGTTGCGGTAGTTACCGAAAACCCCAGACTCAAGATGAACTGGAACGGCAAGACTATCTGCGACATTTCAAGAGAATTCTTAAATTCAAACGGTGCGGAAAAGCACACGGATATATATGTTCCCGCTCCCACGGTAAGCTACTCTACAGGCAGACACAACAGCAAGGAAGAATGGGAAAAGCTTGTAACCGACCTTAACGTATGCTCACAGAAGGGTCTTGTACAGCGCTTTGACTCAACAATCGGTGCAGGTACTGTACTTATGCCTTATTCGGGCAAGACACAGCAGACACCCGTACAGGCTATGGCGGCAAAGCTCCCCGTACTTTCGGGCAACACAAAGACAGCTTCCATAATGGCATGGGGCTTCGATCCTTTCGTAAGCCGTCAGTCACCCTATCACGCAGCCGCTCTTGCAGTAGTCGAGAGTATGGCAAAGGTAGTTGCCGCAGGCGGTAAGAGCGAAAAGTGCTGGCTCACATTCCAGGAATATTTTGAACGTACACAGGGCGATCCTGAGCGTTGGGGCAAGCCTTTTGCCGCACTTCTCGGCGCATATAAGGCTCAGATAGCACTCTCAAGCGGCGCTATAGGCGGCAAGGACTCAATGTCGGGTACATTTGAGCATATAGATGTTCCGCCCACGCTCGTTTCTTTCGCAGTTTCAACCGCAAAGTCAGACAAGATAATTTCCGCTGAATTCAAGCTCCCCTGCAGTGATATTTACTACATTGAACCTGCATACGATGAAAACGGTATGCCTGACTTTGACAGCGTCAAGAAGGTATTTGCTACAGTAGAAAAGGCAATTGCCGACGGCACTGCCCTGTCAGTATGGACTTTGGCTCACGGCGGTATTGCAGAAGGTATCTTCAAGATGTCGCTCGGTAACAGAATCGGCGCAAAGCTTAAAGCTATGGACGATGAAAAGCTGTTCGGTCTGCACTACGGTGCATTCATCATCGAGGCTAAGGGCGCAATAGAGGGCGCAGAGCTTATCGGTGAAACGGTGAGCGACTACACGATTACAGCAGGCGATGTCAAGCTCGACATTGCAGATCTTGAGAAGAAGTATGACGCTGTTCTTGAGCCTATCTTCAAGAATTCGCTCCCCGAAATGCCGAGGCCCGTATCGGTTGCTTACGACAAGGGCTGCGATCTTCTCACAAACAAGGCTCCCGGCACTATTGCAAAGCCTAAGGTACTTATCCCCGTATTCCCCGGTACTAACTGCGAATACGATATGGCTGCCGCATTCAACAGATACGGCGGTGAAGCTGAAATATTCGTTATCAGAAACCTTTCTGCAAAGAATATGGAAGACAGTGTAAACGAATTTGCAAAGAGAATCGAGGACAGCCAGATGATAGCTGTTCCCGGCGGTTTCTCAGGCGGTGACGAACCCGAAGGCTCAGCTAAGTTCATCAACGCATTCTTCCGCAATCCTAAAATCAAGGATGCTGTAGAGAATATGCTCTATGCCCGTGACGGTCTTATGATCGGTATATGCAACGGCTTCCAGGCTCTTATCAAGCTCGGTCTTGTGCCTTTTGGCAAGATAGTTCCTCTGTCAAGCGAAAGCCCCACGCTTACATATAACACCATAGGCAGACACCAGTCACAGCTTGCTCTTACTAAGATTTGCACCAACAAGTCACCGTGGCTTATGCACTGCAAGGTGGGCGAGGTTTACAACATACCGATTTCGCACGGCGAAGGACGTTTTGTAGCAAGCGACGAGGTTATCGCAAAGCTCATCGAAAACGGTCAGATTGCTACTCAGTATGTTGACCTTAACGGCGAGCCTACAATGGATCTTGCATACAATCCCAACAGCTCGATGTGCGCTATCGAGGGTATCATTTCTCCTGACGGCCGTGTACTCGGTAAGATGGGTCATACAGAGCGTATAAGCTCAGATACCTGCGTTAATGTTGACGGCAACAAGGAACAGCTTCTGTTCAAGGGTGGCGTTGACTACTTCAGAATTTAACATTAAAACCGCATAAAATCTGCCCTGCAACGTATTCAGAACGTTGCAGGGCATTTTTGTGCGCAAAAATACAGAGCAGACTTTCGTCTGCTCTGCGATGTTTTTACTTACTTATTCTTTCTTTTTCTTGCCTTATACGTTACAGGAACTGCTCCGCCGGCAACAGCCGCTACCGCAATCCAGGCGGCAAGTGACGATGCACCTGTTTCGGGGTTTCTCTTTCCGAATTCTTCGGGAGCTTTTTCAAACGCACAAGCTATGCACTCATAATGGCCTATGCCCGGCTCTGTGGCGGTAGGTTCTTTATCTACCACCCACTTGAACTCGTGGTCGTCAGCATCGATTATATTGCCATTGTCATCAACGTGCCAGTGCTTCTTCTCATCGTGTTTCCATTCCTTCTTACCGCTGAGCTTAGGAAGTGCTTTCTCCTCCTTTATGCCGCAAACGTTGCAGGCTCTGTACTCTTTACCCTCAGATGTGATTGTCGGCTCAACGAGAGTTTTCCACTCGGACCAGTCATGTCCCTTCGGAGAAATTTCCTTTATATCTTTTCTTTCATCGCAATTTCTGCAATGTACAGAATCCTCACCTTGCTCAGTGCATGACGGTGCAATATCAACAGTACGGGAATCCTCCCATTCGTGCGCCGGCTCTATAATTTCGGTCTGTTCGAAACCGCAATGGATACAAGCGTGTTTCTTAACGCCGTTTTCAGTACAGGTTGAAGGCGTTACTATCTCCCATTCGCCGTAGGTGTGATCTGTAACGGGGATAACCGTTGAATCCTTTGTTGCGTCACAGCGTGAGCAATGGATTGATTTAGAGCCTGCTGCCGTGCAGGTAGGTTCCTTGTCTATCGTGTAATCCTCTTCCCACTCGTGAGCGTCCGGGTCTATATCGGTATCTTCATATTCAGTGTATCCGCAGATCTCACATTTTCTTGTTTTCTGACCGCCTGCAACACAGGTAGAGTCTTTTGATACTGTCCACTCGCCGAATGAATGTCCTGTCGGTTCGATCTCGGTTACATCCTTTATCGCATCACATCTTGAACAATGTATCGACTTTGAACCGGGCTGTGTGCAAGTAGGCTTTACATCTATTGTAAAATCATCTTCCCAGTCATGTCCCAGAGGTTCAATCTCTGTTACATCCTTTGTCGCATCACATCTTGAGCAGTGAATAGACTTTGAACCGGGCTGTGTACAAGTGGGCTTTACATCTATTGCGTATTCGGCATTCCAATCGTGTCCTAGCGGTGCTGTGTCACGTTCTTCTTCTGCCTTGCAGACGGAGCAGATATGCTTTTCCTTACCGCCTTCTTCGCAATTTGCCGACTTACTTTCTTCCCACTCGCCGAATGTGTGACCGTTTGGAGCGCCGCTTTCAAATACAAGCGTTGTGTCATTTGTGTGTGCTCCGCATTCGCACGAATAGAAATACTTGGCAGGATTTACGCAATCTGCAGGAACTGCAAGCGTATTCTCATTTACGGTCTTTATATCAAATATATGATTTACTTTATTGATTTTTATCTGACAGTTCTTACAAAGATTATAGTGTCCGGTAAGATCGGAATAATACAGTTTACCGTCACTCTCGTGTTCAACCTTATAAGTCAGCGTGAAACGTGCCAGAGCCTTATCCTGAGTGCCCGCAGACGCATCCGCATAAGCGGTTCTGTCTGTTATAACGATAAAATCTTCAGTATAAGTTCCTGCGGCTAAATTGCTGTCGGGCTTAACTGTGAATGTTGCCGTTGCGCCCTTTGCAAGCTTTGAAGAGCCGTCATCGGCAGTACCCCATTCATTGCCGGCAGTGTATGATACTGTGAACGAAGAAGTATCAGTTATGGCACCGCTTGCTTTATTAAGGTCCGATTCCTTTACTACTCTGTACTTTGTTATAAAACCGCCCTCTGTAACTTTCAGCTTGAGCGATACTGTCTTTGTCGGGTTGCCGTTATCAAAATCTGTACCGATGTCGACAGTTGACACAGGATTGTTTTCGCTGTCTGTTACAGATATTTCAACATCTTTAAGACTTGCGTCTGCAGTCACGATAAGGTTGCGGTCAACCGAAAGTGCTATGAACTCACCTGTCGTGCTGTCAAACGTGTACATATCGTCAGGTACCGCATTACCGTCAATATCTGTTACCGTAACGCCTGAGAAACGGTATTCATCGGGATCGTTCAGAGCAAATACAAGCCTTGAAGAAACTCCTCTCATAGCAAAGACGTTTCCGTCCGATACGGTTGTTTCATTCGTATTATTCGCCTTTATGCAATAGGGCATTACATTTGTGCGTGGCTCGCTGTCATCTATTATTTCGCCGTCACCGCTGCGGACAATATTAAGTCTGTTTGATTCCGATACTATTGTGTTGGCATCGGCAATATCGATTAAAGTATTTCCGTCCGACAGCTTTATTTTATAGCCGGTTTCCGCAATGCACTTACCGCCTGCATAATCCAGCGTATATCCGTTACCGTAAGCAGGTGTGAACCTGCGGATAATGCCGCCGTTCGTCTTTGTTATCTGTGCCGCTCTGTCGGCTTTTGTGATACTGCCGTTTGTGAGTATCGTACCGTTATCGACAGACAGAGTACCTGCTACGGAAATGTCGCCGTAGGTTTTAAAAACAGTGCCGTCAGCTACCTTCGCCGTTCCGTGACCGATTATATCGAGCTTTGCATTTTCGTAACCGTTCACAGACAGGAGCTTAAAATCGCCCGAAGTATCGCCTGTATCGGAATCATCGAGCTTATTGACATTGAGAGTACCGTTTACGGCGTATATTCCGCTTACCGATGTTCCGTCACTTCCCGGCTTGCCTTTATAATTATCCTGCTGTTCAGACGGTACATTGGTATTTGTACCGGGGTTTCCGCCTCTGCCGGCTGTAACGTTAAGTCTGCCGCCATTAAGATACACCTTTGTATTATCGGTTATAGCCGCACCGCCGTTACCGCCGTCGCCGCCAACACCATAGACACCGGTGGCAGTATAAAAGCCGCCTCTACCGCCATCGCCGCCGTCGCCACCGATTATTGTTATTGTACCGCCCGCAACGGTAAGCGAAGCGACATCTACTGCAACAAGTCCGTTTTCACCGGATTCTCCCGGTGTGGTACTTTCAAAACTTTCTGTTTGACCATTTTTGCCATCATCGCCGTACGCTCCGATAAGGCCAATAACACCGCTTGCGTTTTCACTCTCACTATAAAAGGTTATTGTTGCATCTGTGCCGGCAATGCCGTTCACTACACTTACCTCTGCATTGTTCTTGAGTATGACATTTACATTTCCTTTAATTTCTACAGGATTATATACATTTTTATTGTTGTCATAATCATAGGTTGTTGTGATGATATTAACGATACCGTCAGCCACATACCACGTTTCTTTACCGGCAATGCCCCATGCAGTATCGGATGAAGCTATCTTTGTATAATCAGTTACCGTTCCGCTTATAACCGTACCGTCTGCAGACAGTCCGTAATAACTCACCGCTTCATCGGCAATTGCGTTGATTACTGTAAATGACAACGTGCCGACTGCAAGCACGGCAGATGTTGCTATGCCGGCTATGATTCTGGTTGAAAATTTTCTTTTCATTTGTCTCTCCTTATCCGAGAAATTTTAAATAATGATATGCATTACTTATCTATCATACAATTGTAACATTCCATAAAGAGAATTTCAACAAATATGGCACGAATGGTCAAAAAATGGCGGCGAATGGTATAATTACCTTCGCCGCCTGACTATAAAGAATGATTACTTATCAAAACCGAGCAATTTCTTCGTTCCTGCTTTTTCAAGCGCAACTGTCAGAAGCACACCTGCTATAAGCCCTACAGCGCCCTGTATTGCGTTTCCGAAAATGCCTGCCGCCGCTGTTGCCACATTACCGTAAAGTATAATAGCATAAACGAAGTAGCCTGCTACCATAATTATTTCTGCCACAGCGCCGCCGATTACCTTGCCGACAAGCGACTTGAAATAAGAGCCGTTCATAAAGCACTTTGCAATGTAGAATGCTGCTACTGCCATAAGTGCCTTGATTATCAGCGTTGCAGGCGCATAATAAGCATAACCTGTAAGCAGATCCGCCATCGCAGAGCCTATGCCTGCCGCCGCAACTCCCCACGGCGAGCCGATAAGCCATACCGATGTAAGCACCATTACATCACCGAGATTTACATAGCCCTTTGTGAGCGGCATAGGTATCTGTACTACCATTGTCGCAACACAGGTAAGTGCGGCAAGCACAGCCGCCGTAACCATTAATGTGAGATTTTTTGTCTTTACCATTTCTTTTGTCTTCTTTCTTTTGTATTTGGCTTATTTGCCTTTTTTCATATCATTGGCGGAGTAAACGACCTCCGCATAGATAGCCGCAATAATTCTGTACAGCTCGACCGGTATCGTTTCACCGCTGTTGAGCATTACAAGAAGCGCCGCCGTGCTGTCGTCACGGTAAACGGGAACGCCGTTCTCGTCTGCGATATTTATAATCTTCTTCGCAAGCTCGCCAAGGCCGGACGCTACCACGACCGGAGCATAGTTAAGGTCGGGATTGTACTTAAGCGCCGCCGCAGCCTGCTTTCCTAAATTACGCTTGGACATTAAGACCCTTCCTCCTGTCAATTATTTTCGGGAAAACCTCTGTCAGCACATGAGGCTTTCTCAGCACCGCAGTTTCAAATTTTGCGGGCTTATAGCCGATATTCCTTATTATAAGGTCAATCTTATCGCTAAGCTTTTTTATCTTGAAGCCGAACTTTTCGGGATAAAGAAGCGACAGATTGATGTTTTCGCCCAGTGCGTACATATCGACCTCAAAACGTCCTATAGATTCAACGTCAAATGTCAGGAACAAGTGATAATTCTTCTGTCCGACAGGCGTGTTGTTGGGGTTATTCTCGTCATTATCGACCCACAGCTCGCCGAATGCCTTTGTATCCTCAATCTGCAACGGCAGGATATAGTGTGCAAGAGGCGTGAATACACCCGGTGCATTGAGAAGGCTCTGCAGAAGATTTGACGCATTGAAATCGTCCAGCGACTGAATAGCCTCGTGATTTATATTCTTACCGATAAAATCGGTCAGCTTATCAAGAGTAGACGGTGCGGAAGGGATATTGCTCGAAGGCGGCAGTTCCTTACGCTGTGCCATCTCATTTACTATATTGGTAAAAAACTCAAAAAGCGTGTCACGCTGAGGTATATCCGGCATTTCACGGAGAATCTCATTGAGGTAGTCAACAAGTGCCGCCATATCCTTGATTCCCTGAAAATCACGATGTACCGCAGGAATAATCTGTCGGCTGTCAGTGCCTGTCAGCATTGCCATTATTATATTCTTAAGTGTCTGCAATCCGGATTGTTTTCCTTCATCAAACGGAGATGTCAGAAACTCCAGCTTATCCCTGGATAAATCCAGCTCCGCAAGATAGCTTTCATCGGATAAATGTGACTTAATGAACAAAGACAGAGATAATTTTTCAGCTTTATTGTCAAAAATGCTTAAATAGTCTTGATTTTCGGACTGATTTAGTGTATTATTATAACTATCAGGAATATCCGACATCTCGCTGAGCTGTTTTTTGCTGAAAATCTTTTTAAGAAGATTTCCAAATGCAACAGACAGCTCCCTACGCATATCGTCAGACGGAATATATGCAAGGAGATTTGCAAAGCTCTCCTTGAGCATACCGTTGTTGGTGTTGTAGCGTGAAAGATTATGTATTATGAGCGGAATGAACGTCTGTGTTCTTTCATCGTTCAGAAGACTTGCGGAAACGTCCTTCAGCAGTGCGAGCGTTTCACTCTTGAGCGGCTCGAACATATCAGCCGCACTACTGCTCTTCCATTGTGAAGACAAATCGGAGAGTTTACGGGAGAGCGACTCGTTCGGTGAAAAATATTCGGACAGGAATTTGAGATTCGCACCGAGTGCATTAAGTATCTCCTGCTTGTTTGACGAATAGTTGAGTGCTTTCAGCAGCTGACCGATACTTTCTTTTATATCGGGGCTTGTGGTGGTCTTCAGGATACCGTGGAGCAGCTTGTAAAACTCATCACCGCTGAACATCGTGTTCTGCTTTTCCTGGTTCTGAATCTCACGGACCAGCTTTTCGGGAGCAAGATAAAAGCTCTTGATAAGCTCATCCATATCGTCGTAAAGCTCTGTGTAACCGTTGATCATCGTCTGCTCGAGCAGATCCGAGCTTAACAGGTTCTTGAGCGTTTCGACCGCCATAGTGGGATCTTTTATCTGAACAGTAAGCGGAGCGAGATTCTTTCTGCCCATCATCATAGCGGCGGCGGAATCGTTATCCTGCGCCGTAGATGCTTTGATAGGCTGAGCAAGCTCGACCATATCAAACGGTTCTATATTACCGTCATACTGCCGGTTAGTGAACGAATAGCTCTTACTGTTGGAAACAGGAGCCGTAATCTGTGGAATGTTGGGCATATATATTTCCTTTCAGATGCACATTTTAAAGCCGTGCATCGCATTGCTTGACTTTAAGTTTAGCACATTTCAAGGGATTTATCAATATCAATCTAACGATTGCAAAATAAAAAAATCAGGGAAAGGCGGTTTTGTATATGGCAAAGGTTGAACCCGGCATGGAATCCATGCTCGAAATGTACATATTTGAAACCAATACGCTGCTTGAACAGCTCGATGAAATTCTTCTCAGAACAGAGGATGCAAATGTATTCTCGCAGGAGGATATCAACGAGATATTCAGAATAATGCACACAATCAAAGGCTCGTCTGCGATGATGGGATTTGAAAATCTCCAGCATCTTGCGCACAAGGGCGAGGATATGTTCTTTGTAATAAGGGAGAAGCCCGAAATTGCGAAGGATGCACATTTTGTATATGAACTTATATTTGAGGTTTCCGATCTATACAAGGCTGAAATCGAGTATATACAGAATTCGGGGGATGACGACTATACGCCTACCGACTTCTCGGAAACGTTCAAAAAGCTCGAAGACGCAACGGAAAGATTAAAAGCAATGGAAAGCGGTGCCGCTCCTTCGGAAAGCGCTCCTTCGGCAAAGCAGGAAGCATCTGCCGCTCCTGCAGGAAGCAACGTTGAGGGAAGCATGACCGTCCGTGTATTCTTCGAGGACGGCTGTAAGATGGAAAACCTCCGTGCTTTCCTTCTGCTGACAAAGATAAAGGATGTTGCCGAAGTTATCAGCTGTACTCCTCCCGATGTTGAATCCAATGCGGATACGGCAAAGGATATTGTCGAGAACGGTTTCCTTGTGACCTTCAAGGGCTTTGACGGCGACAATGATACGGTAATTAAAGCCATAGAAGGTGCAGTAAACGTAGAGTCTTACGAGATAATAGACACACCGTCTGCGGCACCTGCAGAAGAAAAGCCTGCTCCCGCACCGGTTAAAGAGGTTGCCCCCGTTGCCGCCCCCGCAAATACGGAGGAAAAGCCGCAGGCTCAGCCTGCTCCTGCAAAGCCTGCCGCAAAGAGTGCGGTCACAAAGGCTCAGGAGGACATTAAAAAGGCTAACGGCGGTCAGAAGCAGAGCCTTATCAGCGTAAATCTGTCAAAGCTCGACACACTGCATGATATTGTCGGTGAAATCATAACGACCGAGTCAATGGTAATAGCAAACCCGGATCTTGAGGGTCTTGAGCTTGAGAGCTTCTCAAAGGCGGCAAGACAACTCAGAAAGCTGACAGACGAGCTTCAGGATACTGTAATGTCTATCAGAATGGTACCGCTTGCAGGTGTATTTCAGAAAATGGGCAGAATTGTCCGTGATATGAAGATAAAGCTGAACAAGGAAGCAGAGCTTGTTCTTGAAGGTGAAACGACCGAGGTTGACAAGAGCATAGTAGATAACCTGAACGATCCTCTTATGCACCTTGTAAGAAACTGTATGGATCACGGCATAGAGGACGATATAAATGTCCGCATTGCCGAGGGTAAGCCCGAAAAGGGTACTGTAAAGCTGTCTGCAAAGCACTCGGCAGGTGAAGTTATCATCACCGTTTCAGATGACGGTGCAGGCATCAACTGCGAAAAGGTTCTAGAAAAGGCAAAGGAAAACGGACTTCTTACAAAGCCCGAAAGCGAATATACAACGAAGGAAATCCAGAACATGATTCTCCTGCCCGGCTTCTCGACCAATGATACGGTTACGGAATACAGCGGCAGAGGCGTAGGTATGGACGTTGTACGCAGTAATATCGAACAGTGCGGCGGTACACTTACCGTTGAAAGCGAAGAGGGCAAGGGTTCAAGCTTTATAATCAGAATACCGCTCACACTTGCGATAGTTGAGGGTATGAAGCTGAAAGTCGGCTCTACTATCTTTACAGTGCCGATCTCATCTATCAAGGAAAGCCTTATGGTTGCAAACAACCAGTTGCTCAACGATACAAAGCAGGGCGAAATGATAATGATAAGAGGCGTGTGCTATCCTATCCTCCGTCTGCACGAAAAGTTCAATATGCCGACCGAGGTCACAAAGCTTGAGGACGGTATCCTGCTTCTTGTCGATGTCGGCGGAAAGAATGTCTGCCTGTTTGCAGATAAGCTGATAGGCGAACAGCCCGTGGTTGTAAAACCGTTCCCGAAATACCTCAGCCAGTACAATATCAAGGCGGAGGGTCTGTCGGGCTGTACCGTAATGGGCGACGGCACTATTTCGCTCATAATAGATGTAAATAATCTTATCGGCTAAGGAAACGGAGGCTTTACTTTGTCAGAGAATTATAATGATAAATTACAGGAACTTCTGAACACGCAGAAGGCAATGGAGGACGCAAAGAAAGATCCTCAGAATACAGAAATAACTAAGGTACTGACCTTCTATATCGGCGAGCAGGTATACGGCATTGAAATACCCGATGTCATCGAAATCATAGAAGTACCGCCCATAACCGCCGTACCCGGTGTACCGTCTTATATCAAGGGCATAATCAATGTCCGCAGTAAGATCGTTCCTGTTGTGAACATAAGAAGCAGATTCGGCAAGGAAGAGATTCCTTTCAACGACCGCACCTGCATAATCATCGTTTCGACAGGTGATGTATCGGTCGGACTTATCGTTGACAGCGTTGCGGACGTTATTCCCGTAACCGAACAGCATATATCAAAGACACCGGAGCTTACCGGTGTAAACTCGAATAAATTCATCAAGTCCATTCTTGAAATGAACGATGGAATAAAACTCGTCCTTGACGTTTCAAAACTGATAGACGAACACGCAAGCGAAGAAATGAAGTAAGGCAGGTGAGCCGTAATGCTTAAAATAACAGATAATGAATTCAACCGTCTGGTATCATTCATGAGAGAGCGCTACGGCATAAACCTTTCTCACAAACGCACGCTTATCGAGGGCAGACTCGGTAATATGCTCTTTGAGCGAGGATTCAAAAACTATGACGAGTATCTTGACTGCTGTATGAATGACAGAAGCGGTAAAGAGCTTGACGGTCTGCTTATAAAGCTGACCACAAATCATACTTATTTTATGCGTGAACCGGAGCATTTTACTTACCTTACAAGCACCGTTCTTCCGTTTATAAAGCAGACCAACGCAAGAAGCAAAACAATGCGTATATGGAGCGCAGGCTGTTCAAGCGGAGAAGAAGCGTACACTACGGCTATGCACATAAGCGAATTTCTGGGCAGTGAGAAATCTTCGTGGGATACAAGGATACTCGCTACCGATATTTCGCTGAAAACGCTTGCAGGCGCTCAGAACGGCGTATATCTGGAAAGCGGACTTACGGATCTGCCACCCGGCTGGCTTGAGAAGTATTTTGACAGGATAGACAGCGAAAAATGTAAGGTAAAGCCGGCGCTTCGCAACGAAGTGATTTTCCGCACGTTCAATCTGATGGAGCCGATACCCTTTAAAAAAGCTCCGTTTGATCTGATTTTCTGCCGTAACGTAATGATTTATTTTGAAATGGAAACGAAACTGGCTTTAGTAAAGCGGTTTTACGATGTGTTAAGACCGGGCGGATACCTGTTCATCGGTCACGCAGAAAGTATTCCGAGAGATTCAACCGATTATGAATATATTAAACCTGCTATTTACCGCAGACCGCTTAAATAACGGCTTTGCACAATATGACGGCATAATGCCGCAGACGGAGGTGAGGTTTTGCCTCTACGCATACTTATAACAGGAACCAGTGCAGCTGTAAGCCAGGTCACCAAAACGATCATCGACCGCAGTCTGCATAACTGTAAATCTGAAATAGTTGACTATAAACAGCTTTCTCTTTCTGCCGAAAAAGCAGACTATGATTTTGCCGTTATAAACGATCTGATGGCGGATATATATTATCGTCTGCCGTCGGCACTGAACGATGTTCCGTCGGTGCTCATAACCAATAATGACAGAATACTGACCGACCCGAAGCGATTCGGGCTTTTTGGTGCAATCAAAAACACAAGCGGCGGTGCGGCGGGTCTTGTTGCTTTTGAAAAAGAGCTGATAGCTATCATCAATAACGGCACTCATAATACGCTCGAGCGTAAATCTGCCGATAAACCGCACTTTGATAAAATCATGCAGTCGCCGGACGGCAGCGATCCTGCTGTTCTTTTCAAAAAAACGACAGCACCGCAGAAAAGCAAGCGGAGCGATATAATCAGACCTTACAGCAACAGCGGTAAGATTGAAATGATAGCGATAGGCGCAAGCACGGGCGGTACAGACGCCATAATAGAAGTTGTGCAGGATCTTCCTGCGGATACTCCGCCTATCGTAATAGTACAGCATATGCCTGTCGGATTCACGAAAATGTACGCCGACCGCCTTGACCGCATATGCAAGATGAACGCTAAAGAAGCTGAAAACGGCGACAGGCTGCAACAGGGTCTTATAATACTCGGACACGGATCGGAACAGCTTGAGGTACACAGGGACTCAAGTGGGTTATATGTTACCTCAAAGCCCGGTGAAAAGGTTTCGGGACACTGCCCTTCTGTTGATGTTTTGTTCAGTTCTGTAGCAAAGGTTACAGGAAAAGGAACTATAGGTATAATTCTCACAGGCATGGGACGTGACGGTGCTTCAGGTCTTGCCGAAATGAGAAAATCCGGCGCATATACGATAGGTCAGGACAAAGATTCCTGCGTTGTATATGGTATGCCCTGTGTTGCTTTTGAAGAAGGCGCAGTCATAAAACAGGCTCCGCTTTCTGATATAAAGAATATTATAACAGGAATGTTATAATGGCAAATTACCGGGAATAAGGAGAGAAAAATGTCAACAGCAAAGAAAACCCTTTCTGTCATTACAGCCGTAGCAATTTTTGCAATTGCGGCTTTGATGACGATGTGTGTTACTTAGGTCGCATCAGCGGCAGAGATGAACGGTAACACAGCAACAGAGCTTGTAAGCTTCATCGGCACAGGCTGGAACTTAGGAAATTCTCTTGACGCTACAGGCGGCGGAAACAGCCTTTACAGCGAAACGTCATGGGGAAATCCGAAAACAACAAAGGCGATGATAGACGCCGTAAAAGCACAAGGCTTCAACACAGTAAGAGTACCTGTATCGTGGGGCAACCACACGACCGGCGACAACTTCACTATCGACTCTAAGTGGCTTGCAAGAGTAAAAGAAGTTGTAGACTACTGCATTGATAACGATATGTACGTTATCCTGAACATTCACCACGACACATCCACACAGTACTACTACCCTTCATCTACATATAAAACGCAGTCGGTGAAATTTGTAAAATCAATATGGACGCAGGTAGCAAAGTATTTCAAGGACTACGACCAGCATCTTGTATTTGAAACGCTCAACGAGCCAAGACTTGTCGGCACAGGCGATGAGTGGTGGTTTCCTGTAAATAATCCCAACAGTGCAGTTCGTGATTCGATCAGTGTAATAAACACACTCAATCAGACAGCGGTTGATGCTATCCGTGCGGCAGGCGGCAAAAATACCGACAGATGTATAATGGTTCCCGGATACGGTGCATCCATAGACGGCTGTACAACACCAACTTTCAAATTACCGGATGATTCTACGCCCAATCGTCTTATCGTATCGGTACACGCATATACACCTTATAATTTTGCTCTTAACGCAAACGGCACAGCTGAATTTACGAATGATCTGAAAAATGAAGTGGATTATCTGTACAGCACAATAAAATCGCATTTCATTGATGAAGGTATCCCTGCAATAATCGGTGAAACCAGTGCCTCCAACAAAAACAATGCAGCTGAACGTGTAAAGTGGGCACAGTATTATATGGGCAAATCCGCCGAATACGGCGTGCCTTGTATGCTGTGGGATAACAATGCGTTCAATGGCAGTGACAAGGGCGAATGCCACGGTCACCTCAACCGTTCAACGCTCGGCTGGTATGATAAGGCTTTTGTTGATGCTGTAATCAAGTACGGCAAGAAGGAACAGATACCCGAAAAGCTGACTCCTCCCGCAAGTGTTACCAATTGCACAGCAAGGCATACAACCACCACGGAAATTTTCATCAATTGGGATAAAGTTGAAGACGCCGATGGATATATTACCGAACAGTACAAAGGCGGTAAGTGGGTACAGATAAATGACAGTGAATATCCTGCGGTCGATTTATACAATCTGAAACCGGATACGGTTTACACTTTAAGGATAAGGGCGTATAAAACCCAAAAGGGAATCTATGCCTACAGCGATTATGTACGCTTTGCGGCAAGGACTTCCAAGCTGGTCGTTAAAAATGTTACTAACTTCAAGGTAAAATCAGCTACAACAAATTCAGTTACGTTACAGTGGGATAAATGTGAAGGTGAAGTCGGTTACTTCGTTGAACGATACAAGAACGGATCGTGGTGCAATATAGCAGAGCTTCCTGTTGACACAACAAGCTATACTGAGAAAGGCCTTATAAACGGAACGACCTACTCATTCAGAATCAGGGCATACCGATACGGTGACACAGTGTTGACCGGATTATATTCGAATGTTGCAGGTACCACTACACTTGCAAATGTTACGGGCTTTGCAAAGCAATCCTCTACAGATTCAAGCATTACTGTAAAATGGAACAGGAATTCACGCGCTACAGGATATGTGCTTGAACAGTATACAGGCGGAAAGTGGGTACAGCTTACAAAAACAGCGTCAAACACCAATACTTCGTACACTGCGAAGAACCTGAAAGCAAGCACAACTTACACATTCCGCATCAAAACGTACAAGACGGTAAACGGTAAAACCACCGAAACCGCTTATATAAGACTTGCTGCGAGAACATCCGCACCGAGCGTTACGAATGTAACAGGCTTTACAAAGGAATCTGTTACCCAAACGACCGCTACTCTGAAGTGGAACAAAAACACAACCGCTACAGGCTACATTGTCGAACAGTACAAGGGCGGCAAGTGGACTCAGATAGCAAAGACAATGAGCAACAGTACACTTACCTGCACTGCAAAAGGACTTAAGGCAAACACTACTTATACGTTCAGAATCAGAGCATATAAGACCTCCGGCAGTTCAACTAAGTACAGCAACTATGTAAGAGCGGCGGTAACTACCGCTAAGTAAAACGCATCCCCCGATTTTCAAAGTCGGGGGATTTGTATATCCGAAAATAAGAATGACCTTTGCAAAAGCAGAGGTCATTCTTATTTTCTGAGCAGTTTTTTATAGATAAATCCGGTCACAAAGCCGGGTACGATAAACAGAATTATCTGGCTTGCACAAGGAATAAGGAAATCCATAAAACCTGAGAATCCCATCTTCCTTATCTTTTTTCTGACCGCAATAAAGCTCTTTGTGTTACGCCAGTTGCGTCTGCGGTTCAGATTTCCGGCTGTTACCCTGTAGCGTACAAGAACTTCGGGAATGTTTGCAGCTACTGCACCGCCAATCAGCATACGCACCATAAAGTCATAATCTTCACAGCGTTCAAGTTCCTCGCAGTATCCGCCGATCGACTGTGCAAGCGATTTTTTATATACAAGCGTCTGGTTATTGAATGGCGCTCTGCGTTTTGCAAATTTTCTTATCGCTTCATTTTCTGTCGGCGGTCTTCTGACAGCAATATCATTACCTGTATCGCTGTCGAATTCCTGAATATAACTGCCGAGTATTGACACCTCAGGGTGTTGTGCAAGATATGTCATCTGCTTCTCCGCCCTGTTTTCAAGGCATATATCATCGGAATCCATCTTCATTATATATTCATTCTTACAAATAGCAAGCCCTGTGTTAGCACATTTTGCAGTGCCGCCGTGACTTTCAAGGCGATGTATCTTCAGCTTACCGCCGAACTTTTCGCTGTATTGCTCAAGCACTCCGTCAAGCTGTTCGTTAAGTTCACCGTCACATACAACAACTATCTCATCCGCAGGATAAGTCTGTGTATACAGGCTTTCAAGGCTCTGAGCGAAAAACTCAGGCTTTTCACCGCTGTATACTGACATAAGGACGCTGTACGGCTGTAATTCTGTTCTATTTTCCATACAAATTTGCCTCCTTTGCCTTTGTAATCGCTTACATTGATTTTATCATACCTATAATAAAAAGTCAATCAATACCCGCAATTTTTATTGTTTTTTCTCTTTGCTGTCATATTATCAGTCGAAATACAGCGCATTACGATAGTCAATTTGTCCTGTAAATGCGTCATAAATTATATTTTCGCAGTTTTTTGTACTGATAAAATACTCCGTAACGTATGCAACGGGAATGAATCTGCCGTCGGATATAAGCTGTTTTTCCGCCTGTCTGCACAGCTCATATTCCTCCTTCTCATCCTTCGCCTGTGATGCTTTTTCGAGCAGTTTCGAATAATCGCTGTTCATAGCACTGTATTTGTTCACGTTACCTGTAAAGCTGTTAAGATACGCCTCAGGGCAATTATAACTGCCGTTAAGACGTGTCAGTGCAAGCGTATAATCGCCGTTTTTCAGCTTCTCGTCATATTCGCTTTCGCTGATATACGAGATACTGCAATACATTCCGAGCTTTGCCTGCCACTGCTGTAAAATGCCCTTTACCGATTCGCCTATTTCTTCGTCACGGTTTTCTACAGCGATTATATTGACGCTGTACAAATCCGCCTTGTCAATACCGGCACACGCACTCTGGTATGCCGTATATGCCTTTATCTCATCGGGCTTTACCACTGCCTTGCCGCCCACAACATCACGATAGCTTCCGAGCGAATTTTTTACAGACGGAGGTACCGCTCCATCAGCAACGGTATATCCGAAAGGCATTTCAAGCTCTGCGGTATCGGTCGCATACAGTAAGGCGTAGCGGAGCTTGTCGCTCCTGAATATCGAATTTGATGTGTTCATTGTAATGCCGTAAACAGCGGTCGAGAATTCGTCATAGATATAATTTTTGTCAAGATAGCTCTTTGCCTTACTGCCTGAAAGAACGATGCTCTGCGATGTTCCGTCGGTGAAATCAGTAATATGATTATCTTCAATGAAGAAGTTAAGTCCGAGCGGAGTTACCTCGTCATGCTCATTATACTTGTCGCTGTAACGAAGAACGAGGTTATTGTTATTGTTGCTCCAAGCGTCATAATTCCACGTCTTAACATAAAACGGACCGTTTGACGCAGTTCGCTCTGCGTCAAGACCGTATTTGCCCTGTGCCTTGATGAAGTATTCCTCGTTGCACGGCATAGCCGCCGGCATAGCAAGAAGCATCGCAAATGACGGCTCGGTATATTGCAGTTCTATTGTAAGCGAATAATCCCCCTGCGCCGTAACTCCGAGCTGTGACAGGTCGGTGATTTCTCCGCTGTTTATCTTATCGGAATTTTTTATGCAGAAATATTCCGATGCCTTCGGCGCTCTGGTTTCCGGCAGGAATAATCTTCTGAAGCCGAAAACAAAATCGGCGGCTGTGACCTTCTTGTTGTAGCCGTTTACGTCTGTCCAGTATCTGTCCTGCTTCAGTTTGAAGTTATATGTAAGCCCGTCATCCGAAACGGTATAGCTTTCAGCCATTGCTTTTTCCGCATTGCCGTCTGCTCCAATCCTGAACAAGCCCTCGAACACCGAGCCGATTATAAGATATGATTCCCTGTCCGAAGCGTATTGAGGGTCAAGGCTTCCGGGATTCGATGATATATCATAACCGAACACATATCCCTTGCCGTCATCCTCTTTACACGAGGTGAAAAAAGCACAGCATAAGCACAGCAAAAACGCAGAAATGCGAATTGTCGTTCTTTTCTTCATCACAACTCCTTAATTACAACACTACCCGTTTCCAGTGATTTCTTGCAATCAATTATCCTCTGATTGCGGCTTCCTTTGAAATGCAGTTCAAGGCTTCTCTGGGCAAGTATAAATTTGCCGTCAACCAGTATATCCACTACCGACAGCAGATTTTTAACATCCTCGTCCGTCTTTGATTTTTCAACAAGATGTTCAAAGGTAAAACCGGTATATGCCATTATATCAAGCTTTGTGTTCTCCTTTATCCTCTTTGCAAGGTCATATAACGGTGCAGGCTGGCAGAACGGCTCTCCGCCCGAAAAAGTAACGCCCTTCAGCAGAGGATTTTCCGCAATGTGATTATATATCTTGTCGGTATCCGCAAGCCTGCCGCCGCTGAAATCGTGCGTTTCGGGATTGTGACAGCCCTCACAGTGATGCGGACAGCCCTGTGTAAATATTGTATATCTTATTCCCGGTCCGTCTACAATAGACTCGCTGACCGTACCTGCTATTCTTATAAGCATTGTATCACGTTCCTTTTTAAGTTATCCTATTTATTATAGCCTTATTCGGATAAAAAAGCAATAGATTGAAAGCGTTTCCCTGTTTTTTCAGATAAAAATAAAGTGAGCAAATACGAAATTGCCCACTTTTATTTCAATATTTCAGATATTGATTACGCAACTTTTGAATAGTCGATAACAGAAATATCCTGTAAAAGACTTTTTGCCGCTTCTACAAGTTTTTCGAGCTGTTCGGCAACTTCATCTGTGTAAAATATCTCTCCGCATTGTTCACATTCCTCGCAAGGTACATTTTTAATTATTATTACCGAATTACTGTAATTGACAACATGAGTTGTAAAGCTGTTTTTTATCATTTTGCACTTGCATAACTTACACATAATATAAGACTTTCACGCCGATTCGCCTTTACCTTGCTTCTCTCTGCACTCACTGCATATACCCTTTATGCTTATCTCGTACTCGGTAACATCAAAGTCATACTTTGTGCGTATCTTATCGTTAAGACACATCATTTCACCAAGCTCCACATCAAAGACCTTTTCACAGCAGCTGCATATCATATGAAAATGCGGATCTGTCCTGCCGTCAAAACGCACGCTTCCGTAAGAACTGCATATTTTCTTCAGTATGCCGTGTTCCGCAAGCTGATTGAGATTACGGTAAACTGTACCGAGGCTTATTTTAGGATAACTGCGTCTGGCTATATCGTAGACCTGCTCGGCGGTAGGGTGGACAGGATTTGAAACAACGATATTCATTATGCAATTTCTCTGTTGAGAATAATTCATACTGCCCTCCTGTCAGGTATAACTCTCGTTATCCGTGACCCAATGACGAACTCTCAGAGGAATACCAAGCCCATCTGCAAGCTCCTTACACTGCTCAATCTGCTCAGGCTTTATTATATCAACCACGGTAAACATAACCTCAGGCACTATAGTTTTTACCGTTGCGGCAAAATTAAGCATAGAATTGAATGACGGAAGCCCGAACTTAGGACGTGAGACCTCAAGATAGCTCTCAGGATCGGGAGCGTTAAGGCTTATGGAAATACAATCTATTATATATCTCATCTTGTATGAATCAAATGCAGGGTTGATAAAATCAACAAGTCCGTTTGTGTTGATACGAATCTTCATATCGGTAGTCTGCTTTACATACTTTGCAACCTCAAGCAGAACATCGGCACGCTCCATAGGCTCGCCGTAACCGCAGAAAACAAGCTCGTGAAGTCCTGTCTTATCAAAATCGTCAAAAGCCTTGATAATTTCTTCATAGCTCGGCTCATGCTCAAGCCACAGGCTGTCATTATCCGCAACGCTGTCGCCGTTCTTTCTTATGCAGAAAACGCACGAACACGGACATCTGTTTGTTATATTAGCATAAAGCTTACCTTCAAACTCATAGAATATCGTCATATTACACCTCCGTGGATAAACTGATAATCTTTCTCACATTAGTATAACATAACGCTGAAAATTAGTCAATAGCTAAATCGGCATTTTAATGCGAAAAATCGCCACCCGCAAAAAAATTTATATCCTGTCATATATTTCATTTGCTTTTAAAGAAGTAAATGACAAAGGGAAGTATACTCCGGAAGTCCGGCTCTCCTTCATTGTTATCAATACACGGTTACAGCAGTTGTAATAAGCACTGTCGCTATCTTTCAGACGCTCTACATAAGGAGCGGCTCCTTCCGACAGCATAGCAAGGCTTCCTGTATCTGTTTCAGCAATTTCACCGCTGAGATAGCTTTCAACATTGTACTGTGCTATTCTGGCGTCGGGGTCGCAGAAGCACAGCACACCAAGCATTACGGTAAAGGATATGAAAAGCGTTGCCACTGTTTTCATACCGGGGAATATCTCGTGCAATATAAGCACAAGGAAAACTATGCCGAGAAGTATCATAAACCACGATGTATAGAATCTAAGCCCGGTAAGCCCATATTCGCCGATATACATTATCATCTTTGACATTGCACTGCAGATAAGCAGTATCGTAATCAGGCTGAAAACCGCCGAATATATTCTTACGGCAACGGGCTTTCTGCCGTTTTCGTTTCTCTTTGCAAGAACACCGGCAAGAAATATCACCATAAGGTCAAGTACTGCCACTCCGCACAGCTCGAAAAAGCCTTGTCTTGCATATCCGCTGTAGCTGTAGCCATCGGGAAGAACTCCGCCGAATGCACTCAGATAATACGGCAGCTGGCAGGCGAAGAACAGAAGATAGATAAGTATAAGCGGCGTCAGCGCAGAACATATTGCGACAGCAGGCACCTTTGCCGCTCTCCCTGTGTCGCCTGTCATTTTACGCTTTCTGCCTTTAGCACCGCTCATTGCTCCGAACAGCAGGAATGACAGCGGTATGCTTACCGCAAGAATTATTACGTTGCTGAAAAAGTTGTCGAAAAATCCGCCTGTTATACCTGATAATAATCTTCCGAAATTATCATCGGCGCTCGAAAGTGCCGTACACGCTATAATCACGGCAGGAATTGAGCAAAGCACTCCGAGCAGAATATATAACGCTGTTTTGCTTTTTTCTCCTTTTTCCTTATTTGCAAAAGGAACAGCCATGCACTTTGGTGCTGTGGAAAAGTTTGCAAACGGCAATGCGAATACAGCCTCGCATATTTCCCTTAAGAATCCGTCTGAAAACAGCGGTTTTGATGTTATAAAGCTGTAAGCGAAGTAACAGAGCAGTATTGCGGCATATACCCACGACAAAAATCGTACAAGCCCTGTCGATGAAAACACAGGAACGGCACAGAACAGTATCACACAGCCGAAAATCGCCCATTGTGAAGCGGTCGGCTTTTTGCCGATATATATCACTGCCATAACCGCAAGGGTCGCCACTATAACGTGATACCAGCCCGACGCTATAACCTCTGCAAACGGGAATATTTCTCCCTCGGTAAAGAACAGCTTCAGTGTTATAAAGCCGATTATAACAGTCATCACAGCGAATATGAAGTCACGGATGCCGTATACTTTCTTCGCTTCGGGCGGACCTTGCAGCTGCCTTTGAGACTGTACAAACTGCCCGTCTGCTCTGCCGTATACATTCACCGGCGGAACGTTACCGCACTGCTCCGCATTTTCCGCATAATTATAGTATTCATTCATCTTCTCCACCGCCTTTATAGCACAGAATATCTCCGGGCTGACACTGCAGCACCTCGCATATCTTTTCAAGCGTTGAAAATCTTATTGCCTTTGCCTTGCCCGTTTTCAGCACCGACAGATTTGCAGGCGTTATGCCTATTGCGGCGGCAAGCTCGTTGGATGAGATTTTCCGCTTTGCCATCATTACATCAAGATTTATTTCAATTGCCATATCAGTACCTCACAGCTCATATAGTAAAGTCGTTCTCTTCCTTTAATATAATTGCCTGTTCAAAGACGTTCTTTATAACACGCAGTATCAGTCCGAAAAATGCCGCCGCTATAACCACAAGCCACGCAAACGGTCTTATAAAACTGAAATAGATAAAGATAACGCTTACGGCAAAACAGCAATACGATATAAGCCGTAGTATTTTCACGTTGGCGGGTATGAACACCTTGTCGTGCCTTATGTTTGACAGCAGACGGTCAAGCGCCGTAACTATCACAAGTGCTACCGCCGCCGCAAGATAAAGAGTGATTATCATAGGCAGATACACCGACCTTCCTGTCAGTGCGATGATACCGTTATCATAGACACGGACAATTAAAGGTGCAAATATACAGCAGACGATTATAAGCACGAATACCGCCTTTACAAGTATTGAGGTTGTCATTACAGAATAATTTTGTTTTTTCATAATACCGCCCTTTCCTGACGCATTTATCGTTTTTTGTTATCTGTATTTTATCACACGGATTCCCGTTTGTCAATAGATTTTTATCGTTTTTCGATAATTTTTTATTGTAAAATAAAAAAGAGCAGGTAGATTTACCTACTCTTTGGGCTGCCAATTATATCTTTTCCTCGCTGTACGCTTTTTTACCGAGTATAAGTGTACAGGTATACTCTCCGTTCTTTTCCGACTTCTCAAACCTTCCCGAATAGATCTGCGCTATATCACCGAGTATCTGCTGTCCGTAGCCGTGAAGCGAGGAATCGTCCTCTCTTGAGATCTCAACACCCGATACATAATTTCGGACGGTTATATAAACGCTTACCGAATCGCTCACCGCATCGACATTGATGATTTTCCTGTCGCTGTCTTTTTCCGTGAAGCCACGCTCCGCTCGGATAGCGTTGTCGATCATATTTGCAAACGCACTGCAAAGATGATGCTGTGTTATTCCGGCGGAATCGGGAATGTCTATCTTTGTTACAAGCCGTATGCCGTACTTTTCAGCCTCTTTGTTCTTCTCGGATATTACCGCATTTACTACCGGTATTGAGCAATACTGATATTCCTGCGTATTTCTCACAGTATTTTCAAGCTCGCCTATCAGCTCCTCCGCCTGCTCTATATATCTGCTGTGTACCATACTTTTTATGCTTGCAAGCTGATTGTTTATATCGTGACGTATCTTAGCCACCTCGTAACGCTTTTCCTCTATCTGCTTAAAGTGCTGTTCTTCAAGCTGGCGGGCATATTTCAGTGAGTTTACCTCAAGCTCAAGTGCGTTCTTCTTTTCAATATCCGAAATAAAGAACATATATATAAGGTCGGCAATCGCAAAAATCACAAGACCTATTGTTGTGACAAGCAATATATCGACTTTAAGTATATTCATATACACCTGCGAAAAGCTTGATACGATTGCTGTGATAACAAGCACCTGCGCTACAGGAAAAGCTATAAGGCTCATACGGAGCTTTGATTGTTTCTTTCCGGCTATCTTGTTCCATACAGCAGCAAGCAGGTATTTAAGCGGTAACGAAAGCGTCGTAAAAAGCACGGAGCCAACTACTCTTTCGCTTGTATATACATCTGTAGTAATACCGTTATTTGTAATAAAAATCCCGAAAAAGCTCAGGAATATTATAAATTCCAGCAGCATATTGATAACCATATCAAAGCCGTTGAAAATAATCGCTTTAACTATACCGCTTTTTGACATCAGCCACATCATGACTATCTGCAGTGCAAGCAGGACAAACGTCTTTGCAGGGACATATAAGCCGAAAAATATCTGTGGAACGAGATGAGCGAAGGAAAGCCCTGTAAAAGCAATATAATATACTTTCTGCGACACTTTCAGTTCAAAGCATCGTGAAAACGCCCATGCGGTAAAAATCATCTGCGGTACCGAAGAAAAAAGATACAGCCACGCATATACATTATCAATATTAACAATTTTCATATTACTTTTTGCAACCTTTATATATTTTCTGTCTGACGTTCCTTCATCTGCATAACGAGCGTACAGGTATATTCGCCGTTCTTTTCCGTTGCATCAAACGTACCCGAATATATTTCGGCAATATCGCCCAGTATTTTTTGTCCGTAGCCGTGAAGTGAGGAATCGTCCTCTCTTGAAATCTCAACACCCGATACATAATTTCTGACGGTTATATAAACGCTTACCGAATCGCTCACCGCATTGACATTAATGATTTTCCTGTCGCTGTCTTTTTCCGTGAAGCCACGCTCTGCACGGATAGCGTTGTCGATCATATTTGCAAACGCACTGCAAAGATGATGCTGTGTTATTCCGGCGGAATCGGGAATGTCTATCTTTGTTACAAGCCGTATGCCGTACTTTTCAGCCTCTTTGTTCTTCTCGGATATCACCGCATTTACTACAGGTATCGAGCAATACCGGTATTCCTGCGTCCTGCTCACAGTATTTTCAAGCTCGCCTATCAGTTCCTCCGCCTGTTATATATGTCTGCTATGCACCATACTTTTTATGCTTGCAAGCTGATTGTTTATATCGTGACGTATCTTCTCCACCTCATAACGCTTTTCCTCTATCTGCTTAAAGTGCTGTTCTTCAAGCTGACGGGCATATTTCAGCGAGCTTACCTCACGTTCAAGCACAGCCTTTTTCTCAATATCGGATATAAAATACATATAGACAATGTCCGCAACGATAAACGTTATGAACGAAACCGTCAGAATAACATTGGACTTTTGCTCCGCTCCCTGATAATTACTGTGCGTCTGATTGAGATGATCGGCTACAACTCCTATTATCGCAAGCATCTCGGCAAACGGAAAAAGTATAAGGCTCAGATTTAGCTTTGAGGTTATTCTTTTATTTACTATCCTGTTCCAAAGCAATGCATAAAGATATTTGAAAGGAATACAGATAACCGCAAATACAATCGCACTTACCATTCTGCTGAACGTGTAAAATTCGCTGACATCATAAAAATCATTCATTCCGAGCAAGTTCAACAAGCCCAGCAGCAAAAGCTCAAGTCCTACGTTTATCAGCATATCGAAGCAACAGAAAATGAACGATTTGACAAAATTCGACTCCGACAACAGCTTGAGTACAAGAAACACAACGAAAAACAATACTATCGACTTTATAGGTGCATAAAAATTGAAAAATACAGACGGCACCAGTATCACCGCAGTAGCCATAATCATTATCGCCATATAAACAGGCTTCGTCGCCTTGACCTTAAAACACAGCGAATATGACCACCCTGTAATAATCCCGTGCGTGAAATAAGCAATCAGCGTACCCCACGCAAAAATATTTTCCGTGTTTATCAAATCCATTTTTATCCCCCAAAAAGCTCTTACGGATAATCAGGCAAAATCCTCTGTCTGACGTTCCTTCATCTGCATAACAAGCGTACAGGTATATTCGCCGTTCTTTTCCGACTTTTCAAACCTTCCCGAATAAATCTGCGCTATATCACCGAGTATCTGCTGTCCGTAGCCGTGAAGCGAGGAATCGTCCTCTCTTGAAATCTCAACACCCGATACATAATTTCTGACGGTTATATACACGCTTACCGAATCGCTCACCGCATCGACATTGATGATTTTCTTGTCGCTGTCTTTTTCCGTGAAGCCACGCTCCGCACGGATAGCGTTGTCGATCATATTTGCAAACGCACTGCATAGATGATTCTGAGAAATATTTTTTGTATCGTAAAGATCAATTTTCGTTTCGAGCCTTATACCGTACTTTTGCGTTTCACAGGCTTTTTCTTCCAGCACGGCATTTACTACCGGTATAGAGCATAGCTGTGCTTCTTTTGTTCTTGCAACTCTTGTTTCCAGTGTGCCCAGCATTTCGTCCGCCTGCTCTATATGTCCGTCCCTCATCATACTTCTTATCGCAATAAGCTGATTGTTTATATCGTGACGTATCTTCGCCACCTCATAACGCTTTTCCTCTATCTGCTTAAAGTGCTGTTCTTCAAGCTGACGGGCATATTTCAGCGAGCTTACCTCACGTTCAAGCGCTGCCTTTTTCTCAAGATCGGCCATAAAATAAAGATACACTATATCTGCGACAAGAAACGTAAGGAACGAAATCGTCAGCACCAGTGTCGAATTTGCCTGAACCATAGGGTGCTGCTTTGCATCGGCATTGCCTGCGTGATCTGCGACCATACCGACCATTGCAAAGGTCTGTGCCGCAGGAAATAATATCAGACTTAAATTGAGCCTTGAGGACGTACTTTTATTTACTATACTGTTCCACAGCAGTGCTATGAGATATTTGAACGGTATACAAATCACTGTAAACATAAGCGACGATATCATACGGTTGAATGTATAGACATCGTTTACATCCTGAAAATCGTTGATACCGATTAATGTAACCGTCATCATCAGCAGCATTTCAAGCGTAATATTTACAAGCATATCAAGGCAGAGAAAGATAAACGGCTTAACAAAATCGGATTCAGACGACAGCTTGAACACAACAAACACAAGAATAAACAAAACCGCCGCCTTTATCGGAAAATAAATCTGAAAAAAGGTCGGCGGTACGATTGCAATGCAGGAAACAAGGATAATCAATGCCGTAAACAAGACCTTAGAAATTCTGATTTTGAAGCACTGCGAAAATGTCCATCCCGTAATAATGACCTGCGATATTGAAGATACAAGTATCACCCATGCGTATATATTGTCAACATTGATTATTTTCATGTTTTTCCCGTCCGTTTTATTTCTGAAGATGGTTTCTGTATGCTTCTATGAATTCGGTCTTTTTGGAGCGTGACACGGAAATGTCCGGCTTTCCTTCTATAAGAATATAATCGCCCGTGAAGCCTTTGATTTTATTGAGATTAACAAAATAGCTCTTGTGACATCTGACAAAAAACGACGGAAGCTGCTCGATAAGGTCATCCAGCTTTCCCTGTGTCGTATACTCTTTTGTGCGGGTAATGTAATTGAGATTGTGACCGGCAGATTCAATGTACAAAATATCATCCGCTTTCAATGTCACATATTCATACTTTCCGGTTCTAACGGTTACTTCCGCCTTTTTGTTTCTTATAAGCATCTCTGCTTTAGCAAAGACCCTGAGCATAGTTTCCCTGTCGATAGGCTTTTTCAGAAACCCTGCAACATTCTCTTTTTGCATAAAAATATCTTCTATGTATTTTTCGGTATAAGCAGTGACTATCACTATCTGGGTATAACCTGATTTCTTCGTGATACAATCCAGATAATCAAGTCCGTTGCCCTCACTGCCGAACTCTATATCAAGCATAACAATATCAGCGACATCATCAGAGCCGATGTATTCATTCGGATACTGCATAAAAGTGAAATCATTTTCACAAAATACATCTTTGAAATTATCTTTGAAACTGTTCAGGTATTCTTCGTTATCATCTATATAGCAAATTCTCATATTATACACCTCATTTTGTATTATATCATTTTAATCTGTATGATGCAAGTAAAAAAATGTTAATATCTCACCAAATAGCTACATTCAAAAAGTAAAAATCGAAAGATAGGTGAATAGTAAGTGCCTTACCGCTATAATATGATTAAGTCAGCTTAAACTAACACTATTCGGAAAATAAAATAAAAATCTGTTGCTGTATTCATATATGTTTCCATATCAAAATAGCCCTATGTATATTTATTGCATATTTTGAGAATATTATCAGACGGTTGTATCAAATATACTTGTATGTATACCGGTCGTTATGTTGAATGATAATTATATGCGTTGGAGTATGGCGAATAAAAAACAAGCCGTATTTCTACGACTTGTAAAATCTACGCAGTCAGAAAGATAAGGCGATGGCACTGAGGCTGAATCGTTAAAATGAAAATCGGAGCGTACCTGATTTTTACTCTGCACTGCGGCAATGATTTCTGTAATATATCGGTGTAACGCCGTACAGCTTTTTGAATCTGCGGCAGAAATAGCCGATGTTCTCAAATCCTGTTTCATGCGCTATGGTGCAAACGCTGTTTTCGGTATCAACAAGGAGCTTTGATGCACATTTCAGTCTGTATTCTACAACGTAATTTATCGGCGATGTATGCAGATATGTCCTGAAAATATTGAGAACACTGCTTTTGCTTATAAGAACCGTTCGGGCAATATCGTCCAGTGTTATCTGACCGCTGTAATTATCGTGAATATACTGCATCATTATCTGAAGCTTAGCCTGCGTCTGTGCGGAATGCACGGACATAGAACCGCAATCTGTTATCAGTATGCTTTCATATAAAAGACGCCATAGTTTCAGCAGCAGCTCTGCTGTTTTCATTTCAGACGCTGTGCCTGAACCCTGCACGGCAAATATCGACCTCATTGTTTCTATAATGCTGCGGTGCGCTGTTTCTTCGGCGGAAAAAATCACACATTCAGTAGTTGATTCGATTATCGGTCTGATGTATCTGCTGTATATCAGACTGCCCTGCGGCGCAAGCAGAACAGGTGAAAAAACAATGTTAGGAATGATGGCGCTGTCCGTGGCTTCAAACCTGTGTATCACCTGAGAGTTTATAAAGATTCCATCGCCGGAGCTGAGAACATACCTGTTTCCGCCCACCAGAAAATCAGCCATGCCCTGCTGTACATAAACAAATTCGACCTCCGGGTGCCAGTGCCAGTCGATACAGTGAAAGTCGAAATCCCAGATGTCCTCATAATAGTAGCAGAAGGGATATTCTTCGCTGCCGTGACTTGCAGTTTCACGTAATGTTTCATCCGTTATTATCCTGTCCTTTTTGATTTCATCACTCATATTCTCACCTGATTTACGATATTGTGTAATAAAAATGTGATTTTGTGCATTGAAATGTTATGATGTTTGCTATATAATCTGATTATATCAATCGTCAAGGAGTTTGTCAATATGGCTGTGAATTACAGAAAAACACTTATATCCTGCTATCTTGGATTCATCACGCAGGCAATAGCGGCTAATTTCGCTCCGCTTCTATTTCTCACATTTCACAACGGCTATGGTATCCCGCTTGGAAAAATCGCCCTTATCTCGTCGGTATTTTTTGTTACTCAGCTTATCATAGATGTGCTGTGCGCACGTTTCGCCGACAAAATCGGCTATCGGAAATGCGTTATCGGTTCGCAGGCTTTTTCGGCACTGGGACTTATCGGACTTGCCTTTTTGCCTGAACTGCTCCCCGACCCGTTCACAGGAATAATCGTAAGCACAATCATATATGCAATGGGAAGCGGTCTTACCGAGGTGCTTGTAAGTCCGATAGTTGAAGCCTGCCCGTTTGAGCATAAAGAAGCCGCAATGAGTCTGCTGCATTCATTCTACTGCTGGGGTTCGGTCGGAGTCATACTCATTTCAACACTGTTTTTTACTGTTTTCGGCATAGAAAACTGGAAGTGGCTCTCTTGTATCTGGGCGATAATTCCACTTGTGAACATATACAGTTTTTCAGTATGTCCCATTGAACATCCTGTCGAGGACGGCAAAGGTATGCGTATCCGTGACCTGCTCAGAGTACCGCTGTTCTGGCTTGCAATACTGCTTATGGTATGTGCCGGAGCCTCGGAGCTTTCAATGGCGCAGTGGGCGTCGGCATTTGCAGAATCCGCTCTCGGACTGACTAAGTCAGTCGGAGATATAGCAGGACCATGTATGTTTGCAGTGACGATGGGCATAAGCCGTACGCTCTACGGAAAGTACGGCGAAAAGCTCGATCTTATGAAATTCATGATAGGCTCGGCAATGCTGTGTCTGATCTGTTATATCACCGCCTCCCTGTCGGGAATACCTGTAATCGGTCTTCTCGGCTGCATAATGTGCGGATTCTCGGTAGGTATCATGTGGCCGGGATCTATTAGCATCTGCTCAGGCAAAATATCCACCGGCGGTACTGCAATGTTTGCACTTCTCGCCATGGCGGGCGACCTCGGCGGAGCACTCGGTCCTGCTATTGTAGGAAATATCACCCAGAATGCAGGTAATGATATGCAGAAAGGTATGCTTTCGGGGTGTGCATTTCCCTTGATACTTATGGTATCGCTCCTGCTGCTGAACAGAGCCGGACGTAAAAATAACTGATCGTATCCGGCAGGTTTATGCAAAGCTACAATAGAAAAAAGGCACCATGTATCAAAACGTGATGCCTTTTTGTTTTTCATACGATGCCGGCGGTCAATTTACGAATTTCATAGAACCTGTTCTGCATTCCTGAACTGCGACGGGGTAATACTCTCGAACCTTTTAAAAATCTTGCAAAAATAACTGCTGTCACAGAAGCCTGTTTCTTCAGCTATCTGCTCGACCGTTTTCCGTGTTTCCGCCAGAAGCATTTTGGCTGCTTGTATCTTACGCTTTGTGATGTATTCCATCGGTCGACAGTTCAGGGTCTGTCTGAATAATCTGCACAGATGCTGCGAAGAAACGCCTGCTGCTTTACTTATGGATTCAAGGCCGGGCTGTTTCATATAATTCTCGTCAATATAAGCGATTGCCTTCGTTACCGCAGGGGTGATTTGTACACTGCCTTTTCCTTTCGTTGCAAGACGGCTAAATTCAATAAAAAAGCTGTACAGATAGCCCGATGCTCTGAAATTTCCGTCAACCTTGTCAGAGAGAAGTGCCTCGTGCATACATCTGAAACAGTGGTCAAGATATGTAATTTCTTCCTTTGGAAGAGAAAAGATTTTCGGCTTGTCGAAGCCGAGTACTTTAAGCATATCGGTGCAGGATTTTCCTGACGGTTTTATCCAATGCGTATCCCAGGATTCGTCCGTTGAATAATACTCATGCGGACAACCGGCAGGAATAAAGAATGCGGTGTACGGATTTATTATATGTTTCTCTCCGTTCATTATAAGTATGCCGCTGCCTTTTGTACAATAAAGAGCCTTGGCGTAATTGTCACCATTGCCGCAGATTACATGATACTGCCATTCGTTCAGCCCTACGCTCACCAAAAAGACGGGAAGACTGCCTTCTTTACTGATTATCGGATAATCGTAGAATTTCAAAATTAATTCACCGCCTGTGCTAAAATCGTTATATCTTAATAATATCATTCATTGACTTGTTTGTCAATAAGCGTTATAATCTGTTAAAATACGAAGGGGTGATTTTTTTGAGAACAGTCAGGGAATTAAACGATTTCTGGAGATTCACAAAGCTTCCGGCAGGAATGAATATATCGAAAGATTATGCTATCTCTCCCGAATATGAAGATACATCATGGCAGCCTGTTGAACTTCCGCATACATACAATTCCGAAGACAGCGCAGGCAGAATGGCAGCTGCAGACGGTGGGGACTACTACCGTGGAACTGTATGCTACCGCAGAAACCTTGCGCTGAGTTTTGAAGAATGCAGCGGAAAAGAACTCTATCTGGAATTTGAAGGTGCTAATACTGTTGCGGAAGTCTATATCAACGGCAGGTTTGCAGGAGAACACAGCGGAGGGTATTCAGCATTCAGATTTGATATTACGGACTATATATACCCGGACAAAGACAATCTGATAGCTGTTATCGTATCGAATGCTCCCACCGATTATATTGCACCGATAACCGACAATGGCGATTTCACAAAAATGGGCGGCTTGTACAGGGGTGTAAAGCTTATTGCAGTCGAGCCTGTTCATATTGCTCTGAACGACAGCGGCTCCTGCGGAGTATATATAACCCCACGCAATATTTCAGAAACATCTGCGGATATAGGCATACTTGTCAAGCTGGATAAAGCAGAAACCGCAGAGGCTAAAGCTGTGATATATGATCCGCAGGGAAAGCCTGTAACAGAGTTTTTCGGCAGAGCGGACAAAGACAGAATAACGCTTTCGGGAAAAATCAACCGCCCGAAACTCTGGGATGGAGTAAACTCTCCCGCTCTTTATCGTGCGGAGATAACCTTATTCTGCAACGGGAAACCCGTCGATAGCATTGAACAGGAATTCGGAATACGCTCGTACCGCATAGATGCCGATAACGGCTTTTTCCTCAACGGCAAGCCATATCCGCTCCATGGGGTGAACTACCACCAGGACAGTTACGAATCCGGCTGGGCAATGACTGACGCTCAGCGTGAGCGGGATTATCATATCATTCGTGACATGGGCTGTACCGCTGTAAGAATGGCTCACTACCAGCATTGTGACCACGAATATTCATTATGCGACAGGCTGGGTCTGTGCGTATGGACGGAGATAGGCATAATCAATAAAATGTCTGCCGATGAAAGCGAAGCTCATGTCCTTTCAGACGGCTTTGGAGATAACGCAAAACAGCAGCTTCGTGAGCTTATCAGGCAAAATTACAATCATCCGTCAGTTATTGTCTGGGGATTGTCCAACGAACTTCACCAGATGACCGATGAAATATTCGGGCTTTACAGCGAGCTTTATGAAATTGCCTGCAAAGAGGATGATACAAGGCTGAAAACCTTTGCAGACAATCAGTTTTACGGCAGATTTCTGGAGCTTCCTGCCGATGTGGTCGGGTATAACCGTTATTTTGGCTGGTATAAGGATGCCGGCAGTGCGGAGAATTTCGGCGAATGGCTAGACCTATACCATAACGAAAAGGAAAAGCGCCCTGTCTGCCTTTCCGAATACGGCGGCGGTGGGGCAATTTCGCAGCACAAGGACAATGTGAATTGGGAAAGCGATATAGACCCTGTCGGAGTACGGCATTATGAGAACTATCAGTCGCAGCTGCACGAGATATTGTGGAAACAATTCTCGGTCAGAAAGTACCTGTGGGCTGAATTTATATGGTGTATGTTCGATTTTGCGTCCTACGGGCGAACAGAGGGAGATACAAAGTCGCTCAACGACAAGGGACTTTGCACAAGGGAGCGTATTCCAAAGGACGTATATTTCTTTTACAGGTCCGTATGGAGCAGCGAAAAAACCGTTTATATAACTGAACGCAGGCATGAATTCAGGGCTTGTGATGTGCCTTTTGTAAAGGTATATTCAAATGCTGACGCAGTGGAGCTTTGTATAAATGATGTTTCGCACGGCAGGATATCACGGTGCGAACTTCCCGATGACGAGAGCACTGTTTTCGTGTGGGAAAATATAAAGATAAAACCCGGCACGAAGAACAAAATATGTGCGAAAGCATATTTCAGCGACGGAACATCAAGAACCGACTATGCATTCTGGACAGGTAAATAAACGTGTCAGTATGTTTTATTCATCATAATAGAGGTCAATTATGAACGTTGTTATTCTGATGCTCGCTGTGACTGCCTGCTATACAATATGCTCGCTGAATGATAAATACGCCGCTGCCAAAGCCAACTTCTCCGGCGATGAATTTACATTCCTGATGTGCTCGTCGATGTCGGTGTTCCTTGCTTTAAGTCTGCCGTTTCAGAATTTAAGTTTCAGCTTGACTTGGCAATCATTTTTAGCGGTATTACTGGTTGCAATGTGCAAAATGCTTGAATTCCAGATGAGCGCACGGGTGCTGAAACAGCTTTCCGCTTTTGAACTGAAAGCGTGGCTCGGGATAACCCTGTTTGCGTCTTATTTCACTGATATTCTTTTCGGGTCTGAACTCAATATTATCAAACTGATTTGTATATTTGCAACAGCCGCAGGCCTTGTATTTATTGCAAGGTCATCCAAAGGCGGCATAAACTATAAACATATAATTCTGCCGTTGGTGCTGTATCTTGTTTCAAAATATGGGTATGGGCTTATTATAAGGAGTTTTTCTCCGTATGCTTCATCAACAATGCAGCTTCTTCCGACTATGGTGATAATTTCGCTGATAATGCTGCCGAGAGTTCATATCAGGGAGCTTATTAAGAATAATCGAAGCGGCGTTGTTAAGGTAGTGCTTGCCAGAATTCCCAATACGCTCGGAATGCTGCTTGAAAATGCGGTTATATCTATAAGCCTTGCAAATTACTCATTCATTCAGCCGATGATTCTTGTAACGCTTTTCGTGATAGGTCTGATCCGCAGAGAAAAGCGTTCACGGCTCAATTTAATCGGAAGTATTATCTGCATCGTGGGTATAGTGGCTTTTCAGTTGGCGTAAATCTTAAACATTCTGCATCAAACTTACTTCTGAAAAGCTTTGATACTTATCACCCCAACTTTATATATTGTTAGTGGCTAAATTTCACAGTTCTGAACCACAGATTGAATTTTAATATATGCAGATGTTGCTGTAATGGGTTAAAAGTAGATTTTTATGGAGGCGGCACTAAGGTTAGAACAGTAAAATAACAGAGCCGCAGGACTGCTCAAATTTTAATGAGCAAGCCTTGCGGCTTATTGCTAATTTTATGAATAATTAAAAAGTGCACACCCCCTTGCCGAAAATGCACACACTTACGACCTTTCGTTAAATAGTATAAAGGCAGAGCCTTCTTTCGTTAAATTGTGTTGATAAATCCCATTAAACAAGGATTTTCGGATAAAGAAACCGGACACCAATCAAGATACGCATTGTATCAAAATTGGTGTCCGGTTATGCGTCTGCCGGGAATAAAAGATCGGGTGTTGCCATAATGTTATCCTCTTTTCGTGGAGCGTTGCCTGATAATTCGATTGTATCTGCTGTTTCCATTCTATCACAGTAATAAATTGTGTTAAGGATTATGCATTTTAACAAAGTATATTGCGTAAGAACCGCAACTCAAATTCTCGTAAATCGCCGTTTTCTGTTCTTGATTTTCTATAATAAATATGCGCTATGTGTCCACATTACATTTGGTTTAATCCTTGACAACGCAAGAAATTGATGGTAAAATTTTGTCAAAGTAATATGTATTCGAGGATAAACATGGAGATAGCAATTTGTGATGACGATGAGCTTTTCAACGAAATAATGAGCGAAAAGCTTTCGACAGTACTGAATAAAAACCAAATTAAATATAATATTACACCGTTTTTTAACGGCTCTGAGTTAATCACTGCGTTAAATGATCCATTAAACCGTTTTGACGTTGTTTTTCTTGATGTTGATATGCCCGGAGTAAACGGTGAAAATGTTGCACAGCATATCAACTCTTCAAAAGCGTCAATCCCTGTCATTTTTGTTACTAATCATGACGACTTTGTGTTTTCATCGTTTAAATACAGGCCGTTCGGATTCTTAAGAAAAAGCCATGTTGACAGCGAACTTGAAGAAGCTGTTATCCGCCTTGATAATTATCTTTCCAAATCAGGGCAATGCTACACTTTTACCTTTCAGGGTAAACTGATTTCTCTGCCGTATAACAAAATAAAGTATATTGAAGCATACGGGCACGAGGTCGTTATACATACAACCGATACCGATATTCGAACGACCAGATCGTTATCGGAAACAGAAAAAGCCTTATCGGCTTATGGATTTATCCGCATACATAAATCATTCATTGTAAATACACGCTTCATTTTTTCGGTAGAACGCAATAATATTATCCTTACCGATAACAACTCGCTCCCTGTCAGCAGAACAAAAACCGAAGAAATCAAGCAGGCTATGATAAAATTTGCGAGGGATTAGTATGGGACTACTTTCAACCGTTACAGAAATTATTGCAACAATCTGCGAAAATGTTATTATCCTGTGGTTCCTTACATCTTTTTTCGGTGCAAAATATACAGGCATAAAGAAATATTCGGCATTTGTTGCCACAGTCGTAATTACAACAGCATTCACATCATTTCTTTCAAACATACTGCCTGATAAGTTTCTTCTGTGCACAGCAGGATTTATAATTTTGCTTATACTATATTGCCGCTTGTTTCTGCACGGTACACTTCTTTGTCATATTCTGTTATCGGTAATAGCCGAAACCTCACTCATGCTAGTTGCAATAAGTATTTACACCCTGTCGGGAAATTTTATGTCGCAATCCCCGGCGGAAGCTGTCGGCGACAGCAGCAGTTCTCAGCGCATTGTAATTCTTATTATATCAAAAGTCGTTCTGTTCGGTTTACTCGGATTGATACTGCGTCTCACCCGTAAGAACAAAACCGAACTGCATAGCAACGAATGGATTGCATTCAGTGCCGTTTTTGCCGCTACACTGCTCAGTGGTATATGTATTTACAAAATTGAACTTGGAATTAAATTAGGAAGCGCAAATAAGATACTCTTTTTCACACTGACAGTGGCGGGACTTATTATAATAAACATAATATCATTCTATATGCTGGTAAGAATTTCTCGCGAGCATAAAGAAAACATCAAAAAAATCCATGCTACTCGTTCAGATTAATGAGCAGGCTAACCATCTTGATGAAATGCGCAGAATGTATAATGAACTGCGTAAGATACGCCACGACATCAAAGGTCAGTTAGGCACGGTCAGCGAACTTATCAGAAGCGGTAAGAGCGAGCAGGCTTTATCTTTCCTTGAAAATGCAGGCATTTCTCAGGCGGATATAAATATACCCGTACACACCGATAACGAAATGCTCAACGCCATACTTGTTTTTTTGAACAGCAAATGCTCTGCTTCCGGCATAACGCTCAGGACGAATGTGATGTCATCGGATATAAGTCGCTTTTCAGCGGCTGATATAAGCGTTATTCTTACCAATCTCACCACAAATGCGATAGAAGGGAGTGTCCGATCACACGGTGAAGAAATATTGCTCGAACTGTCCGTACAGTGCAATTATTATTTTATCAGAGTTGCAAATCAGATCGAAAAATCCGTCCTCGAAAGCAACCCAATGCTCATAACCACAAAGAAAGACAAAACAGCTCACGGTTTTGGTGTGGCAAGCGTAAAAATGCTTGCCGAAAAATATGACGGCATGACATCTTTCTATGAAAAGAACGGACAGTTTATAGCAGATGTCTGGTTGAAATTATCAGATTTATAAATTGACACTTTGACAAGTGAATAGCTTATTTTATCCCCGAAAAGCATAATTTCGGGGAATTTTTGTTGCAATTTTTGCATTTCAGGAAGAAAAACATACAGTTTGGGAAAAAGCCATTGATTATCATTGGGTATTTTGTATAATTATGCTGTAAAGGGATTATTTTTAACAATTTCTTTTTATTTTGAAAGGAGCAATATGACAAACACTAATATAATCACAACGAATAATCTCTGTAAAAATTACGGAGTAGGCGACAACGCCGTGCGGGCACTCAAAAATTGCAACATAGAAATACATACCGGAGAATCTGTGGCTGTAACAGGCGCTTCAGGCTCAGGAAAAAGTACATTTTTGACATTGGTAGGCGGCATCACAACAGCCTCCAACGGAGAAATCGTAATAAACGGCAAAAATATCACTTCAATGAGCGAAAAGGAACTGGCTAAGTTCAGACTTGAAAACATCGGCTTTGTTTTTCAGGCATACAACCTCATTCCCGAAATGACAGCATATCAGAATATTATTCTGCCATTGAAGCTGGCACATAAGAAAATTGATAAGAAATATTTGTCGGATATTTGCAATAAGCTTTCAATTTCCGACAGGTTATCGCATCTGCCATCCGAGCTTTCAGGTGGGCAACAGCAAAGAGTGGCGATAGCCAGAGCACTTATTACAAAGCCGTCTATATTGCTTTGCGATGAGCCTACAGGTAATCTCGACAAAAAATCGAGCGAAGATGTACTTGATCTGCTCACTCAGCTTTGCGCAGACAACGGATGTACACTTATACTGGTTACCCATGATAAATCTGTCGCAGACAGAATGGGACGTATAATAACTATCAGCGATGGCGAAATATTGGAGGACTGAATGGCATCATTATATATAGCTTTTAATTATATACGCCGTCATTTGCCAAAATTTCTTCTGATTTGCTTTTGTTGCTCTATACTGATTTCATCGGCGGTTATGATTCCGATAAACAGTAGCATTTCAAATTTCGGAGGATTTTTACAGGCAAACAGCTCAAAAAGCAATTACAGCAGACTGTTTTTCAACACAGGAGAAGATGTAGACTACTCTTCCCTTGCCGAGCGGTATTGCGGTTTAATTGGCATAACAGGATATACAAATTTACAGAACCATGAATACTGCATAGGATATGCAGATGAGATTGCTCGTGATTCTCTCAGCGTGAAACTTATAAACGGAAAGCTACCCGAAAATAAAAATGAAATTGCCGTTACTGACAGTATGCTTGAAATATTGAACGTAAATATCGGCGATACAGTCACTCTTGATATGACTTCCGAAAGCCTGGAACAGCGCGAATTTGTGATAACAGGTACTGTCAACGATTATTACAGCCTGTTCACAAACGGAGAACATCAACTTGTTGCCGGTGACAACAGCGGATTTGCAAGAGCTTTTCCTCGTATCCTATGCGGAAAACAAAATGATTATCTGCAAAAAAACATAGTATCGAACGCTGTTTGCAATTACTATGCGGAGCTTGACGAAAACTATAATATTCCGTTTTTTTCAAGCGATGGTTTTTCTGTCAACGACGAACAAAGCGTCAGATTTTATAACTCTTACTATAGTTCAAATGCCGATACGGTTTTTTCATATATATCTGCCGTAGCAATTATAGTAGGAATCTTCTTCGGTGTGTATATCTGTGTGTCGCTTCTTATTAACTCTGAAAAAGGCAACAACGAAATTCTCAGAAATATCGGAGCAACAGGCATTCTTGTAAAACGTGTGCTTTTGTGGCAGGGACTGTTTATTTCGGTTATTGCATCTGTTGTTTCAGTCGGATTGGTATTTGCGGTGACAGAACTTATCAACATGATAACGGTTAAAAACTCTCTTTTCAGATTTAATCTGTCGGGAAATCTGTTTGCAATATTATCCCTGTCTGCATTTGTTTCGGTAATGATATTTTTCGCTTACCACATTCTGTTCAAAAGCAGCAAAAACAAGATAAAAGCAATCAAAATAGGCAATATAGAAAAAGTTTCGTTCTTTTCTTTATGGAGCAGGACGGTTTCTAAAAATGCCGTTACGTCTAAAGCGGCATACAGCATAGTGCTGGCTTCGCTTATGCTTCTTGTAACGGGCGGTTCGTTTCTGGCTGATCAGCATACTATAGGTTACGTTGAAAACACTGACATGAACAACCGGAATTACGATTATGTCTATTTTATCGGCGGCGGTTATATGAACCGGGATTACTTCTCATACAGTTATCCGTCATATAATGGCTTTACTGAACGTGAAACTGAAAAGCTGGCTTCTCAGTATAATCTCACCGTTATGGCAAAAGGAATGACGACAAATATCAACGCTTACATATTCACAAACAATAAAAACGCAGTACCTTCCGATGCCGGTTTTGAAGATATGAATGTAACCGATGAACTCAGAAAGGCAATTGCTAAAACCGATGTCGGCAATTTTGATAAGGTTTACGGTTGTGGTGTAGGTTCAATGGACTACAGCACTCTCAAAGAAAATTTCCCATCGCTTGATATTACACAATCTGAGTACGACAACGGAGAACGCATTGTTTCGGTAAACAGTGAAATAAAAAACGGAGAAGAATTTGATCTTAGCTTCATGATCATACCCGATGAAATAATATCGAATGATGTGGACAGCGGTTATATTCCGGAAATAATCACAAAGCATATAAAAGTAACCGACAGAGCTACCGTTGCCGATGAAAACAGTTTTGGCATCCCGACCATGTTTACAAACGGTTCTTATCTTCTTATGTCTGATAAATATCTTCACAGTATCAGCGATAAGTTCAGATACAGCTATATTGCCCTGAACAACAATAATAAGCTCAGCGAAAGCGAAGAAAGAAAACTAGGCGGCATTCTAACCGCTCTCGCAAATGAGAAAAAATTGCAGATAAGCAATTTTGCAATTCAGAAGTATAATACAGATGATGCAGTAAGCAAGACCAGAATGCCGTTTATGATTTCGTCTGTCATCTATCTTATGCTATCCGCAATGTTTGCATTTATCTGTCTTAACACGGATATAAAATCCAAAATACGCCAGATTTCCGTTGCAAGAGCTATCGGTGCAAATAATGGTATATTGTTCAGGACGCTCTCTGTCGACGCCCTTAAGAAAACGATACCCGGATATATCATCGGTTTTTCTTTATCTGCAATACTTGTTATAGTATTTGTTGTTTTTTCGCCACAGTCCACAATTCCGTATTTGCCGTACATTGATTTACTTATTTATCCCTTTGCGGTAATTACGATTATATCGGTTGTCAATCTGCTTGCTGTTTTCACAGCAATAAGAGCTATCCGTAAAACCGATATTTATACTGCCATGGCGAGAAATGTATTTTAAGCAGAAAAATTCACTCAAAAACAGAAGCGACTTACCGGACAATTCAATAACCTCAAATGTATATTTTGCAATGAATAAAAGATATTCCATCAGCAACGATATGTCTGAAAGACCTATATCACTGCTTAAAGAAAAATTTTCGGTCAGCGAAAGCCATGAAATAAAATATGACAGTAAAAATGCATATTGCTTATTAATGAATGAGATTGAAACCGACAATTTATATCAAGACGATGAATTAAATAATAAATTTTATGGAGTGTTATCAGATACTGCGGATGACGAATTTTTTGGAATATATATATTTGATGGCGAAAACAAGAAAATATTTGGCTGCGTTATTGCGAGCGTAAGTGGAAAAAATATTACAGCCAAGCTTGGAATCCTAACTCTTTCCAAGGCAATAAGTCAGCATCCATGGGTACTGAAAAACGGCATTATTCTGCACAGCGACGGAGGATCTCAATATACTTCAAGGGAATTCACCGACTATTATTCATCTCACAGTGTAACTCAGATCATGAGCCGTGCCGGTTGCCCTTATGACAACGCTCCGATGAAGCGTTACAGACTGTAGCCTTGCGGCTTTTTGTTAATTTTAGGAATAATTAAAATGTGCACACCCCCTTGCCGAAAATGCACACCCTTACGACCTTTCGTTAAATAGTATAAAGGTAAAAAATAAAAAAGTCTCTGCCGTGACCGTTTTTCAGTCACCGCAGAGCCTTCTTTCGTTAAATTGTGTTGACAAATCCCATTAAACAAGGATTTTCGAATAAAGAAAACGGACACCAATCAAGATACGCATTGTATCAAAATTGGTGTCCTGTTATGGTCGAGGTGACAGGACTCGAACCTGCGGCATCCTGCTCCCAAACGCATTTATGATGGCACTTTCCGCCGAAAATAGCTTTTTCCGCCCATTTCCGCTCGGAAAACCGCGCTCTTCGGCACTCTTATCTCCACTGTTTCCGAGTGCTCCGAAACGGTAGGTGGTCTGTTATGTGGTCAACAGCAATTTCCGCAGAATAATACACACTACACGCCTTTCGTTATCACTCGAGAGGCGATTGCTTTTGTGCGGTTGTTATAACTCTGAATAACAGTTTGTTCAAGTCAAAATTTACACCGCAGTAGACAAAGAAAAAGGGAATTACGGAAAAGCAAGGAGGAAATTAAAAACTTGCAACAAAAAGTTGATAAATGCTGAAATCGCAGTATTTTTCTGCCGAAAACTGTTGATGTTTGGAGTAGAGTGTGTTATAATGATTTTCAATGATACAATGTACTAACTATAACTATTTATGAGGTGTAATACAATGGCCGCAAGCTATAAAAAATTGTTCAAGCTTCTGATCGACCGTGATATGAAAAAGAAAGAACTCGCCGAAAAAGCCGGCATCAGCATCGCCACCATCACCAAGATGGGCAAAGATGGTGCCGTCGTCTCCAGTGATGTGCTCGTAAAGATCTGTACTGCGCTTGAGTGTACTATGGACGATATAGTTGAGATTGTTTCGGAAAATATATAATCCGGATATAGATAGGAGATTTATTATGGCGGGAATCGTTGGAACAATTACAAGTATAAATGATTTTTTATCAAAAACACAAGTGTGTTTATCTGTGAAACCTAATCAGTCTCAGGTGCAAAGTATTTGTCTTGATGAGGATAGGCAATATTCTATCCCCGCTTTTCAGAGAGAGGTTCGTTGGGATGATAATAATTTGAAGATGCTTTTATTTGATTTATCACGTGGTAATAAATTTTTGGGAAATATTATTTTAACAGTTAAATCTGATCATACTTGTGAGATTATTGATGGGCAACAGCGTACAACCGTACTTATGTTGATCGTCACTTGCATCAAGAAAAAGTTTGGAAAACAAATTTCTACACCAGAACTTTGTCCTCTTCGCAATGAAGGTTTTACAGGCTTTCTGCAACTTTTAGACAAAGATTTTGATCTACAAGCTATTACGCAAGAAGAGTGGGAAACGATTCATAAAAGTGATGATTATAATCAATTTCCTCGTATCCAAAGATTATGGGATACAATTGCTTCCTCTGAGCTTTTGTCTGATCGCCACAAGGCACAAGGGCTTCTTGATAATCTTTGTAAATCTGAGTTTAACATAATTGCTAGTTATTCTGATGATGTAAATACCAGCATTCAATATTTTTTAGATGTCAATCTTAAAGGTATTCGTCTGGATACAGAAGATATTTTTAAAGGTTATCTTTTTAGTCAGGATGCTCGTGAACAAACTCGTTCTCTTTGGCAAAAGAATAAGCGTGATGTTTTGCGATTAAATGGAGTGAAGCAAAGTTCTGAGGAAAAACGATACCCCTTAATGAAACTGTATGAGCATTTTTTCTACTGTGATTTATATCTTTCTAGAGATGACGTTTGCGAATATAGTTCCCTTAGGTTTGGTGAAAATTTTTGCCTTACTTCTGAATTTGAAAGCGGAAGTACTAAATTTTATGAAGGCAGTCATTTGATTGAGGCCATACGCGATCGAAATTATTTGCAGAATGTTCTTTCTAGGCTTAATGAATGTGTTTTAATAATGACGGATATTATTGAAAGCGAGGCACCTTCCTCGACTTTTAAGAGCAAGTTTATTTGTGAAGAAAAAGTTGATTCTATAGATATTCAGAATTTTCATTCGATGCTAAAAAAGATATTGATGGAAAAAGAAGTGATTCCGAAAATTTTAGCATTGAAATATATCCTCACATATTTTGATGGTCAAACACACAAAAAAGCTGAATACAAATCGGCTTATAGTGTCTTTTGTGCAGCGGTATTGTTCACTGTTTTTGCAAATAAAAAGGAAAGTGATACATTCTATAACTTTGTAAGGTTAGAGGATTGGAAATCTAGAATTGACAAATGGCTTTATGATTATATTACTTCACATGAATTAACCCGAGGCAAGGTTCTTGCATCATATAAATACAGTGAAGGCGATGACGATTCCATCCAAGAAATTCGATGCAAATCTTTAGCTGCCATTAGCAATTTCTTTGTGGTAACTAAAAGTGGCAGCGACTTTATTACGAATATTTCGAATGCGTTAGAACTAAATCAATTTTTTAACAACAAAACAATCTACAGTTTGGAGCACTTTATAATTGCGAAAAGTGGCAATTTACATGTAAAAACAGAAAAGTATGATTTTCCGTATAAGTATCCACCAACAATTCAAAAGTATAAAAACTCTCTGTTTAATTATATTTTTATTCCCCAAACACTTAACAGAGAACTTTCAAATGAAGATATCTTTTCAAAGATTGCAACAATTGAAGAACATTTAAGCGTAGTTAGTTGCGAATATAGTAAAGAGTACTGTAATTTGTTAAAAGATGAGTCTCGTACATATTTTCAACGCTATCCCACGATGGAGAAAATAGAATCATACGATACCAAGGAGAAGGTGGAATCATATCTTAATGATTACTTTACCAAAATTTTCCCAGATGAGTTTTTACAGTTTTCAATAGCACTTGTTAAAAAAATCAGTTGGGATTCTTAACAAAAAGGCGCTCTCGATCGTTATAGAGAACGCCTTTTTGATATAGATAATATAGAAAATTTCATTTCTTCTAATACGATAGCACTTTTTAGCATAGCTTGCCATATAATAAACATTAATGTAGCAGTGGATCTAAAAGGTCGATATCTGATTGACATGTTGCGTGTTTTATGATATACTTACGTATATACTTAAGTATAAGTTGGAGGTGTTCTATGTTAAGATATCAATTCCCTGCAGTAAAGGGAAAACAAGCGGGTAAAGAATATTATATTTGTATGGTGCCTCTAGGGTTGCTAAGTAAAATTTTTATGACCGATAATAACGATGTGGCTTCTGAGCATCGCGCTCAAAGAAGATTAAATGAACTGCGCATTCCAGAAATTCGCGACTATATTTTAGATAATAGAGATTCGTATGTTTTCTCTGCGCTTGCAACCTCCGTAGATGGAGAAATGTCTTTTGTTCCTTCTGCCCCGCAAGCAAACACAGGGCTTCTTGAAATAGACATGGATGCTTTGTTTCTCATTAACGATGGGCAGCATAGAAAAGCAGCTATCGAAGCTGCTATAGTTGAGGACGAAAGCTTAAAAGATGAGACCATTTCAGTAGTTATGTATAAAGATCGGGGTTTACAGTCAAGCCAACAAATGTTTACTGATCTTAATAAACACGCTGTTACTACTTCAAAATCCCTTAATACGTTGTATGAATCAAAGGATCGAGTTGCAATTATTACGAAAAATGTAGTTAACTCTATTGAGTTTTTGCGTAAGTATACAGATAAAGAAAAAGATAATTTGAGCAAATTTTCATCCAATATATTCACTTTAAATACATTCTATACGGCGCATAAAAGAATAATAAAAATCATAGGCGATGATGAAAACAGTGAAAAATTCATCTATGATTTTTGGTGTAATGTCGTGAATAATATGCGTGAATGGAATGAGATGGATAGAGGCGAGCTTAGCAAAAAAAGTCTTCGCGAAGATTATATAATCACTCAAGGATTGATTATTCTTTCTTTGGGGAGACTGTGTGAGTTTTTCTGTCAGAACAAATATATAGACAAAGGAAAAGCATTAAAAAAACTAAAGCAAATTGATTGGCTTAGGAATAATGAAACTTGTTGGATGAACAGAGCAATTAAACCAAATGGTAAAATCAACCGCAACGAGCAAGGTATTTTTTTAACATATATTCAAATAAAGAGACTTATTGGTCTTCCAATTACTGATGAAGAATCTAAAAAAGAACGCATTGCTATCGGGTAAAGAATATTGACTGGGAGAAATTAAAATGGAAGAAATAAATGAGAAAAGCAACAGTATAGATCCGGCACAAAAAGTTGCTACGTTTAAGGTTAAACAAAAAATGCCGTATGAATTTAAAGTTAATTATGCTCGGATAAGAGCATGGGAATTTTACAACGAATGCGGAAAACGAGATTTAAATTGCTATGTATCCGTAGGAGGGCTTGATAGCATTACGTTATTTTATTTTTTGAAATCTATTGGTATAAATGTTCCTGCTGTATCAGTATCAAGTCTTGAAGATATAAGTATACAAAAGATTCACAAGCAAATAGGGGTGATTTCCTTAAAGCCCGCTAAACGTGAGGATGGCACACACTGGACCAAGCAGCAAGTGCTCCAAGAATTTGGATTCCCAGTATTATCAAAAGAAATTGCTAAAAAAATCGAATTATTGCAGAACCAAACAGAAAAGAGCAAAACAGTAAGACACGCTATTATTACAGGAGAAACAGGAAAACAAGGCGGATATAAAAAGAATTCCAGAATGAAACTTCCGCAAAAATGGCTTGATAAATTTGCAGGATACGAGAACGAGACCGAAGGAGTTAATTATCAAATCGCTCCATTTAAAGTATCAGCAAAATGTTGTTATTATCTTAAGGAAAAACCGTGTATTGATTGGGCAAGAGAGAATAATAGTGTACCTTTTTTAGGATTGATGGCATCCGAAGGTGGACGACGTGAGAAGGCACTTATGTTGAACGGGTGTAACTATTTTGGAAAAGGAACTATTCGTTCTGCTCCGTTCGCTATTTTCACAAGACAAGATTTATTGCAATTAGCTATTGATTTAGATGTTCCAGTGCCTGAAATTTATGGTGAAATAAAGCGCGACGAAACGGGAGCGTTATATACAACAGGCGAACAAAGGACAGGATGTTCTATGTGCGGTTTCGGAATCCAATTGGAAAAACGTCCGCATAGATTTGATCGTCTTCGCGAACGCAATCCAAAAGAATGGGATTTTTGGATGAACAAATGTTGCGTTGATGAAAAAGGAAATCGTTTCGGTTGGGGTGCTGTTTTAGATTATATCGGGATTGAATGGCGTGATATGCCGAAAAACAAATAATATTTGGAGCAGTAATAAATATGAAATATACTGGCGAATTTGAGACTTTTGAAAACATTATAAAAGAAATCATGATTGTATATAAGCATGATGATAGACCTTGGCTAATTGGCTATAGTGGTGGCAAAGATTCAACAATGCTTGTTAGTCTTGTTTACGAAGCAATGAAACGCATAAAGGAATCAGGCTCAGAATTAAGCAAGAGGGTTTATATTATAACTTCCGATACCATGGTGGAGAATCCAATTGTTAAAGAATATATGCATTCATCTTCCGACAGCATCAACAAAGCAGCTAAAAACGATGGCTTGAATATTCAAGCAGATGTTATATATCCCGATGGAGATCAAACTTTTTGGAGCCGTGTGATCGGTCTTGGTTATCCGACTCCAGAGCCACCGGGATTTAGATGGTGCACAGAACGTTTGAAAATCAATCCGATGAACAAATATGTTAATGAAAGAATCAAAGAGAGCGGAGAGATTGTTGTCTTATTAGGCGTACGTAAAGGTGAAAGTCTTACTCGTATGAAAACAATCACAGCACGTGAAATTGAAGGCAAACTTCTTAATATGCACAATGATATTCCAAATGCATATGTATACAATCCTATAACCGAAATTCCTAATGACTTAGTGTGGGAATTTTTGCTCAAGGGTGATTGCAAAAGTCCGTGGGGAACAGATATGAAGTATCTCTTCAACCTTTACCAAGGTGAAAATCTTAGTGAGGAGAAGAGCGTCTTGGGAGAAGTGGACAGGGATAAGATTCCCGTAACAGGCAACTCTCGATTTGGATGCTGGTGCTGCACAATGGTTAAGGAGGACAAGTCCCTTCAAAACTTCATTAACAAATCCAATGAAGAGGATGCAAAAAAACTTACATTACTTCGAGATTTTAGAAACAAGCTTCTGGAGATGCGTGAGGATGCCAACATGAGAGACAGTAAGCGTCGTAATGGTACTGTTTATAAAAAAGCTGATGGAACATTTGGAATGGGACCTTTTACGCTTGAAGCTAGAAGAATAATACTTGAGGGACTTTTGGAACTTGAAAACAAAACAGGATTAGGACTTATAACACTCCAAGAACTTAAAGTCATTGATAAAATGTGGGATGAGGAAGGTGATTTGACCTGTAGAAGTCTTGTGGATACATACTATAAAGTAAAAGGTAAAAAGCTACCTTGGGATGAGTACAAAACTGCACGCTTTGATGGTGAGGCGATTTTTGCTATTAGGCAAGTCGCTGAAAAGTATAATATTCCTGTTGAACTTATTACAAAGCTAATTGTTTCAGTGGATACAAATAAACATATAACACGAAATAATAAGATGCAAAAAGCATTCGACCAAATTATCGGTCAAGGTTGGTTGCACTATGATGCGGTCGAAGGGGTTTTAGATAATGAAAATTAAGAAAATACAGCTAAAGAACATCGGCCCATATGTTAATTACAATGAATTTAATTTCAGCATTTCAGATAGCGTCAAAAGGATGGTTTTAATTGGAGGTAAAAATGGTGCTGGAAAAACAACGCTCTTTAATGCAATTAAGATTTGTCTTTATGGTTGTGTAGTATTTGGTTTTGAGACTAATAACACAAGATACTATGAAGAAGTAGAAAAAATCATTAATACAAACGAAAAGCTTAAAAAAATCGGTGAATCTGAAGTTGTTATAGACTTACTTCTTGATGACGGCAAGGATGATCATGTTTATACTTTTGACAGACTTTGGAAGGTGAAAGGTAATAAAATCATCGAAAACTTTACACTATCAAAAGATGGTGAAATAGTTTCTGAAACTGAAAAAAGTGATTTTGAGAGTTTCTTACTCCAAACTTTACCGCCAAATTTGTTTAAGTTCTACTTTTTTGACGGCGAAAAAATAAGTGATTTCATTTTCAACGGAAACAAAAATACTGATTTTAAGGAAGCATTCTTGAAACTGTGTAATCTTGATACAATGGAGATTATTCGTGATAATTTTCGTAGAATTTCGCGTAACAAGTCCAAGGACGGTCTTGATATCTCAGAAGAATATGAAAAATGCCTATCTGATGATAATCTCCTTGCTGAACGAATTACATCAGCCGAAGAAGATTATCGAGAAATTGCAAGTGAAATTGCTGTAATAGATGACCAATTGGCTTCCTTAGAAAAAGTCTATGCAAAAAGCGGTGGTATTTCTAAAAAGGAATGGCGTTCGATGGAAGATCGTATTGCCAAAGAGGAAACCAGACGCGAGGAAAAAAGGAAATGGCTGAAGGATATAGCCAATAATGTTCTACCGTTTGTTATTTTGCAGCCTCAGTTGGAAGCTCTAAAAGACCAAATAATGATAGAGCATAAAGCTCAAATTGATGCAAATGTAAAAAGCACAATTGATACTCCTGCAATCAAATCGATTATTGCTAATGTTTTAGATATGTCAGGGATTGAATTGTCCGATACAATTACCAACAAAATTATTTATGAAATTGTTGATTACACAAATGAAACGGCGTCAGTCACTCCTATATTAAATCTTTCGGATTTTGATAGATTTGAACTCACCTCAAAAATCAACAGCCTTCTTGCGTTCGATGTTAGTCGTATTAAAACAGCAACCGATGAAATTGAAGCGTCGTTAAATCATGTGAAAAGAATACGAAAGAAGATGGAACGAAGCAGCATAGAGAGCTACGAAGGATTCTTGCAGTCTAAAAGTAATCTGAATGAGGAAAAAGCAGAAAAGACTATGACACTCGTTAGAATTGATGCAGAACTTCAAAAATACAGAGCAGATAAAACCGTTTCTGCTGCTAAATTGGCGAAGGCTAAAGCGAGTTACGAAGCAGTTCTCAAAAAACAATCCATCAACGATATCTCTGCTCGTGCGCTACTAGCATTCGATGAACTGCAAACTGTTTTATATGAAAAGAGTATTCGAAAAGTTGAAGAAGGTTTTCAAAGGTATTTTAATTCCCTTATCAATAAATCAGATCTGATAGACGGAATTCATATTGATAGCAATTTAAATGTTCTTCCGTACAAAAACAAAACTTTCGATACTTCTGAACTTAAGAAAACAATTAATAAAAATGGTTCGGAGTATGTAATCGCTCAGATTGGTTTACACGCATACGAAATTCTTCAAGAAAAAATGTCTGCCGGCGAACAAGAGATAGTGCTTCCTGTTGAAGTTAAGCAGCAGCTATCCGCAGGTGAAAAGCAGATATTTATTATGGCGTTATATCAGGCACTTTCACAGCTCAATAAAATCGATGTTCCATATATTGTTGATACGCCGTTCGCTCGTATTGATAAGGAACATCGTGGAAAGATTTTGGAACAGTTCTTCAAACAACTTAATGGTCAGGTTATCATCTTATCCACTGACGAGGAAATTGTCGGCGATTATTGCAATGTAATTTCAGATATCGTGTCCAACACATTTGTCTTAAACCATACAATTAACGGAAATACTGAGATTCTTTCAGATACCTATTTTGGAGGCAGTATATGACGAACAAATTACACACATCATTACAGACCCAGGAGATATTTAATGCACTTGGGCAATCTCTCGGCTTGCAACCATTTATTCTATCAAAGTTGGCTATTGCTTTATCAATAAGAAAAGGCAAAATATCCTCAGATGATTATAAAACGAATAACGACGGTTTAGAGTTGAGCAGACAAACCATTTTTGGTGACCATGATCTATTGTTCAAATCCTTGATAATTAACAGAGAATGCAGAGCAATAAATGAAGAAGAGTACTTTCCTGGTATCGTGAAAGCACATCTTGATCGCGGAGCACAATTATTAGAAGATGAGAAAAGATACAGTAAAGACTTCTACAATCATATGTGCAGACTCGATAAGAATATATAAGGAGGATAGTTATGGATTATCCTAAGGTTAAACCGTGTTTAGATACATCAGAATATGACTTGATTGACGAATTATATCTGCCCTGTCTAAAGTGGGCTGATAGATTTGATCGTGGGGTGGGATTTTTCACAACAGGGTGGATCACATACAATGTGACTGGCCTAAGCGACTTTGCTTCTCGTGGCGGTAAAATGCGCTTAATAACTAGTCCAATTCTCTCTAATGAGGATACTGATGCCATTATCAATTCAGAAGGAAACAATGGAGAAGCATTCAAAAGATTGGAAGCGGCATTATTTGATAATGTTCGTGTTTTAGAAGCTGAAATGAAAGCTGATGTTTCTAATGCTTTTTCTTGGATGATCTATGATGGAATTATCGATCTTCGGTTCGCTATTCCTTGTGAAAAACTTGAAGACGGAGACTTTCATGATAAATTTGGAATCTTTTACAAAGGCGAAGATAGGATTTCTTTCTCTGGTTCGATAAATGACAGTAAGCATGGCTATCAAAATTACGAGAGTATTAAAGTGTTTAAAACCTGGGCAGGAACTGGCGAGTATGTTGAATCGGATATAAATCGTTTTGAAAAGATATGGAACAGTAAAGATAAAAACTTAAGGATATTTACCGTTCCCACCGCAGTAAAAGAACGCATTTTTCAATTACGTACATCTAACAGACCATATAAAAAGCATGATTCCGCTTCAAATCGATGGGTTCATCAAGATATGGCTGTTGAAAAGTTTATAGAAAAAGAACACGGAATACTTGCCATGGCAACCGGTACCGGTAAGACGGTAACTGCAATAAAAATAACGAATCGTCTATTTGACGAAAGCAAGATAAGACGTGTTGTAATAACGATGTATGGAAACGATTTGCTAGATCAATGGTCAAAGCAAATGCGGGAGTCTTTTAAGAATAAGCAAATTCATTATCATTATGGTTCGCATAAAAGGATGAATGATTTTATTATGCATCCCGATGAGGCAATATTATTAGTATCGAGAGATTCAAACAATCTAACAAAGCTGTTAAATCTTTTAGATAAAGCCCCCGGCAACTATAAAGATGATACCTTATTTATTTTCGATGAGGTTCACGGTGCGGGATCACAGTCTTTTGTAGAAAATCTTACCGGAAAGCTGTCTCCATATAAATACCGATTAGGCTTAAGTGCAACACCGGAAAGAGAATATGATGATGTCGGCAATGAGTTTTTATTGAATGAAATTGGAGAAATTATCTTTGAGTTCAATTTGGAGGATGCCATTAAAAAAGGTATTCTTTGTGAATTCAATTATATTCCGTTACCATACGAACTGACCGAAGCTGAGAAGCACAAGAAAAAGAAAATAATAGCAGCTTTTAACGCCAAAAAGGAAAGCGGAGTGCCATATGATGAAAAGGAGATGTTTACTCAGCTATCATTGGTCAATAAAACCGCTATAAATAAAATTGAAGAATTTGAGGTGTTGATTTCAAAGCGGCCTGAATTGCTGGACAAGTGTATTATATTTGTTCAGACTATGGAATATGGTAAGCAACTTCAGGAAGTGTTGATAAAATACACCGACAAGTATCATACGTACTATGCTGATGATGAAAAAATCAATCTTGAGAACTTTGCGGAAGGTAAAATTAACTGTCTTTTAACTTGTAAAAAGGTCTCTGAAGGTATCGATATAAGTAGCGTTACAAATATCTTTATATTTGCTTCTGACCGTTCTAAGCTTGTAACTACCCAAAGAATCGGAAGAGCTCTCAGATTGGATAAGAATAATCCAGAGAAGAAAGCAAATGTCATTGACTTTATTCTTGAAGATATCGGTGAAAACGACAATAATGCCGATCAAGAAAGAAAAGAATGGTTAACAAAACTTTCGGAAACAAGGAGATGCGAAGATGAGGAATAAAATAATTGAGGAAGCAATCGACCGTGTAATTGACGAGTCTAATACATCGTCTGATTTCAAATCTGTTTTTAAGAAATATATCAAAAACAAATTCGATAATAATGCAAGCGAGGGTGACTTGAAGAGAGCCTTAACTCTTATTGAAGAGGGGGATGAACAAGAATGAAAATGTCTATCCTTGGAATCGAATATAAAAATATTCGAAAAATCTCTGAATTAAAGCTTTCGTTTGTCGATGCCAATGGAAAAGCTATTAAAAACAATTTTGTTATGATGGCAAACGGTACCGGTAAGACCACTACAATGGAACTAATTAAGGGTCTAATGGACGGTTCTGCAGCTGATTGGAGTGCGGAAAAAATCAAGACATTTGCACCAACTACATCACATTCTGATGTGGGCGTGTTTAGTATTGCTGTAAAATTTGATGAACGTCAGTACAAGTATTTCTTGTATATGAATTATAAAACTGGTACTGCGAATATTAAAACAACAACTACAAAACTTGGCGGCATGGAAGACGGACGACACTTGCCGGATGCTCTTAAAGGCATTTTTACTCCTGAGTTTGTTAGACGCTTTGTTTTCGATGGTGAGCAAGCAGAAAAAACGATGGACAGTTCTTCTAATGAGGCAGAAGAAACCATTCGATATCTGTATAGATTGGACGAGCTTGATGAAATTATTGCTACGAACCAGAGAATTCTATCGGAAATTCAAGATGCAGAAGGAAGTAAGGGTAGCAAAAATTCTTTGAGCAATTTGCGCACTCGACAGGAAGGCGTTAAAACTACAATCTCTAAATTACAAAAACGCGCAGCACATCTCCGCAAAGATATTAAAACATTTGAAGATGAGCGAAAAGAGAAAATTACTCAGCGTGATGCACTTGATAAAAATTATGAAACATTAAACCAAGAAAAGCAGGAAATCCTCAATTTGCAGCAACACAATAAAGATTCTATTGGTGCACAAATTTCTGAAATAATTAGATTATTTAAATCTCCATATTTGATTAGTCAAGAGTTCTATGATCGCATGTATGGTCTTGGAAGCAGTATGACAAAATTGAAGTTGCCCAAAACCATCTCTAAGGATTTCTTCGTGGAACTCGCACATGCCAAGGATTGTATTTGTGGTAGATGCATAGGAGAAAGCGAAAAGAAAACCATTCTCGAAAATGCGGAAAAATACTTGGGTAGTGATCAACAATCTGTTCTAAATGCAATTAAGAGTAGCTTAATGGCTTGCTCTTATGATTCGAGTTTAAGCGATGCTTTTACAGAGTTATCAAAATTACGTGAAGAGGCCAATCGCCTTCAAACAAGGCTCAACACTAATGCTGAAAAACTACTAAAAGCCGGTGGCGAAGAAGCAGCGAAGTTGAAAGCGAGAATAGACGAGTTAGAAGAATATATTGCAGTTTCTAAGTATCAGCTTGATATTATTGAATCTAAAGACGAAAACAATGAAGAACTCACAGAGGAAAATAACCTTTATAAAGCACAACTTCTTTATAAGGACTATGAGCACAAGATAGCCGCTGCAACAAGAACAAATGCTGCTCTTTATAGAAAAGAAGTTGTAGAAAGTTTAGTCTTCGCTATTAAAGAACAGGCAACCGCTGAATTGAAAAAAGAAATCATTCGTAAGGCAAACGAGAAAATCCAAAAAGTAATTACAGATGACTTTATTGAAATTGATAATATTGACCGTTACATAAAACTTAAAGAACGTAGTGGGGCAAGTCAAGGACAAACATTAGGAATTGCTTATTGTTTCTTAGGAACATTGTTTGAGGATTCTGAATTAGAATTTCCTTTTATAATAGATTCGCCTACAGGTTCTATGGATTTTGATAAAAGAGAAGCTGTAGCGGATATTATTCCAAAGGTGTTCAATCAGATGATTTCATTTGTACAATCTGCGGAAGTTAAGCGTTTTGCTGATAGATTCTATGACAATCCGGATGCTCAGTATCTAACAATTGTTGTATCGCCGTCCTCAGGAATGGTGGAAGTGCACGAAGGTATTGATTTCTTTGATTCGTATCAGCAAAAACATAAAGGAGATGAAAAATAATGCATTTTAAGATGTCAAAAAATGCTCAGTCATTTTTCGCGGACATTATCAGTCCCGCTGGCTCGCACGGTGCGGAGAATAAGAATAAATTTAAATTCCAGTTTGATGTGTATTATTGCTGTGCTCTGATAGGTATGGCAGCGACACAGCTTGATGAAGATGCTTCAGATCTTAATGATTTGACTGAAAACTATCCTAAGCCTTATATTGATTGTAAAGCTCAAATAGCAGGTCTTTTGGTTGCTTCCGAGGCAAAACGTCAAGGGATTGATGTGCAGAGTCCTAAACTTGAGGAAATGATGCTTCGTTATTTGAGTGATAACGAGACTATGCTTTCCGATGAAGGTGTAAAGACATTAAACGCTTATTCATTGAGAGGATATGAATTGATACACGAATTTCCTTTGGAAGAAAAACCTACATCACGAGAAGAATTCTTGGAAGCGTTTAATGTTGCAATTCAAATATATTGCAAATAAATCATATATATGAAAAGTGATTCTCTTATTCTGCATAGGCAATTAGGCATAATAAATCCGGAAAAAGTTTTAAAAATTCTGGACTTTCGCAAACCTTTGTGGTACTGTTGTGTACTGCAAAGGAGGTGCGGATATGGCACAGATGAGTTTA